>Ga0222423_1001560_pt1 | contig 10146 bp, 10 predicted proteins | sample 3A0metagenome_FD_182472 | JGI IMG/M metagenome (GOLD analysis project Ga0222423, IMG submission 182472) | Enriched microbial communities from leaf-cutter ant dump, University of Wisconsin, Madison, United States - 3A0 (version 2) | ecosystem: Environmental > Terrestrial > Nest > Insects nest >...
CAAAAGGCCAGGGAGCATTATGAAACTGTCAGGTATGTCTCCGAACACCTGTCAGCTATCTATCCGGGCCATACAGTAAACAGGGGAGGAGGTAAAATGCTCTGGCCCCGCTGCGTAGGGGAGGTGGTTAGAGTGCCCCCTCTGCCTCGACAGGCCCGGCACCTCCCCCGTACGCTGCGCTACAGGGGAGGAGGTCAGGGCGAAAGCGATAAATCCGCATAATGCACTTTTATGACTTTCCAAGTGCGACCGAGTAGGTTACAGGCTGCAACCGCCTGAAATTTTTGATGCGCCGCAGTTGTCCGAAAAACCGGACAAGTCTGGCGCTTTTGCGCGCGCGTGAAGCGGCTTTTACGGAGTTTAGAACCTTGGCCAATGTGACCGTAGTGGGCGCCCAGTGGGGCGACGAAGGTAAGGGTAAGCTGGTGGACTGGCTGTCCAATCGCGCTGATGTCGTGGTGCGGTTTCAGGGCGGTCACAATGCCGGTCACACCCTTGTGGTCGATGGCAAGGTCTATAAGCTGTCTCTGCTGCCGTCGGGCGTGGTGCAGGGCAAGCTGTCGATCATCGGTAACGGCGTCGTCGTCGATCCGTGGGCGCTGTTCGATGAGATCGGGCGTGTCGAGGCGCAGGGTCTGAAGATCACTTCCGACCTGCTGGTGCTGGCGGACAATGCCTGCCTCATCCTGCCGATCCACCGCGAACTCGATGCCGCGCGCGAAGCTGCCGCCGGGGCCGCCAAGATCGGCACCACCGGTCGCGGCATTGGCCCGGCCTATGAGGACAAGGTCGGGCGTCGCGCCATCCGCGTCGGTGACCTTGAGGACTTCGAGGCGCTGGACAGCAAGCTCGATCGTGTTCTGGCGCACCACAATGCCCTGCGTCGCGGGCTTGATCTGGCGGAAGTCAACAAGGCCGAACTGCTTGAGGCGCTGAAGGAAATCGCGCCGCGCCTGCTGAGTTTCGCCAAACCTGTGTGGTATGTCCTCGACAAGGCCAGGCACGAAGGCAAGCGCATCCTGTTTGAAGGCGCTCAGGGCGCGCTTCTTGATATCGACCACGGCACCTATCCGTTCGTCACCTCGTCCAACACCGTGGCCGGTCAGGCCGCGGCCGGTTCGGGCATGGGGCCGCGCAGCGTTGGCTATGTGCTGGGGATTCTCAAGGCCTATACCACCCGCGTCGGTTCCGGCCCGTTCCCGACCGAACTGTTCGACGAAACCGGTGAGCGCATCGGCCGCGTCGGCCATGAATTCGGCACCGTGACCGGTCGGGCGCGCCGCTGCGGTTGGCTGGATGCGGTTCTGGCGCGCCAGTCGATTGCCATCAACGGCATTGACGGCATCGCCCTGACCAAGCTCGATGTCCTCGACGGGCTTGAGACGCTGAAAATCTGCGTCGGCTACAGGCTCAATGGCGACGTGATCGATTATCTGCCGTCCGGCATCAAGGCGCAGGAAGTCATCGAACCGGTTTATGAAGAACTGGAAGGCTGGTCGGAATCGACGCAGGGCGCGCGGTCGTGGAAAGACCTGCCGGGCAATGCGGTGAAATATGTGCGTCGTATCGAGGAACTGATCGGGGCGCCGGTGGCGCTGCTGTCCACCTCGCCGGAGCGGGAAGATACGATTTTGATGCGTGATCCGTTTCAGGATTGATTTGTAATCATGGGGGGAAGCGGATTTTCCCCCATGTGAACTTCAGGGGGGGGGAGATTATTTCCCGTTAGCGTAAAGCCGTCATTTACCGGTTTGGGATAGAATACAGGCAAACCACTGGAGATTTCACAGCGTGTTTGTCGAACCGGCTCTTCTCAACAAGCTCAAGCCCCAGCTGAAGCGCGTCCTGCTGCTTGAGCCGAACGTCGGCTATGCGCGGATGCTGATGGAGATGATGCGGGCGCTGGGGGTCGGGGACGTCGTCCATCTCAAGACCGATACCGAGGCGCTGGACAAGGCGCATATGGACAGTTTCAGCCTGATCTTCTGCGCGCATCAGCCGCCGCAATCCCATGCCGCCCGCTTTACCCGCGATCTGCGCCGTTCGGATGCCCCGTCGCGCAAGGCCCCGGTCATCATGATGCTGTCCGAGGAATTTATCGGGCCGTTTCTGCGCGAAGCCCGTGATGCCGGTGCCGATGAATTCATGAAAAAGCCCTTTGCCTGGGCCGATTTCCGTAACCGCGTCGAGCATGTGGCCTTCAAGAGCCGTCCGTGGATCGAGGCCGTGGGCTATGTAGGCCCCGATCGTCGTCGTTTCAATTCCGGCGAATATGCCGGTGAGCGCAAGCGGGCCAGTGATAAGGTCAGCGAGGAACTGCAACCGGTTGAGCAGGCCGTGCGTATCCTCAGGGCGGCCCATAGCCAGTATGAAAACAACCCCTTGCAGGCGCGCAAGGCGATGATGGCGCAGCTTGAGGTGCTGGTGCCGGCCTGCAAGCGGATAAGGTCCGAGACCTATCTGGCGGATGTCAAAAGCGTTCTGCACTGCCTCAGGGCCGATCCGCCGGACATGGACGGGCTGGCCCCGCCGATCTACAGCCTGTCGCAGTTTTTCAAGATCGAGGACCGCAAGGGCCAGAACGTGGCCTGAGCCAAGGCCTTTCTCCCCGTGGGGAGAAGGGGATCAGGCCTGAGCGGCGGCGGTCATGGCTTTTTGCAGCTTTTCAAAGGCCCTGACCTCGATCTGGCGCACCCGTTCACGGGAGACGCCGAAGCGGTCGGCCAGGTCTTCGAGGGTTGTCGGGCTGTCCTTCAGACGGCGTTCGGTCAGTATGACCTTTTCACGGTCGTTCAGTTCGCCCATCGCCTCTTCGAGCAGGCCCATGCGCAGCTTGTATTCCTCGGATTCGGCCAGCACCGTTTCCTGAGACTCGGCCTTGTCATCGACCAGCCAGTCCTGCCATTCCGAATCGCCCTCAGCGGCGCGCAGGGGCGCATTGAGCGACGAATCGGGCGAGGACATGCGCCGGTTCATGGAAATGACCTCATCCTCGGTCACGCCCAGCTTGGTGGCGATCCGGGCGACGTTCTCGGCCCTGAGGTCGCCGTCTTCGAGGGCGCTGATTTCCGACTTCACCTTGCGCAGATTGAAGAACAGTTTTTTCTGTGCGGCGGTGGTGCCCATCTTTACCAGCGACCACGAGCGCAGGACATATTCCTGAATGGCGGCCTTGATCCACCACATGGCATAGGTCGCCAGACGGAAGCCCTTATCGGGTTCGAACTTCTTGACGGCCTGCATCAGGCCGACATTGCCCTCACTGATCACTTCGCCGATCGGCAGGCCGTAGCCGCGATAGCCCATGGCGATCTTGGCCACCAGACGCAGGTGCGAGGTGACCAGCCTGTGGGCCGCCTTGGGGTCTTCATGCTCTGACCAGCGTTTGGCGAGCATGAATTCCTCGTCCTTGGAGAGCATGGGAAACTTGCGGATTTCCGACAGATAGCGGTTCAGGCCGCCGTCCGGGCCAAGCGAAGTCATGGCGGGCAGGCTCATAACAGTCGTATTGGTCATGGTATCCCCTTCAGTATCCTGTGTCGTTTTATTTTCGGGCATAAGAACCGCCTGTCAAAACGCAAGCCAAAAGGTGCGTCAATTGAGCGCTCAATTGCCTACCTTTTCCATGTAGGAAGGTTTAGGCGAAAATAAAGGCCTTCTAAGGGCGCAAAATTCTAAATCGTCAGATTAGTAATCGTGGTTGTTACGATTTGGATCTTTACAGGTCGCGCAGGGCGTCATGCAGGGCGGCCATGTCAGCGGGGAAGGGAGCCTCGAAGCTAAGCGATTCGCCGGTGACCGGATGGACGAAGCCGAGGTGCGCGGCGTGAAGTGCCTGACGGCTGAAGTTCAGGTCTTTGAGGATGTCGGCCACTGGTCGGGCGGGGGCCCCTGAGCCATAGACCGGATCGCCGAGACAGGGGACGCCGATATGGGCCATATGTACCCTGATCTGATGGGTGCGGCCTGTTTCAAGGGTGCAGCGGATACGGGCGGCGAGCGGCTTGTCGCCAAAGATTTCCAGCAGGTGGTAATGGGTAATGGCTTCGCGCCCGCCCTGACGCAGGACGGCCATCTTCTTGCGGTCGTGCATCGAGCGGCCAAGGCGGGTGGTGATCGTGCCTGCGGCGGATTTGGGGACGCCGCGCACAAGAGCTTCGTAGGCGCGGGTAATGTCATGGCGTGAAAACAGGTCGCTCAGGCCCTTGTGCGCCTGATCGGACTTGGCGGCGACCATGACGCCGGAGGTTTCCTTATCGAGGCGGTGGACGATGCCGGGCCTGAGGACGCCGCCTATGCCCGACAGGCTGTCGCCGCAATGATAGAGCAGGGCATTGACCAGCGTACCGTCAGGCGTCCCCGCCGCAGGGTGGGCGGCCATACCGGCGGGCTTATCGACGACGATCAGGTGGGCGTCTTCGTACAGCACCGGCAGGGGCAGGTTCTGCGCCTGAGGCAGGGCCGAGACGGGGGCGGGGATGAACAGACTGTAGCGGCCTGAGCGGGCCTTGTGCTTGCCGTCGGTCAGGGGCTGGTCATCAAGGCACAGGTGGCCTTCGCTGATCAGGGCCTGAAGGCGGGCGCGCGACAGGTCGCCGATGAAGGGCACCAGTGCCCGGTCAAGCCGCTCACCGGCCTGATCCGCCGTCAGGTCGAAGCTCAGGGTTTCGCCTTCGGGGATATCATCATCAAGGTCGTCAGCAGAATCGGTCATCAGGGTCTTGTAACAAAAAAACACGCCGGAAGCGTGAACTTCCGGCGTGTCCGAATCGGATAAGGCGCAGGCCTTACATGATGTCTTCGTTGATCAGGCCGATCTTGAAGAAGCCGTTGTCCTGAAGGACGTTCAGGACGGCCATGAAGTCGTTATATTCGATGTCGGCATCGCCGCGCACCAGAACGCGCTCATCAAGCGGGTTCGGAGAGGCCAGCGCCGTTGTCAGATCGGCGGCAAGGGTTTGCAGCGAGGTCTTTTCTGTGCCGATATAGATGTCATCGGTGCCCTGAATGGAGATGAACACCGGATCCTTCGGCTTTTCGACCGGATTTTCAGGCGGCACGGCAGGCGGCAGGTCAAGCTTGATCGACACCGTAGCCATCGGCGCGGACACCATGAAGATGATCAGCAGCACGAGCATGATGTCAACGAACGGCGTCACGTTGATATCGGAATTTTGTTCCACATTGTAACGACCACCGCCGCCACCACCGAGCTTAGCGCCCATCTTGTTACTCCCTAGGTGTGCCTGTGCAGACACAGATAAAAATTTAGATGGGCGATTTATGCTCACCCAAAGCCAATTGTAAAGGCCATGAATGCAAAACTATGCCCTAATAATCCTGTTCTTTCAGGTCGGCACGGAAAATTCAGCCTTTTTTACGGCTGGCAAAAGCGCAGGAAGCGATCCTGAAGGGCCAGATCGTTTTTAAAGGCACCGGTGAAACGGGTCGTTACGGTGGTGACGTTCTTATGATGCACGCCGCGCGTGCTCATGCACTGGTGTTCGGCATCGATAAGCACAGCCACGCCGAGCGGAGTCAGGGACTCTTCGAGGGCATCGGCGATCTGTTTGGTCAGGGTTTCCTGGGTTTGCAGACGCTTGGAGAAGATTTCGACGACGCGGGCGATTTTGGAAATACCCACGACCTTGGCGGTCGGCAGATAGGCGACATAGGCCTTGCCGAGAAACGGCGCCATATGGTGTTCGCAGTGTGATTCGACATCGATCTGACGCAGCAGCACCATGTCGTCATAGCCCTGCACGTCCTCGAAGGTGCGTGACAGTTCCTTGGCCGGATTGGCGCGGTAGCCGTTGAACCATTCTTCATAGGCTTCGACGACGCGCTTGGGGGTGTCGATCAGGCCTTCGCGTGAGGGATCGTCGCCTGCCCATGCCAGAAGCGTGCGCACGGCGTTCATGGCGTCTTCTTTTGAGGGGCGTTCGATATTCAGCGTTTCACCGAAGGTTTTGGAACGGGTGGCATTCAGCAGGCTGGTGACCGGATCGGTTCCGGCGGCTGCGGCTTCAGACTGACTCATGAAAAACTATCTCTCTCCGGAGGGCCGAGTAGCGCCGGAACGAGGGTTCCGGAATGACGCGTGGCATCCCTCTGTCTGGCCCCTTATGAAAACGCACGGGCCTTATGCGTATATTTTCAGGCACGTTTTCGCTTAAAAGAGCATGGTGCTGGGCCTGACGAGTGTCTATATGGGGCAAGGTAATAGAAGATCAACCCAAAAAAATCATGAAACTGAAGCTCCAGGACACCTTAAAACGCGAAAAGCGTGACTTCATTCCCCGCGACCCCGAACGGGTAACCCTGTATGTCTGCGGGCCTACGGTCTATAATCACGCCCATATCGGTAATGCGCGGCCCGTGGTGGTGTTTGACGTGCTGTTCCGGCTGTTGCGTGAGATATATGGCGCGGATCAGGTCGTCTATGCGCGCAATATCACCGATGTCGATGACAAGATAAACCAGAAGGCGATGGATGAAGGCGTGGACATCAGCGTCATCACCAACCGCTATGCCGATATCTATGCGGCGGATATGGCGGCGCTGGGGGCTTTGCGCCCGACGCTTGAGCCGCGGGTGACGGCCAATATGGCGGCGATTGTGTCGCAGATTGCGGCGCTGGTGAAAAACGGCCATGCCTATGAAGCCGAGGGCCATGTCCTGTTCGATGTCGCCAGCTACAAGGCCTATGGCGCGCTGTCGAATCGTTCGCTGGAGGACATGATCGCCGGAGCGCGGGTCGAGGTGGCGCCCTATAAGAAGAATGCGCAGGATTTCGTCCTGTGGAAGCCGTCCAAGGCCGGTGAACCGCGCTGGGACAGTCCGTGGGGCGAGGGACGGCCCGGCTGGCATATCGAATGTTCGGCCATGATTGAGGCCAATCTGGGCCTGCCGATTGATATTCATGGCGGCGGGCATGACCTGATCTTTCCGCACCACGAAAACGAGATCGCGCAGGGGGTCTGTGCCCAGCATGGGCATAAGCACGAGGACGCCTATGCCCGTTACTGGATGCACAATGGTTTTCTGACCATGGATGCGGAAAAGATGTCCAAGTCTCTGGGCAATGTGTTGCTGGTGCATGACCTGATCAAGGCCTATCCGGGGGAGGTGGTGCGGCTGGCGCTGTTGTCGGCCCATTATCGCGCGCCGCTTGACTGGAACGAGGGGCTTTTGACCCAGACCCGCAAGCGGCTGGACGGGCTGTATGAGGCTCTGCGCAAGGTGGCGGACATCGCGGCCGTGGCGGCGGAGGTGCCCTATGGTGTGGCCGAGGCCCTGTGTGACGATCTGAATACGCCGAAGGTGCTGGCCGAGTTATCATCGCTGGCGCGGGCGCTGGAGACGGCACAGCCGGAAGACAAGGCCCTGCGCAAGGGCGAACTTCTGGCGGCAGGGGCGTTATTGGGTATTCTCCAGCAAGACCCCGAAGACTGGTTCAGGGGCGGGGCGGGTGATGACCTGTCGGCAAAGGTCGAGGCCCTGCTTGCGGCGCGTAAAACCGCGCGCGCGGAAAAGAACTGGGCCGAGGCCGATCGTATCCGTGATGAACTGAATGCGCTTGATGTCGAGGTCATGGACGGGCCGCAGGGCGCAAGCTGGAAGCTGAAGGTGAAGGCGTAATGACATTCAAGGTAGAACAACGGATCGGCATTACGCGACCGGTGGACGAGGTCTATGAGATCGTGGCCGATATCGACAACTGGCCCGGCTGGAGTCCGATCCACAAGACGGCTTCGGGCCAGTTGCGCTTTGGCGCGCCGGTGCGTTTTGAGGAGCAGTATGACGGTCTGGGCCTGTGGGAAATCGGCGGGGTGGTGTCGGACTGGTCGCCCCTGTCGCACATTCATATCGGTGTGCCGAAAAAGTTTTATGAAGGGTCGCTGATCCGCTTTTTCGAGTTTGAGGAACTGTCGAAAACCGGCACCTCGTTTGCCATAGGAGCGGTGTTTTCCGGCTTCCTGTCCGAACGCGAAGGCCGCCGCTATGCCAAATTCCTGAAAAAGGGCTTTACCGCCTATTGCGAGGCCCTGAAGGCCAAAGCCGAAGCGCAATGATCGACGACCTCTATTCGCGCGAGATTCTCAGGCGGACGACGCAGATGCAGCATGTCGGGCACCTTGAGCGCTTTGACGGGGCGGCTGACCGGACGGCGAAGCTGTGCGGGTCGCAGATCCATGTCGAGGTGACGATGGCGGGCGCGGTCATCACCGGCTTTGCGCAACAGGTCGAGGCCTGTGCGCTGGGGCAGGCGGCGGCGGCGATCCTCAGCCAGCAGGTGATCGGGGCGACCTGTGACGAACTGGTGGCCGCGCGTGACGCCATGCGCGCCATGTTCAGGGGCGAGGCCTTTGCCTTTCCTGAACGCTTTGCCGATTTTGCCATATTACAGTCGGTAAAGGATTTTCCTGCCCGTCATGCCTCGACGTTGCTGGCGCTTGAGGCCACGGTTGAGGCCGCAGGCAAGGCGATGGCAAAGGCGGGCTGAAAAACCCTGTGCCGGAAATTGAAAAAGCGCTCCCGTCGGGGGCGCTTTTTTTACGGCCAGTCCATACCGGCTATGGTTAATTTTCCCCAAATAAAACAATCTATAGGTGTGTTAATTCCATCTAAAGGTGTTTTGCATTTTAAATGCATCCTTTGATTGTATTTATTGCGTGTTATCGCAACAGTATAACGGGAGGTGCAAAATGCCCATACGTGTCTTCACGGAAAATGATGTCGAGGCGGTGAACGGATTATGGCAATCGGTCTGGTGGCCGGAACGCAGTCGGGCGGGGTGGCGCTGGCTGATGGACAATCCGGTGCTGAAGGAAGCGCCGGCGCCGGTCGGCTGGGTGCTGACCGATGCCACGGGTGAGGTGAAGGGGTTTCTCGGGGCGCTGGTGCAGAAGTTCTGGCTCAGGGACGAGGCCCATTATGGTCTGACCGGTCATTCGCTTGTGGTGTCGCCCGAGGCGCGCGGTTCAAGTCGTCATCTGCTGCATCATCTGCTGAGCGCGCCGGGTTTTTTCACCTGCTATACCCTGAACGCCAATGCGCTGGCCTATCGGCTGTACTGGCGGTTCGGGTTCAAGCCCTGTCCGACGGAGACGTCGGAGCTGAAACTGTCATGGGTGCTTGATCCCCTGACCTGTTTTGAGGGGCGGCTGCTGCGCTGGGCGGTGAACGATCATCCGTCTCTGGCGCGGCGCATCGGAGAGCGGCTGATGCCCGGTAAGGCCTGGAGGAAGGAACGCATTCCGTTTGAAAAGGGCGTGCGGCCCCTGCATCCGTCCGATCCGGCCTATGCACAGTTCTGGCAGACGATTCGCGCGCAGGGGCGGCTGGTGGCCGATCGCAGCCCGCATATCCAGCGCTGGCGCATGAAAGACCCCGACCTGACCATTCCGCAGGTCATGCTGGCCTATGCGCCGGACGATCAGGTGCGGGCCTATGCCACGGCCATCTTCGCCAAGGGCAATTCCATAGAGCCTATGGTGCTGGAGATCATTGATCTGGTGGCGCTCGATGACGCGCCGGAGGGCGTGCCAGCCCTGATGGAGGCCCTGATGCGTATCGGACGGGCGCATGGCGCGGCCAAGGTGCGTCTGTCGATGGTCAATTCACAACTGCTTGGCCAGTTGGGCGACTATGCCCAGTCGGCGCGGCGCGAAGGCGGATGGAACCATGCGCAGGCCATACCGCGCCACGGCGGGCCGGACATCAATCTGTGGCAGCCAACGCCCTATGACGGTGATCTGAGTATCTCCCTGCGTCCGCCGCCGAAACGCGCGGCGTGAGGAGGTTTTGTTTCCGGGGCAAAACCTCTATAGTCTCTGTTCCATGTCGTCTGTGTATGAAAAAACCGTTCGCGGGGCCTTGCGTGCCTATAAGCTCAGCCTGTCGCTGTTTATCGGGCAACAGTGCCGCTTTATGCCGACCTGCTCGGAATATACGGCGGAGGCGATGATCGTGCATGGGCCGCTTAAAGGCTCGTGGATGGGGGTAAAGCGTATCTGTCGCTGTCGGCCCGGTGGCGGGGCGGGATATGATCCCGTACCGCCAAAACCCAGATAAATGCGGCGGGGCGGGATATGATCCCGTACCGCCAAAACCCAGATAAATGCGGCGGGGCAGGCTATGACC
>Ga0222423_1001564_pt1 | contig 10138 bp, 10 predicted proteins | sample 3A0metagenome_FD_182472 | JGI IMG/M metagenome (GOLD analysis project Ga0222423, IMG submission 182472) | Enriched microbial communities from leaf-cutter ant dump, University of Wisconsin, Madison, United States - 3A0 (version 2) | ecosystem: Environmental > Terrestrial > Nest > Insects nest >...
TCGCGCTGCGCGAGCAGCTCGGGCGCGAGGCGCGGGGCGTCGTGGGGATCGCGGCGCGGTGCGCGTGCGGGCGTCCGCTCGTCGTGCGGACGGCGCCGCGCCTCGAGAACGGCACGCCGTTCCCGACGACGTTCTACCTCACGCACCCCGCGCTCGTCGCGGGGGCGAGCACGCTCGAGGCGAACGGGGTGATGAAGGAGATGTCGGCGCGGCTGCTCGAGGACGAGGAGCTCGCCGCGGCGTACCGCCGGGCGCACGAGCACTACCTCGCGGAGCGTGAGGCGCTCGGTCACGTCGAGGAGATCGACGGGATCTCGGCGGGCGGCATGCCGACGCGCGTCAAGTGCCTCCACGTGCTCGTCGGGCACGCGCTCGCGGCGGGCCCCGGGGTGCAGCCGCTCGGCGACGAGGCGCTCGCGCTCATCGCGGAGGCCGGCACGTGGTCGCGGGAGCGCTGCTTCTGCTGACGTTCCGCGCGCAGGAGGGGGCTCGCGTGCGCGCGAGGTGACCTCGGCCTCGGGCCCTCCGGTCGGTCGTTGTCCGACGCTGGTGGGAGGATGTCCGTCGTGACTCGCGTAGCTGCCATCGACTGTGGAACCAACTCGATCCGTCTGCTCGTCGCGGACGTCGCTCCCGACGGGACGCTCACGGACCTCGTGCGCCGCATGGAGGTCGTGCGTCTCGGCGCGGGCGTCGACCGGACGGGCGAGCTCGACCCTGTCGCGCTCGCGCGCACGCTCGCGATGACGCGCGAGTACGCGGCGACGATCACGGAGCTCGGTGCGGAGCGGGTGCGGTTCGTCGCGACGTCGGCGACGCGCGACGCGCGCAACCGGCAGGAGTTCGTCGACGGCGTGCGGGAGATCCTCGGGGTCGAGCCCGAGGTCGTCGCGGGCGCCGAGGAGGCGCGGCTGTCGTTCGCGGGCGCGACGAGCGTCATCGGCGACGGGCACGCGGCGCCGTTCGTCGTCGTCGACCTCGGCGGCGGGTCGACGGAGCTCGTCCTCGGGAGCGAGGCGCCGGCGGGGGAGTTCTCCATGGACGTCGGCTGCGTGCGCATGTCGGAGCGTCACCTTCTCGCGGACCCGCCGACGGCCGAGCAGGTCGCGGCGGCGCGCGCGGACGTCCGGGCGGCGCTCGACGTCGCGGAGCGGCACGTCGACCTCGGTGCGGCGCGGACGCTCGTGGGGCTCGCGGGCTCGGTGACGACGGTGACGGCGCACGCGCTGCGGCTCGCGGCCTACGACCGCGACGCGATCAATGGTGCGGTGCTGCCCGTCGACGTCGTCCTCGCGGCGTGCGAGGAGCTCGTGACGATGCCCCGCGCCGAGCGCGCGGCGCTCGGATTCATGCACCCGGGGCGCGTCGACGTCATCGGGGCGGGCGCGCTCGTGTGGTCGGAGGTCGTGCGCCGGGTCGCGCAGCGGGTCGCGGAGCGCGGCGGGGAGCTCACGGAGGTGCTGACGAGCGAGCACGACATCCTCGACGGCATCGCGCTGTCGGCGGCAGCCCCTCGGTGACGTCGGCCCCGGCGAGGCCGCCGCGTCTCGACGCCCTCACGGGCCTGCGGTGGTGGGCCGCGGCAGCGGTCCTCGTCCACCACCTGACGAACCTCGTGACGGTCCCCGCGCCTGTCGCACGGGTGACGGCGCTCGGTGTCCACGGCGTGACGTTCTTCTTCGTCCTGTCGGGCTTCGTCCTCACGTGGTCGTCGGGCCGTGCCGTGCCGGGCGCGGTCGTGCCGGACGCACGCACCTTCTGGTGGCGGCGCCTCGCCCGGATCTACCCGTCGCACCTCGTCGCCCTCGTGCTCGCGGTCCCGGTCTTCACCTCGCTCGTCGTCCCCGAGGGCTCGGGCTGGTGGGTGCGGCCGTTCGACGTCGGGGTGCTCGCGCTCTCGCTCGTGCTCCTGCAGGGGTGGTCGCGCGATCCGGCCGTCCTCTTCTCGGGCAACCCCGCGGCGTGGACGCTCTCGTGCGAGGCGTTCTTCTACGCGCTGCACCCTGCGGCGGACCGCGCGCTCGCGCGGACGTCGCGGCGGGGCGCGCTCCTCGTCGCGCTCGGCGTCGTGGCGGTGGCGCTCGGGGTGCGGGTGCTCGTCGCGTCGGGGACGGCCGCCGGCGCGGCGGTCGGCGGCTGGCCGTGGCCAGTGCTGCGGGTCACGGAGTTCTTCCTCGGCATGGCGCTCGCGCGCGCGGTCGCGCTCGGCTGGCGGCCGCGCCTGCGCGTGGGCGCGGTCGCCGGCGTCCTCGGCGGCGTCGCGCTGTGGCTCGCCCTGGGCCGTGGGGTTCTCGCCGGCGCCGCGTCCGGCGCCGCAGGGTCGGCGTCGCTCCTCGTGCGTCTTCACGACGTCGTGCTCGCGGGCACGCAGGAGATCATGACGGCGGGTCTGGGGCTGCTCGTCGTCGCGGTCGCGGTGCGGGAGCTCGAGCGTGGGCCGGGGTGGCTCGGACGGAGGTGGCTCGTGCGCCTCGGGGAGTGGTCGTACGCGTTCTACCTCGTCCACGCGACCGTCATCTACCTCGTCCTCCTGCTCGTCGGACGGCAGCACGGCGCGGTCGGCGCGCTCGTGGCCGTCGGGGTGCTCGGCGCGTCGGTGGGTGCGGCCTGGCTGCTCCACGTCGGGGTCGAACGGCCCGTGGAACGACGGATGCGCCGCTGGTGGGACGGGCGGCGCGGCGCTGCGCAGCGGGGCGCGGGAATTTCGTGATGCTCGTGTGACGAAACCCCTAGGTCTCACGGTTCCTTGCGGATATACGATGGAACCATGCCCCAGGATGAACTGACCGAGGTTTCGCGCGCCCAAAAGCCGGCCGCTCGCACGTCCCGCAAGGTGCCCCGCATCGTCGTGCTGGGCGGCGGTTCCGTCGGCCTCTACTCGGCGCGTCGCATCCGCAAGCGTCTCGGCGGGCGGGAGGCGGCGATCGTCGTCGTCGACCCGCGCCCCTACATGACGTACCAGCCGTTCCTCCCCGAGGCCGCGGCCGGCTCGATCGACGGCCGTCACGTCGTCGCCCCGCTGCGCCGCGCCGTCAAGGGCGTCGACGTCCTCCAGGGGATGGTGACGAGCATCGACCACGCGGGCCGCCGCGTGACGATCCAGCCCGAGTCGGGCGACGCCTACACGATCCGCTACGACCACCTCGTCGTCGGTCTCGGCGCCGTGTCCCGCACGTTGCCCATCCCGGGCCTCGCGGAGACCGCGATCGGGTTCAAGACGGTCGAGGAGGCGATCGCGGTCCGCAACCAGGTGCTCAACCGCATCGACGTCGCGAGCTCGACGTGGGACCCGGAGCTGCGCCGGCGCATGCTGACGTTCGTCTTCGTCGGCGGCGGCTTCGCGGGCGTCGAGGCGATCGGCGAGGTCGAGTCGATGGCGCGCGCCGCCGTGACGTACTACCCGGAGCTCGACGCGTCGGACCTCCGGTTCGTGCTCGTCGAGGGCTCGCCGCGCATCCTCCCCGAGGTGTCGGCCGAGCTCGGCGGGTACACGCTCGACCAGCTGCGCAAGCGCGACATGGAGATCTACCTCTCGACGTTCCTCAGCTCGTGCGTCGACGGGCACATCGTCCTGTCGAACGGCCAGGAGTTCGACGCCGACACGGTCGTGTGGACGGCGGGCGTCAAGGCGAACCCGGTCCTCAAGGAGTCCGACCTCCCGCTCGACGCGCTGGGTCGCGTGACGACGAACGCGTTCCTGCAGGTCGTCGACGCCGAGGGCGTCGTCGTGCCCGACGCGTGGGCGGCGGGCGACTGCGCCGCCGTGCCCGACCTCGTCACGGGCGGGACGTGCCCGCCCAACGCGCAGCACGCGATCCGCCAGGCGAACCGACTCGGCGAGAACCTCGCGAAGTCGCTGCGGTCGGCGGAGCCGACCGAGTACAAGCACAAGAACGTCGGCGCGGTCGCGTCGCTCGGCATGTACATGGGCGTCGCGCAGATGTTCGGCCGCCTCAAGGTGCGCGGCTGGTTCGCGTGGGTGCTGCACCGCACGTACCACGTCATGGCGATGCCGACGTGGAACCGCAAGATCCGCATCATGGCCGGCTGGACGGGCGCGCTCTTCCTGCGGCGCGAGGTCATCTCGCTCGGGTCGATCCACGACCCGCGCGCGTCGTTCCGCGCCGCGTCGCAGCCCGCTCCGGCGAAGGCTGAGCCCGCGAAGGCTGAGCCCGCGAAGGCTGAGCCCGCGGACGCTGCGGCTGAGCCCGCCGCGAACGACGACGAGAGCTGACGATCAACACTGACGCCGTGCGCTGACGTCGTGCACTGACATCGTGCGCTGACGATCAGCGCCGACGTCGAGCTCTGACGTCGAGCTCGTTGTCGTACGGGCCGGGACGCTGATCTTCTCAGCGTCCCGGCCCGTCGTCGTCGTCGGGGGTGGGCTCAGCCCCAGCTGAAGAGGGTGTCGCTCACGGTGAGGTCGCTGCCGTCGGGGTGCGTGCCGGCGAGGGCGCCGGCGGGGGCTTCGAGCGCGACGACGGGGCAGACGGCGGAGCGGCCGCCGGCCTCGACGGCGGCCGGGTCCCAGGAGATGAGGACGTCGCCGCGCCGGACGGCGTCGCCCTGCTGGCGGTGGACGGTGAAGCCTTCGCCCTCGAGCTGGACGGTGTTGATGCCGAGGTGGACGAGGACGGCGCGGCCGTCGTCGGCCTTGACGACGAACGCGTGCGGGTGGACCTTGACGATCGTGCCGTCGATCGGGGCGACGGCGTCGCGGCCGCGCTCGGGGTCGGGGACGATCGCGACGCCCGGGCCGACGTAGCCCGCGGAGAAGACGGGGTCGTCGACGTCGGCCATGGGCATGGTGCGTCCGGCGACGGGCGCGAGGACGTCGAGCGCGGCGCGCGCGGTGCCATCGTGCCCGGTGCCGTCGTGCCCGGTGCCGTCGGCCCCGGTGGTGCCGTCGTGGGGTGCCGTCACCGAAGGTCCTCGATGTCGGAGGCGAGGGTGTCGGCCTCGGGGCCGACGATGACCTGGACGGCGTCGCCGCCCATGACGACGGCGATCGCGCCGGCGGCCTTGAGGCCGGCCTCGTCGACGAGCGAGGGGTCCTCGACCTCGACGCGCAGGCGGGTGATGCAGGGCTCGAGGTCGACGATGTTCGCGTCGCCGCCGAGGGCTGCGAGGATCTGGGAGGCCTTGCTCATGGTGTGCTCCTTGGGTGCGGTGGGGCGGGGTCGGCGGGTGCGTCGGGCGTGGTGCGCGCTGCCGTGGCGTGCGTGCCGTGGCATACGTGCCGTGGCGAGGTGCGTCGTGCGGCCGTGGCTACATGAGGTCGTCGAGCGCGGAGGCGATCGTGTCGACCTCGGGGCCGACGACGACCTGGACGACGCGGCCGTGGTGGGCGACGCCGTAGGCGCCCGCGGCCTTGAGGGCGGCGGTGTCGACGACGTCGGGGTCGGTGACGAGCGCGCGGAGGCGGGTGGTGCACGGGTCGATCTCGACGATGTTGTCGACGCCGCCGAGCGCGGCGAGGATCGCGGCGGCGCGTTCCTGGTCGGACGTGCTCATGAGGCTCCTTCCGGGGTGGTCGAGAGTGCTGCGGGTGTCGGTGCGGGGGCCGGGGGCCGTGCCGGTCGGGGGACGAGCATGGGCCGGGCCTCGCGGAGGGGGACGAAGACGCTGTAGCGGTCCCCGCGGAAGGTCGAGCGCGTGAACATCACGGCGGTCTGCTCGGAGTAGGAGCGGCGTTCGGTGCGCATGACGGCGTGCTGGGAGGTCATGCCGAGGAGCTCGGCCTCGGTCGTGGTCGCGTCGGCCGCCTGGAGGGTGTCCTCGCCCCAGGTGGGGCCGAGGCCGACGTCGCGCAGCGCGGCGTAGAGGCTGTCGGGGACGCCGTCGCCGAGGATGTCGGGCGCGAGGTGGACGGGGATCCACGAGCTCTCGATGCTCATGGGCGTGCCGTCCGCGGTGCGCAGGCGGGCGACGTGGTGGACGTCGGTGCCTTCGGCGAGGTCGAGGGCGCGGGCGACGCGGGGGTTCGCGGGGACGGTGCCGGCCTCGAGGACGCGGGCGCCGGGCTCGAGGCCGCGGCGGCGGGCCTCCTCGCCGAAGGTCGTCAGGCGCATCTCGAAGTCGGCGTGGCGGGGGGCGACGAAGGTGCCGCGGCCCTGCTCGCGGACGAGGGTGCCCTCGGCGACGAGGGCGTCGAGGGCCTGGCGGACGGTCATGCGGGAGACGTCGAAGCGCTCGGTGAGGGCGCGCTCGGAGGGGACGGCGTCGCCGACGTCGAGCTCGGTCGCGATGAGCTCGGCGAGGTAGTCGCGCACGACGAGGTGCTTGTGCCGGCGTCCTGCCTGCTGCGCCATGGCGGTCGTCCCCCTTCCTGCGTCGTCGCTCCGTCGCGACGAGGGTTCCGTCGTCGGAGCGCTTGACACATCATCATGTCTAGACCACTGTGGTGGCAAGTGGTCCAGACAACTTGTCCGACGACTGTACGCCACGACCCCGGCGAGGACCGACGACGGCCACCGCCGACGCACGACGAGCACCGCTCGACCCACCTCAGGACCATCGTCCGACGACGCACCGACGCGTCGTCCCGACGTGACACGAAGGAGTGCCATGACCACGGTCGACCAGACCGCACCACGCGCGAAGCGGACCATCCCAGGTCTCGCCCAGCTCCAGCGCGTGGGCCGTTCCCTCATGCTTCCCATCGCCTCGCTCCCTGCGGCGGCGCTGCTCCTGCGTCTCGGCCAGCCCGACATGCTCGGCGCGGACGGCCTCGCGAAGAACGCCGACTGGCTCGTCCCCGTCGCCGCGGTCCTCGCGTCGGCCGGCGGCGCGCTCCTCGACAACCTGCCGATGCTCTTCGCGATCGGCGTCGCGATCGGCTACGCGCGCAAGTCCGACGGCTCGACGGGCCTCGCCGCGATCATCGGCTACCTCGTGTTCACGGGTGTCACCAAGGCGATGTCGCCCTACATCCTCGGCAAGCCAGACGCCGTCGTCCCCGTGGACGTCATCACGACCGCGGACCCCGGGGCGCTCGCCGCCGCCCAGAACGGTGACTTCACGGGGCTCGTGCAGGCTGCCATCGATGCCGGGGGCGACGCCCCTGCCCAGCAGCTCATCAACTACGGCGTCCTCGGCGGCATCGTCATCGGTCTCACGGCCGCGCTGCTCTACCAGAAGTACTACCGGATCAAGCTGCCCGCGTACCTCGCGTTCTTCGGCGGTCGTCGCTTCGTGCCGATCATCACGGCGGGTGCGGCGGTCCTCATCGGCGTCGTCGGCGCGTTCATCTACCCGGCGTTCGACGCGGCGTTCACCGCGGTCGGCGACTGGGTCACCGGGTCGGCCGTCATCGGCGGCTTCGTCTTCGGCACGCTCAACCGCCTGCTCGTGCCGTTCGGCCTGCACCACCTGCTCAACTCGATGCCGTGGTTCCAGTTCGGCGACTTCACGAACGCGGCGGGCAACGTCGTCCACGGCGACATCCCGCGCTTCCTCGCGGGCGACCCGACGGCGGGCATGTTCCAGGCGGGCTTCTTCCCGATCATGATGTTCGCGCTGCCGGCGGCGGCCCTCGCGTTCGTCCACACGGCGAAGCCGCAGAACCGCAAGGTCATCGCGGGCATCATGGGCTCGGCCGCGCTCGTCGCGTTCGTCACGGGCGTCACCGAGCCGCTCGAGTTCGCGTTCGTCTACGTCGCCTACCCGCTGTACGCGATCCACGCGGTCCTCACGGGTGCGTCGCTCGCGGTCGTCAACGCGCTCGACATGCGCTCGGGCTTCGGCTTCTCGGCGGGTGCGATCGACTTCCTCCTCAACTGGAACATCGCGGAGAACCCGGTCGGCATCATCGTCGTCGGCCTCGTCATGGCGGTCATCTACTACTTCCTCTTCCGCTTCGTCATCACGCGGTGGAACCTCAAGACGCCCGGGCGTGAGGACGACGGCGAGACCGGTGTCGACACGACGGCGCTCGTCGCGGACGTCCCGGGCGACGCCGCTGCCGGCTCGGCGGGCGGCGCCACCTCCGGGGGTGGCACTGCATGACCCCCGTGCTGACCGGGGTGCCCGTGAGCCCCGGACGGGTCGTCGGCGTCGTCCACGCGATGCCGGCACCCGTGCCGGAGCCGTCGCGGGCACCCAGGTCGGCCGGGACCGATGCCGGGACGGCGGTCGCGCAGGTCGCGGCCGCCGTCGCGGCGGTCCAGGCCGACCTCCTCGAGAGGGCCGGCCGCGCGCAGGGCGCGTCGGCCGACGTCCTCACGGTGACGGCGGCGATGGCCGGCGACCCGACGCTCGCCAAGGGTGCCGCGAAGCGCATCGAGGACGACGGGGCGACGCCCGAGCGCGCCGTGTGGGACGCGGCCGAGCAGATCGCCGTCCAGCTCGAGGGGCTCGGCGGCATGATGGCGGAGCGTGCGCGCGACGCCCGCGACGTGCGCGACCGGATCGTCGCAGCGCTCCGCGGCCTGCCGGCGCCGGGCGTGCCCGACCCTGGCTCGCCGTTCGTCCTGGCGGCGGCCGACCTCGCGCCGGCCGACACGGCGACGCTCGACCCGGCGAAGGTCCTCGCGATCGTCACGGCCGGGGGAGGTCCGACGTCGCACACGGCGATCCTCGCGCGGTCGCTCGGCATCCCGGCGGTCGTCGCGTGCGCGGGGATCGAGACGGTCGCGGACGGCACGACGGTCCTCGTCGACGGCGGCGAGGGCACGGTCGACACGGTGCCGTCGGACGCGGACGTCGCCGCGGTCGCGGCGCTCGCGGGCGTCGTGCGGACCTTCGACGGCCACGGCCGGACGGCCGACGGGCATCCCGTCGCGCTGCTCGCGAACGTCGCGGACGCGCAGGGGGCGGACGCGGCGGTCGCGGCGGGCGCCGAGGGCGTCGGGCTGTTCCGCACGGAGTTCTGCTTCCTGGGGCGCGCGGACGAGCCGAGCGTCGACGAGCAGGTCGCCGCGTACCGCACCGTGCTCTCGAGGTTCGGCGGGCGCAAGGTCGTCGTGCGGACGCTCGACGCGGGCGCGGACAAGCCGCTCGCCTACGTGACGGCCGACGACGAGCCCAACCCGGCGCTCGGCGTGCGCGGGCTGCGCACGGCCGTCGCGCACCCGGACGTGCTCGAGCGCCAGCTCGAGGCGATCGCGGCCGCGGCCGCGGCCGAGACGGCGGACGTGTGGGTCATGGCACCCATGGTCGCGACGGTCGCCGAGGCCGAGGGGTTCGTCGAGCGCTGCGCGGCGCACGGCCTCGAGACCGCGGGCGTCATGGTCGAGGTGCCGGCGGCCGCGCTCCAGGCCGAGCACATCCTCGGGCGGGCGGCGTTCGCGTCGATCGGGACGAACGACCTCACCCAGTACTGCATGGCGGCCGACCGGGAGACCGCGGCGCTCGCGCAGCTCTCGACCGGCTGGCAGCCCGCGGTCCTCCAGCTCGTCGCGGCGACGTGCCGCGGGGGAGCGGCGCGCTCGGCGCCCGTCGGGGTGTGCGGCGAGGCCGCGGGGGACCCGGCGCTCGCCGTCGTCCTCGTGGGCCTCGGGGTGTCGTCGCTGTCCATGACGCCGCGCGCGCTCGCGGACGTGGCGGCGGTCCTCGCGAGCGTCGACCGTGCGACGTGCGAGCGGCTCGCGCGGCTCGCGCTCGAGCAGCCCGACGCGGTCGCGGCCCGGTCCGTCGTCCGGGCGGGGATCCCGGCGCTCGCGGAGCTCGGGCTGTAGCGGGGCTCGCGTCGCAGGGCGTCCGGTCGACAGTCGCGTGTCTCAGGGACGACGACGGGCCCGCGGGGATCTCTCCTCGCGGGCCCGTCGTCGTGCGGGGCGCTGCCCCCTACGGTGCTGTCCCCATGGTGCTGCTCAGGTGGTGCTGCTCCTGTCGCACTGCTGGGACAGTGCTGCTCAGATGGTCTCCTGGCGGAGGAACGCCTCGAGGGCGTCGAGCGCCGCGACGTCGTCGGGGCCGTCGCCCTCGGTGCGGAGCGTGACGACCTCGCCCGCGGCCGCGCCGAGCGTCATGACGCCGAGGATCGAGGCGGCGTCGACGGGCTCGTCGTCGCCGCGCGAGATCGTCACGGGCACGGCCTGCTTGCCGGCCTCCTGGACGAACATCGCGGCGGGCCGGGCGTGGAGCCCCTCGAGAATCGCGACGGTGACGGTACGTTCCATGGTCGAGCTCCTTC
>Ga0222423_1001566_pt1 | contig 10124 bp, 6 predicted proteins | sample 3A0metagenome_FD_182472 | JGI IMG/M metagenome (GOLD analysis project Ga0222423, IMG submission 182472) | Enriched microbial communities from leaf-cutter ant dump, University of Wisconsin, Madison, United States - 3A0 (version 2) | ecosystem: Environmental > Terrestrial > Nest > Insects nest >...
TTGAAATTTATCCTACTTTTATACCCCTATAATCATCATTACGTAAAACACCCTGTTACGAAATGAGCCACTATCGCCTTCATAAAAAACGATGGGGAAATGAATTCCCCTTTTTATTCTTACTTACTCCACTTGCAGCAGGGATCCTGCTTCAGGAGCAATTGCACTCTGCTATTAATGGCCGGATATGGACAGCTTGTAGTATGCTGATGTTGTGCATTGCAATTAGCCTGCATCTGATTAAAAGTCCTTTTCATAACATCTATGGCATTCGCCTAATTTCAATTTGCCTTACCGTATTATTCATGGGTTGCTCCACCGGATATTTTCATGATATAAGACATGACAAAAACTGGTATGGTCATTATCTTCAAAAAGCAAAAGCCATTGAACTGCGTATTGATGCACCGCCTCAGCTAAAATCGCGCACCGTAATGTTGCCGGTGCAAACAGAAAAAATTTTTGCTGAGGGAAAATGGCAAACCGTAAAAGGTGCGGTTAATTTGTACGTTTATAAAAATGACCGAATGCCGGAATACCGGCAGCATGATCGGATAATTATTCCTCCACAATTAACGGCTATCCGCAGCTCCGGCAATCCCGGTTCATTCGATTATGCCGGATATGCCGCACATAACAATCTGTTTCATCAGGCCTTTTTAAACACCAAAGACATCCTGCATCTTCCCGGAAAGAACATTGCACCACAGCCTCTTGAAACATTACGCAATAATCTGATAGCCGCCATAAGACTGAATATTCGGGACAGCACTACCGCCGCATTAACGGAAGCTATGCTGCTGAATGAACGCACCATGCTGGATGATACCTTGTGGCAAGCTTATTCAGCAACGGGTATTGTACACATCATTGCTATTTCCGGTGCGCATGTGGTTTTATTTTGTCAGATTATTCTACTCCTGTTGTTTTTTCTCAGAGGCAAACAATGGAATGTGTTGAAATATTTCATTGCTATCGTTTTTGTATGGCTGTATATCATCATCACCGGATATCCGCCCAGTGCGGTTCGGGCGGCAGCGATGTTTACATTGTACGCCTTTGGTATTATGCTGAACCGGCAGCAACGTCCGGTAAATACTTGGGCGGCTTCGGGTTTTTTGTTATTGTGCGTATGCCCCGGCTGGTTGTATGATGTCGGATTTCAACTGTCATTTTTAGCGGTACTTTCTATCATGTTGTTTTATCAACCACTGTACCGGATGTGGATACCTAAGTGGTTTTTGTTACGACTGTTATGGCAAAGTCTGGCATTGAGTATTGCCGTACAGATCATAGTGTTTCCACTGGCAATTTATTATTTTCATCAGTTTCCGATTTGGGTACTGGCTGCCAATATTCCTGCCGGATTGTTTAGTGTGCTGTTAATGACGGGTGCATTGCTGCTGCTCTTTTTAAGCGTATTTGGATCTTGTCTGTGGTTGGGAGATGTATTAAGCTTAGTCTCAAAATATTTTCACGAGCTGATACAATGGATGGCGCGATATACGCCGGAAACATTTCGCAGCCTGTATATTGATGTCGCGGATTATTGGTTGATGATGCTGGCGATTGTTTTGCTGTGTCGGTATTTTTTTTACAGAAAAAACATACTCTTATTTTCAGGGTTGGGTGCAATAAATCTCTTGGTGCTCAGCTTCATCCTTCAGGATATTCGGGCTTTACAGCAACAGCAAATAGTGGTGTATAATGTTGCACGTCAGTCCTTGATTGAAATATATACCGGAAAATCGGCAAAACTATATGGTGCAGATGAAGATACTTTGGATCAAAAAACGCGGAGTTATTATCTGTTGCCTTCCCGTTTGATGCATCGCACCCGCCGGGTGATTGATCCTGAAATTAAAAACGCTCCTGTCTGGAAAATCAGAGGCAGGAGCGTACTTTGGTGGAATGAAAATTTGCACATTAAACCGGGATCCGTTTTTCCGGTGGATTGTCTGATTGTATCCAACAGTGCTGCTTTTAATCCCGAAATTTGGCAACAAACCTTTCAGCCGAGCTTAATCATATTAGATGGCAGTCTGCCCCGATGGAAAGCGCAACATTGGAAAAATACATTAACTCAAAACGGTACGCGGGTACATTGGGTACAAGAAGATGATGCTTGGATTTGGGGATACTGATACCAATTATCGGGTATCAGCAGGCGCATTACAACTTATCAATAATCTTGTCCACAATGCCGTATTCTATCGCTTCTTTAGCATCCATCCAGTAGTCGCGTTCCAAATCCAGCAATACTTTTTCATAAGGTTGATTGCAGTTTTCAGAAAGAATTTTAGCACCTAATTCTTTCGTCTTTTGAATTTGCTTTGCCTGTATTTCCAAGTCTGCGGATACCCCTTGGAAATAACCGCCTAAAGATGGTTGGTGAATCATTACCTCACCATGGGGAAATACCGCACGCTTGCCTTTTTGTCCGGCAGACAACAAGATAGAACCCATGCTGGCGGCTAATCCCATACAGACGGTGGTTACGGGAGATTTAATCAGTTGCATCACATCATAAATCACCATACCGCTGCTTACCACACCGCCCGGACTGTTGATATAAAACTTAATTTCCTTACCGGGCTTGTCAGCATCCAACAACAGTAATTTATTGACAATTTCTTTAGCAGAGCGGTCTTCCACCGGTCCCCACAGATAGATGGTTCTGTTTTTGAAAAACAGAGCCTCCTGTTTTTTCAGCCAAAGGCTGGCCGCATTTTTATTATCGGTAATGGCTTGCTCTTCTTCCTCTTCATTTTCATCATCATTATTCAGATGGAGCTGCCGCAAATTATATGTGTTCATAATAGTATCGTTTGTTGATTATGGAATGGGAATGATAAGACTTATTGTTGTTGTTTCTTAGGATTATTTTTCAGCACTTCATCCACAATACCGTATGCTTTGGCTTCATCGGCCAACATCCAGAAATCGCGGTCGCTGTCGGCGGCCACTTTATCATAGGGCTGTCCGGTATGTTCGGAGATGATGGTATAAAGATTTTCCTTTACCCGCTGAATTTCTTTAACGGTAATAGCAATATCGGTAGCTTGTCCGCCGATAGCGCTGCTGGGCTGGTGCATCATGATGCGGCTGTGTCTTAATGCCGTACGTTTTCCCTGAGTACCTGCGCACATCAACACCACCGCCATACTGGCTGCTATTCCGGTACAGATGGTAGCAATGTCAGGATTAACAATCTGCATGGTGTCATATATTCCGAGACCGGCATATACGCTACCTCCGGGGCTGTTAATGTACATTTGGATATCGCGTGTGCGGTCGGTACTTTCCAGAAAAAGCAACTGAGCGGTAACGATATTGGCTACATAATCGTTGATAGGCTCACCCATAAAAATGATGCGATCCATCATTAAACGGCTGAATACATCCATGCTGGCCACATTCATGGGGCGCTCCTCAATAATATAAGGCGTCAGTGCGGTTGGTTGCGCACTGATATACCGGGCATAGCTGTCAAAAGTATTGCTGCTGATGCCCCGGTGTTTTATCGCGTATTGGCGAAATTCGTTATGATCCATTCTTATTATTTTATTTAGATACGAAAAAATCTGTCGGATTTTAATATCCTGCACTACAAGTAGTAGTTTATACAAATATCAATCCAAAAAAGTTTTCTGCCAAATCGTCGGGGAAAGATGAGGGCGAGCGTTTATTTGCAAACTTGTATTAATACGGTAAAAATGCCGATATGCCGGACGGTAGGCGCATTCTTCCCAATACGGAATGCATTGCGCAATGTGCTCAGCTTTATATGAAGCTGTCATTCTTTGGAATAATACAGACAAAAGCATTTCAGACATGGCCGAAACAGGACGATCGGCCTGACACAATTGATTACAACCCTCATTATTTCATGAGGATAAACCTATTTCATTAATGGTTGATCGGGTGATTTATAGAGACGGAAAATCAGCAATGCTTCTTTACGAAACTTTTGATCTTGCGTACATAATCAAAGTACCCTCTTTCCATTTGTATCCAAAACAGAATGAAGATGATCAATCCTACGGCAAAAAGACCACCGGGAAGATAAATACTTTCGTTAGGAATGAAGACATACAATCCCAACCCGCCCAACATGGCAAGAATGCAAAACGTAGCCAGTAACATAGGCCCGCCAACATCAATCCTGCGAGGATGTGAAGATACCTTCACCCGTACTCCGTCGGATTTTGATTTTAAGGACACATGCGTAATGGGCAGCGTTTTTACATCCTGTACATTTTCCGCATGAGGAATAATTTTCAGCATGTGCTCTTTGTCAATTACCTCAAAATCCAATTTGTGAATACTGAGGTGAGCACCCAGTAAATTCTTCTTAATTTCGGCAGGACTATACTTTGATCGAAAGGTATAGGAACGATTGAAGATCATAGAACATTAATTTAATGGGTTAACTTAAACAAATTATGTTACAAGATATACTTATATTTTTTCAAAACCAAATAATATATAAAAAAAATATCCCCACCGGGTTAAACCTGCCACTATACTTAATTTGTAAGAAATAAATATTTGTCGTAATTGTGTATAATCACCTCAATGTCGTACCTTGTTCGGCACAATTATTAAAAACAACCGATATATGAACTATATGCCTCCTTTTCGATTATTAGTCTGGTTAAATATTCTATTACTCTGTGCTATACAGGTATCGGCTCAAACACAACTTAGCCCGGATGTTATCAGTATTAAGGGAAAACAAACGGTGTTGCAGCCCTATTCCGAATCATTCCCTCAATATCTGAAACAGCACGAACCTTCTTTGTTTTACATAAAATATAAGACGGCGCCCGATCAATCGGAGTGGGGTAAAAAAAATATAATTATTGAAAATTTTATTGCCGACCGTACTTACCTCGTGTATATTTCCTCCGGAGAAATACCCGACAGCAATCAGATTCAAGCCTGGGCAGCAGTATCTCCTGCCGATAAAATCAGCAGCTACCTTCAACGCAATATTGCTGCCGATTCCGCACAGCCGGTAACGGTATTAGTAGCTTTTGTAAAACAGATTCCGGAATCGGAGATCATGAATTTGTTGCAATTGCCGGATGTTATAATCAACCGACAACAACTGTGGAAGGATCAGCATGTTTATGAGCTGAGTTTGCCTTTTGGACGTATTGCAGATCTGGCCGCATTACCTGCGGTAAAAAGCATTAATCCCCGTTTTGAAGATAAAACGATGAATGATCAATGCGAGGCTATGACGAATGCAGCCATTGCCCGGCAACCTTTATCTGCAAACGGATACGGTCTGAGTGGCTCAGGCGTAACCGTTGGTGTAGGCGATGATTCCAATCCGCAAACGCATGTAGATTTTGAAAACCATATTCAATATTTCAATCCGGCTATTAATTCTTCGCACGGTTATCACACTACGGGTACGGTTGCCGGAGCCGGTATTAGAGATCAGCGCTATCAGGGTTTTGCACCTAAGGCCAATATCATCAGCCAGTTTTTCAGCGGCGTAATTGCCTATGCTCCCGCCTTGCTGAACGGATATGACATGCGGATCACCAACAATTCTTATGGAAATATTTTAGGTGATTGTGATTATGCAGGCACTTACGATCTGTACAGCCAGCTTTTGGATCAGCAGGTAAATGATTATCCGGCCTTATTGCATGTTTTTGCAGCAGCAAATGACGGAGGCCTGAGCTGCGGCGCATATCCCACAGGTTTTGCAACGGTAGCCGGAGCATTTTCTACCGCTAAAAATGCGCTAATTGTTGGTAATGCACAAAAAGATTATGTCAATATTCTGCGGTCAACCAGCTCCCGCGGCCCGGTAAAAGACGGAAGATTAAAACCGGAAATTGTTGCGGTAGGCACTAATGTGTTTTCTACTATTCCGGGAAATAATTACGGAGCCAATACCGGCACGAGCATGGCCAGCCCTAATGTAGCCGGTGCGGCTGCACTACTGTTGGAGCGTTACCGCCAATTAAACAACAACCAAAATCCTGACGGCGCCTTAATAAAACTTTTACTGATGAACGGCGCTACCGATATTTTAAACCCGGGTCCAGATTACAAATCGGGATTCGGATTGATGAATATCGGCCATGCGGTAGAGGCATTGAACAATCAGCAGTATTTTTCCAATACCATCAATACCGGGCAAAACCAAAGTTTTTCTTTTTCCGTACCGGCAGGAACGGCTTCTTTAAAAGTGATGCTTTACTGGAATGATCCGGCAGCGCTACCGGAAGCTACCACTGCATTAGTGAATGATCTGGATATTACCGTAACAACGCCTTCCGGCAATACTCAACAACCTTTGATCCTGCAACCCGATCCCGCTTTGGTGAATAATATTGCGCAGCCGGGCGCCGATCATCTTAATAATGCAGAACAAGTGGTCATTAATAATCCTGAAGCCGGAACTTATCAAATTCATGTTGCAGGATTTAATGTACCCATTCCCGATCAAAAATATTTTGTAGCTTATGATTTCCAACCGGAGGGTTTGAAAGTGCAATATCCTTTTGGAGGCGAAGCCTTGGCTGCGGGAGACAGTACGCTCATTTTTTGGGAAGCTGCTGCCGGAAACGCTCCATTTTCCGTTGATTATTCTACGGATAATGGTACTACATGGACTAATATCAGCAATAATGTTCCTGCTGAAGTAAAAAGTTTAGCATGGTATATTCCCTCAACCATTTCATCTGCTCAATGCAAAATAAGAGTACTACGGAATGACGGGTCGGGACAAGCTTCCAGCGGCGCTTTTACCATTATAGGACGACCGATCATCGCCTTGGCATCCAACGAAGCGCAATGCCCCGGATCGGTTATGTTTAGCTGGAATACGATCAGCGGTGCACAATCTTATAAAGTGTTTTTGAAAGAAGGAATGGAGATGGTAGAGAAAGCTACAGTGCCGGCTTCTGCTAACAGCTACACTTTTTCCGGATTAGACATCAACACCACACAATGGGTAGCTGTAGCGCCCGTTATCGGAGGAAAAACCGGAATGCGGTCGGTAGCATTATCGCGACTGCCCGTTAACGGCGGCTGTAACGGATACAACAACGGCGATCTTATGTTTGCGGAATTGATAACACCCGTCAGCGGCCGGGAACTTACAGGCGGAGCACCTACCAATTCCGAAATGGTAAGCGTGAAAATCTATAACCTTACGGCAACTTCGGCCACCAATTACCGCATTTCGTATAAAGTTAATGAAGGCGTATGGCAAAGTCAGGACTTTACTACACCGGTCAATGCTGCTGCATCGGCCAATCTGATATTGAACAACCTGCCCTTGGATATGAGTGCTATTGGTGATTATGCTATTACGCTTGCCGTAACCAATCTTGCTCAAACAGACATGGTTACTACCAACGATACCCTTCGGGTGCTGCTCCGAAATGTAGCCAATCAACCGCTGAATATTGATACGGGTTATGTGGAAGATTTTGAAAATGTAGAAGGCTTGGATCAGATGCGCAAACTGTTTGGAATAACCGGTGCGCATCATTGGGATTTTTTACCGACGAAACCCAAAGGGAGAATCCGCAGTTTTGTTACGGAAAATGTTACTATCGGAGGCAATCGTTCCATCAGTATGGACAATGCATTCAATCAGGGAATTGATTTAGCCAACAGCAGCTTCAATATACTGCTCGGCACCTTTAATCTGGCAGACTATGCGCTTTCTGATGTGGAAATACGTTGCGAATTAGATTACCGCCTGCATGGCATTCCCAAATATTTAGATACCGGCAACCGGATATGGCTGCGCGGCAGTGATTCAGACAATTGGATATTAGCTGCCGTTTTCGATACTAATGATATCGGATCCGTGCATTCTTCCGGCTCCATTTCCCTCAATGATCTTTTAATTCCTAATAATCAAAATATCAGTACCAGTGTACAGATTATGATTCAGCAGTATGATACTTCTCTGATTTGTGCCGAAGATTATGGCAATGGACTGACCATGGATAATTTCAAGATTTATATCGTATCCAACGATGTGGATCTGCTGGCGGTGAATGCATTGCCGCTCCAAAGTTGTGCGCTTTCCGATAATATGCCTTTAAGCGTTAAAGTGCGCAATGCCGTATTATACGATTTGCAGGATATTCCGATTTCTTATCAATTGGACAACCTGCCTGTGGTTACGGATACTATTCCTTTTATTGCATCTAAAGATACGGTGGACTTCGTCTTTGACCAGCTCATGGATCTCTCCGCTTTCGGAGCGCATACCCTTTCGGTATGGGTGCATTTCCCGGAGGATACTTATCCCGGAAATGACAGTATCAATCAATACCATTTTTATAATCAACCCATAATTTCCTCCTATCCTTATCTGCAGAATTTTGAAGATTCTGACGGAGGGTATTATAGCAGCATGGACAGTACCTGGCAATACGGAAAGCCGCAATCTCCCAATATGGATCATGCGGCAAGCGGCAGCAAGGCTTGGAAGACCAACCTTAGCGGCTCTTACCGTCCTAATCAGTTGGCCTATCTGTATTCCCCCTGCTTTTATATCGGTAATCTCGGTCGCCCGGCATTAAGTTTTAGTCTGTCGTACAATATAGAACCCCGCTCAGAAGAAGCCTTATATGACAGAGGATTTGTAGAATATTCTCATGATGGCATCAACTGGCAGCGTCTGGGTCAGGCAGGCAGCGGCACCAACTGGTACACCGATACGGAGCAGGTCTGGCAGGGCAATGCGGCTTACTGGCACGTAGCCACAACACTTCTACCCACCGATGCGGATGTGATCATGTTCCGCTTTGTGATGGGCAGTGATGCCGGTATGGAGTTGGATGGCATGGCGGTTGACGATATTCACGTTTATGATTTGCAATACCCTGTTTATACAGGAGCAGATGCGGCAGCACAGCATACGGTAGTGCAAAATGATGCTGTTGATTTTGTAAGTGATGGAAAAATGATAGCGGCAATACAAAATGAAGGTTCGACTTTAAGCAATGTAAGCATCAGGGATTACGGGCATTCCGACTTTATCAATTCGGATAGTATGCAATATTTTCTACCCAGAAATTTCACTGTTATTCCTGCGGGAAATCCGGAAGTGAACGCCCGCATCAAGCTATATGTTCCGGATGCGGATATGCAGCAATTACGGGAAGACGAAAGCTGTCCGTCCTGCTCTCCGGTAACGGAAGTTTATCGTTTGGGCATTACTCAATATTCCAATGCGGATCGCAGCCTTGAAAATAATTTGCTGACGGATAATACCGGTGGTCAATATACTTACATGCCCTATCAACAGGTGCAATGGGTGCCTTATGATCAGGGTTATTACGCAACAGTACAGGTACACTCTTTTTCAGAATTTTGGTTCAATGATGGCGGTCCGGCTCATGATGCCGGACTGAATGAACAGTTGCTGCAATTTAATGCCGCCCATTATGGTTCGCGTTATGCAACATTAGATTGGATCTGCTTTAGCGATCCGGAAATAGCGCTTTATGAAATCCAGCGTTCCGCCGATAATCAGGAATTTGAAACCATAGCCAGCGTTCCGGCATTAAGTCAGCAGGCGCAGCAGGCATATTCCTATATAGACACGCCATTTGTGAATGCGCCTGCGGTATATTACCGCTTGCATTATCAGTCAAAAAGCGATCCTGATGTATGGTATTACAGCCCGGTCAGGATGCTGGACTGGTCGGCTGATCCTACAGTATTGGTATATCCCAATCCCAATACCGGTTTGTTGTATCTCGACTGGTTGAAGGGTAATGATGATCCGCTGCAATGGGTGATGTATAATATCGCGGGACAAAGGATTACCGGGGGAACAATTACCGATCAGACCTATAGTGGTAAGGCTGTTATAGATTTAGGCAAATTAGGAATTGCTTCGGGCATCATTTTACTGAAGGTAAAAAGTGGTGAGGCCAGTTGGGAATTTAAGGTGGTGTACCGACCCTGATGATTTTATGTGAAGTAAACTGCGTTACCGTACGCTGTAGCATTCAAGTGGGTGTTGGACGTAGTCAGAGCATGCCAAACGAGCGTTTGGACACTATGGCGATTGGGCTATAATTTTTCAGGATGAGATTTTGGGAAATATTGGAATTAAAAATGGC
>Ga0222423_1001567_pt1 | contig 10117 bp, 11 predicted proteins | sample 3A0metagenome_FD_182472 | JGI IMG/M metagenome (GOLD analysis project Ga0222423, IMG submission 182472) | Enriched microbial communities from leaf-cutter ant dump, University of Wisconsin, Madison, United States - 3A0 (version 2) | ecosystem: Environmental > Terrestrial > Nest > Insects nest >...
ATCGCTGTGCAAATCCGTAATGCGAAAGGTCATTTTGTGACATTATTAAATTATGGTGCTATTATTCAGCAATTCGTGGTGAAAAATCGCCATGGTGAGGAACAAGATATTGTATTAGGTTTTGACAAAGCCGACGAATATTTGGCTAACGCTTATCTGCAGGCTTATCCCTATATGGGTGCCGTGATTGGGCGTTACGCCAATCGGATAAAGGGAGGCCAATTCAATTTAGAAGATCAGACCTATACACTTTTTTTGAATGCCGGCGAAAGTTGCTTACATGGCGGCGCGGCGGGTTTCGATAAAAAGGTATGGGATATTGTCGAGACGGACGATAATGGGGTGACGTTTCAATATTACAGTGAAGACGGTGAAGAGAATTTTCCCGGCGATCTGGCTGTTCAGTTGAGTTTTGTTTGGACCGATAATGATGAATTAATTCTGACTTATCAGGCCGATACCGATGAGGCCACGCCGGTTAATTTGACACATCACAGTTATTTCAATTTATCGCCAAAGGGGGGATCCATCGCAGATCATCTGCATCAGATGCCGGCGTCCTATTATCTAGAACAGGACAGTGACTGGGCGGCGACGGGTAATCTGTTACCCGTGGCAGGGAGCCCACGTGATTTTAGAACGGCTAAACGTTTTGGTGAAAATTGGGATCCAGCCGAAGGCTATGACCAAAGTTTTGTGCTCGATAAAAAAGAAGGCGAACTGACGCTGGCTAGCATCACGTCAGAAAAAGATGGCGGTCTTTCGCTAAGGGTATATACGACGACACCCGTGGCTCATGTGTACACGGCAAAATATTTAAATGTTAAAAATGGGAAAAAGGGAAGGGACTACAGCGCATTTGATGCCTTTTGTGTAGAGACACAGCATCATCCCAATGCCTTGAATATTCCCAGCTTTCCGGATACCATTTTGAGACCGGGCGAGTTATATACTCAGACGACCATTTATAAGGTTGTTGTCGACAAAACATAGATATGCATTAAATACGTTCAAGTACTGTTTTAATGGCCCCTTGAACGATTTTCTTCGGATGCGGGCTAAATGCGTTCTTCACTCTGCTAGCTAAAATAGCATTTATAGATAAGGCTCTGTGACCTAATTGATTGGCGAGGGCATATATGCCCGCTGTTTCCATTTCAAGATTGCTAATGCGGTGCTGAGCATACTGAAAGCGATTTAAGCGTGAAATTAAATCAGGGAACACGTTTTTTACACGTAACTGGCGTCCTTGAGGCGCATAAAAACCTGGTGCTGTGGCCGTAATTCCTTGCATCATATCTTTTCCGAAGTGATGAAGAAGGCCGGGATCCGCGGCACTTAGATAAGGTTGTATCTGCAATGGAAGCTCCAATTGCGTAATAAGCGCTTTACGTAATTGCTCGGTTTTATCATCCGCTGATGACGCATAATAATGCATCAATGTATCCAATCCCAATCCGTATGTAGAAGCCAAAATGCTGCCCATGGGGATGTCCTCTTGAATGGCACCCGAAGTACCTATGCGGATAATTGCTAAGGACGTAAGTTGAGGTTTAACTGTACGGCTATCGAAGTTAATATTAACTAAAGCATCCAATTCGTTTAAGACAATATCAATATTATCGGTTCCGATGCCCGTAGAAAGCACCGTGATTCTTTTTTTACCGACATAACCGGTATGAGTAATAAATTCACGTTTTCCCTTACGGAGTTCAATCTTATCGAAATACTGGCTTATTTCGGCGACACGATCGGGGTCGCCAACGGTAATTATAGTATTGGCAATATCCTCAGGTAGCAGGTTCAGGTGATAAATACTGCCATCGGCATTGAGAATAAAATCGGCTTCAGATAATGTTTGCATGGCGTTTTAACCTTATACTTAACAAAGCTATAAAAATTTAAGGGTTTAGGGCTAATCTGTTCTCAAATATTGGATTTGAAGACCGGATAGTTTTTCGAGTTTACCCAAAACAGCATTTAATTGTGCTTTGCGTATTCCAACTCCCATGAAACAGGTGTTGTCAAATTGTTGCGTATGCACGCTGAGTTGTTCGTCCTTTATAATGCGCATCACATCATTAAGCAGGAGATAATCAAAACGAAGTTCGTAAATGTCATTCAAGCTATGAACCACGATTTCGTTGGCCTGAATAGCCTCCATAGCCGCTTGTTTATAAGCATGAATGAGACCAGGAACACCTAAGAGTGTGCCGCCAAAATAGCGCACCACTACCATCAATATATTGGTGATATCGGCGGATAGGAGTGTGTTTAAAATGGGCCTCCCGGCACTTCCCGAAGGCTCCCCATCGTCATTTACGCGGAAAACCGTCCGGTCGGGTGTTAAGCGGCAGGCCCAGCAAAAATGGCGCGCTTTTGGATGTTCGCTGCGTAAATGATTTACCAATTCTTTAATGGCATTTTCATCTTTTAAAGGATAGGCATAGCCAATAAATTTGCTCCCACGATCGCGAAATACACCTTCCGAAGTGGTCTTTATTGTTTTATATGTATCATCAAAAAGCATGCCATTGCGTTAAGGTGATCAGGATAATGGCGACAAGTGCAAATACAAGGCCCGCATAATTCAAGAGGCTCAGTTTTTCCTTAAATAACAGGACACCGATTAAGCTACCACATAAGATAACGCCGATATTCATAGCAGCAAATACAGTAGAGGGGTTATTTGACAGCGCCTGATGGGCTTTGAGGTAGAAAAAAATGTTTCCGAAGTTAAAAAAACTAAGAATTGCGCCACATATCATATTAATGAATTGCAGATGCGTGCGTCTTTTGATGAGCAGAAAAGTCAGGTAGACCAGTGAAAAGCAAAAAGCTATGCCAAAAATAATAGATAGGGCAGTGGTATAGGGCATTGCTGCTTGCTGGCTAATGCGTTTAAAGCAAATATCGATGATGCCAAAACCTAAGAAAACGACAAAGGGATATATCCAGTTCACCGCGTTGATCTGCTGCTTGACCGGCCGGTATAAGGTGAGAATGATCGCGACAAAACCAATAGCCACTCCCACGTATTTAAGCGGACTAAAGGTATCGTTAAAGAGGAAATATGCCGCTGTAAGTGAAATGAATAAAGACAGACGCTGTGCAATATCGGTACGCGCTAAACCCGTTTTCTCTACGGAGAGCGCTAGAAATACAAAAATCGTGGGTAGCAGAAAGCCCAGCGCAAGATGCGCCGACCCTATACTATTGAAAGTTAAGTACGCTGTCTCCGGTCTAAAAAAGTATGCGCTGAGGCAAAAGGCAAAAAAATAATTCCAGGTGATGGCCTGTGCGATGCTAATCTGGTATCGTTTGGCAAATTTGAGTAAGACGCCAACGGTAACACTGCAAATAATACTGAATATCAGATAAATCATAAGTTGCTATTCATGAATACGCTTAGTTGATCTTGGCCAATGAGGCTTTCCTGATGGTTTTTCCCCCGGATTGACGGAGCAAGGAGACCTTCGGTCCATTTTATTGGCGCTGTAAATATACGGGCTTCGTCCCACAAACCGGCATCGATAAATTGTGTCAGGATATTTTTTCCACCCTCAATTATAACCGACTGTATGTCCATGAGATATAATTGAAAGGCTATCTTTTGAGGCAGATACCATTGCATATCTTCCATTTGGACATATTGGATATTTTCCTGTGTTCCGCTTTTTAATTCATTAAAAATAATGGTTTTTGCTTCATCGTCGAAAATATGATAGCTTAAAGGCACCTCTAATTGCCGGTCTATAAGTAAGCGAATGGGATTCTTTCCCCGCCCTGATCGGTTCGTTAGATGCGGATTATCGATCATTGCGGTTTGCTTTCCAACCAAAATGGCATCTTCTTCCAACCGCCACTGATGGGTTAGTGTTTTAGCTTCGGCGCCACTAATCCATTGTTGTCTGGCCAGAACGGGTGCGAAATATCCGTCGCTGGTTTGCGCCCATTTCAAGATAATATAGGGACGTTGTTTTTGAATTCGTGTAAAAAAACGCCTGTTGAGGAAAGCCCCTTCTTGCTCCAAAAGCCCGGTTTCTACCTGAATACCTGCGGCTTTTAAACGGCCGATTCCCTTACCAGCAACTTGTACAAATGGATCGGTATTGCTGATGACTACCCGTTTTACATCGTATTGTATCAGGAGATCGGCACAGGGCGGGGTTTTTCCGAAATGAGCACAGGGTTCTAAATTCACATATACGGTTGCTTCTTTCAAGAGCGATATGGCCTGTTCACCGTACCGTTCAATTACTTGATCTATTGCATTCACTTCGGCGTGTGGCTGTCCGAAAAGCTGATGGTAACCTTCACCAATAATCTGATCACGATACACAACGACACAACCTACCAGAGGGTTAGGGCTAACCGCGCCCATACCCTGTAACGCCAGCATAAAGCAACGTTGCATATAGTCTTTATCCGTCATCTTGCAAAAATAAGGGATATTGTATAAAAGCTGGAACATATCTCGTATTATACACAATTTGATTAGTTTTGCATACGATGAAACTGCGTGAAATGGCCGAAAGGTACAGGCATGAACTGGCGATGCTGTATAATGAAAGTGAAGCAGATGCTATTTTTAAATGGGTGGCCAGATATTATTTGCATGGTATGCCCTCAGCTTATTATCAAGAAAAAGAAAATACCATGGCGGCCGAGCATGTTGCTCTTTTTATCGTAGCATTGGAGCAGCTCCGCAAAGGAAAACCGGTCCAGTACATTACGGGCGAAACCGAATTTTATGGTTTATCTTTTCAGGTTGATGAGTCGGTATTAATCCCGCGTCCCGAAACAGAAGAATTAGTAGATCTTATTATTAATGAGGCTCGTAACACGATTAAGGCGCCCCTACATATACTCGACATCGGTACAGGAAGCGGTTGTATTGCAATCTGTCTGAAAAAGAATTTGCCTGATAGTAGGGTAGCGGCAATGGATATTTCGGGAGATGCCTTGCGTATCGCTAATAAAAATGCAATAAATAATGCTGTCGATATTGATTTTATTAAAGATGATATTTTAGAAGCGCTTACGACAGGATCTGTCTACGACATCATAGTGAGCAATCCACCTTACATTACTCAGCGGGAAAAGGAAACGATGCACACCAATGTGCTCGCCTACGAACCGCATGTGGCGCTATTTGTTACAGACGAAAGACCCCTCATTTTTTATGAAGCTATTGCCAATTTTGCAAAGCATTCTTTGAAATCTGGCGGCTTTCTTTTCTTTGAAATCAACGAAAATTATGGTAAAGAAACACGTGATATGTTAATGTCTAAGCAATTTGTTGATATAGCATTAATAAATGATATGCAGGGTAAAAACAGGATAATTCGTTGCCGGAAATTATGAGCGTGGGTGATATTGCGTAATAACACTTTGGAGATAATCGCGATCTAAATGGGTATATATTTCGGTAGTGGTAATACTGGCATGGCCGAGCATTTCCTGCACAGCTCTTAAATCAGCACCTCCTTCTATCAGATGCGTAGCAAATGAATGCCGGAAAGTATGTGGACTGATCGTTTTATCAATACCCGCTTTCTTTGCGAGGTCTTTAACTATATTGAAGATGGAAATACGCGACAAGCGGCTTCCAAAACGATTTAAAAAAACAAAATCTTCCTGTCCCTTTTTAATATTTAAATGCACGCGTACCTCCCGGATATAGATAGATAAAAATTTAAGCGCGGATTGGCCTATCGGGACGAACCGTTCTTTGTCACCCTTTCCTGTCACTTTGATCAGCTCGCTATCCGGAAAGAGGTGAGATAATCTCAAATCCGATAATTCGCTTACTCTTAATCCACAACCATAAAGTATTTCAATAATTGCTTTATTTCTGTTTCCTTCTGGATTGGATAGGTCAATGGCGGCAATGAGTTGATCAATTTCTTCAATATTCAGCGTATCGGGTAATTTACGCCCTAATTTAGGTGCTTCTATAATATGGCTTGGATCGTCGCTTATGTGACCCTCGAGTAATAAATACTGAAAAAAGGCCTTTATACCAGACAACATGCGTGCCTGCGTACTTGCTTGCAACCCCAGTGTATTGAGTTGAGAAATAAACGCTCTTAATTCATTTAGGGTAACCTTCCTAATATCAAAATTGGGCTCTTCAGCTCCAAAATAACGAATTAATCGTTCCACATCGTGCAAATATGCCGCTATCGAATGCGCGGAAAGCGAACGCTCCAACTTAAGGTAGCTTTTAAAATCATCGAAATAACGTGAAACGGGAGACATGGGCTTCATTTTTTTAAGATGGACAAAAATGCGAAGACAAATTCATTTATTAATTGTATTTTTATACAATGAAGATACAAATAATTAACGGTCCAAATTTAAATCTTTTGGGGACAAGAGAGCCTTCTTTATATGGTAGCAACGATTTTGAAAGTTTTCTTAGTCAATTACGTGCATGTTACGACATCTTCACGATCGATTACTACCAGAGTAATGTGGAGGGCGAATTAATCAATAAATTGCACGAAACAGGTTTTTCGTACGATGGCATTATACTCAATGCGGGTGGTTTTACGCATACCTCAGTAGCTTTAGCTGATGCTGTTGCCGCCATCAATACGCCTGTGGTAGAAGTGCATATCTCTAATATTTATGCCCGTGAAAACTATCGGCATATTTCGTTAACAGGTAAAAATTGTAGAGGAATATTAACCGGTTTTGGTTTAGATGGTTACCGTTTAGCTTTAGAAAGTTTTTTAAAAAATAGCTTATGAAAAAATGGATTGCATTTGTTTTATTTTGGACACTAGCGTTACATGGTATTGCACAAACAGCAAACCACATGATTTTAGATAAGAATTCGGTCGTTAAAGACGAAACGGGTAATGTTTATACCTATGCTGTCTGGCAACGTTTATTGGAAACCGGTTTATACAGTGCCAAACCTGATGAAAAGGGCGGTTTCGTTCTTTTTAGGATGAGTGAAGAGCAAATTAAACGCAGTATGGCACTGAAACAGGTCGGTATGGAAGCAATGCCAAAGCCTCGGTCGAGCGAGGTCTTTGTGGAAGGAAAAAAATTTAAAGGAGACCGTTTTACGGCATTAGACCGCCAAAAATTTGATATAAAGCCGAATGACGGAAAGTTGTACGTTATTAATTTCTGGTTTATTAATTGTCCTCCCTGCAAGAAAGAAATTCCCGAACTAAATAAGTTGGTCGAAAAATATAAAGGGCAGGAGGACATCGTTTTTATAGGCGTTGCGCTTGATAATGCGTTTGACCTTAAAAATTTTCTTAGAATAAATCCCTTTAATTATCATATTGTAGCCGATGGGCGTTTTTATAGCGAGAAATATGGTGTAAAAAGTTATCCTACACATGTTATTGTTGGTAAAGACGGCCTGATAAAATTTAGTGCCATAGGTCTGGCATCCAATACGGTTCACTGGATAGACAAGGTAATTCAGGAACAAACGGCAACTAAGGTTAACGAGGCAGACGACTAAATAGGGTTATTTTTCGTATAAAATACTGATAAACAATACTTTTGTTATATACACCTTGATGGCGTAAAAAGGGGAGGGCTTGCTTACCTTGTTCGCGACGATGTTTGCTCAAATGGGTTAGGAAATGAAAATGCGCTTTTGAAATAGCTATTGTATGTTTAAATTTTCCTCCGATTAGAAAACGGATCCAGGCCGCCAAGTCGAGCCAAAAACGAATAAATAGTACTTTAAAAACTTCGTTAGATGGCAGGTTCTTATAAAGAATAATGAGATTATTTCTAAAATTAAGATAAGTTTTTCGTGGATTATTTGCCGCGAGTGTCGCCGCACCCACATGATACACTTCCGCACCGGCGCAACATATTACCCGATAGCCCCTGTTTTTCAGACGCCAGCATAAATCAATTTCTTCCATGTGCGCAAAAAGATTGGCGTCAAAACCACCTGCAATTTCCCAAGCTTCGCGTTTTATAAACAAGGCTGCGCCGCTGGCCCAAAAAATATCTTCGGTATTATCATATTGTCCATGGTCATCTTCTATTTCGTCAAAAATACGGCCGCGACAAAAGGGAAACCCATATTTGTCGATATAACCGCCTGCGGCACCAGCATATTCAAAACGTCCCTTTTGCAATTGCCATTTGATTTTGGGCTGTGCGACGGCGATGCGAACATCGCTTGTCATGGTCTCGATAAGCGGTTCTATCCAATAAGGCGGTACTTCGACATCGGAATTGAGCAATATAAAATAATCGGTTTTAACCTGAGACAAAATTTGATTGTAACCTTCGGCGAAGCCATAATTTGCCGCATTACGTATTAATTTTACCTCAGGAAAATGGGTTTCTACAAAAGCAAGCGAATCATCGGTAGAAGCATTATCCCCGACAATAACCTGTAAATTTTTATAGGTACTTGCCAGAACGCTCGGTAAAAAGCGCTCTAAAAGCGATTTTCCGTTCCAATTCAAAATGACTACGGCCACGCTGGGACTTTCTAATTGGCCTCTGTTATTGTCGGCTGGCACCATGTTTATCTTAACGGTTAAGTTTCCATCGTCGGTGGCTCCATAACCAATATGGAGGCGCTTGACGTATACTATCTTCTAGTAATTTAAAAAAAAGGTCGGTTATTTCATGCTCCTTTGTTTGCCGGGGATCCGGGCAAATCGGCACACAGTCTACTTCATAATAACCCCGTTTAAGCACTTTAACATCAAAGTATATAATAGGACGATTGGTTTGCAAAGCAATTTTTTCTAAACCAAGTAGAGCTGCAGTGGGTTGATGTAGAAAGGGAAGCGTATATTGAACTTCACCGCGGACGGGCGATTGATCGCTGGCGAAGCAAAACAAAGTAGGCTGGTCCTTGGTGGCAACCACTGTACGCAGGGTTTGCCGCATAGCGATAAATACCGCACCAAAACGCGTCCGCATTTTCAAGAACCATTCTTCAACTACTTTATTGCTAAGCGGTTTATAAATGACGTAATCGGTGCCACCCTGCAAAACTGCGCTGAGCGCTAGCGCGCATATTTCCCAATTACCAAAATGCCCTGTACAGGCCAGTACGCCCTGTCCGTTTTTTAAATGCTTTTCAATTTCTTCCAAACGTTTAAATGTAACCCGCCGCGCCAAGGCTCTTCGTGAAATGGCCGACATTTGCACTATTTCGAGCACTAAATCTGTAAAATAACGGAAATATGCTTTTTCTATTTGAATGATCTCGTTTCTGCTTTTTTCCGGAAAGGATTTTTCGAGATTTTCGCGAACAACCTTTTTCCGATATCCGATAAGATAATATAACGGATAATAGAGCAAACGGGATATCATCTGAAGCACAGGTAATGGTAACCAGGCTAAAAGATACAAAAAAAAGATACCGATATGTGAAAAGCCTTTTTTAATCATTAATTTGGACAGCTTGAATGCAAACATAAACTATCCGATGCAAAATTCAGCTATACTTCCCTTATTTTATCTTCCTCCTGTTAGTTATTTTCGCATACTCACAGAGCGAAACACGTCATTTTTTATAGAGAAACAGGAGCACTTTCCAAAACAAACCTACCGCAATCGGGCCGAAATTGCCTCTCCAAACGGAAAGTTGGTATTGACCCTGCCCGTTGTCAAAGGCTCAAAAAACCATACCTCCGTTAAAGATGTAAAATTAAGTTATGATATCCGATGGCAACGCTTGCATTGGTTAAGTTTACAAACATGTTACAGAAGCGCCGCCTATTTCGAATATTATGAAGACGGTTTGGCGCCCTTTTATGAGAAGAAATATACGTTCTTGTTCGATTTTAATCTGGAACTTTTTGACTGGCTAAGAAATCAACTTAAATTAAATACAGAATATACCCTTACAAAAGAATATGAATCAAGCGGTTATACGTGGGATTACCGGGCTCATTTTACTAAAAATAAGCTGGACAGATCGGAGCAGTTCAAATCTTATTTTCAGGTTTTTAGTGACCGCAATGCCTTTATTCCCAATCTGAGCATCGTTGATTTACTGTTTAATCAGGGGCCGCAATCTAAAAGCTATTTTTGACATGGCAAAAACTCTTCATCATAAACAAAAAAAACATCCTTTTAATCTCCCGAGTCCCGGATCCAGCCC
>Ga0222423_1001568_pt1 | contig 10105 bp, 4 predicted proteins | sample 3A0metagenome_FD_182472 | JGI IMG/M metagenome (GOLD analysis project Ga0222423, IMG submission 182472) | Enriched microbial communities from leaf-cutter ant dump, University of Wisconsin, Madison, United States - 3A0 (version 2) | ecosystem: Environmental > Terrestrial > Nest > Insects nest >...
GACGTTCCCTGGGCGGCACTTCTCGACGTCGAGGCGCACACCCACGTGGCGGCGCTGCGGCGCGCCCACGACGCAGGGCTGCTCGACCTCCAGGCTGCGGGCCATGTCGTCGAGGTCGGCTTCTCGTTGCTCGAGGACGGTGCCCGATGAGCCGCGTCTCACGGCTCGTCGACGCCTACGGCGTCGAGCTCGGCCTGTCGTGGCGGTCGGGACTCTCGGGCGCTGAGCGCGTGTGGATGCTCGTCTACGCGCCGGAGATCGAGCGGCAGGTACGCGCCAAGCTGCCCGAGCTCGAGCAGCAGACGGTCGCTGCGGGAAGGCGCTGGCTGGAGATCGACCTCAGTGACGAGCTCGGCCGCTGGATCGCGGAGCACGAGTACTCCGAGGCCTTCTACGAGGACCCCTCCGACTTCTCGTCGTCGGTCGTCGACCTCTTCTTCGCGGATCTCGTCGCGAAGCTGCGCGCGCGGCTCGACGCCGCGGACGACGCCACGGTCGTCGCGCTCGTCGGCGTCGCCTCGCTGTTCCCGTTCGTGCGCGCGTCCGCGCTCATCCAGGCGATCGACGACGCCGTCCGCGGCCGCCTCCTCGTCCTCTTCCCGGGCCGGCACGACCCGGACACGCATTCCTTCCGTCTGCTCGACGCACGGGACGGCTTCAACTACCGCTCCCGTGTCATCACCCCGGAGGCCGCTCGCTGATGCTCCTGAACAACGATCTCTTCGTCCGGCCGCCCGCGGAGCACCCGATCCCGAACGACGGCGTCACGCAGGTCGGCACCCCCGACGGCGAGAGCGGCCGGCAGTGGGACGTGCTGCGCTACGAGCTCGAGAACTTCGTGTGCGAGGGCGAGTACGCCGACGGGCTCGAACGGATCCTGGGGTCCTACCTGACGAACCAGGCACGGTCCACGCAGCCGGCGGTGTGGGTCTCGGGCTTCTACGGCTCGGGCAAGTCGCACCTCGTCCGGGTTCTCGAGCACGTGTGGGCGGACACGCGGCTGCCGGACGGCGCGTCGGCTCGGGGCCTCGTCAACCTGCCGCAGGGCGTCAAGGACTACCTTCGAGAGCTCTCCGGTCTGGCGACGAGGTGGGGATCGCGCCCGTGGTCCGTCGCCGGATCGCTCGACCGGGGCAGCGCGGGCAGCCTCAATGCCGCATTTCTCGCTCTCGTCCTCGACGCTGCTGGCTTCCCGTCGAAGGTTGCGCCCGCCCAGGTCGCGCTGTGGCTCATCGACGAGGGCGTCTACGACGCCGTCGAGGCGACGGTCACGGCGGCCGGCAAGAACATGCGCGACGAGCTCAGGACGTACAACCTCAGCCGGCCGCTCGCGGAGGCGATCCTCACCCATCTCCCTGGCTTTGCGCACGACGCGGCGAGCGTGCGAGGCCAGCTGAAGAACCAGTTCCCCGACGTCCAGGCGGTCTCGATCGCGGAGACGATGGATCTCACCCGCCGTGTGCTGCGCCGCGTGGGCGGTGGCGAGGTCCCGCCGACGCTCGTCGTGCTCGACGAGGTTCAGCAGTACATCGGTGACGACGGCGGCAGGGCGCTCGACGTCCAGCATCTCGTCGAGGCCGTGACGAAGGAGATGGACAACCGCGTCCTCGTCGTGGCGACGGGGCAGCAGGAGATGACGGCAGACCCGACGCTGCAGCGCATCCGGGATCGCTTCACCGTGAAGGTGACCCTCAAGAACCAGGACGTCGACGCGGTCATCAGGCAGGTGCTGCTCGGCAAGCAGCCGCAGCACCTCTCGGAGCTCGTGACGACGCTCGACCGCGCGTCCGCGGAGATCTCCCGGGAGATCGTCGACAGCAAGATCGCTCACCGTACGGAGGACGATGCCGTCCTCGCGGCGGACTACCCTCTTCTGCCGGCTCGCCGCCGCTTCTGGGAGCACGTGCTGCGTGCTGCGGACGCGGGCCGGGCCGGACAGCTGCGGTCTCAGCTGCGGATCGTCCACGACGCGACGGCCGAGATCTCGTCGCGACCGGTCGGCACGGTGATCGGCGCCGACTTCCTCTACGACGCGAAGAACGAGGACCTCAACCAGACAGCACAGCTGTCGAAGAACACGCAGCGTCTCATCAAGGACCAGGGTGACAAGGACCCTCTCCGAGGACGGGTCCTCGGGCTCGTCATGCTCATCTCGCTGCTGCCGACGTCGAGCGAGGGCGACATCGGCGTGCGCGCGACGGCCGCGCACCTCGCTGATCTCCTCGTCGAGGATCTCCAGGCCGACGGCGCGCGCCTCCGTGCGGAGGTGCCCCGTCTGCTGACGGCCATGGCTGACGAGGGGATCCTCCAGGAGGAGTCCGGGGAGTACCGGCTGCAGACGGAGGCGGGGCGCGACTGGACGGACGCCTTCCGGCACCAGAGGGCCAACGTCAGCGCGCACGAGATCAGCGCGAGGCGCGACGAGCTGCTGCAGAAGCTGCTCGACGAGCACTTGCCTCGGCGCGTCGTCCAGGGCGAGGCGAAGGTCGGACGGCCTGTCCGCGTGCACCGGGGTGACGACGAGCCTGCGGCATCCGACGAGATCCACGTGTGGGTGCGTTCGGAGTGGGACGGTGTCACCCCCAAGCAGTTCGACGAGCTCGCCCGGGAGCTCGGGCAGGAGTCACCGACCGTCCTCGTCCACGTGCCCGTGGTCGCGCGCGACGAGCTCAAGCAGGATCTCAGCGCGTGGATCGCGGCGGAGCACGTGCTGAGCCAGCGCGGCCAGCCCCAGGACGACGACGGTCGCCAGGCGCGCGCGTCGATGGAGTCTCAGCGCAACCGGTCACGCGAGCGCGTCGAGGCGCATGCGCGCGCGATCATCGACGCCGTCCGTGTCCTCAACGGGGGCGGGAGCGTTCCGACCGGTTCGACGCTCCGGGAGAGGCTCGACACCGCAGGAAAGAACGCTGCGACCCGTCGCTTCCCTCGATTCGGCGAAGCGGACAGCTCTCGGTGGGACCGCGCCGTGGCCAAGCTCAAGGCGGGAGGCGGCTCCGACGCAGCCCTCGGCCTGGTCGGCCATTCGGGTGACGCCGCGAGCCACAAGGTCGTCAAGGCCGTGCTCGACCGCGTCACCGGCGCCGGGACGTCGGTGACCGAGATCGAGGCTGCTCTCACGGCAGCCCCGTTCGGGTGGCCGGAGGACGCCCTGAGGACTGCCGTGTGCGTGCTGGTCGAGGGCGGTTACGTCCAGGCGATGCTCAACGGTGCGGAGGCCGATGTCCCGAAGATCGCTGCGCTCACCCGCCGAGGCGGCCTGTACCTCAGACGCGAGTCGGTCGTGCTGACGACGACGCAGAAGCTCAAGGCCCGCAGCCTCCTCACCACTGTCCTGTCCGCCGCGACAACCGATCCGGTGACGAACGACAATCTCGTCCCCAAGACCGCCGAGGCGATCGAGCATCTGGCCGACCGCGCGGCGCGGGTCAGCGGCGCGGCGCCCTTCCCGACGGTCACGCTGCCCAAGTCGCTCGCGGACCTCCGGAACATCTCGGGTAACGATCGTGTCGTTTCTCTGCTCACTGTCGAAGACGATCTCCGCTCGTTCGAGACCAGTCTCAGCGGGATGGAGTCACGCCGCACACAGCGCACCGGGGCCCTTGCTGACGCTCGGCGTCTCGCCGAGGCCGCCGCAACCTTGCCGACGGCGAAGGCGGCACGGGAACGCCTCGAAGCATTCGTGCAGAGCTCCGCGCTGCTCGCCGAGACGGACAGCATCACGCCGATCGTCACGGAGCTGACCTCGGTGGTCCGTTCGGCGATCACGGCGGCTGCAGCGACGTTGGCGGACGCGCACGTGGCTGCACTCGAGCGGCTCGAGGCCTCTGACGCGTGGGGATCGCTCGACGACGCGAAGCGTGCCGAGCTGCTGGCAGGGGTCGACCTCGGCGACGAGCGGGTGCCCGACGTCGGGGACACGGCGGCTGTCATCGCGGCGGTGAGCGCCCGCCCGCTGCCGTCGTGGCAGGACGCCATCGATGCCGTCGACACACGAGTCACGCGACTCATCGCGGCGGCCGAGGAGGCGCGTGCGCCGGCACCGGACACCACGACTGCACCGGCGGAAGCGCCGGCCCCGAGCATCCGCAGGGTCCGTCCCCAGCGCCGCACCCTTCGCACCTCCGACGACGTCGACGCCTATCTGGGGGAGCTACGCACGATGCTCATCGACGCCCTGGACTCTGCGGACTCCGTCGAGGTGATCGGCTCGTGAGCACGGTTCTCTCTGAGAAGCAGCGCAAGCACCTCGACACGACCGTTCAGAAGGCACGGGAGATCTCCGAGGCTGCGGCCCGCGATGCTCTGACCGCCCTCGCCGTCGCAGAGACGCACCGTCCGGCCCACCTTGATGACGCACAGAACGAGCTGCGCCTCGCGCTCCGCGCCAAAGCACGACAGCTCGGTGACGACGTCACAGGCCGCGGCGCAGACCTGACCTTGCTCGAGCGAGACGTCGCCTACGAGCAGTGGCACCGCTTGCTCTTCGCCCGGTTCCTCGAACGCAACGACCTGCTACGCCACGGGGACTTCCCCGACACTGCAGTTTTCCTCGAGGACTGCGAGGACCTCGCGTCGTCCGGGGACATCGATGAGCCCGACGGCTGGTCCGTGGCCGCTCGCTTCGCCGCGCAGCTGCTGCCAGGAGTCTTTCGCTTCGACGACCCGGCCTTCCGGGTGCGCTACGCGACCGAGCACCGGCTTGCTCTCGAGCAGCTGCTCATGTCGATCCCGGCCGAGGTGTTCGAGGCCGAGGACGCCCTCGGCTGGGTCTACCAGTTTTGGCAGACTGCGGCGAAGAAGCGGGTCAACGAGCGTGGCGACAAGATCGGTGGCGCCGACCTCTCGCCCGTGACGCAGCTCTTCACCGAGAACTACATGGTGCGCTTCCTGCTCGAGAACTCACTCGGCGCGTGGTGGGCAGCACGGCACCCCGAGTCGCCGCTCGTCGCCGAATGGGAGTACCTGCGGCGGCTCGATGACGGCACACCGGCGGCAGGCACGTTCGAGCAGTGGCCAACGACGGCCGCTGACGTGACGGTCATGGACCCGTGCTGCGGCTCGGGTCACTTCCTCGTCGCGATGTTCGGGATGCTGTGGCGGATGCGCGCCGAAGAAGAAGGGCTCACCCCTTCCGAGGCCCAGGACGCAGTGCTGCGGGACAATCTCTTCGGACTCGAGCTCGACCCCCGCTGCACCCAGATCGCGACGTTCAATGTCGCGCTCGAAGCATGGAAGCAGGGCGGCCACCGCGAGCTCCCGACCCCGCAGATCGCGTGCTCGGGCGTGCCCGTGCGGCAGTCGCGCGAGGAGTGGCTCGACGGAGTCCCCAAGCATCTTCACGACGCTATGGCGCGTCTGCACACGCAGTTCCGCAACGCTGACATGCTTGGGTCACTCATCGACCCGCGACCGATTGATGAAGCACGACACAATGATGCATTGTTCGGCCGCGATCTATCCGTTGCGGTCAGCTGGGAACTACTACAGCCACGTCTAGCCGCGAAATTCGCCCGAGAGGAGATTGCAGGCTCTGTGCTCGGACGCGCTACGCAGGACATCGTTCGCGCTGCGTCGCTACTGACCAGGCAGTACAGCCTCGTGGCAACTAACCCGCCCTACCTGCAAAAGGCACGACAGAGCGAGGGCCTCCGATCCTTCCTCGCGACACATTACCCTGATGAACGCGAAGATCTAGCCACAGCGTTTGTCGAACGCTCGCTTCGACTAGCGCGCGACACCAGGACCGTGGCGACCGTCACACCCCAAAACTGGCTATTCCTCAGCCGCTATCGCGCCATGCGCCGCAAGCATGCCAATAACTCGATCACGAGCCTCATTGGCCAATTGGGACCCGGCGCATTCTCCGGCATTTCAGGTGAAGTCGTCAATGTCTGCTTGGCTCTAGCCAGCAAATCTGCACAAATGCATGTCGTGGATGCGACACGAGTCGGCCCGGAGAGCAAGCCGCATGCCCTCCAAACAGGCGTCCTTGTCGCACTCGACCGGGCGACGATCGCTTCGCACCCGAACGCGGTGATGTCGGCGATCTCGAGCACAGGCTTCCCATACCTGTCCGAGTTCGCTTCAGGCCTGGGTGGAACAACCACAGGCGACTCTGCGCGTTTTCGAATGCAGTTCTGGGAGATCGATGCATCATCGGACACTTGGGAGCTCCAGCAAGCACCGCCGAAAAAGACGTCTCTCTACGCGGGCCGAGACCGCGCCATTCGCTGGGAATCCGGCACGGGCGCACTACACCTCGCGAAAGACAGCGGCGCCACAATCGCGGGTCGCGCAGCCTGGGGAAACAAGGGCGTTGCAGTAGGAATTACAGGCAACCTCCCGGCAACGCTTTACCTTGGCGACCTTTATGAAAACGTAGTTTCGGTGATAGTTCCAAAGAGCAAGGACGACCTTCCAGTAATATGGGCATTCTGCTCCTCTGATGAATTCCGGCGCCTTGTCCGTGAGATCGATCAGAAGCTCGGCGTCACGAGCAACTCGCTGGTAAAGATCCCATTCGATCGCCAGCGTTGGCAGAAAGTCGCCGATGAGATGGGGCCGTTGCCAGAGCCGCACTCGGACGACCCGACGCAGTGGCTGTTCCAGGGCGACATAGCGACGTCGACCCAGCCGCTGCAGGTCGCGGTCGCACGCCTGCTGGGCTTCCGCTGGCCCGACCAAGTGCCGGACACGCTGGACCGGTTCACCGATGCCGACGGGATCGTCACCCTGTCGAATCTCGGCGAAGGTGACGCCGCGTCACGTCTGCGCGAGCTGCTCGCCGAGGCATACGGCGACCGCTGGTCGGGCGCACTCGAGCACACGCTCGTGACGGACGCCGGCGGCAAGACAGGGCGGCTCGAGGACTGGCTGCGCGACACGTTCTTCGCGCACCACTGCAAGGTCTTCGACAACCGGCCGTTCCTCTGGCACGTGTGGGACGGCCGCAAGGACGGGTTCTCGGCGATCCTCAACTACCACCGGCTCGACAGGGCCACGCTCGAGAAGCTCTCGTACACCACGCTCGGCTCCTGGATCCGACGTCAGGAGCAGGAGCTCAGCTCCAACACCCCCGGTGCGGAGGCGCGGCTCGCCGCAGCTCAAGCGCTGCAGCACAAGCTCACGCTCATCATCGAAGGGGAACCGCCGTACGACATCTACGTCCGCTGGAAGGCCCTGCACGAGCAGCCGCTCGGGTGGGAGCCGGACCTCGACGACGGGGTGCGCCTCAACATCCGACCCTTCGTCGAGGCCGGCATCCTGCGCTCCAAGGTCACCGTTCACTGGCGGAAGGATCGCGGCAAGAACCCCGACGGATCCGAGCGCCACAACGACCTCCACTTCACGCTCGACGAGAAGCGTGCAGCACGTCGCGCCCACGGCTTGGACGACGCATGACCGGCTCGACCCACGGCACGACGCTCCGCGCGACCATCGCCGAGTCGATCCGGGTCGCAGCACGCCACGGAGAGTCGCAGGCAGCGCCGCTCGCGGTGCTCTGGCCCGACCCGGAAAGGAGCTGGGAAGCCGCCGTCCCCGCGCTCAGCGAGGCCCTGCCCATCCTCACGCTCGGTGAGTGGACGGGCGACGGCACGGCGCAGGGCCCCGCACTGTGGCTCCGCGCCGCACTTGCGGCGCCCGGTGCGCCCCTCCTTCCGACGACGCACGTGCCGGTCGGCGACTCCGTCGTGAGCTCGACCCCCGTCATCTACCTGCCCGGCATCCGGCGCGACGACGTCAGCGACCTCGCCGAGATCCCGCCTGCCCTCGCACCGCTCGCAGATCTTGTGCTGCGCTCAGCATGGTGGTCCGCACCGTCAGGACAGGGCCCGTGGACCCCGTTCTCGTTCCTCGCCTCGAAGCACGGTGCCAGCCTCGACCTCGCCGCTGACGCCGCGACCCGAGCGGCGCTCGTCGAGGTACTCCCGCGGCTCCTCGACGAGAACGTCGAGAGCCTCCGGGACCAGGGCCGGCTCGATGCAGGGCGCCTGCACGCCCGTGTCGTCCCTGACGTCGTGCGCACCCTCCTCACCTGGATCGACGACCCCTCCGCCACCCGCGGACGCTCCTCCGACGCCGAATGGGCGGCGTTCACCCACGCCTGCACGAGGACCTACGGGTTCGACCCGGCCACCGACGGACACCTCACCGCCGCCCGCCACCTCGGCACCCGCACGGGCGAATGGAAGGCCGTCTGGCAGCGGTTCGTCGAGGCGCCCCACCTCTACCCGTCGATCCCGGCGGCGCTCGACCAGGCACGCCCCCAGATCGTGCAGTTCGACCTCTTCCCGGACGACACCGCGAGCACCGACCCGCACCCGGACTCCTGGCCCTCCTGGAACCGTGAGCAGGAAGACCTCCTCCGTGCCGCGCTCACCAGCACGGCCCAGGCGAGCCCCACGGCCGCCCGCGAACGCGTCAGCGCCCTCACGAGCGAGCACGCCGACCGCCAGTCCTCCATCTGGGGCGTGCTCGGGAACGCGCCCCTCGCGGCAGCGGTCGGCCACCTCCACGCGCTCGCACGCGCAACCGCCCGCAACCTCACCGCAAGCAGCACCGGCGACGCAGCCACGTGGTACGCGACGCACGGCCAGACGGCTGACGCCCTCGCGCTCGACGCGCTCGCCGCCGTCACGGCAGAGGCGGACCGCGAGGCCGTCCTCAGCGCGCTCCACGCGCTCCACGACCCGTGGGTCGACGACAACGCACGAGTGTTCCAGGACCTCGTCGCCTCCCACGGCTACCGTGCCGATGTCGGTCTCGACATCGAGCCCGGCACGTGCGTCGTCTACGTCGACGCCCTGCGTCTCGACCTCGCGCACCGTCTCGCCGCGCGCGTCAGTGCGCTCGACCCGACAGTGAGCCACCGCCTCGCCGCCTACCCCACCCTCACCCCCACCGGGCAACCTGCCGTCGCTCCGGTCGAAGCAGCCGTCCGCAGCGGCTGGGGCGGCACCGACGCGTTCGAGGCCGCCGACGCCGGCGGACGCGCGCTCAAGGGCAAGCCGCTCCACGACGCACTCACCGCGGCAGGCGTCCAGCTCCTCCGCTGGGACGACGGCGAGACCGGAGACCCGTCGGGCACCGCATGGACGCAGTCGAACGACATCGACTCCGCCGGCCACGCGAGCAAGGGCGCGCACTTCGAGGCCGTCGTCGACGGCCTGCTCGACCGCGTCGCCGCACGCATCCACAGCCTCGCTGCAGCCGGCTGGAAGCGGATCGTCGTCGTCACCGACCACGGCTTCCTTCTGCCCGCCCGCCCCGCACGCAAGATCGACCTCTCGCTCGCCCTCACCGAGGGCGGTAACGCGCGCAAGCCACGCGTCGCACGGCTCCGCGCCGGAGCCCCGGTTCCCGACCTCCCGCACGCACCGTGGACCTGGGACGACACCGTCACCATGGTGAGCGCGCCCGGCGCCGCGTGCTTCGAGGACGGCGTCACCTACACGCACGGAGGACTCAGCCCGCAGGAGTGCGTCGTCCCGGTCGTCGACATCCAGTCACCGGCGTCACCCGCCGAGACCGGCATCGCCGCGCACATCGACGAGATCCGTTGGACGGGCCAGCGATGCCGCATCGACGTCGCCCCAGCCGGCGTCGCCGTGCTCGGCACGCTCCGCCTCCGGCCCGCCGACCCGTCGAGCAACCTCGCCGAGCCCAAGACCTCCACCGACGACGGTGAGATCAAGCTGCTCATCGACGAGGACGACGCAGCCGAAGGCACCACCGCCTACGTCGTCCTCCTCGACGCCGACGGCGTCGTCATCGCCCAGCACCAGACCGTCGTCGGAGGAGACCGGTGAGCCTCGACCACCTCGACACCCTCGCCGCGAGCGCGTTCGACGGGTACGTCGTCCGCAAGGACCTCGCGCTGAAGTTCAAGGGTGCCTACCCCGTCCCCACCTACGTCGGCGAGTTCCTCCTCGGCCGATACTGCGCGACCACCGACCCCGACGAGATCGACGAGGGCCTCGCCGTCGTGCGCAGGCTCCTCCAGGACCGCACCGTCCGCGCCGGCGAGGAAGAGCTCTTCAAGTCCCGCGCCCGCGAGCGCACCACGGTCAAGCTCATCGACATCGTCAAGGCCCGCCTCGAC
>Ga0222423_1001569_pt1 | contig 10101 bp, 9 predicted proteins | sample 3A0metagenome_FD_182472 | JGI IMG/M metagenome (GOLD analysis project Ga0222423, IMG submission 182472) | Enriched microbial communities from leaf-cutter ant dump, University of Wisconsin, Madison, United States - 3A0 (version 2) | ecosystem: Environmental > Terrestrial > Nest > Insects nest >...
ATTGCAATTTTTTCATGATCGTGATAAGGTTATAGCAACGTGATGCTACACGGGTTTAGTTGCGCATCTTGTCGTTGCATTGTTTATGAATGCAAAGATGTAAATAATTTATGATTTTGTTGTTGTGAAAATGTTAATGTTTAATAAAAAATTCGGAAACCCTTATGAGGCGTGAGTTGTAAGTTTTTGAAGGGATTATTACTTCAAATTAATTTTCTTGCCGGTGCAAGAGTCATGGGCTAAATCTTGCGCGAATTCTGGAAAACAGGTGTCTCTTTACTAAAATTGTGCCTTTCCTCCTAAAGCCTTTGTATTATTACACGCATTGTATGCGATACTGCGAAAAATCCCGTAAGCAGTCGTTCCGGATTTTCCTGCATTTAATGTTTTCCAGTTTCCTCCAAAAGAAGAACCTTTCTCCTGCGGATAATAAAAATATTCTCCATCGGCATAGAAGGAGAAATACTCTTCGGCATCGGGGTTAATCTTATTCTTGTCTTTACAACTGTTGAGCAATACCGGTAGCAGCAGTATGCATATCCATAAGCGTTTCATAATATGGTTTATTTTTGCATCAGAATACCAACCGCACTACACCCACATTGTTTTTATTAAAATAAGGAATCAGCATCTCCCGATTGCCGGTTTGTATAGCCATTCTCGGCAGGAGATTAAGCCGGGTGTTTTCCATATCCAAACGTTGCATCTGCACCTGGCCGTCTATGTCCAGCGCAGCAAGCTGAATGCCGCTGTTATATTTCAGGTAATCGTTGAAGATAAATACAAGCGAGCCGCCGCTGTTCAATAAGCCGTATGAAGAAAATGATCCCCCGTCATTCTGCGACACCTGTTCCTTACGGATAAATTTACTCCATACCGTTTTCCCGTTGTCGTCATAATTCAGCACCATAATATCGCCGTAATGGTATTCTACCGTGCTGGCATCGGGTAGGCTGTTGTAATATAAAGGGGAGTAAAATCCGAAGTTGGGGCTATTATAGTTCGATCGGGTAATAATGGTATTGTTCTCTGCGATCAGCAATATGCCTCCGTCATTTTTTACAATAATGTCATTTACATTGAAATTGTCGAAAGTCTTTTTCTTAACCGTTCCGGTGGCTTCTTTTCGTAGTTCATCATCAAAAGGTATATCGCGGAATACCGCAGGATCGGCTGTGTTATTTTGATACATGGCATACACTGCACCTTCAATATTTCCTGTTCTTCCGGTTGCATAAAAGCTGCCTAAGTAGCAGGTATTGCTTTCTTTGTCTAACTTAATATGTGCGCCGGAAGCAAATTTTCCTTCTAATGGAATCTGGTTTTTTTGTACTGTAGAACTGTTGCCGTCCAGCACCCACAACTGAAGATTGGAGCTTTTAGATGCATACCGACTTTTAGCCTCTAACAACAGATACACCGCACCGCTTCCGTTCACCTCCACCTGTCTGGCGGAAAGATCCTGATCGTTTTGTACGCTGAAACGTTTTTTGTACAGGCGTTGCAGATTATTGTCCAGCACTTGCAGTTCTATGTTTTTTATTACACTGTTATTTTTGAATTTCAGAATGCCGAATCGCTTTTTGTCGGCAGAAAGTTCAATAACCACTAAGTTGCTGTTATCGCCTATCCATGATTTCTTGGAAGCATCAAGAACGATTGGTTTTTGAACCAACCGTGCATTTTCATCCATAATGGCAGCATATTGCATGATATCGCCTTTTTCCTCCGCACGATAAAAAACAACGATACGCTGGTCTATGATAAAAAATTGTGCAGCCGATATTTTTTTAGGAAAAAAATCCAAAGCGATAATTGCTTTAAGCTCCATGGAGTCGTTATAAGCATTCAGCAAATACCCTTCCGAGGTATTGGTATAGGTATAAATCTTATCGCCGATACGCCCGATCAGGTCAAAATCATCCGACTGAAAATTAAAGCGGGAGGCTGAGCTGACAAATACATTTTGCGCCTGTACCGTAAAGGTGCAGCATAGCCATAGCAGGAGAAAAATTCTGATCTTTTGCATCAGCCAAAGTTAACGAATGCCGGCGTATTCATCATCAAAACACTTTCCTGTCGGTTTATAAAACCCGGTCTTTCTCCGAAATTCAGGACTTTTCCGGAAGAAACATAAAATATACGGCTGCAATGATGAACAGGAAAGCGATCACATAATTCCAGCGGAAAGATTCTTTAAGCACCAATAGGGCAAAAAGAAAAAATACCGTCAGGGAAATAACCTCCTGAATCGTTTTTAATTGAAAAGCGGAAAAGCCTTCCTGTTTTCCATAGCGGTTATTGGCCGGTACCATAAAAAGATATTCGAAAAATGCGATACCCCAACTTATCAGAATAAGTTTAATCAGGGGCATATCAGTAGTGTCTTTTTTCAGATGACCATACCAGGCATAGGTCATAAAACAGTTGGAAATGCAGAGCAATAAAATGGTGCGCATATAATAATGTCGGGATGAAAATACATTTGGAAATTTAAACGATTGATGTATTAAAAACCTTTACCGCCGATATTTACAGATTTTTCCATTTAGCGTCAAGCCAGCTTAAAAGATGTTCGTCTGTAAAATCAAAACTTACGGGCACAACGGAGGCATAGCCGTTTTTCAGCGCATGAATATCCGTATCTTCTCCTTTGTCCCGATTGATAAATTTACCGGTCATCCAATAATAATTTTTCCCCCGCGGATCCTGCCGCTCTTCAAAATTTTCAGCCCATTTTGCATCAGCCTGACGGCAGATTTTAATGCCTTTGAAAGCCAGTTCGTTTACCTTGGGTATATTGACATTCAGCAGAAAATTTTCCGGAAGACTCCGGCGGAGCATTTGTTGCGTGATGGTTCTGGCCACAGATCTGGCTACCGTAAAATCTGCTTCTAAATTGAAATCCAATAAGGATAATCCGGCGGAAGGGATACCTTCAATAGCTGCTTCCATAGCGGCACTCATGGTTCCGGAATAAATCACATTAATAGAGGCATTGGAGCCGTGATTGATGCCGCTCAGACATAAATCCGGTTTGTGATGCAGCACTACATCATGTGCCAATTTCACACAATCCACAGGTGTACCGCTGCTTTGCCAGGCTTCAATGCCCATGTCATCGAAGATATTTACCCGGTCTAAACGCAGAGGCTTATTGATGGACACGGCATGTCCCATCCCGGATTGTGGGCTGTCGGGGGCTACTACTACAATTTTGCCCAAATCCTGTACTGCTTCTATAAGATTGCGGATGCCCGGAGAGGCAATGCCGTCATCGTTTGTAATCAGAATAACCGGAGTGAATGAACTGCTTGACATAATAATACGTGTTGTTGCAAAAATAAGAGGAATATGTGGAGAATGGGCAATGGGCAATGAGCAATGGGCAGTGGGCAATTGGCAATGGACAATGAGCAATGGGCAATTGGCAATGAGCAATGGACAATGAGCAATGGGCAATTGGCAATGAGCAATGAGCAATTGGCAATGGACAATGAACAATGGGCAATTGGCAATGAGCAATGGGCAATGGGCAATGGAGAATGGATGTGTGTGTCTTGCCTGTGTTTTCGGAAGGAGCATCTCAAATTTTTGGGATTTGGTATTCTCTTTGTCATTCCGTAGGAATCTAAAAATGTTTATAGATGCATTTAGCATGACAGGGATGGGCGTATGTTATTACCCATATTTGAAATGCACACTTTTGGGCTGGTATAATCTTGTTTATGCGGTTGTTTTTTGTTGATAATTTTAACTTTTCCATACTAATTGTACCGTAGTTATTTCCCTAAAAAATTTATCACATTATTTTCTTTTTCCAAAAATGCCGTAATCTTGCACCGTTCCGGTTATTTTCCGGAACAGATAAATTGCATTTTCAGTATTGACGTATGGCTAAGAATCTATTAATTGTTGAGTCGCCTGCTAAGGCAAAGACTATCGAGAAAATACTCGGTAAGGACTTCGAGGTAAAATCCAGTTTCGGACATATCCGGGATCTGGAAAAAGAAGGTATGGGTATAGATATCGAACATGGTTTTAAACCTAAATATATTATTTCTGAAGACAAGAGGAAGGTCGTTGGTGAATTGAAATCCAAAGCGGCTAAGGCTACGGAAGTATGGTTAGCAACGGATGAGGATCGTGAGGGGGAAGCCATAAGCTGGCATTTGTGTGAAGTGTTAGATCTGAATCCGGCAACTACCAAGCGAATTGTTTTTCACGAAATCACCCAAAATGCTATTCGCAATGCAGTAAACAACCCGCGCCTTGTGGATATGAACTTAGTGAATGCTCAGCAGGCAAGACGGGTGTTGGATCGCTTAGTAGGTTTTGAAGTATCGCCGGTATTATGGCGCAAACTCAGCGGGCGCAGTTTGTCCGCCGGAAGAGTGCAGTCTGTGGCCGTTAAACTTATTGTAGAACGGGAACGCGAAATCAATCAGTTTGTTCCGGAAAGCAGCTATAAAACTGAAGCCGTATTTGAAGCGGATGATATCAATCGTAAAAAAGTACATTTTAAAGCGGAAGGCGCCCGCAGAAAAACACAGGAAGATGCCGGTGCTTTTTTACAACAATGTATTAATGCCCGATTTACCGTAAAGGATATTCAGGTAAAACCCGGAAAACGTACTCCTGCCGCACCTTTTACTACATCAACATTACAACAGGAAGCATCCCGAAAATTAGGCTATTCCGTGAGCCGTACCATGCGGGTGGCTCAGGCGCTTTATGAGAATGGATACATAACCTATATGCGTACCGATTCGGTAAATCTTTCTGAAACGGCTTTGCAAAATGCTACGGATGTGATCCGGCAGCAATACGGAGAAAATTATCATAAACGCAGGCAATATCAAAATAAAAATCAGTCTGCTCAGGAAGCGCACGAAGCCATCCGCCCTACGGATTTGAATACCACTCAAATCAGCCTCGGTGACGGGCAAAAGCTCTATGAACTGATCTGGAAACGTACCATCGCTTCACAGATGGCGGATGCACTATTGGAAAAAACGGTTGCCACTATCAGCATTTCCACTACGCCGGATCAGCTTACGGCAACCGGAGAAGTGTTGAAATTCGATGGTTTCCTGAAAGTATATATGGAAGGTCACGATGAGGAAGAAGATAAAGAAAACGAAGGTATGCTGCCTCCGCTGCATCCGGGACAGGAACTTCCCCTAATTACTATGACTGCAACAGAGCGCTTTACCCGCCCGGCATCGCGTTATACGGAGGCTTCTTTGGTAAAAAAATTGGAGGAATTAGGAATAGGTCGCCCTTCCACTTATGCGCCTACCATCAGTACCATTCAGCAGCGTAATTATGTGGAAAGAAAAGATAAGGAAGGTGTTCAAAGAATATATCAGGTGCTCACACTTAAAAATAACACGCTGACACGTCAACAGGCTACTGAAATTACAGGTGCGGAGAAATCGAAAATGTTTCCCACTGATTTAGGCCTGGTGGTTACGGATTTCCTGAATGAACATTTTAAGGATATTATGGACTACAGCTTTACCGCCCAAATCGAAAATGAATTTGACGATATTGCGCAGGGTAAAAAGTTGTGGAACAAAATGATTGATACTTTTTATACTCCTTTTCACCGGCAGGTGGAAGACACTATGGAACATGCAGAACGGGCAAAAGGCGAAAGAGCGCTTGGAGAAGATCCAGCAAGCGGGCGTCCGGTGTTTGCACGATTAGGCCGCTTTGGCCCGATGGTGCAGATTGGTAATGCCGAAGATGAAGAAAAGCCGAAATTTGCTACATTAAAGCCTTCTCAAAGTATTGAAACTATTACGCTGCAAGAAGCGCTGGATTTATTTAAACTGCCTTTCTCGCTTGGTGAATATGAAGATCAGGAGCTGAGTGTGGGCGCAGGTCGCTTTGGCCCTTATGTAAAATGGGGCGAAAGCTTTATCTCTATTCCTCGTGGCGAAGATCCGCTCAGCGTAGATCGGGAAAGAGCAATAGAACTGGTTAAAGAAAAACAACAAGCGGATGCGCCGATCGGCTATTATCAAAATAAACCGGTTACAAAAGGTAAAGGTCGGTTCGGTCCGTTTATCAAATGGGATGATCTCTTCGTGAATGTTCCCAAGGCTTACGATTTCGATAACCTTTCTCAAAAAGATATTGAAGAATTGGTAGCTAAGAAAATAGACAAGGAGGCCAATCGTTACATTCAACAATGGCCGGAGGAGAAAATCGCTATTGAAAACGGACGTTGGGGGCCTTTTATCCGCTTCGGAAAGCAAATGCTGAAATTGGGTAAGGATGCCCATACCGGAGAGAAATTTACTCCCGAAGCTTTGTCGGTATTATCTTTAGAGGAAGTGAAAAAAATGATTCAGGATCAAATCCCTGATGCTTTCGAGAAAAAAGCAAAGACCGTTAAAAAAGCAGCGGCAAAAAAACCGGTTGCCCGGAAATCTACCGCAAAGAAATCTGCCGGGAAATAAACATTCCGGCATTGTAAAAAAGCCTGCAACGCGATAAAAGTGTTGCAGGCTTTTTTATTATTGGCAATAAATTACCTTGCGGAAGATTTTAGGCTTTTTCTAATGCTTGTTCAATATCCCAAATCAGATCTTTTGCATTTTCCACACCTACCGACAATCGAACTAATTTTCCGGTGATGGACATTTCCATACGATGATCCGGATCCACACCCACATGCGTCATAGTAGCCGGATGTTCGGCTAATGATTCGGTACTGCCTAAGCTCACGGCGAGCTTAATAAGTTTTAAAGCATTTAAAAACCGGAAAGCGGCAGGTTCTCCGCCGGTAATGTCAAATGATAACATTGCGCCGGGCGAAGAATATTGTTGTTGGTAAATAGCGTATTCAGGAGAATTTTCCGGAATCAATCCCAAATAATATACCTTTTCAATCTTAGGATGTTTAGTAAGATAATCAGCTACCTGAATGGCGTTGGCGGCTTGTTGCTCCATCCGTATTTTTAAAGTCTCCAAACTACGCAGCAATAACCATCCTGTCCAAGGGCCGGCCATATTTCCCAAAAAAGTACGGAGGGTTTTAACTCTTGTAATAGCAGCTTGCGTACCGCAGCAGGCACCCGCAATGACATCACTGTGGCCGCCGATATATTTGGTTGCGGAATACAGAGATACATCGGCGCCATGTCGCAACGGATGTTGCCAAAGCGGTCCCATGTAAGTATTATCCACGGCAAAAAACACTTTTTTCTCCGGGCTGCTGTAATGATCAACAATTGCTTTGCACATATCTAAACTGATCAGTGCATTGGTAGGATTTGCAGGCGATTCCACATAGATCATAGCTAATTGATCTGCTTTACCGCTGGCATCAATCATTTCCATAATTTCCTCCTGAGTCTGCCAGGGTTTGAAAGCCAGCGTATCCACATGGATTTTTTTCAAAAAATCATGAATAAAATGATCGGTGCCTCCGTAAAGCGGAGTGCTGTACAGCAGGAGATCGCCGGGTTTCAAAAATTCTAAAAGCACGGTAGTAATAGCAGACATGCCGCTTTCAAATACGGCGCAATCATCTGCTTCATCCCATAAGGAAAGGCGGTTTTCAAGGATCTCCAAATCAGGGTTGTTTATCCGACTGTAGATCAGACCCTGCTCTTCATTTTCCCCTTTTTCTCGAAGGCCATAAGCAACTTCAAAAAAAGCTTTGCCTTCTTCTGCGGTTTTAAATACAAAGGTGGAAGTTTGAAAGATAGGAGATTTTACGGCGCCTTCCGACAGTTCAGGTTTATAACCATAAGACATCATCAGGCTTTCAGGGCTGAATTGTTGTTGCTTACTCATGCTTTTATATATTGATTTTGAGTGCCAAAGTTACGATTAATTCATACATCTGAAGATCCGAAAAAAAATTAGGGTGCATTTCAAACCTTCGCAGCCCTATACGCCTTCTTATTATTCCGTAGGAATATAAAGGACGTGTATTGATACCCGTGGCATCAATAGGAGTTAGGGTTTAAACCCACTCCTATTGATGCTTTCAGCCTGACATGGGAATTGCAGGGACGTTTTGTTAGCGAAAAATTGAAATGTGCCCAAAAATTATCGCAACATGCAGGCAAAGGCAAATTCCCGGTCTATAAAACCCTCCGTAAGAAGTAACTGCGGTGGTGTCGTTTTTCTGAAATCCATCTCAATTTGCATCGGTTGTTGTTCCCAGTTGACTTGCCGTATAGGCATGTGTTCGATAAAATCCAATTCGCCGGCTCCGTACCATTTGAATACCGCTTCTTTCACCGACCAGGCCAACGTGAGTTTGCCGGTGTCGTTGCGAAAGTGTTTTTGCTCTTTTTCTGATAGAAATTTGTGTTGCAGACGTATAATTTTTTCCCGGAAAATCTGAATATCCACACCAATATTTTTGCTTCGGCTTATCGCCGCTGCGATATAGGGAAAAGAATGGGAAATAGAAAAATGACGGTTTTCGGCAGGAGGTAAAAACGGCTTTCGGAGTGGGGAAATTTCAATTTTGTGAATAGGGAAATCCGGATCCAGATGCCGGAGCAAAAAACGCCCCGTAAGATGCTCCAAGCGCCGTATGGGATGTTTCCGGTCGGAATGAAAACCCGTTTCCCGGATGAAAAATTCTTCCGGCTCTTCTGTTTTCCAAATGGCTATTGCGGTTTCCGTTTCCGGATGCCATTGCTGATATAAAGGCATGCCGCAAAGATAAGACCTTGGGTATTTTAAAATGAATCTATCAATAAATGCTTTAGCGATATTACAAATTCATTACGCTAATCTCTGAATGATTAAGTAATTTTGTTTAAAATTTGAGCATTATGTTGAAAACAGGAAACGCCATCGTGAGCATTTATACTGAAATGACTCCCAATCCGGAAACGATGAAGTTTGTGGCGAACAAATTATTATATCCCGGTAAAAGTATTGATTTCCCCGAAGAAGCGCAGGCTACACCTTCTCCGCTTGCAATGGAATTGTTTGGATTCCCTTTTGTAAAAGGGGTGTTCATCGCCAGTAATTTCGTAACGCTAACCAAAACGCCGGAAACATTATGGGAAGAAGTGATTCCCAGTATGCGCCAGTTTCTCAAAAACTATCTTGAGGATGGCAAAACGGTTATTAATGAAGATCTGGTTCCGGTAAGTCAGGAAGCGCAGCAAACTATCTCCGGTGATGATACCGATGTGGTGGGCCGCATTCGCGAAATGCTGGAAAACTACGTAAAACCTGCCGTGGAGATGGACGGCGGTGCTATTAATTTCAAAGGATACGAAAACGGTGTGGTAAAACTGACCCTTCAGGGAAGCTGCTCCGGTTGCCCTTCCTCTATGATTACCCTGAAAAGCGGTATTGAAGGTATGATGAAACGCATGATCCCCGAAGTTCGCGAAGTAGTAGCCGAAGTAGAATAACAATAATTTTCGTGAGCAGGCCTGCATACGTTCCGTATCAGACCGGCTTGCTGCATTTGCAACGCTGGATAATAGCATTATTCAGCGTTGTTTTCAATTAAATATTATGCCGACAGCCATCATTACCGGAGCCGCAAGAGGTATCGGAAAAGCTATTGCTCTTCGTTTGCTGAACGAGGGCTTTGACCTTGCGGTTTGTGCAAGAAATCAAGCCGCATTAGATAGCCTGAAAGCGCAATGGACAAAAGATTTCAGCGGGTCAACTATTCTTACCGCAGCCTTCGACATAACCGATACGAAGGCATTGTACACTTTTGTAAATCAGGTTATCGGCACATTTCCCGGAGTGGATATGCTGGTTAATAATGCCGGTATGTTTATGCCCGGTAATATTATGGATGAACCTGAAGGGCATTTGGAGCAAATGCTGCGGGTAAATCTGATGGGCGCTTACCATCTTTCCCGTGCCGTTATTCCGGTAATGCAGCGGCAGCAATACGGTCATGTTTTCAATATCTGCTCTATCGCAGGTCTGAAAGCTTATCCCGGGGGTGGTGCATACAGTATCAGCAAATATGCTCTGCTGGGTATGACGGAAAATCTGCGTTATGAACTCCGGCCGTTTCATATCAAGGTTACGGCAATCAGTCCGGGTGCAGTATGGACGGACAGTTGGAGCGGTAGTGGTGTGGAAGAA
>Ga0222423_1001572_pt1 | contig 10090 bp, 8 predicted proteins | sample 3A0metagenome_FD_182472 | JGI IMG/M metagenome (GOLD analysis project Ga0222423, IMG submission 182472) | Enriched microbial communities from leaf-cutter ant dump, University of Wisconsin, Madison, United States - 3A0 (version 2) | ecosystem: Environmental > Terrestrial > Nest > Insects nest >...
CCCGATGGTTTGCAATGGCCAGTCCGACGGCGTCGTAGCGGTTGCGAGCGATTCGCATGCTGCAACCTGCGATACCAGTTTCGCGACGGCCGGCACCGCGAACGTGCAAGCCAAATATTTGGGCGACGATAATTTCGAACCCGCAGATTCGAACGTGCTGACGTTGACCGTTGCAGAACCGATCGACGTCTCGATGACGGTGGATGCTTTCTCCCTGGAGGGCGTGTCGTACGGGTATTCTGTCGAAGTCGTGAACGCGGGACAGACGGAAGCGAGCTTCACGGTATATGCATCGACTGGCTATTTGTCCCGCATGCAGGAGGGGACATGTCAATCCGTGGCCTCTCCGGGTGATCCCGACAAGACAGTGACGACTTGCTCTGCTCCATCCATGGGCTCGGTGACGTGCTCGGAGGCTGGAGATGGGTACCAATGCGTGGTCGCGGCGTTGCCGGCGGGCGCTAAGGTGTTCCTGATCTTGACGCTGGCGGGCGCTTCGAGCTCGACGGTGAGCGTGGATGGTGTGGCTAACGACAGGTGCCGCATCGTCAACGCATCCGGTTCGATCGACCCCTGCGCGAATTGAGGAGAGCCCAGATGATGCTCAAGCACTGCTTTGTCGCCAGCATGTTTCTGGCCTGTATCGCGTTGGCGGCCGGCGAAAGCCACGCAGCCACCTATTCCTCGACCCATCGGGTGGTCGTCTATCGCTCCGGCGCTGCCAAGTCGTTCGCGTTGCGGGCGGATGGGCAGGGGGCTCCGACTACCGATTGCGATGCAAACAATGCCGCACTCATCTTCGATGAAGTCAGCGAGCATACGACGATAGCTCCCGATGGCGCGACGATCAGCGGGAATGTCAAGGTCGCTGTGAATCTTCAATGCAAAAGAGCCGACCTCGATTCCGCAGTCGTAAATTACGAAGCCAAAATGAATGCCAATAGTGGTTTCACAGTCACGCCACCACAGTCCGTAAACTTGGCGACGGCAACAGCAGCAATAATTGAGTTCAGCGTGACTGGCAATACGCCAAAGTCTGAGCAAGTGGTTTCCATCGACAGAACGGGAGGCAGTTACGTCGGTGGCACCAATGCCGGCGGGGGCGGCAGCGGCATCTATTTCGGAAGCATCCCCAGCGCAGCCGATATTTCCAGCCTGACGATTGAGCCCAATCCTTTCATTGATAAGCCGATCACATCTGGCGGATCGCAAGATGGTACGCAGCAACAGGTATACGACTACTGCACGAGCAATTTGAACGATCCTGCGTGTAAAACACTGAGCGGTGCCACGGATCCGGCTCAGCAGGCCGCCATCGTCGATGCGCTCTCGCCGCAGGCCGCTACGGCCGTGGCCAGCAGCGTCAACCAGATCGCTTCCGGGCAGATCGGCAACGTGTCGATGCGCCTGACCGATCTCGCGGCGGGGCGCGGCGGCGGTTTCAGCGCCAATGGATTGAATCTTGTCGGCGGCGGTGCGTCGCTGTCGCTGGCTGACGTGGCCGGCGTGCTCAAGGCGGCCGGCGATATAGGCGCCAATGAGGACAAGCGTACCTTGCTGGGCGGAACGCGCTGGGGTTATTGGGTGAACGGCTCGATCGGCGGCGGCAGCCGCGACCGCAGGCCCGGCAACTCCGGTTACGACTTCAACAATTACAGCGTGACCGGCGGCATCGACTATCGCTTTTCCGATCGTTTCTACGCGGGTGGCGGCGTGGGTTTCTCGCGGTTGGATTCGGACTACGGCGGCAGGGAAGGCTCGCTGGTCGGCAAGACCTGGTCGCTGCACGGCTACGGCGTGTACGCATTGCCCAACGAGTTGAGCGTGGACGGTTCAGTCAGTTGGTCTCATGGCGGCTACGACCAGGACCGCTCGCTGGCAGCCCTCCAGGAGGGCAATGCGCGCGGGAGCACGGATGTGGGGCAGTTGTCCACGTCGGTCGGCTTGACCTGGGTGAGGCGCTTCGATGCGTGGACCTTCTCGCCGCAAGGGCAGTATCAGTTCATCCGTTCGGACGTCGACGGCTTTGCCGAGCATGGCTGCGTAGCTCTCGATCCGAGATACAACCATTGTTTGATTTATCCGGACCAGCATTTGGTCACGCGCTCGCTTTCGCTGGGCGCCTACCTCGACAGGACGATCGCCGCCGAGGCGGGTACGTTCCGCCCCTATGCGCGGCTGTTGTTCTACAGTGATGGCGGCACCGGCGCGTACGACTTGGCGTCCAAGTTTGTCGGCGATCCGGGCATGTCTTCGATCAGCGTCAGGGTGGACGAACCTGATCGCCATTACGGCACGCTCGAATTGGGCCTTGGCTTCAGCCATCCAATCGGCACGCGCACCGTCGACTTCAATTTCGGTGCGATGGATCTGTTCGGCCAGGACAACTTCAGCCAGTGGGCGCTGCGCGCGGACATGCGCGTGCCGTTCTGACCGACGCGAACGTCTTGGAGCGCGAATCGTGAACGACGCGGCATTTACCTGTCAGGACGTGAGTCATGCCTTGCGCATGACTGGCGATGCGACGGCGGCGAAAGTTGCCGCCGACGTGGCGAGCGTGAACAAGCTCACCAAGCTGCTGCTCGCGTATTCGACGATGGCGTTGCAACCCAGTGCGTCAAGCGTGGCGAAGGCGGCCTTGGCGACGGGGCGCACCGCCGCCGGTCGATATGGCGCGAATCTGCCGGTTGGGGCGTCGACCCGCCAGACGATGAATGGAATCTCGGCCCTGTTGGGCAGAGCGGGGACCTATGTCGGTCTCATGTCGAAATCCACCGCTGCGCTATCGCCAATACGGGCGGCAGCATTGGCGACGACCGTCATGGTGACCGCAGGCACGGATGCCTACGGCATTTCGACTGATAGCGATGTCGCCAAGTGCTTGGGCGCAGTGGCTGCGCTGGTGGGAAATGTCGCTGTTATCGGTTTCGGTGGCGCAGCGACGGGAGGCGTTTTGGCGGTGGTTCGTGCCGCAGGCGCGGTCGCGTCGGTGATCGACGCGATGACGAGTTGCGATCCCGTCTTGCAGCGTGCGCTGGCGAGCGCGAAATGAGCGGGCGCCGATCATGAGCTTCTCCGACCACGCCGCAAGCTTCACTTGTCCTCATTTGCCGACCGATGCAGTCGTGCGCCAAGCCGCGTTGAGCGAGCGCCTCGGTGCGGTATCGGCGTTGCAGCTTACGGTTACGGTGTCGAAGGTGGATTTCGACGAGGCGGCTCTCATCAATCAGCGCGCGAAGTTCTCGCTGGCGTTGAACGACGAGCCGGCTCAGGTCTTCATCGGGCGCGTCTGCGAGGTGGCGTACGCCGGCTTCATCGACAACGCGCACCTGTATCGCATCACCGTGCGCTCCACGCTGAGTAAGCTCGAAGGCGGGCGGCGCTATCGTATTTTCCAGTCGAAATCGGCGTCGGACATCGTCAAGCAGGTGCTCGGCGATGCAGGTATCGACGATCTGGACTTGTCCCTGCGCGAGCCTTGCGCGGAGCGCGACTACTGCACGCAGTTCGGCGAATCCGACCTCGCTTTCGTGCAGCGCCTGTGCGAACAGGAAGGGCTGTTCTACGCCATTTTCAATCGCGACGACGAGGAAATCATCGTCGTGGCGGATTCGCTCGACGGACTCGGCACGCGCGGCAAGCCGCTTCAGCTCAATTACGAATCCCGCGTGATGGGCGATGCTTCGCAGAAGAACGAGGTCAGCGATTGGACGTCCGCGCACGCGGCGATGCCGTCGGACGTGGATGCCAAAGGTTACGATTTCCGCTCGCCACGAAAGCCGTTGGCGGCGCATGAAAACGTGGAAGGCCATACACGGAGCGGACTGGCCGCGGAAACGCATCTGCCCGGTCGCTACGCGGCGCAAGGCGCGGGCGACCGCTACGTGAAGGCGCATGCACAGGCGCTGGCCTCGGCGTCCGTGCTGTTCCGCGCACGCTCGAGCACGGTGGCGTTGCGGCCGGGGCAGCGGTTCAGTCTCGCCAAGCACCCGCGCGCGGCGTTGAACGCGGATTACGTCGTCGTCGGCTCCAGTCTGCTGATCGACGTGCCGAGCGGTCGTGGTGGCAACGGTGGCGATTGGCAGGTGGTTCACGACATCGAAGTGGCGCCGGCGCAGTCGGCGTATCGGTTGCTGCCGTCGATGGCGCAGCCGCGCGTGGGCGGTCCGCAGTTCGCGATCGTGACGGGCCGCTCCGGCGATGAAATCACTACCGACGAGCACGGGCGCGTCAAAGTCAAGTTCCGTTGGGACGACGCGGAGGCCGACGACGAGCGTTCGTCGTGCTGGCTGCGCGTGATGCAGCCCTGGGCGGGTGCATCGCGTGGCGTCAGCGTGGTGCCGCGCGTTGGGGACGAAGTGGTCGTCGGTTTCGCGGACGGCAATCCGGACTTTCCTTTCGTGCTCGGCAGTCTTTATCACGGCGAGGCGAAGGCGGCGGCGAGCCTGCCCGCGACGCCGACTGACTTCGTGATACGCACGCGCTCGTCCAAGGGCGGTGGGCAGGACGACTACAACGAAATCCGCCTCGGCGACGCGCAGGGCAAGGAACTGTTCGGCATGCAGGCGCAGAAGGACTTCAGCGGCCTGGTCAAGAACGATTCGACATTGGAGATCAAGAACAACCGCAACGATTCCGTCGGGCACGAATACAAGATCGACGCCGGCGACCTGCTCGAAATCACGGTCGGCCAGAGCAAGCTCAAGATGGACAGCGCGGGCAACATCAGCCTGTCCGGGGTGAGCATCAAGATCGAAGCGAGCGTCGATGCCACGTTCAAGAGCACGCAGACCAAGGTCCAGGGCGTGATGCTGGACCTCAGCGCGGATGCGATCGCCACGCTGCAAGCGGCCTTGACGAAGATCGGGTGAGCCATGGCCGCAGAGTCCAAACCCTACATCAGCGCTGAAATCCTGTACTCCGCCGGTCGCGACAACCCGGCCGGCGTCGACTTGGGCGACTCGCACGAGCTGCTGAGCCTGCAACAGCTCTACGACCGGGCGCTGATCGAGCACGAGGACGGCAGCGCGCCATCGGTGGATTGGAGCGGCATCGAGACGGTTGCCGATGATCTGCTGCACCGTTCGGTCGACATGCGCTTGCTGGTACCGCTCGCGGCTGCCGTGCTGCACACGCAGGGACTGGATGCCTTTGCCGACGTGCTGCGCACGATCGAGCAATTGGTTTCAGAGCACTGGTTGCAGTGGTATCCGCGCGCCTTCGAGGACGGCGAGGATATCGACGCGGAATGGCGGGGTAACGTGATTTCCGAGTTGCGTGACAAACGCATCATCGACGGATTGCGCGGCCTGCGTCCGTTTCCACAGACGCGCAGCATCGCCGCCTGCACCATCGCTGATTTGCTGCCCGCTCGTGACGGCAAGTCGCCCGATACCGAATCGCTGCGGCGAACGATCGCCGACCAGCCAGTGGCTGCGGCCGACGTTGCGTGTGTGAGCAAAGTACTTGGAGATTGCGCCAATGCGCTCGCCCGGACCGTCGCACATATGGCCGATCAGTGGTCGGTGTACATCGATGTGTCCCGCTTGATCAGCGTTTGTGAAAGCGCCTCTCGATGTCTTCTCGACTTGGAGTCAGGTGTCATGCCGCGAGCCGATATGGGCATCGACGCCTCAGCGGCGATGGTGTCGCAAGGCAATGCCACACCGTCGCGCGAGGCCGCGCGCGCCGAAACATTAAGTCGAGAAAGCGCAAAAGCCGAGCTGCAGCGTTTGATCGATTTCTTCGCCCAAACCGAGCCATCCAGTCCGATACCGCTCTATCTGCGTCGGGCACAGGAACTGGTTGGCTTGGATTTCCGGCAGATGATCAAACGCATGGGTGCAGACATGCAGTCGTTCATGAACGAGGAGTGATGCCATGAGTTCCAAAAAAGGCAGCAGCAGCCAGAAATTCATTTCGCGCAATCGTGCGCCGCGTGTCCACATCGTCTACGAGCCGGAGGTCGGCAACGCCAATCGCAAGGTCGAACTGCCGTTCGTCATGGGGGTCATGGCCGATCTTTCCGGCCAGAGCAACGACCAGCTCAAGGAATTGCCGAGCCGCAACTTCACTGAAATCGACAACGACAATTTCGACCGCGTACTCAAGGGGGCGAAGCCTCGCGCAGCGTATTCGGTGCCGAACAAGCTCTCCGGCGAGGGCAATCTTGCCGTCGATTTGACCTTTGAGAGCCTCGAAGACTTTTCGCCCGCGCAAGTGGCGCGCAAGGTCGAGCCGTTGGCCAAGCTGCTCGAATACCGCACGCAGCTCGCCAACCTCATCACCTACATGGACGGTCGCGCTGATGCGGAAAACCTCATCGCCGATCTGCTTGGCGACAAGAACAAGCTGCAAGCGCTGCTCGCGAGTTCCACCTCCCAGACAACCGACGACAAGGCATGAACATGTCCAAGACAGAAAAGAGCGCAGCGGTCGCCGAGGTCCAGGTTGCCGAGGGCGACGAATTCTCCTCGCTGCTCAGCCGCAGCTTCCGGCCGAAGACCGATCGCGCCAAGGAAGAGATCGAAAGCGCCGTCAAGACGCTGGCCGAGCAGGCGCTGGCCGGCGTGGCGACGATCGGCGATGACGTCGTCGACACCATCAACGCGATGATCGCCGCCATCGACGAAAAGCTGACCGCGCAGATCAATGCGGTCATGCACGATGAAAAATTTCAGAAACTCGAAGGGACCTGGCGCGGCTTGCACCATCTGGTGAGTCGTACCGAGACCGATAGTCAGCTGAAAATCCGCGTGCTCAATATTTCTCGCAGCGAGTTGGGCAAGACGCTCAAGCGCTTCGAGGGCAGCAACTGGGATCAGAGCCCGCTCTTCAAGAAAATCTACGAGGCCGAGTTCGGTGTCGCCGGCGGAGAGCCGTTCGGTGCGATGATCGGTGATTTCTACTTCGATCATTCGCCGCAGGACGTGAAAATCCTGCAGGGAGTCGCCAAAATATCGGCGGCTGCGCACGTCCCGTTCATTTCATCGGCCAACTCAACGCTGCTCGGGCTTGACTCTTGGCAGGAATTGCAGAATCCGACCGACATCAAGAAACTGTTCACCACAGCTGACTACGCGCCTTGGCGAGCCCTGAGGGATTCGGACGACGCCAAGTACCTCGGCTTGACCGCACCTCGCTTTCTCGCGCGACTGCCTTACGGCAGCCGGACCGATCCGGTCGAGGAGTTCGCGTTCGAGGAAGATACGAGCGACAACCAATTCACATGGTCGAACGCTGCCTATGCGATGGGTGCGAACATCAACCAGTCGTTCAAGGAATATGGCTGGTGCAGCCGTATCGTCGGTTTCAATTCCGGAGGAGCGGTCGAGGACCTTCCCGTACATACGTTTCCCACCGACGACGGTGGCGTGGACATGAAGTGCCCGACGGAAATCGCGATCACCGATCGCCGCGAAAAGGAACTCGCCGACAGCGGCCTGATTCCGCTGTGCCACAAAAAAAACACGAACGAGGCGGCGTTCATGGATGCATCGTCCGTCCATCTCGCCCCCGTGTACGACGATAAGGAAGCTACCGCCAATTCCCGGCTCGGCGCGCGTCTGCCGTATCTGTTCGCGACCTGTCGATTCGCGCATTACCTCAAGTGCATGGTGCGCGACCAGATCGGATCGAGCCGCTCTAAGGAACAGCTTCAGCGCTGGCTGCACGACTGGATCATGAACTACGTCGACGGAGATCCGCTCAACTCGAGCGAATCGACCAAGGCCGAACGGCCGCTGTCCGATGCGAGCGTCGTCGTCGAAGAGGATGAGGACAATCCAGGTTATTACCGTTCCAGGTTTTATCTGAAACCGCATTACCAGCTCTCCGGATTGACGGTTTCGTTGCGTTTGGTGTCAAGGATTCCCGGCGCCAAGGCCGGTTGATGGCGGGTAAACCTAAGATATTTTCAATCCAACGGAGAAATCGCAATGGCTATCGACATGTTTCTGGATCTCGGCGGCGCGGTGAAGGGCGAATCCGTCGACAAGCAGTATTCCGGCAAGATCGACATCAGTTCCTATCACTGGGGTTTGTCGCAGTCGGGTACGTTCCACCAGGGCACCGGCGGCGGCGCCGGCAAGGTCAGCGTCAAGGACATTCAGATCGAAAAGCTGGTCGACTCGGCGACGCCCGTGCTGATGAGCTATAGCGCGCAGGGCAAGCATTTCGATACCGGCAAGATCATTGTGCGCAAAGCCGGTGGATCGAGTCCTGTCGAGTACGTGGTCATCGAGATGAGCCAGGTGATGATCAGTTCGGTCGACCACATGGGGCAGCACGGCGACGACCGTCTGCGCGAGTTGGTGACGCTCAATTTCGCCAAGGTGAAGTTCACCTATACGCCGCAGGGCAAGGACGGCTCTAAGGGCGCGGCCATCGATTTCAAATGGGACATCGCCCAGAACACGTCGGCCTGAAATCGATCCGAATTTCGCATCTCCCCGGTGGGGAGAGGGAGAAAAGATCGAACCATCGCTGAGTCTTTAAGGAGATTTCGTCTCATGTTGGCGCCGGAAACGCTGTTCGAGCGCATCGTCAATCCCGTCGCGCGGGCGCGCGGCGGGGTGTACCTGAGCTTGAATTGGCATTCGAAGGCGGTCGAGGCATTGCGCGAGGACGTTCTCGCGCGCTTCGCCGAAGACGGCTGGCTGCGCGTGTCGGTCGGGACGCAGACCGCGCTGCTGTATCGCGCGGATGACGATGTCGATCTTGCCGATCTGCGTCGGTGGACCGTGCTTGCGCCGGACGGCTCACATGCGACGTTGCAGCAGTGGTGTTTCGCGGAGTTGCGATCGGCTGCGCCGGAGGTGGCGTTTGCCGACCGTCTGCGCCGGTCGATCCTCGCGCAACTGGGCGATTTGCTGGCGACGCAGGGTGTGGGAATGAGCGCGCCCTTGATGGAATTTCCGCAGGTGGCCGCCTCGGTGCTCAACTTTGGTGTGGAGTTGCCGATCGGCGCGACCGCGTCGCAGGATGCGTTGCGCCAGTTCGAGGACGCCGTTGCATTGGCGATCCGCCGCTTCGAGCCGCGTCTGAATCCAGAAACCTTGACGGTGCGCACGATCGAGCCGGAAATCGCGCTCGCCCGCGGCGTGCTGCAAATGCAGGTCATGGCCGAGCTGCGGCCAGCCTATGGCGCCGGGAACGTGCGCTTCCATACCTCGATCGATCTGCAAACCGGCCGTGCCACGGCCAGCGAGGAGGCCGCGCATGCATGACGCAATGCTTAGGGCCTACGAGCGCGAGCTGAAATATTTCCGCGAGGCGTCGCTCGATTTCGCGGCGGCGCATCCCGCGATCGGCCGGCATCTCGGCCTCGAGGCGGACGCGGCGGTCGATCCATTCGTGGAGCGCCTGATCGAAGGCGCGGCCTTTTTGGCCGCGCGTGTCCAGCTTCGCCTGGACCGCTCCGTCGATCATTTCGCCGAATACCTGCTCGACCAACTGCTGCCATCGGCGAACGCGCCGATTCCGAGCACGGCGATGGTGCAACTGGATCCGGGGCCGCTTGCGGCGAACATCACCGCGCCTTTGCCCGTGCCGCGCGGCACGACCTTGCGTCTGGTCTCCAATGCGGCGCGCTCCAAGCCGCTGTTCCTGCACACCGCGCATGGGACGACCTTGCGCCCGATGACGGTGGATCGGGTGGACTTGATCGACGGCGCGGCGGCCGTGCGCGCGGCCATTCCGGATTTTTGCGACGAGCGCGCGGGTGGTTCGGTCCGCACGACCTGGAAGATCGAGCCGTCCGCGCGCGCGAATTCGCAGAGCATCGACGAACTGGACTTGTACCTTGCCGGCGCCGGACATGCGCCGTATCGCGTATTGGCCATGCTGCTCGCTGGCGCGCGCAGCGTGGTCGCCGTCGCGGTGAACAAGACCCAGCGGCGCACGCTCGGCGTCTGGCCGGCGGCGCAGGTGCTGCGTCTGCGTGCGCTGGATGACGATAGCGCCTTGCTCGCCGAAAGCGAACCGGGGCTGTATGCGGGATTTCGCTTGATCGAGGAGTTTTTTGTTCTTCCCGAGCGGTTCCGCCAGTTGGCGCTGCGCCTGGACATTACCGTTCCGCCCGCGGAGGCCC
>Ga0222423_1001574_pt1 | contig 10081 bp, 7 predicted proteins | sample 3A0metagenome_FD_182472 | JGI IMG/M metagenome (GOLD analysis project Ga0222423, IMG submission 182472) | Enriched microbial communities from leaf-cutter ant dump, University of Wisconsin, Madison, United States - 3A0 (version 2) | ecosystem: Environmental > Terrestrial > Nest > Insects nest >...
TCGATGCTTCTCGGTCCAGTCGGCCCCCTCAGGGCGAGTTCGAATGACTACCTTGTCGAGTTGAATAACTTCTCGGGGTCCCACTAACTCGAACTGGAGTACGGTGTCACCGCTCTGCTGACGGACGATTCGTGCCTCGATCTCAGGAATGAGATCGGCATGTCTCCTGTCGGCTTCGATCTGCGTGAGGTGACGAGCACTCGCGCTCGAATTGCGCGCCGCGAGCCACGACATGGTTGCCGCGCCCGATGCGAGGACCGTGGCGCAGGTACCCACCCACTCGCTAATGCTCACGATGTCACCTCAGATGGAGCCTCTGACGCGGGAACGGGTGGTGTGAGGCTGTCAACCAAAGGCACGAGCACCGTGTCCACGAGTCCTTGTGCTTTGTCATCGACGTACCACGTGATCAGACCTGTGTTGCCGCTCAAGGCTATCCACGCGGTGAGCAGCAGAATGACCCCGCGCACAAACCATCGTGGTGCCAGTTCAAACACCAGGTCGAGAACGTCACTACTTCGCATGGCAAGAGTCTTGCTTAAGCCTCTGACATGCGCACGAGTAGTCGTGTCCCGACACCAATTATTGGGATCCGCCCACTCCTCAGTGCGCCATGCGCCGAGTCATGTCTCTCTGCGTCGGCCTGTGCGAAGAACTTCCCCGAGCACCAGGTGTACGGACCTCAACCAGACCAACAACGCTCGAGGTCAGTGCAATTAGCAAGTCAATCGCTTTGCTCGGCCTGCCGAAGAGTCTTGCCGGAGTTTGCGGGTTCTGTGAGTCGGGTGTCCGACCCACTTCTGCTCGCCTCCAAGTAATTCGAAGTCATCATGGGATTTGGCGTGGGCTCCGGGACACCGGGCGTCGATGCCAGCTCGTTGTCGTTCTCGCTCACTTCTCACCTTCTTTTAGTTTCCTATTTCTTGGTTGAGCGCGATCAGTACTATCGCTTCGATTAGCACTGGTAGCAGCGAAGCGCTAAGTAGTACGAATCCGGCTCGTAGCAGTGGTGCGATCCGCTTTAGGCGCTCTTCCCGCTCCTCGAGCAATGCCGCACGGGTGTCGTAGAGGCTGAGGCGAGCTTCGTGCTCACTTGGAAGTGGCCCGTGGGGCGGGAGTAGCGACGAGCGCACTCCTGCGGCAGACATGTTGGGTGTAACGCGCGGCCATAGCGTTAGCGTGCCAAGTACGGCCGCCGCAAGAGCTGGGAGCAAGACTCCCAGGCTACTGAGCGGCGACCGCCCGAGAGTTAAGCCGGCAAGCACTGCAGCGCCGGTAACTAGTAGCGCCGCCTTACTTTGAACCGCAGCATACCTTCGCTCGAAGTCGAGCGTGAGGCGGTCAAGTTCGGCGTAGGCAATAAGTAGATTCGGCCCATAGGACGGGCTCTGAGAAGCGCTGTTCGATGCGGCTTCTTCAGCGTCGCTGCTCATTTTGCCCACCCTTGGCTCAACGCCTCTGCCTGTTCCAACACAGTAGCCACCGCCCCCTCAGCCTTGTCCGGCGGGTACCCATACTTCTTGAGAATCCGCTTCACCATCACCCGCATCTGCGCCCGGACCGACTCCCGTAAGGTCCAGTCGATGGCTGCGTTCGCACGCACCTTCTCCACGAGTTCGCGTGCAATGACGGCAAGCTGGGCGTCGCCCATGATCGACTGCACATCGCCGTTGGCATCGAGCGCCTCGTAGAACGCGAACTCGTCCTCATTGAGGCCGAGTTCCACGCCCCGCTCGCCTGCCTTGCGTAGGTCGCGCGCCAAGTCCACGAGTTCTTGGATCACCATCGCCGAGTCGATCGCACGGTTGCGGTACTTGATCACGGACGCTTCCAGCATCTCCGAGAAGCGCCGCTCCAGCACCACATTGCGCTTGCCACGCACTTTGATCTCATCCAGCAACAGGCGCTCCAGCATCTCCACGGCGAGGTTCCGTTGCGGCATGTGCTGCATCTCGGCCAGGAACTCGTCCGAAAGGAGCGAGATCGTCGGCCGGTCGAGCCCGGCCACCTCGAAGATGTCGATGACGCCCTCGGACACCACAGAGCGCGACACGATCTGCCGGATTGCCATTTCTGCGTCGTCGCTCCGATGCGCGCCAAGCGAGCGCTTCCCCAATTGCACGTTGACGGCCTCAAAGAACGCGACCTCTTCACGGATCTTTTCAGCGTTGGGCGTCGCCGCCGCCAGTGCGTATGCTTTCTTGAACTCGCGGAACTGGTCCGTGTACCGCTGCTTGCCGTCGGGAAGGCCAAGGATGTAGTTCATACCGGCGCCGATGCACAGAACCCGCTCACTCGCCCTGCCCATGAGGAACGGCCCATAGTCGAAGCCCGGTTGAACGCCATGAGCGGTCGTCTGGTTGAGGAAGAAGTCGCGGATGGTCTCGTAGCGACGCAACATCTCGGCGATGGCCTCGGCGATATCGAGGCTCGGCGATCCTTTGCCACCCTCCGCCCGATACGTATGGAGCGCCTCTTTGAGTTCCGTCGCGATGCCGATGTAGTCCACCACCAAGCCGCCGGGCTTGTCCCTAAACACCCGGTTGACGCGGGCAATCGCCTGCATCAGCCCGTGGCCGCGCATCGGCTTGTCGATATACATGGTGTGCAGTGACGGTGCGTCGAAGCCTGTCAGCCACATGTCGCGCACAATGACCAACTTGAATGGGTCGGCGGGGTCACGGAACTTGGTTGCCATCTCCCCGCGCCGCGCCTTATTCCGAATGTGTTGTTGCCACTCGGGGCCGTCGCTCGCTGAGCCGGTCATGATGACGTTGACGAACCCGTCGTCCTCGCCTTGGCCCTTCCAGTCCGGCCGCAATGCCACGATCTCGTCGTACAGCGCCACCGCGATGGGACGCGACATGGTGACAACCATGCCCTTTCCATCCATCCCGTCCCGTAGCCGTGCCTCAAAATGCTCAACGATGTCCGCTGCCACAGCCTTGAGACGCTCGGGTGCACCCACCACTGCCGCGAGTTGCGCCCACTTCGACTTGAGCTTCTCGCGCCCTTCCGCTTCTTCAGCCTCGGTCGCCACCTCGAACTCGAGGTCGATGGACGAACGCTGGTCGTCATCAAGATGCAACTTGGCGAGCCGCTGCTCGTAGTAGATGGGCACGGTCGCACCGTCATCTACGGCCTTCTGGATGTCGTAGACGTCGATGTAGTCACCAAAGATCGCGCGCGTGTTCGCGTCAGCTTGTTCGATGGGCGTGCCAGTAAAGCCAATGAATGAGGCGTTTGGCAGCGCGTCGCGCAGGTGGCGCGCGTAACCATCGATGAGGTCGTACTGGCTGCGGTGAGCCTCGTCCGCCATGACCACAATGTTTCGCCGCACACTCAGTGCCTCAAGCCTGCCGCCCGCCTCTTCGGGGAAGAACTTCTGGAGGGTGGTGAAGATGACGCCGCCGGACTCGCGAGTCAATAGTTCGCGCAACTGCGCGCGGGACTCGGCCTGAACGGGCTGCTGCCTCAGCAAGTCACTGCATCGCGAGAAGGTGGCGAAGAGTTGCTGGTCGAGATCGTTGCGATCAGTGAGCACCACCACCGTGGGGTTGTCCATCTTGGGTTCGCGGATGATGCGACCGGCGTAGAACGCCATGGTGAGCGACTTGCCCGAGCCCTGGGTGTGCCACACCACGCCGACGCGCTGGTCGCCCATGTCACTTTCCCCGCCGGCGGAGTGGTGAGGTGGGGTGGTAGCTCGCAGCGTCTGCCCAACCGCGCGCTGAACGGCGTGGTACTGGTGGTAGCCAGCAATCTTCTTGACCGGTGTGCCAGCGCCGTCGTCCTCGAACACGGCGAAGTCGCGAACCATGTCCAGTAGGCGCTGTGGCGCGCAGAGGTCTTTGATCACCGTCTGTAGTTCGGAGGCGCCGGTCACTTCAAGGCGACTGTCAGCGTCGGCGTGCCACGCTTTGAACCACTCCTTTCCTGCAGTGAGGCTGCCGACGCGGGCGCTGACGCCGTCGGAGATGACCAGTAGGGCGTTGGTGTGGAAGAGCGTGGGGATCTGCTTCTTGTACGTCTGGAGTTGTTTGTATGCCTCCCAGACGTCGGCGGTGTCGCTGACCGCGTTCTTGAGTTCGAATACGACCAGGGGCAGGCCGTTAACGAACAGGACGATGTCCGGCCTGCGGTTGACCTTGCCCTCGACCACGGTGAATTGGTTGACGGCGAGGTAGTCATTGTTCTCGGGGTGGTCGAAGTCGATGACGCGCACCTGGGCACCGCGAATGTGACCGTCAGGCGTGCGGTACTCCACGGTCACGCCATTGACCAGTTGCCGATGGGTGGCGCGGTTGCGGGTGATGAGATCGGGACCTTCGGCGCGGAGCAGACGCTTGTGAGCGTCGTCAATGGCCGACGCTGGGGCATCAGGATTGAGGCGCGATAGGGCTGCGCGAAGGCGCTGATCGAGCGTGGCCTGAGTGAACTGGTCGCGCTCAGCCCCCGGCTCTCCGGGAGCGATCGACTCGCCGTAAACCGTAGACCAGCCTGCAGCTTCAAGCCACTCGATCGCGGACTCTTCGACTACGGACTCTTTGAATGTCATCTGTCGCCCTCTGGACTAACTCCATCACCACGCGCACGTTGCGCAAGCAACTCAGACACCAGCGACTCGGCTATTTCCTGAGAGTCCCTGCGCGGTACGGCAAACGCAGTGAGTGCTCGCCTTAGCGACACCCTCATGCCCGCCATCACGTCTTCGCGCCTATCCCAGTCGAGAATTCGAAACGCGCTTGCTGTCGCGAGGAGCGAACTTACGAGTTCAGCCTGATCGTGCCCAGGAGCTCTATGGCCCTCCCATTGCTGCACCAGTTTCTCAACGAACGTGCGCATTGATGAGAGGCCGCTGTCGCCACCCCTTGCGAACTGTACGAGCGGTACGGAGCCAACGAGGCTCTCGACGCGGGGCACGGTAACGATGGCACTCTCGTTAGCCTGCGGCTCCTCGCCCCTCTCTTCACCGTCGGCGACGGGTTCCGGTTCAACGGCGGGTTCGCTCCCCGCGTCTTGTTCGGGCGTCGCGCGGGCGAGTTCAAGTGCTTGCAGATACAGTTCTCGATCGATGTCATACAAGATCTGACTAGGTTGGAGTCGTAATTCGATCGGCCGATCAGTCTGCGGCAATGAGAATCTCAAGACGATGACAGTGTCGTCGTCCGATTCGACAGCTACCTCAACTCCTGCAAGTTCATCGATGAGGGCGTTGAGGTCCTCAAAGTTTGAGTGCGGATCCCGGGTGAAACGGATTTCGGGAGCCGTAGCCTGATGCGCATCAATGACGGCCCCTACTAGGAGATCCCCCACGTGCAAGAAGACCCTCGCATGATCCGCGGCGATTCCTTCAAGGAACCCATCGCGGCCGTGTGCCGTTGTACCCTTCTTGTTCCGCACCCTGGACAGTGCGTCACAGAGCTGATTGAACGCTCCAAGCACGATCGACAGCTCTGACGAATCCTTTGGGTGGCGGTTGCCGGTCGCGTCCAGCGTGCGCCGCAGGAGGTCTTGCAGCTTGGGCTTCTCTGGCACCGGTACGCCTCTATCAACACACACCGTGGTGCAGACACACTCGACAAATGCTTTGATGAGCTCAGTCTGACCGTGCTCATTGTTTTCGACGGCCGATTCCAGTTCACTCTGGTACTGCGCAAGTCGCTTGGCCGTGGGCCAAACCTCCACGGCACGAGCGTAGTTCGGAGCGAACTCATCCAACGTGGTCATTCGAGCGCGGCGCCTTCGAGGTCACCTTGCTCGCGAGGAGCGAAGATCTCGGTGAGTTGCGCGTCACGTAGGTGCTTCAGCGTTTCTGATTCGATATTGGCGGCAAGGATACGCTCCATGAGTGGTTCCACAGTGGCCTCGAATGCGTCGCGGCCCTGACGTGGAACCGCGATTACCTTAATGCTGTCCAGAGTGGCGCGTGTGATGGTGCTGAACACTGAACCATGCGCTCGCTGCCGCAGAGAGTTCACGATGCCGAGAGTGGTGAAGTACGTGAAGTAGCCGAGTTCCCCAGGTCGAACGGGAAATCCATAGCAAGACTGGTTGAAGGCCATCGCGCGTCCTGCCAGCGCAACCTTTCCCACTGTGCCGCGAGCCGAAAGGATGGTTGTGCCCTTTGGCACTACCGAAGCCGCACACGAGTCGATCCCGCGTTGGGTCACCCTCTTCATAGTACGGGTGACCCAGACATCCGTCGGCGACGGTGCGTCGGCTACGGAGAACCAGGGAATGTCGCCTGACCAATAGGCGGCCATCGACGTCTTGGGTGTACCGCCACTCGCGACAGTCACGGTTTCTGAGAACCGAACGACTTGCCAGCCTTCGGGGATGGGGCCGAGTTTGGAGTCGACGAGGCGGTCTGGGAAGAGGTCAGCGAGGTGCTTGGGGAGGCCCGTGTCGCGGCCCTCCGCCTTCGCGCGGACGGGGTCGAAGTCCACGAACCACGACTTGAAGAGCGCGCGCGCCATCTCTTCGAGGGTCTCGTTCATGCGCCGGTTGAGCTCGATCTTGTCGTCGAGCGTGCCGAGGATGTGGGCGATCCGGAGTTGCTCAGGCTTCTCATGAATGGTCAGTGGCAGGGCCGAGAGTATCGAGGTGTTCAGGTTGGGCATTGTGGCACCCTGAGCGTGCCGTACCAGCCAACTTCTAGCGGCCCCTGATCCGAGCAAGAAGGACAGGTAACGCGGGTCGACGGAAGTGCCGGGCCTCACCAAGAGGCATCCCGTCCCGCACAGCCACCCACTTTGCTCTTCGCGAACGAGCGCTCGTCGCTCGACATCGCCGCGCCTGCTGTAGACGATGTCGCCAGCGCGCAATCGGTGCCGTGAAAGACGCGCGGCATCCGCCTCGCGCACGCGCGCGATCCCCGCTTCAATAATTCGGTTGTCACCGATGTTCACGGGCATGACTACCGGTACGCCTTCTTCAACGTAGTCCGTGGCGTGCAATTGGCTGCCAAACGGGCCCGTCTGAACGAAGCCATTCCCCCGTGCGATGAGCGACCCGAGGGTGGTCGCCTCAATCGCCATAGCCGAGTTCCTTGAGGTTCTTGGCGATGGCTTCATCGAGGCGGGCGGCTTCCGCTTGCTGCTCCCGCAATAGAGCTGTGAGTCGCTTCATCTTCTCGTCGAAGGGTTCGGAATCGGCCTCCGCCTCCTCGGCGCCCACATACCGTCCTGGCGTCAGCACGTGTCCATGCGCCCGCACCTCGTCCAGTGACGCGCTCTTACAGAAGCCGGCCACATCGTCGTACGTGCCGAAGCCTTCCTCGCCGCGCCACGAGTGGTACGTGTCGGAGATCCGCGCGATGTCGTCGTCGGTGAGTTCACGCAGAGTGCGCCCCACCATCGAGCCCATCTTGCGCGCGTCGATGAAGAGGATCTCCTCGCGGCGGTCGCGGAACTTGTGGTTCTTCCGATCGCGTGCGAGGAACCACAAACACACGGGGATCTGGGTCGAGTAGAACAGTTGGCCCGGCAGGGCCACCATGCAGTCGACCAGGCCCTGCTCCACCAAGTTCTTGCGAATCTCACCCTCGCCCGACTGGTTGGAGGACATCGACCCATTGGCGAGCACAAAGCCAGCCACGCCCGTCGGCGAGAGCTTGCTCACCATGTGCTGTACCCACGCGAAGTTGGCGTTGCCCACGGGAGGAACTCCGTATTCCCAACGCTTGTCCTCACGCAGGCGCTCGCCGCCCCAGTCCGAAATATTGAATGGCGGGTTGGCGAGGATGAAGTCAGCCTTGAGGTCGGGGTGCTTGTCGTGATGGAAGGTATCGCCGTGGACGATGTTGTCCGCACCGATACCGCGGATCGCTAGGTTCATCTTGGCCAGGCGCCACGTGGTGTGGTTGGACTCCTGGCCGTAGATGGAGATGTCGTTCTTACTGCCTGTCCCAGCGTCGTGCTCGCGCAGGAACTCGTGCGACTGGACGAACATGCCCGCCGAACCACAGCACGGGTCGTAGACGCGGCCGCTGTAGGGCTCGATCATCTCGACTAACAGCTTGACCACGCTGCGCGGCGTGTAGAACTCGCCACCGCGCTTGCCCTCGCTGGACGCGAACTGGCTGAGGAAGTACTCGTAGACACGCCCCAAGGTGTCAGTGCTACGAGCTTCTTTGCTACCGACCTGAATGTTGGAGATGAGGTCGATGAGGGAGCCGAGGCGGGTCTTGTCCAGGGCTTCGCGGCCGTAGTTCTTAGGAAGCACGTCCTTGAGGGAGGGGTTCTCGCGCTCGATGGCCTCCATGGCGTCGTCCACCGTCTTGCCAATGGTGGGCTGGCGGGCCTGGTTCTGCAGGTGCTGCCAGCGGGCGCTCGACGGGACCCAAAAGATGTTCTTGGCCTTGTACTCGTCCTCATCCTCGGGGTCTGCGTTTGCTGCTTGCTGTTCCGGGGAGGAGAGGAAGGCGTGGTGCTCGTCGAACGCGTCAGAGATGTACTTGAGGAAGATGAGGCCGAGGACCACGTGCTTGTACTCCGCCGCGTCCATGTTGTTGCGCAGGGTGTCCGCAGCCTTCCAGAGTTGGGCCTCGAAAGGGAGGTCTGTCTGGGGCTTCTTCTTTGACTCGGTGGCGCCAGTGGACATGTTGACATCTTGGCGCAGGAGTGGCTTGAGCGGAAGGCGGGCGCGCTGTCAGGGGTTGGCTGTCGCATGCACCTACGCGAGGGGTAAGTCGACGCGACGTCCGAGGACTAATTGTCAGCTGTGTCATCAACGACTAGCACGGGCCGTAGTGGCACCAGGGATCGCCAACGCGGTTCAAGCTCGCCGTAGTGCGAAAGGAACAGGTCAACGATGTCCTCCCCCGTCAGGAGGCGAAGGCCGGGCTTGCTGCGCTCGTAGTCCCGCGCCTGCTGCGTATACCCGCCGAGAGTCACAAACAAGAGGAGTTCGCCAGCACCCTGGGCGCCCATGAGTTGTTGGACCTCGGGGCCACCGACGTTAGAAGTCTGATGCTTACACTGCACTTTGATCTGCGGGGGCTCAACACCTAGAGGATCACGATGCGCGAGTACATCGATGCCGCCATCGCCGGAGTACGTCGTCGTGCGTGCCTGATAGCCCACGGCACGCAGCAGAGCGGCTGTGAACTCTTCGAACTCCTGGTGGGAGATCTCATCCTTGAGCGCCGCCAGTACGAAATCGCGCGTGTGGCGCTCAACGCGCGAGGCCCGTGGTTCAGCGCTCGGCTCAGCGTCTGCACTCGCGACTGCACGCTCAACCGCGGACTCGTCGGCGTCTACCGACCCGGAAGGTTGATCCAAGAGAGCCAAGAACTCGCTGGAATGATTCTTGATTTCGAACAACGTGAGCGCAGAACCAACCTCGTAGAGCGCGCTCTGCGAGAACACTGAGCGCGGAACACCCGTACGCTTCCATTCCACCGGCAGTCGGTTGGGATGGGTGTCAGCCGAAGGGTCGAAGTAGTAACTTCCCGTTACGACCCCAATAGCGATCGTCGAGTCCGGACGATACGGCGCGACTACTACGTCCCCGACCGCGATGACCGAGCGAAACCGCTCAAGGACCCCTGCATTACTTGCAATCGCCTGTTGCTTGCGCGTGGGGAAGGCGCGAAGAAGCGCAGACTTCAGGTCCTCGCGCGTCGGCCCGATCTGCGACAGGTCTCCAAGTGGACCCCACCCGATGCTGACAAAGCCCTGCTCATAGAGTTCGGTAGTGAGCCGGTCGTTGTGAATTCCCCAGACGCGTGGCATAGCCTCACCTAACCACATGGAGAGCAACCTCCGGTACATTCAACTCTGACGCCGAATTGACCTGTGGTTCTCCGGCCTGGGACGCGTGCACTTTGAGTTTGCTGGCAACGTCGACGTTGCCTACGTTTCTAAACTCACCGCCCCCACCTTGAACGCTGGCGCGACCTCATCCAACCGATGTAGCCCACCCCCGCCCGGGCAGTAGGCCAAGGCGGGGCGCGGTATGGTGATCCCACACGACAGGGGAGCGCTTCGCCGCGAGGCAAGAGCGCTGAGAGTGCGGACCAGCCGCAGACCCTCGAACCTGATCCGGCTCGCACCGGCGTAGGGAGTCGAGTCTCGTC
>Ga0222423_1001576_pt1 | contig 10074 bp, 10 predicted proteins | sample 3A0metagenome_FD_182472 | JGI IMG/M metagenome (GOLD analysis project Ga0222423, IMG submission 182472) | Enriched microbial communities from leaf-cutter ant dump, University of Wisconsin, Madison, United States - 3A0 (version 2) | ecosystem: Environmental > Terrestrial > Nest > Insects nest >...
CCCGTCGCACTGCGGTACGTGACCGCGCGCCACCATCCCGGCTCGGTGCTGTTCGTCGACGGCTGGACGGGCAAGGGGGCGATCGCACGCGAGCTGTCGGCCGCGCTCGACGAGTTCCGGGAGCAGACCGGCGTCGAGATCCCCGCGGACCTGGCGGTCCTCGCCGACCCCGGGCACTGCGTGCGGCTGTACGGCACGCGCGACGACTTCCTCATCCCCTCCGCCTGCCTCAACTCGACGGTCTCCGGCCTGGTCTCGCGCACGGTCCTCAACCGTGACCTGCTGACACCGCAGCAGTTCCACGGCGCCAAGTTCTACGCCGACCTGGCACCGGCCGACGTGTCCGGCCGGTTCCTCGACGCCGTCTCGGCGCGGTTCGACGACGTGCGCGCAGCGGTGGTGTCGACGCCGGCGGCGCCCGACGAGACGCCGGACTGGCGCGGCTGGCGCGCGGTCGAGCGGGTCTCGGCCGAGCAGGGCATCGGCGACGTCAACCTCGTCAAGCCCGGTGTCGGGGAGACCACGCGTGTCCTGCTGCGCCGGGTCCCCTGGAAGATCCTGGTGCGGGAGCACGCCGACCCGCGCGACCTGGTGCACATCCGGCACCTGGCCGCCGAGCGTGGCGTCCCGGTCGAGGCCGTGCCGGACCTGCCGTACAGCTGCATCGGTCTGATCCACCCCGCGTACACGGCCGGTGCGACGGGCTCGTCGGGCACGTCCGCTGCCCGACGGGCGGACACCACCGACGCGCCCACCCCGACCGTCGACATGCTGGGCGCGTGATCTGCGCCGGCGCGGTCTCGTCCGAGGAGCCCGGCGCCCCTCGCGCGGGACCGCCGGTGGCCACCCGAACCCGGAGGACCAGATGACCGCCCAGCCCGTGCACGTCGCCCCCGAGGTGGCGACGAGTGCGTCGACGACGCAGGACGACCGTCCGGCCCCCGACGCCTCCGGTACGGCCGGCACCGCCGCCGTGCGGGTGCTCGCCGCCGCACGCGCGGCCGGTCTCTCGTCGCACGTCTCGGAGCAGGTCGCGGCGTTCGCGCGCGCGGAGCAGGGCACCGGGCAGGGGGCAGGCGGCCGCCCGCTCGTCGCGTGCGACCTGGACCGCACGCTCGTGTACTCGTCGGCCGCGCTGGGGTTGACGGTGCCCGACGACCAGGCGCCGCCGCTCGTCGTCGCGGAGGTCATGCACGGCGAGCCGCTGTCCTACCAGACCCGCGCGGCGCAGGACATGCTCGCGGTGCTCGCGGACGTCGCCACGCTGGTCCCCACCACCACGCGGACGCGCACCCAGTACGCGCGGATCCGGATCCCGGGCCGACCGCACCCGTACGCGGTCACGACCAACGGCGGCCACCTGCTGGTCGACGGGGTGACATGCCCGGACTGGGCGCGGCACGTCGCCGACGAGCTCGCGCAGGCGGCGCCGTTGACGGAGGTCGTGACGCACCTGACGCAGGTGCGCGACGAGCCGTGGGTGCGCAAGCTGCGCGTCGCGGACGAGATGTTCGCCTACCTGGTGATCGAGCGCGGCCAGGTCCCGGTCGACTACGTCCCGGCTCTGACGGCGTGGTGCGCGCAGCGCGGCTGGACCGTGTCGGTGCAGGGCCGCAAGGTGTACTGCGTGCCGGCGACGCTGACCAAGTCGGCGGCGGTCCGGGAGGTGGCGCGTCGCACGGACGCGGGAGACGTGCTCGCGGCCGGCGACTCGTTGCTGGACGCCGAGCTGCTGTCGTCGGCCGCGCGGGGCGTGCGGCCCGCGCACGGTGAGCTGCACGAGACGGACTGGCGCGCTCCGCACGTCGCCGTCACGACGCGCTCGGGCGTGATGGGCGGCGAGGAGATCGTCGCGCGCCTGCTCGCGGACGTCCTGTCCGCGACGCCGCCCGACATGGGCGAGTCGACGCGCCCGGCCGCGTCCGCTTGACGGATCGCGCACGTGCGCCAAGGTGGTCCCATGGGGGACGACCGCGTCACGATCACGTACTGCACGCAGTGCCGCTGGCTGCTGAGGGCCGCCTGGTACGCGCAGGAGCTGCTGACGACGTTCCACCGTGAGCTGCGCGAGGTGGCGCTGCGCCCCGCGACGGGCGGGGTCTTCACCGTGGAGGTGGGGGACCGGGTGATCTGGGACCGCAGCACCGACGGTGGGTTCCCGGAGATCACGGTGCTCAAGCGTGCCGTGCGGGACCTGGTCGCGCCGGACAAGCCGCTGGGTCACAGCGACGTCGCGCACACGGCCGGCACCTGAACTGGACTGCGGTCCGACGCGCCGTGGACACAGGATCGCCCGAACGGGTGCACGTCGGTACTTTGTGGACGAACCGGCCGGACGTGAGTCACGACGCGTCGAAGCGGTTCATGCGCCGGACGGCGCCTGGGACGCAACCCGGAGGCTGTCCGACCTGCTCGGGGGTGCCGGTCGGGCGGCGTGGGCGGGCGAGCGGCCGGACGTGGGGGTACGTCCGCCGCTCGCCCGCTCGTTCGTCGTCGGGCCGACGACTGCCGCGTCAGCCGACGCGGCAGGCCACACCGGTCGAGTGGACCGGGCAGTAGCCGTTCGGGTTCTTCTCCAGGTACTGCTGGTGGTAGCCCTCGGCGTAGTAGAAGCGGCCCGCCTCGTCTGCCGGGCGCAGCTCGGTGGTGATCTCGCCGAAGCCGGCCTCCGTCAGGCGCGGCTGGTAGGCGTCGCGCAGCCGCCCGGCCGTCTCGGCCTGCTCGTCGGTCGTCGTGAAGATCGCCGAGCGGTACTGGGTGCCGACGTCGTTGCCCTGGCGGAATCCCTGCGTGGGGTCGTGCAGCTCGAAGAACTTCGTCAGCAGCGCCTCGTGGGACAGGACCGTCGGGTCGTAGGCGACCAGCACGGTCTCGGTGTGCCCGGTCTGCCCGGTGCACACCTCCTCGTACGTCGGGAACGGCGTGTAGCCGCCCTGGTAGCCGGCGGCCGTCGTCACGACGCCGGGGGTCTGCCACATCTCCTTCTCGGCCCCCCAGAAGCAGCCGAGCGCCAGGTACACCACGGCGGTGCCGTCGGGCCACGGGCCCGCCAGCGGGGTCCCCAGCACGGTGTGCGTCGTGGGCACCGGGTAGGGGTAGTCGTCGCGTCCCGGCAGGGCCCGGTCGGGGGCGACCATCGTGGAGCGCAGTGCGGATCCGAACAGCCAGCTCATGCGTCTCGTGTCCTCTCAGGGGCTTGTCGTGCCCGACGAGCACAACCGCCACCTCACCGCCGGTGTTCCCTGCCCGTCCTCCCACCAGGACCTACGCTGAACCCGTGAGTGCCCATGAGTCGACGGTCGGCGGTCCCGGCCCCGCAGATCCGCACGTCGCCGCAGGTGGACCGGGTTCTCCCGCGGCAGCCACGACCGAGGCGGTGGCGTCGCCCGACGCCCGGCTCGACGCGTCGTGGTCGGTCGCACCGTCGGTGCAGCGCGCCGCGGCCTGGTCCTGGCGCCTGCTGGTCATCGTCGCCGCGACCGCCGTCGGCATGTGGTTGATCGCCACCCTCAAGGTCGTCGTGGTGCCCGTCGCGGTGGCGCTGCTGGTCACGGTGCTGCTGAGCCCCGTGGTGTCGTTCTTCCAGCGCCGGCTGCGCATGTCCCGCTCGCTGGCCAGCGGCGCCGCGCTCATCGGGCTCGTCGTGCTGGTCGTCGGGCTGCTCATCCTCGCGGGAGCGTCCGTGGTGCAGGGCATCAGCGACCTGTGGGACCAGGCGCGCGAGGGCATCGACAAGATCAGCACGTGGTTGGCCGAGGGCCCGCTGCAGCTCTCGTCGGACGACCTCAAGCAGTGGACGGACAAGATCCAGGACCTGGCCGGCTCGGCAGGCGGCTCCGGGGTGGTGTCGGGTGCCCTGCACGCGACGGTCACGATCGGGCACGTGGCGGCGGGCGCGCTGATCGCGCTGTTCTGCACGTTCTTCTTCCTGCTCGACGGCCGCATGATCTGGTCCTGGGTGGTCGGTCTGCTGCCGCGCGGCTCGCGCGAGCACGTCCACCAGGCCGGGCGACGAGGCCTCGTCACGCTCGGTGCCTACACGCGCACGCAGATCCTGGTGGCCGCGGTGGACGCGATCGGCATCGGGATCGGTGCCGCGATCCTGCGGGTGCCGCTCGCCCTGCCGCTGTCGATCCTGGTGTTCCTGGGGTCGTTCATCCCGGTCGTCGGCGCCGTCCTGACCGGCACGATCGCGGTGCTCGTCGCGCTCGTCGCGCACGGACCCATCACCGCGCTGGTCATGCTGGGCATCGTGCTGCTGGTCCAGCAGATCGAGGGCCACGTGCTGCAGCCGTTCCTCATGGGGCACGCGGTGTCCCTGCACCCCGTCGCGGTGATCCTCGCCGTCACCGCGGGTTCGCTGGTCGCGGGCATCCTGGGGGCGTTGTTCGCCGTCCCGATCGTCGCCGTCGTCAACACCGTGGTCCTGTACCTCCACGGGCACGACAAGTTCCCGCAGCTCGGGCACGAGGACCACGTCGCCGTCCGCGGACGAGGGCACCCCATGCTCGACCGCGCCATCGCGCAGATGGCCGAGGAGGAGACCTCGCAGCAGGCCGCCGCCGACGAGGGGCTGGGGGCCGACGCCGCCGTTGGGAAGGACGCACCGCAGGTCGCGTCGACGGACGACGCGACGTCCGACGAAGCAGCGCCCGACGAGGTGGCGCCCGACGAGGCACGGGACGGCCGATGACGACGACGCTCGCCGACGTCCGCACGGCCGCCGAGCTGCTCGACGGGATCGTCGAACGTACGCCGGTGGAGACCAGCCGGGCGCTCACGGAGATCGCGGGCACCCCGGTGCTGCTCAAGTGCGAGAACCTGCAGCGCGCGGGCTCGTTCAAGATCCGTGGTGCGTACGTGCGCATGGCGCGCCTGTCCGACGAGGAGAAGGCGCGGGGTGTCGTCGCCGCCAGCGCCGGCAACCACGCACAGGGGGTCGCGCTGGCCGCCCGGCTGCTGGGCATCGACGCGATGGTCTTCATGCCCGTCGAGGTCGCGCTGCCCAAGCTGGCTGCGACGCGTGAGTACGGCGCGCGCGTGGAGCTCGTCGGGCACAGCGTCGACGAGGCGCTCGTGCACGCCCGCGCCTACGCCGAGCAGACCGGCGCCGTGCTGATCCACCCGTTCGACCACGACGACGTCATCGCCGGGCAGGGGACCATCGCGCTCGAGATCCTCGAGCAGGTGCCCGACGCGGCCACGATCGTGGTGCCGATCGGCGGCGGTGGCCTCGCCGCAGGCGTCGTCGCGGCCGTCCGCGAGCTGCGCCCGGACGTGCGCGTGGTGGGTGTGCAGGCCGCGGGGGCGGCCGCCTACCCGGTGTCGCTGGCGGCCGGAGCGCCCGTGCCCGCGGCGGAGCTGCGGACCATGGCGGACGGGATCGCCGTCGGTACGCCCGGCGTCGCTCCGTTCCAGATCCTGCACGACGCGGGCGTCGAGGTCCGGACCGTCTCCGAGGAGGACCTGTCGCGGGCCGTGCTGCTCGTGGCGGAGCGGGCCAAGCTGCTCGTCGAGCCGTCCGGCGCGGCCGCCGTCGCGGCGCTCATGGCCGCGCCCGGCGAGCTTGACGGACCCGTCGTCGCGATCCTGTCCGGCGGGAACATCGACCCGCAGGTGCTGCTGCGTGTGGTCCGCCACGGCCTCGCGTCGGCCGGCCGGTTCCTGTGGCTGCACCTGCGCATCGACGACCGGCCGTTCGCGCTCGCCGACCTGCTGCGGGACCTGGCGAGCACCGGCTGCAACGTCATGCACGTCTCCCACGTGCGCACGCAGGTGGAGCTGGCCGTCGACGAGGTGGCGATCGAGGTCCAGGTCGAGACGAAGGGCCCGGACCACTGCGCGGCGGTCCTGCACCACCTGCGCAGTGCGGGCTACCGCCTCACGGACTGACCTCGTCCTCGCCAGCCGTCGCCGTCGCCGAGCCGTCGGCCCCGCCAGGTATCCCCGACGCTGCCCACCCGAGCTCGTCGGTCCCACCCCGACCCGTGAAGCAGTCGGTCTCACCTGAACCAGTCGGTCGCGACCGACTGATTCATCACCAACCCGACTGGTCCGTGTCCGAAGCCGGAGCGCGACGTGCTGGTCGGGGTCGATCCGGCTCGCACCGGCCAGCCTCGCCAGCCCTGCCGTGAATCAGTCGGTCGCAGGTGGATCAGTCGGCTGCGACCGTCTGATCCACCACCGACCCGACTGATTCATCGCGGTGGACCGCGCGGAGGCGGCGGGGTGGGGTGCGGTCGGGACGACGACGGCGCCCGGCCCCGGTCGGGGGCGGGCGCCGTCGGTGGGGAGCGCGTCAGCCGGCGAAGGGCTTCGCGGCGACGATCTCCACGGGGATCTGCTTGCCGTTGGGTGCCTCGTAGGAGGTCGTGTCACCCACGGACTTGCCGTTGATGGCCGCACCCAGCGGCGAGGTGGGGGAGAAGACGTCGATGTCGGACGTGCCCGCGATCTCACGGGAGCCGAGCAGGAACGTCATCTCGTCGCCGGCGACGACGGCCGTCACCTCCATGCCGGGCTCCACGACGCCGTCGTCGGCAGGAGTTCCGATCTGGACGTTGCGCAGCTTGGCCTCGAGCTCGCGGATGCGCGCCTCGTGCTTGGCCTGCTCCTCGCGGGCGGCGTGGTAGCCGCCGTTCTCCTTGAGGTCGCCCTCCTCGCGGGCGGCGGCGATGCGGTCGGTGATCTCCGTACGACCCTCGCCCTTGGCGTGGTCGAGCTCGGCGACGAGTCGGTCGTAGGCCTCTTGCGTCAGCCAGGTGGCTGCAGTCGTGTCGGTCACGATCGCTCCTTCCATGCGGTGGACCGGCGGGGGAGCCGGTCGGGTGGTCTCACGCGCACGCTCTGGGCGCCCGTCGGGCCGTGCGCGGTCCCGCCATGTGCTGGGGTCACGCCGTGCCTGTCGGTCGCTTCGACCGTGGATGCCCGGGGCGGCTGCGACGTGCAGCTGTCACCTGGCGGCGGCGTGCGAAACACCCAGGATAGCAACGAGGCCCGGATTCGCCCCGGGTGGGGCGGGATCAATCGACGATCTGGCAGTCCTGGACGGTGCCGCTCACGGCCAGCTCGGCGGTGGGGATCGTCACGGTGACGCGCTGCGTGTCCGCGTCCGACGGGCCGACGTCGACGGTCTTGACCCCGACCTCGGCGTACGACTGGGACAGGGCCCGCACGCGGCAGGACGCGGTCGCGTCCTTCGCCTTCGTCACGTCGAACGTCACGTCCGTCGACGAGGCGTCGCTCACGTGGAACCCGACGTCCTTCCACTGCACGGGGTCCTCGAGCGCGCCGCCCCCGACCCACCAGACGGCGGCGACCACGAGCGCGACCAGCGCACCGATGCCGACGAACGTCCAGGTCCGCGAGCGCGAGCGCTCGGGCCCGTAGCGCCCGGCGGGTGGCCGGACAGGGGTTTGCGACACGTGGGTCCTCCGTGGTGTGGTGCACGGGCATGGTCCGCGTGCGCGATCATTGTCTCTCGTCCCCACCACCATCCGGCGCGCGCTGCGCGCCAGCGGACCGACGGGAGCCTGTTGTGAGCGGTGAGCGCCTGCGCCTCATGGCGGTGCACGCACATCCGGACGACGAGTCGAGCAAGGGTGCGGCCACGACGGCCAGGTACGCGGCCGAGGGGGTCGACGTGCTGGTCGTGAGCTGCACGGGCGGCGAGCGCGGCGACATCCTCAACCCGGCCTACGGCGAGTTCGAGGGCGGCCTCGACGAGATGCACGCGCTGCGGCGTGTCGAGATGGCTGCCGCCGCGGAGGCGCTCGGGGTGCGGCAGGCGTGGCTCGGCTTCGTCGACTCGGGTCTGCCCGAGGGCGACCCGCTGCCGCCGCTGCCCGAGGGCTGCTTCGCGCTGGTCCCGCTCGAGGAGGCGGCCGCACCGCTCGTCGAGCTGGTCCGCAAGTTCCGCCCGCACGTCATCACCACGTACGACCCGTCGGGCGGCTACCCGCACCCCGACCACATCATGTGCCACCGCGTGTCCGCCGAGGCATGGGCGGCGGCCGGCGACCCGGAGCGCTACCCGGACCGCGGCGAGCCGTGGACGCCGCTCAAGCTGTACTACAACGCGGGCTTCTCGCTGCCGCGCATGCGGGCGGTCCACGAGGCGCTGCTCGAGGCCGGCCGCGAGTCGCCGTTCGGCGAGTGGATCGAGTCGCGCGAGGCTCGCGAGGTCCCGCAGCGGGAGGTCACGACGCGCATCGAGTGCGCCGACTACTTCGACCACCGCGACGCGGCGCTGCGCGCGCACGCCACGCAGATCGACCCGGACGGCTTCTTCTTCGCCGTGCCGCGGGAGGTCGAGCTGGCCCGCTGGTCCACCGAGGAGTACGAGCTCGCGGAGTCGCGGGTGCCCACCGACCTGCCCGAGGACGACCTGTTCGCGGGCATCCGGGAGATCGTCTGATGTTCTTCGCCGTCACCCCGTCGCCGTACCCGAGCGACATCACGGTCACGCAGTCGACCGGCGGGTCGCCCGGGTTCCTGGGCTTCGTCTTCACGTTCCTGCTGGCCGTGGCCGCGGTGCTGCTGTTCCTGTCGCTGACCAAGCAGCTGCGCCGCGTGGACCGGCGCGCCAAGCAGCTGGGGCTGGACGACGAGGCCGCGCCCGACGACGAGCGCCCGACCTCGCCATGACGTGCCCGGAGCCGCCGCAGCGGCCCGCCGTGCGGGTCACGGTCGCGCAGGTCCAAGGCTCGTCGGACCCGGGTGCCAACCGGGAGATGGTCGCGGACGCGTTCGCGACCGCGCAGCGCGTGCGCGCGGACCTGGTCGTCTTCCCGGAGTACACGGCGGCGTTCGCACCCGACGGCGTGGGCATCGAGCATGCCGAGTCGCTGCAGGGGCCGTTCGTCGCGCGCGTGCGCGAGCTGGCGGCCGCGTCGGGGGTCGCGGCGATCGCCGGCCTGGTGGTACCCGGGTCCGACGGGCGAGCGTCGAACGCCGTCGTCGCGGTCGACGGCGCGGGCGTGCTGGTCGGGGTCTACCGCAAGGTGCACCTCTACGACGCGTTCGGGGCCAGCGAGTCCGCGCGGCTGGAGCCCGGGCCGGTCGACGCACCACCGCTCGTGCTGGACGTCGGCGGCCTGCGTTTCGGCGTGCTGACCTGCTACGACCTGCGATTCCCGGAGTCGGCCCGGCGCCTCGTCGACGCGGGTGCGCAGGTGCTCGTCGTCCCCGCCGCCTGGGCCGACGGCCCGCTGAAGGCGATGCACTGGCGCACGCTCGCATCCGCGCGGGCCATCGAGAACACGTCCGCGGTCGTGGCGGTCGGGATGGCTGGCAAGGGCGTGGTCGGCCGTTCGCTGGTGGTCGGGCCCGACGGTGTCGTCGGCCTGGAGCTCGACGAGCTGCCGGCGATCCGCACGGTCGACATCGACGGCGCCCAGCTGGGCGAGGTCCGCGAGCAGAACCCGTCCCTGTCCAACCGCCGCTACCGCGTCGTCCCCCGCTGAGCCCGAGCGCGCCCGAAACCCGTCGAGCGCGCCCGATCCAGCGGGTGCGCTCGATGCGCAAGGGGCGCGCTCGCGGTGAGGGCTATCCCGCCGAGTAGGACGCGATCGAGACCGCGACGTAGTGGCACGTGAAACCGACCACCGTCAGCGCGTGGAAGACCTCGTGGAACCCGAACCAGCGGGGGCTCGGATTGGGACGCTTGAGGCCGTAGACGACCGCGCCGAGCGTGTAGGCGAGACCACCGGCGATGACGAGCCACATGATCGCGGCGCCGCCCGAGCGGTAGAACTGCGGCAGGAACGCGACCGCGACCCAGCCGAGCGCGACGTAGACGGGGACGTAGACCCAGCGCGGCGCACCGAGCCAGAACACGCGCGCGAGCAGCCCCACGAGCGCCCCCGCCCACACGATGACCAGCAGGATCTCCGCCGTCCGCCTCGGCAGCAGCAGCACCGCGAGCGGCGTGTACGTGCCCGCGATGATGAGGAAGATGTTGGTGTGGTCCAACCGGCGCAGCACGGCGGCCGTGCGCGGGGACCAGCGGCCGCGGTGGTAGATCGCGGACGTGCCGAAGAGCATGACCGCGGACAGGCCGAACACGGCGGTGGA
>Ga0222423_1001577_pt1 | contig 10061 bp, 7 predicted proteins | sample 3A0metagenome_FD_182472 | JGI IMG/M metagenome (GOLD analysis project Ga0222423, IMG submission 182472) | Enriched microbial communities from leaf-cutter ant dump, University of Wisconsin, Madison, United States - 3A0 (version 2) | ecosystem: Environmental > Terrestrial > Nest > Insects nest >...
AGTGTTACGGGGAAGCGGCATGAATAGGCAAATCAAAAATTCTCATTAAAGTAGAAAGTCTAATGTCGCTTGCGTTATTTTCGATTCTTGAAATGTAGGTTTTTGTCGTACCTCATTTTTCGGCAAGTTGCTCTTGAGTCAAACCTTGTTCTTTACGAAGCTCTTGAATCATTGCTCCCAATTTGAAAGTCTCAAATTTTTGTTCGTATTATTCTCTTACAGGTGTGCCCTTTTTCCATATTGCTCGTCCAAATGTGTGGAAAAAGAAGTTATTTTTTTATTGATTGCTTTGTTGTTCATTGAAATATTGTTTTTCAAGTCGCTCCACTAACGCTATTTCTTTTTTAGGCGTTTTCTGTGTCTTTTTTTGAACCCTCTTGATTAATATCATTAGATTTTCTTTGTCAAAAAAGCTAAATACGCTGAATATGGCTGAACCAACTGCTACCCGAATTTCAAAAAATCCTGTCGAGTTCGTAATAAGTTCAAAATACTTCTTAGGCAATTTTTCAACTGTTGCGATGAGTTGCAAGGTTCAGTTAAATTTCTTTTTGACCTCTGGTCGCAATTTTTCAAAAAAATCAAGATAGTGATTTCGGTAATAAAAAAATATGTCTTAAAAAATTGTCGTTCATTGGCAGGATTCCAATATGCTTTCACAGGACACAGTTATCCAATCAGATAACTGTGTCCTGATTTGTAATTGACTTTTGATATTGTGCATGAAGCGGGAAATTTTGCCGATCGCTCACCATAGTCTTCAAACGGGTATTGATGGGGAAATTTTGACAAAAATTCAAAAGTTATCAAACTTTGGAACTCGCTGCGGCATTGGTCTCTGAGTGCCTAGCTTGAGCAGCAACACCCAAATCGCAGCAATAATACAACCATTATTTTACCCCTTTTTGTTTATTTTTGGGCAGCAGTAACCCTGATAAGGTTTTGCAAGTGAGTGTTAAAATAGTATTATGGCGTTAAAGCCTTTTCATTCAGAATCTCCTTCCTACTTCAATGTTGTTTCTGATTACATCGAACGACAAGTGGGATACTATGGCAAAATGGCTATAGCTCTTTTTTTTATATTATTGTGTTTGCTGCCAATAGGTTGTATTAGCTATAGTAGTTTTGATAAATGTCTAACTTACAAAATAGACAGCTCATGGAATAAAGTGGATAGCCCATTGAATACCTCACTAAAAAAATACATGCGCAATGATAGGAGGTATTTATATAAAAAGGGATATTTAAATTTTATTAATTATAAGGAGGATACATTTTTTGTGGCACAAAATTTTAGTATTTCTTCAGGGAACTTATATACCGATATTTGGAATAAAAAAGACAAAATAGCATTGTCTAACAATGGAGACACTCATAATAAATACAAAGTATATGTAGGGGAGAATATTATAGATTCTGCACAAATGAATATTATAATGAAATGGAATATCCAGCATATTAAACAACTAAATAATGAATATGGAAATACATTTCACAATTCGATCATTTATATTTCTCGTATCATTATTAATGGAGACACATCTAACATAGAATCTATTTCAATAAATACGTGGTTTATGGATAGGTAAGTGCCATTATTAGAAATAACATGAGGCATGTATTAATATTGAGTTATTGTATTTGGTATGCTGGGATAGCCTGCGCAGCAATTAAAATGCAGTAGTAATACAACCATAGTTTTTAGAGGAAAGTCGGCTATTTTAGGCTTAATATTTGGTGAAATCAATATTGAGAAAGCATTAGAGCTTTCCAATCAAGAAGAATAAAGCTGCGCAAGATCATGTGCGCAGCTTCCCGATATTTATCTAATGCAAGATTGAAATCATTTCAAAAAGGAAATGCCGGACAAAGGATTTGAATAACGGAATTTCCTCAAGACATTAAAACGGAATCGCCGAAATGATCCATCCGTTTTTCTACAATCCCGAAATACACAATCCTACAGAGAAAGGATATACTTCCGGTCCTTGCCCTTGTTTGAATAATTGGGTAAGGTTGTAAGAGCCGGTCAGCGAGATATTGCCCCAGCCTATGCGAAAGGAAGGCGCAAAACGCCAGGTTTCCACATATCTTTTAGTTACCGTTTTTTCATTGACATACTGGTTGCCGGTGCTTACCCGATCTTTGGTATGTGCATTCATCAGCAGTCCCACCCGCATACCTAAGGCCACTTTTATGCCGCGGTTACGGTTGTCTTTATTGCCGTAAAAGCGCAATTCAAAAGGTGCTTCCAAATAGGTTACGGCAAGTTTAGAGCGTTTATAATTCAGTGCCGTAGCGGAGTCAAGACTTAAAAAACTGATTTCATTGGATGCGGTGTTCATAATCACCGTCTGATCTTTGAAATACATATTGCTGTTGGCTACGCCCAAACCTGCTGCAAAGCTGAAATGGGATTTGGCAATAGGAAAATCATAGCATACATAAAAATTCACACCTCTACCTATACCGCCGGTTTTAATGCTGTCCGGAGTGTTGTTCCAGCCTTCGTAAGTCAGTTGCAGCATGACAAAATCCCGGGAAGGTTTAAATGTTTTTTTTGCTGTTGAGGAAAGATTAGCAGGAGCATCCTGAGCATAACTATAACTCCAACAAAATGCCGCTAAGGCAAACAATATGGCACTTTTTCTCATAATTTTTTCCGAATTGGGCGCAAAGATAATCTTTTTCGCGGGGGGAAATGGCTTTTTGATTTTTGAAATATGGAATACAGACATCATAACAATTTGGTATGCCGATGGTGTTTTTTGTCTATGCTAATGTTGAAAAATATGGAAAGCAGTCCACTGCGCAGGCATTTTCCTCAAGCAGGGAAAAATCTGCTCAAAATTTGCCCGACATATTGACTTGCTTACTAACGGATGCGTACTTTTGTTTATTGTTTCTCAAAATTTTATTCCCGAAATGCTTCGTGTAAATTATAAATCTTTCCATTTCCCTTTTGAATTTCCTTTTGCTATCTCCAAAGGCGTTAAAACAGAACAATCCTCATTAATAGTAGCACTTCAAATGGGCCCCGTATTGGGTTTGGGAGAAGCTACTGCCATACCATATTATGAGGTAACTGTTGAAAATATGATAGCATTGTTAGAAAAAAACCGTGCTGTTATTGAAAGGTATGCCTTGATTGATCCGGAAAGATTTTGGCATTTTCTACACCATTTACTTCCGGAAAATAACTTTCTCATTGCCGCATTGGATATGGCCGCCTGGGATATTTGGGCACAAATGAAACGACAGCCTTTATGGCAATTGTTGGGTCTGGAATGGAAAGATCTCCCATTGACGAGTTATACAATCGGACTAACTGCTCCGGAAGAAATTGCAGAAAGGGTTCGGCAAAAACCCTGGCCGATATATAAGCTGAAAATGGGTTCGCCACAGGACTTGCCGGCATTGGAAACTTTACGCAAGCATACGGATGCGCAGATTCGCATTGATGCTAATGAAGGCTGGAGTTTTGAAACGGCGCAGGCATTGTATCCGCATCTGAAGCGTTTACGAATTGAATTGATTGAACAACCATTTCAGCGAGAAGATCGGGATGCGCTGAAGCGTTTCCGGGAGCTATGCGACATACCGCTCATTGCAGATGAGGCTTGTCGTACGGAAGCTGATTTGGAAACCTGCATCTCTGATTATGACGGTGTAAATATCAAACTCAGCAAATGCGGCGGTATTACGCCAGCCAGACGTATGGCGACTCGTTTACGTCAGGCCAGGAAAAAAGTAATGCTGGGCAGTATGTGTGAAAATATTGTAGGCGCTACGGCGTTAGCGCATTTATTGCCCCTTGCCGATTATGCCGATATTGACGGCCCCTTATTGCTCAAAGAGCAGCCCGCTTCGGGAATCAGTTATGATGCGGGAAAAATAATATTGCCCAACCTGCCCGGCACAGGAGCTCGTCTTTTTTCCTGAAATTAATCACGGATATTACAATCTTTCTATATTTTGATTAATTTGCACTTTTTAAAAACAACAGTAATAATATGAAAAAATTATTTACACTCCTCAGTTTCATGCTGCTTGGAGGCTATTCTTTTGCCAGCCCGGTAAATGAACAAACTGCAAGGATTGTGGCACAACATTTCCTTGCACAAAAATACACCCCAGGAATTGCCCTCACTTTAACGCAGACTTATTACAATAATGCCAATGTGCCTGCAATGTATGTGTTCAATATCACCAATTCCAATGGTTTTGTGATTGTTGCCGGAGATGATGCCGTGCAACCGGTATTGGCTTACTCTGCGGAAAGCCACTTTCAAACACTTAATATGCCTGCGCATCTTGCATGGTGGATTAATGGTTATCGGGATCAGATCAGCGCAGTGATGGCTGCCGGAAAAGAAGCAACGCCCGCAATAGCAGGACAATGGAATCGGTTGCTGACCAACGATAACAGCGGCGCTGTTGCAGCCCGCGCCACCGGCGTAGCGCCATTGATCGCTACACTTTGGGATCAGATGCCCTATTATAACGATTTATGTCCGGTGCCCGGCGGAGATGGCAGCGCTACACCTACCGGCTGCGTAGCTACGGCTATGGCACAGGTGATGTACTATTGGCAATGGCCGACTACGGGTACGGGTTCTCATACTTATATGGAGAACGATTATGGTTCTTTGTCGGCAAATTTCGGCGCCACTACGTACGATTGGGCAAATATGCCTTTGTCATTAGATCAAAATTCCACTGCTGCTCAGGTATCGGCAGTGGCCACTTTGATGTACCATTGCGGCGTTGGTGTTGAGATGGACTACGATCTTGCTGCAAATGGCGGCAGCGGGGCTTTATCTATTTCGTATGGCCCTTGGGCTTGTGCAGAAAGCGCTTTGACAGATTATTTCGGCTATGATGCATCATCGCAGCAAGGCTTAGATCGTGGTAATTACCCCGATGATGCAGAATGGATATCTATCCTGAAAAACAGTTTGGATCAGTCTTTCCCGATTTTATATGGCGGTTCCGGAAATCAGGGCGGCCACGAATGGGTAATTGATGGTTATGATGATAACGACTTTTTTCATTGCAACTGGGGTTGGAGCGGATTGAGCAATGGTTATTTTACGGTAAACAGTATGGATCCTGACGCATTAGGTACCGGCGGCGGCGGCGGTGGATTTAACGAAATGCAGGATGCTATCGTTAATATTCACCCGGTAAATAACACTACACCTCCGGATGATGATGATACACCTCCCGGTGATGATACTACGCCCACCGATGGCGATATCGTAGTGAATGCTGCTCTTAATATGAATGTAACATCCATTTACTGGAATCAGTCTTTCACAATTACATCTGCATTATTCAATAATACCGGATCAGATTTCAGCGGAGATTATACTGCAGCGATTTATCGTGCATCAGACAATTCTTTTGTATCGTATATTCAAACATTCAACAATCAGACCATCCAGACACAAACTGCACCGGATGTAAGCTTTTCAACTTCCGGAATTGCAGCAATGACACCGGGTCAATATTATGCCCGTATTCTCTATCGCAAACAGGGTGGCAGCACGCAATGGACGCCAGTGCCTGTTGCAGATAATGAGATTATTAATCGTGTGAACATTACAGTACTGAATAATTCTTCCGACATTAATGATATTAGTTTGGCTGATTTAATTCAAATTTATCCCAATCCGGCGGAAGAAACGGTTCACATTGACCTGGATCGCTTTGTTCCAGAAGTGAAGGCTATAACCTTATTCAATATTCAAGGGCAAGCCATCCGTCAGGTTTCGGTAAGCAACCGTATTGAATTGTCCGTATCCGATTTGTCCAGCGGTGTGTATTTTATCCGCTTAGACTCGGGTGCAGGCGCTTTCACCAAAAAAATTGTGGTGAAGCATTAATTTTGATAAAAAATGTCCCCAAACGACCGGATGATTTTTCGTCCGGTCGTTTATTTTAGAAGAAAAACAAAACAGGTAAATGTTGACATCCGGCCGCTTTCAGGCATAAATGAATGAGAAGCAGCAATGGAATAGTCAATCATTAACAATTGATTCAGCGGAACAGCTCGGCAGTTTATTTCAGAAATGATAATTTGCGCCACAAAATTCTGTAAGACTGTTTTCCGCAGGGTAAATTCAGCCTAAAATTTTATACATTTGTCAGCATTTCATAAATAAAAACCAACGATGAATTTTAAGAAGATCAATAACATTACGGGTTGGCTTGTTTTTGCTACCGCTTTTATCGTTTACCTGATGACTATGGAGCGTACGGTAAGCTTCTGGGATTGCGGTGAATTTTTGTCCACAGCCTATAAGCTTGAAGTAGGGCACTCTCCCGGTGCGCCTTTATTTATGATCATGGGTCGTCTTTTTGCGATCCTTGCTCCTAACAGAGAAACGGTAGCACTGATGGTGAATTCCATGTCAGCGCTGATGAGTGCGCTCACAATTTTATTGTTATTTTGGTCTATTACCCATTTTGCCCGTAAATTTTTCAGTAGTCAGCGTTATGGCGAAGACATGAGCAAGGGCAATTTGATAGCCGTTATGGGTGCCGGTATTGTGGGGGCATTGGCCTATACTTTTTCCGATACTTTTTGGTTTTCAGCCGTAGAAGCTGAGGTATATGCTACCTCTTCCTTTTTTACAGCATTTGTATTTTGGGCCATTCTGAAATGGGAAGATAGCTGTAACGAACCCGGCGCTGATCGCTGGTTGATATTAATTGCTTATATGATCGGATTGTCGGTAGGTGTGCATCTGCTGAGCTTATTAGTAATTCCTACAATAGCATTGATTTATTACTTTAAACGCTATGACGTAAAAACATCGGGTGCTGTTATTGCATTCATGATCGGATGTGTAATTCTGGCGCTTGTTCAATATGGTGTCATTCAGTATATCCCTATTTTTGCTTCCTGGTTTGAATTGCTTTTTGTTAATTCATTCGGCATGCCGCTCAATTCGGGAGCTCTGTTTTTCCTGTTATTGTTTGCAGCTATTTTGGGTTATTTGTTGGTATGGAGTCGGAAAAAGGCACGCTATATCATTCATCTGGCGGTATTATGCCTTTCTTTCGTAAGTATCGGTTATGTCTTTTCTTATATTCCTACATTGATTCGCGCACAAGCCGGGGTTTCTATCAATATGACCAATCCTGACAATGTGATGGCGCTTATCCCTTATCTGCAACGGGAACAATTTGGTGCTACTCCTTTCCTTTATGGTCAGGATTTTGACTCCAGAACTTCTCTGTCTGATGCTGAGCCGAAATCGGTTTATTTGCCTGCGAAAAAAGATGGCAAGGCTTATTATGAAGAGGTAGGTATAAAAAAGGAATATGTCTTTGACAAAGAGCGCTTTTTCCCGCGTATTTGGAATAATAATGATGCCGGTCACGAACAATTTTATCGGAATTTTCTGGGATTAGGTCCGAATGATGAACCTTCCGCTGCGGATAATTATAAGTTCTTCCTGAATTATCAGGTCAATTGGATGTTCTGGCGTTATTTTATGTGGAATTATACCGGTCGTCAAAATGATATTGAAGGGCAAGGTGAATCTATCAATGGCAACTGGATATCCGGCATCACACCTATTGACAAGGCATTGGGTAAAGGTGATATTAATAAACTTTCAAGAGGCTATACGGAAAATAAAGCCCGAAACCAGATGTATTTCCTGCCCTTTATCTTGGGCATTGTGGGGCTGTTCTATCAGTTTAAACGAAATAAATTAGACGGTTATATTGTTTTGTCTTTATTCTTCTTTACTGGTTTGGCCGTTCAGCTTTATATTAATAATACGCCATTACAGCCCAGAGAACGGGATTATCAGTATGTGGCGGCTTATCCTTTTGCTATGTGGATCGGTTTTGGCGTACTGGCCTGCCGCGACTGGTTGGAGAAAGTGGTGAAAAACAGTCAGACGGCGGCATTGGCCTCCACGGCAATTTGCTTCGTGGCTGTTCCGGTACTGATGGCTTCGCAGGAATGGAATGACCATGACCGTTCTCTCAAAACTTTGGCTCGCGACCATGCCTATAACGTACTGTCTTCCTGCGACAGCAATGCTATTCTGCTGACTTATGGCGATAATGATACTTATCCTTTGTGGTATCTTCAGGAAGTAGAAGGTTATCGTACGGATATTCGTATCATCAATTATAATTTATTGGGTACCGATTGGCAGAATATGGAATTATTTTCCAAAATCAATGATGCAGATGCTATTCCGATGATTTGGAGTAAGGACGATATGCGCGGCGACAATATGGAGGTAACCCCTTATGTAGAAGATCCGCGTGTGCCCAAAAATCAGTTTTTCACCTTAGAAGATGTTATCCGCTTTGCCATTGACCCCAAGAATCGGGTACGTGGTATGGATGGCCGTGCCTTACCTTATATCCCAACTAAAAATTTCTCTCAGCCTTTAGATAAAGAAGCACTCATCAAAAACGGCGTGGTAAAAGCATCAGACAGTGCTTACATACCGGATGCTATGCAGATTGTATTGGATAAAAATGCCGCTTATCGTGCCGATATGGCTTTGATGAATATTGTAGCTGGCGTAGCTAAAGACGGTTGGCGTCGTCCGATTTATTTTACAGACGGCACACCGAATTTGGGACTGAGCGCTTATTTCCAAAATCAGGGAATGATCAATAAATTAGTGCCAATACAAAACCCGAATGCTGTTTCCGGCCTACCTACGTTTACAGATTTAGATAAGAATATTGAATTGCTGACCAAGACCTATACTTACGGCTTGGCGAATACGGATAAAGTATATTATGATGAAAAAAATCGGGTCATGTTTATTTCTTATTTACTTACAGCATCAGAGCTGGCCAATAATTTAAGCATTCATGGCCGCAAAGAAGATGCAATAAAAGTGTTGGATGATATCATGAAACGGATTTCACGCAGTTCTTATCCTTATGAAATGGTGGCTGGTTATGACCGGGGCACCCTTCCGGCAATAATAGATGCCTATTATCGTGCAGGAGCTCCGGAAAAGGCCAGAGAATACGCCAATATTATGTCCGATAACCTACAGCGCTTCAGCAATTACTTCTTTGATCTGAGTAAAAATTCACAAAATGCTACCATGCAGATGATGCATTTTAACCTCATGTCATTTTACAGAACCGTGTTGAGCGCCAATGCTAATGGAGATACGGAAAATGCTAAAAAATGGGGTGAACAGTTGGACGCATTGAGTATTCGTGCCGGCTTAGGTTCTACGGAACAAAGACCACAGCAAGCCGCTCCTCAACCTGCTCCTCAACCGGAAACCTGATCCGTTTTAACTAAAATTGCGAGGCCGCCCTGCACCGGGCGGCCTCTTTTAATAGGCAGTACTTCCCTATTCCCGGTTTTGGCTATCCACGATGATCGTAACCGGCCCATCGTTGGTTAGCGCGATTTGCATGTCAGCGCCGAATATACCGGCAGCAACAGGTTGACCCGCCTCTTGCGCTAATCTTGCAATGAAGGCCTCATATAAAGGAATGGCTTTCTCCGGTCGGGCAGCTTTGATGAAGGAAGGTCGGTTGCCTTTTTTCGTGGAGGCGTATAGCGTGAATTGGCTCACGACCAACAAATCGCCCTTCACATCCGTTACAGAACGGTTCATCAGCCCTGCTGCATCGCTGAATATGCGCATGGCTACAATTTTTTTGGTTAACCATTCCACATCTTCTTCTGTATCGGTATCGGCAATGCCTAACAGGATCAACAAGCCCTGCCCGATGCTGCATCTGACTTTATGAGCAATTATAACCGATGCGGAGCTTACGCGCTGAAGTACGATTTTCATAAAAAAGAAAGGTATTTTTCACACAAAGTAACAAAGATTACAACGATACAGATAGGAATTGATGAACGTCTTCGTTTCTTGGTTATCGTAGTTTCGTTGCGAGAAATCAAGCACCTTACAACTTTTTACAGCTCAACCAACCCACTTCCGTAATTCTTCTTACATTGCACAATTATTTTGAACTTCAAACAAGTTGTTATGTCGCAATTAACTCCTGATGAATGGTATTGGATGAGTATTGTAACAGGG
>Ga0222423_1001578_pt1 | contig 10057 bp, 7 predicted proteins | sample 3A0metagenome_FD_182472 | JGI IMG/M metagenome (GOLD analysis project Ga0222423, IMG submission 182472) | Enriched microbial communities from leaf-cutter ant dump, University of Wisconsin, Madison, United States - 3A0 (version 2) | ecosystem: Environmental > Terrestrial > Nest > Insects nest >...
ATTGCGCCGCTTGGATGGCATCGCCCGCATCTCGCGGGTTGACGTGCCAGCGCGGCCAGTCAGGTCCGCCTCAGAAAACAGCGCAAATTTCAATTGCGGGGCCACAAAGCCTGCTCCCGCAGGCGCTGGAATCACATGCACAAGTCCCGGCGCGATCTCACCCGTTAAGTCCTCATCAAGTCGTGCGGGAGTGTCCAGTGCACCAAAATTTTCGACGAGTCGCTTAGCTGGTCCCGGACCATCCGCTGCCATGACCAACTGCCAGCCCGCGCGCTGCAAACCCTTGACATCATCCAGAGCGCGGTCCAGATCCCCGCGATACGGCTCCACGTCACGTGCACCAATCCGCACTACGGGAACTGGTTCCAAACCGTCAGCCAACAGTGAATCAAAAAGCTGACGCGCCAACTCATCCTCGGACAGTTGTGCAGCGACATCACCACTACCATTACCCGCTTCGCTCATAGCAGTTGGCGCCCCACCAATGCCAAAGGACGCAAAGTTCCACCAGCCCAACGAACGCTGGACCGCCAAGTACTCCACCTGATCCAAGGTCAAAAAGGACGCCGCAGACAGGTCCAGCGGAGTAGAACCACCCGCAGCAGCCCCCGTCCACGCAGCCGCCAGAAACTCCTGCGTGGTAGACACCAAATCAAACGCACGCCGCCGGATCTTTTCCGGATCAGACAAAACCACGAGAGAGTCGTCGGAAATCAAATCCAACACGGGCACCATCTGGTCCACCAAAGCCGGGGCAAGCGATTCCATGCCCTCCACGGCAATACCGGCGCCCATCTTCTCCAACATTTCAGACGCCCCAGGCAAGGCGCTACGCAGAGCCAAAGCCCGCTGGCGCACCTGGTCAGTGAGCAACAGTTCACGGCATGGCGGCGCCCACAAACCCTGCTCAGCTACCTCAAGTGAACGCTGATCAGCCACCGCAAACCAGCGGATCTCATCCACCTCGTCGCCCCAGAACTCCACCCGCAACGGGTGCGCCTCTGTAGGCGGAAAAACATCCAAAATCCCACCACGAACAGCAAACTCGCCGCGCCGCTCCACCAAATCCACGCGGGCGTACGCGGCTGCGCTCAGGGCTTGCGCCACCTCGCTCAAATCAGCTTGATCTCCAGCCAACAACCGGACCGGTTCCAAATCACCCAAGCCCCGCACCACAGGCTGCAACGCAGCACGAACCGGCATAACCAGCACGCGAATGTTAGCGGTCATACCCTCCGCTGTGGGGTGCGCAAGACGACGAAAAACCGCAAGTCGGCGCGCCACCGTATCCGCACGCGGCGAAAGCCGCTCGTGCGGAAGAGTCTCCCACGCAGGCAACGTAGCCACAGCCTCATACGGCAGATAGCAGCGCAACGAACTAGCCAGTTCATCCGCCTCACGGCCAGTCGCTGTAATAACCACCAGCGGGCGAGCGCCAGCCGCATCAAAAGACGGCACCGGTCCCGGCGTAGGCTGAGCTCCTGCCATCGCGGCAAGAAGCGGCGCACGCACACCAATTGGCGCAACAACATTCAACGCGCCACGTGCAGTAACGGACTCAACAACCTCTCGAGCGCCAGGATCTTTAAGCAACTCGGGAAGGATTCCCGTCAGGTTCATGTTGACCTTTTCATACTGGATATTTCACTGTTTAACCCCGCGAATCCATCATGACCACAGGTGAACTGATGCCACACGCTGAAACCCAGCGCCAACATCACCTATTGTTTCACCGTGTGAAACAGATATTGCCCAGCCCGTGGACAGGACTAGGATGGATTCATTGGTTTAAGCCCTAGTAGAGAGTTGGAGTGACTCCAATGCCTCAATTGCGTTCACGTACGGTTACCCACGGCAGAAACATGGCCGGCGCACGAGCACTGCTACGCGCAGCCGGTGTCGACGGAAACGACTTTGGCAAACCAATTATTGCAGTCGCCAACTCGTTCACCGAGTTTGTGCCGGGACACACACACCTCCAGCCCGTGGGCCGGATCGTCTCCGAAGCCATCAAAGCTGCCGGCGGCATCCCTCGCGAGTTCAACACAATCGCCGTTGATGACGGCATCGCTATGGGCCACGGCGGCATGCTCTACTCGTTACCCTCACGTGACCTCATCGCAGACTCCGTGGAGTACATGGTTGAGGCGCACTGTGCCGACGCAATCGTGTGCATCTCTAACTGTGACAAGATCACCCCGGGCATGCTCAACGCTGCACTGCGCCTAAACATTCCAGTGATTTTCGTTTCCGGTGGTCCTATGGAAGCCGGTAAAGCAGTCATTGCTGACGGTGTGGCCAAGACTCACCTCAACCTCGTCAATGCCATCAACTACTCAGCTGATGACAACGTCTCGGACGCAGCTCTTGCGCAGGTTGAAGAAAACGCCTGCCCCACCTGTGGTTCTTGCTCCGGTATGTTCACTGCAAACTCCATGAACTGCTTGACCGAGGCTCTGGGGCTTTCCCTTCCCGGTAACGGTTCCACGCTGGCCACGCACGAAAAGCGCCGGGCCCTGTTTGAGGAAGCCGGCCGCACCATTGTCCGCTTGGCTGAGCGTTACTACTTTGAAGACGACGAGTCAGTTCTACCACGCAACATTGCAACCAAGGCCGCGTTTAACAACGCTATGACCCTAGATGTTGCCATGGGCGGCTCCACGAACACCGTGCTGCACATCCTTGCGGCCGCTCAGGAAGCCGAACTGGACTTCACGCTCAAGGACATCGAGACTATCTCGCGCCGCGTGCCCTGCATCTCAAAGGTTGCCCCAAACCACCCCGACTACCACATGGAAGATGTCCACCGCGCCGGTGGTATCCCCGCACTGCTCGGTGAGTTGAACCGTGGTGGGCTGCTAGAAACCAACGTGACCTCGGTGCACACGGCCACGCTGCAGGAGTGGCTAGATAACTGGGACATCCGCGGCGGCAAGGCTACCCCAGAAGCCCAAGAACTGTTCTACGCAGCACCCGGTGGTGTACGCACCACGCTGGCATTCTCCACGGACAACCGCTGGGAATCACTCGACACTGACAGCGAACACGGCTGCATCCGTTCCGTTGAGCACGCATACACCGCTGAGGGTGGTTTGGCCGTGCTTCGCGGCAACATTGCCGAGGACGGCGCCGTGTTCAAGACGGCAGGTGTTGACCCTGATGTATTCCACTTCAAGGGCACTGCACTCGTGTGCGAATCCCAAGAGGAAGCAGTGGACAAGATCCTGTCCAAGCAGGTCAAGCCTGGACACGTAGTTGTGGTCCGCTACGAAGGTCCTGCAGGTGGACCAGGTATGCAGGAGATGCTCTACCCCACCTCGTTCATCAAGGGACGTGGCCTAGGCAAGGTGTGTGCACTAATCACTGACGGCCGCTTCTCCGGCGGATCCTCCGGTATCTCAATCGGTCACATCTCCCCCGAGGCCGCAGCAGGTGGCACCATCGGCCTGATCGAGGATGGCGACGAGATCGAGATCGACGTGAACTCACGCTCCATCACGCTCAACGTAGCAGATGACGTACTGGCTGAACGCCGCGCAAAGATGGAAGCATCTGAGCGTCCATGGCAGCCCAAGAACCGTGAGCGCAAGGTTTCCGCCGCGCTCAAGGCTTACGCTGCCATGGCGACCTCTGCAAACCGCGGGGCTGTCCGAGACATCTCGAAGCTCGGCTGAATCAGTTCCCGTTCGCGGTGTGGAACTTTGACTGCGCAGCGAGGAGGCCCTCGCTAAGGATCAATTCAACGCAGTCGGCTGCGCCATCAAGCAAGAATGGGAGTTCTTTGGCCTCGGTAGACGAGAAGTTCTTAAGGACAAAGTCAGCAACCTCCATGCGCCCTGGCGGGCGGCCAATTCCGGCACGCACACGTAGGTAATCCTTGGTGCCAAGCGCCTTAGTGATATCTCGCAGACCGTTATGGCCGCCCTCGCCACCGCCGATCTTGCATTTGATATCACCAAAGGGGATGTCGAGTTCGTCGTGTACAACAATCACGCGGGCAGGCTCGACGTCAAAATACTTGGTCAGCGCGCTCACTGGACCACCAGAGGTATTCATGTATGAACCGGGCTTTGCCAAAATTACCCGGGGCCCTGGCGCGCCACCAGGCAGCACGCCCATGCGCGCTTCGGCTACGGAGGCGTTTGAGCGGTGGGCAGAGAACTTAGCGCCAGCACGTCCGGCAAGTACATCAAGGACCATCTGGCCGATGTTATGCCGGTTACCCTCGTACTTGGGGCCGGGGTTACCGAGTCCCACTACAAGATACAGATCGCTTGCCATCGTTCTTCCTTTGACTCGAGTGGCCAACACCTTAGGAAGTTGGCACTCATAGTTAGTGCTGACGGTTAGAATCCACGGTTCGAGTTGACCGGGAGTACTCAAGTGGGGTGCCCGGCCGTGGCCGGACACCCCACTTAGTTAGTTTTGAATGCTCCGTTAGCTTCGAATTCTCCGTGGAGCAGATTCACACGCGATCACTCAGCGTCGTCGCCAGCTTCCTCGGCAACCTCTGCGGCAGCAATCTCGTTCACAACTGCAACAACGTGCTCACCATCGGTAACCCACGCCTGACCGGCAGGAAGCTTGACATCCTTGACGTAGAGAACGGTGCCAGCCTCGAGGCCAGCAACCGAAACCTCGATGGACTCTGGAAGCGCTGCAACGTCAGCCTCAACCGAAGCGTGCAGGAGCTCAAGGGTAGCCTGGGTGCCGGAAGCGGACTCACCAACGAGGGTTACTGGAACCTCAACAACCTGCTTCTCACCCTTCTTCACGGCGAGGAAGTCAACGTGCTCGATAACGCGGCCAATGGCGTCCTTCTGAACGTCCTTAATGATCGCGGTGTGCGAGGTACCGTCAACCTCAACCTCAAGGAGTGCGTGACGGTGGTTCTTGATTACGAGGAAGGACTCGTGAGCGTTGAGGAGGATGTGCTGAGCCTCTGAACCGTGCGAGTAGATGACGGCTGGGATGAGGCCTTCGCGGCGAGCCTGGCGGGCTGCACCCTTACCAAAGTTCGTGCGGGAAGTTGCGCTGAGCTTTACGTCAGACATGGTCTGCTCCTTTGTGTATGGCGCGTAGTGCGCGGTGTTTTGGACCTGGAGTTCTGCGAGTTACACAGGACTCGATGCGAGGCTCGGAAACACCCTTACTAGGGCCACACTGCAGGTGGCGCAACCGGTGGATACCCGGCTACGGTTCCCGGGCTCACGACACAACGGCGCGCATTGGAGCGAACCGCCCAGTCGATAACGGAACCGACGCTCCTCTGGATTACTGCGGCATCTGTTCCGCAGGTCCGGTTAAAACGAAGAGCGCCTCTCCCTCGCCAAGGCACGAATCTAAGTATAGAACAGCGGCAGGCCCTCACCCAAGGGCGAAGCCTGCCGCTGATCAACATCACATCTGCGATGCAAGAAAACTAGTGGTTTACGAGTTGCCTTCAAACAGAGAGGTCACCGAGCCGTCAGCGAACACTTCTTCAATTGCGCGAGCAATCAGCGGCGCAATGGAAAGAACGGTCAGCTTCTCAAACCGCTTTTCTTCAACGATGGGCAGTGTATCGGTGACAACTACCTCGGTAGCGCCCGAGTTCTGCAACCGCTCTGCTGCAGGGTCAGAGAGCACGCCATGAGTCGCGGCAACAATCACTTCCTTGGCTCCCGATTCCATGCACACGCGAACGGCCTCGGCGATGGTTCCACCGGTGTCGATCAGGTCATCGACGAGTACACAGGTCCGTCCCACAACGTCACCAACAACGCGGTTGGCTACAGCCTGGTTGGGCTGGTTGATGTCGCGCGTCTTGTGCACAAAGGCGAGCGGGTGACCGCCGAGTTTGGCTGCCCACTTCTCCGCCACCTTGATACGGCCGGCATCTGGGGAGACAACGGTGACATTGGAGAGGTCTTCAACACGGGACTTCACATAGTCGGTCAACAGAGGCATCGCCCACAAGTGATCCACCGGTCCGTTAAAGAAGCCCTGCAGCTGCGCGGTGTGCAGATCCACTGACATGAGGCGGTCCGCGCCAGCAACCTCGTACATGTCCGCGATGAGTCGCGCGGAGATTGGTTCGCGTCCCTTGTGCTTCTTGTCCTGACGGGCATAACCATAGAACGGCGCGATCACGGTGATCGTCTTAGCGGAGGCGCGCTTGAGCGCGTCCACCATGATCATCTGCTCCATGATCCACTGGTTGATGGGTGAGGTGTGAGACTGCAGCACGTATACGTCCGCGCCACGCACCGACTCGCCAAATCGAACGTAGATCTCGCCATTTGCAAAGTCGTATGCCGAGGTAGGAAGCAGTTCAGTGCCCATTTCCTGGGCCACCGCCGCTGCCAGTTCGGGGTGTGCCCGCCCGGAAACGAGTACAAGTCGCTTGGAGCCGTCAGCAGACAGAATGCCGGTCATCAGTCGTTGTTTCCTTCAGCGGGGGTGGTGGTTTCGGGCACGGTATACGAGTGTGCGGCGTTGCCTGAGTCACTGGGCACCGGCGCGGAATCGGTAGCACCGGCGCGCGCGAGTTCGTCGCGGGCCTGTGCACCAAGCGTGTTTTCTGCAGTGAGATTGAGTTCACGAGCCTTAGCGGCTGCGCGGGCGGAGTCGGTTTCAGGCCGACGACGCTCAACCCACCCCTCAATGTTACGTTGCGCTCCGGCAGAAACGGCGAGGTTACCTGCCGGGACATCCTTACGCACCACTGTGCCTGCACCCGTGTACACGCCGTCAGCGATGTGCACTGGCGCGATGAACAGGTTATTTGCTCCGGTGCGGGCAAACGACCCAACCGTGGACTTGTGCTTATTCACCCCGTCATAGTTGACAAAGATTGAACCAGCACCAATATTTGTGGCATCTCCGATCTCCACATCACCTGCATACGACAGGTGCGGCACCTTTGAACCAGCACCAATCGTTGCGTTCTTGGTTTCCACGAACGTACCGATCTTGCCCTTGACGCCGAGCTTCGTGCCGGGGCGAAGGTAAGCAAAAGGACCAACGTTTGCGTTGGCTCCAATGTGGGAGTCAGAACCGTGAGTGCGAATGACAGTTGCGCCTTCGTCGATAATCACGTTGGTGAGCGTGGTGTCAGGGCCAACGGTGGCACCCGACTTAACCACAGTTTCACCAAGCAATTGCGTCCCAGGCAAGATGGTAACGTCACGTTCCAATTCCACCTGAACATCGATCCACGTGGTTGCGGGATCAACGATGGTGACGCCTTCCTTCATCCAAAAATCGGTGAGACGCCGGTTGAACTCCGCGCGCAGCACTGACATCTGGGCACGATCATTCGCGCCCTCAACCAGCCACGGGTCGTCAGTGCGCACAGCACGTACCGCGCCCCCTTCGGCGCGGGCCAGTTCAAGCACATCGGTCAGATAGACCTCGCCCTGAGCATTGTTGCGGTCCACCGAGCCGAGCGCGCGGCGCAGTACGTCGGCATTGAACACGTACGTGCCAGAGTTGATCTCGCGCACCTCGCGTTGCGCATCAGTAGCGTCCTTGTGCTCAACGATTTTGGCCACAGACCCGTCCGCGTCCCGAACGATACGTCCATACCCGGAAGCATCCTCGAGTTCCGTGGTCAGAACCGTAACCGCATTACCGTCAACAGTGTGCGCCTCAAGCAGTTCCGCAAGCGTTTCAGTGTCAAGCAGAGGGACGTCTCCTGAGACCACCACCACGGGGCCGGAAAGTCCATCTGAAAGCCCTTCAGGGGCTCCAGAGGCAGCCTCGGCGGCATGAATTGTGGCGTCCAGCACGGACAGGGCACACTGCACAGCGCGCCCGGTTCCTGGGATCGCGTCTTGATCCACAATGGTGGCATCAGGGTTAAGTGCGAGAACATGCTGCGCCACCTGGTCGCGCTCATAGCGCACAACCACTGCAATGCGTTCAGGGTTAAGCCCCTGCGCGGCAACTAGCGCGTGACCGAGCATAGAACGCCCGGCAAGTGTGTGGAGAACCTTTGGGGTGGCGGACTTCATCCGCGTCCCTTCTCCTGCTGCGAGAACAATGACGGCCGCGGGCCGAGCGCTGATCACAGGGGACACCCCAATGCTCGAGATACTGTCTGCCATTCACACGGCGCAATGCGCCGTGAAACAGACGCATGCGGTGTGGCTCCGCCCCCAGGACTCGAACCTAGACTAAGGGCACCAAAAACCCCTGTGCTGCCGATTACACCAAGGCGGATCGACCTCGCGCGCCATGCACGTCCCATTCCACAAGGGATAAGACGCTCATGCGCAGTAGGCCAAGTTGATTTTAGACCATGACGCGACTCAAATGTTGAGTACGGCCACAGCTGCCCAACCGGCATACATGCGTGATCGCTGTCCATTCTGCCAGTAAATCCTTTAGATCCAAACTTGGTTCCGGCATGATAGGTAAGTGGCCACCGAACCGAAACGCACCCCCCGCTCACGAATGACTGCACACGAACGCCGTGAACAGCTCATCTCGATCAGCCGAGAACTCTTTGCGGAAAAGGGGTTTGACGGCACCTCAGTGGAGGAAATTGCAGCCCGCGCCAGCGTGTCAAAACCCGTTGTTTACGAGCACTTTGGCGGCAAAGAAGGCATCTACGCGGTCGTGGTGGACAGGGAGATCCAAACCCTCACCGGCGCGCTCACCACGGCACTGAATCAGGGCGGCCACCCCAAACTCATTGTAGAAAGAATGGCTTTTGCCCTGCTTGATTACATTGAAGCGAATGAGGATGGTTTCCGGGTCTTGGTCCGGGACTCGCCTATGACAACGAACACAGGTTCGTTCTCGTCGCTTATTGGTGACGTTGCTACAAAGGTGGAACATCTGCTCGGTGCACAGTTCAAAAAGCGCGGCCTCAACCCCAAGACCGCACCGATCTACGCGCAAATGCTGGTGGGTATGGTTGCGTTGACCGGGCAACACTGGGTAGATGAACGTTCTCCCAAGAAGACTGAGGTAGCTGCGCACCTGGTTAACCTCGCGTGGAATGGGTTGTCCGGCATGGAACGGCGACCACAACTGGTTTCCGATCGTTTGGAAAAGGACTCATAACCGTTTCCGCACCCTGCTAGGCTGGCTGCGACTTCCCTTCCCGGATATGGAGAGACATGTCACAGTTAGAGTTCCGAGGCCTGAGCAAATCATTCGGTGATTTGCGGGCCCTCGATGACCTGAACTTCACCGTAGGCGCCTCCGAGATCTTTGGGTTCGTGGGCTCAAATGGCGCCGGCAAATCCACCACGATGCGCATCGCGCTCGGTGTGCTCGAAGCGACCTCCGGCCAGGTGCTGCTTGATGGCGAGGAACTGGATTTCACCACGCGTCGCCGCATTGGTTACATGCCCGAGGAACGTGGCCTATACCCCAAGATGAAAGTTGGCGATCAGCTGATCTACCTGGCGCAGTTGCACGGCTTGCCCAAGGCAGCCGCACGCGCGTCAATGGAAAAGTGGACCGAACGCTTAGGGATCGCCTCTCGGCGTACAGACATCGTCCAGGCGCTCTCACTTGGTAATCAGCAGCGGGTTCAACTGGCTGCAGCGCTAATTCATGAGCCAGACATCTTGATTCTTGACGAGCCTTTCTCCGGTCTCGATCCCGTTGCCGTTGATGTGATGAGCCAGGTTCTCATTGAACGCGCCGAGCTTGGTGCGCCCGTCATCTTCTCCTCGCATCAGTTGGATTTGGTGGAGCGGTTGTGCACCCGGGTTGGGATCATCAAGTCGGGTCGGATGATCGCAGTGGGTACGGTTGATGAACTACAGTCGCGGGCGGGTGATCGCTGGCGTATTGCGATGGTGGGGCCCACCGATTTTTCGTGGCTCGCGTCTTTCCCTGAAGTTTCTCTTGTGGCGAGCACAGATACGCGCGCAGAGTTCTTGACCCTCACCCCCGGCGCGGAGCAGAAGGTCCTCGCCCACGCCGCTGCCACCGGCTCGGTTGATTCCTTTGGCCGCTATCGCGTTCCGCTCGCGGACTTGTTCCGTGACGCTGTTGCGCTTCCCGACGATTCCCAGGAGTAGGCGGACATGTCACCTAACGTTCCTCCCCAGTC
>Ga0222423_1001580_pt1 | contig 10043 bp, 8 predicted proteins | sample 3A0metagenome_FD_182472 | JGI IMG/M metagenome (GOLD analysis project Ga0222423, IMG submission 182472) | Enriched microbial communities from leaf-cutter ant dump, University of Wisconsin, Madison, United States - 3A0 (version 2) | ecosystem: Environmental > Terrestrial > Nest > Insects nest >...
CGCATCCTCGCCGCCGCCACCGAACTCCTCGCAGCGTCGGCCACCGGCGACATCTCTACACGCGCCGTGTGCGAGGCGGCGGGCGTCACCCAGCCCGTTCTCTACCGCGCCTTTGGCGACAAGGACGGCCTGCTCGCCGCGGTGGCCAACTCCGTATGGGAGGGCTACCTCACCAGCAAGCGCGCGGCGCAGCCGTCCGCGGACGCCCTCGCAGACCTCACGGCCGGTTGGGATGCGCACACCGAGTTCGCGCTCGCCAACCCGCACGCCTACCGCCTCATCTTTGGCACGGGACTGCGCGGCAGCTCGCATGCCGCGCGCGAGGCGATGGCCCTGCTCGAGGCCATCCTCGAACGCCTTGCGCGTCAGGGCCGCTTGCGAGTGGATCCCGCGACCGCGGCAACCATCGTGATGGCCGCGAATACGGGCATCGCGCTTGGCCTGCTCACCCAGCCCCAGCTCTTCCCTGACGCCGCGGCGTCGGCCACCGTGCGGGACGCCACCCTGCGCGCCATCCTCACCGAGGCCCCCCATCACCCGGCGCACGCGGCGGCAGCCACACTGCGCGCCCACTTGCCCCACACCACCGCGTTCACCCAGGCGGAATCCGCGCTGTGTGACGAGTGGCTCCAGCGCTTTCAGCACATCGACACTAAGGAACATCATGACTGACACCACCCAGCCCCGCGTTGCCCTCGTCACGGGGGCGTCTGGCGGCATCGGCCGCGCCATCGCCGAACGGCTCGCGCACGACGGCATGGCCGTTGGCGTCCACTACGCCGGCAACAAGACCAAGGCCGACGCCGTGGTCGCTGAGATCGTCGGCCGCGGTGGCCGGGCGCTCTCCGTGGGAGGGGACGTGGCCGACGAGGTTGCCATGGCGTCTGCCTTTACGGCACTCGAGGAGGCCTTTGGGGGCATCGACGTGGTGGTGAACTCTGCCGGCATCATGCTGTTGGGCGCCGTGGCAACCCTTGACCTTGCGGACCTTGACGCGATGCACCGGACCAACATTCGCGGCACCTTTGTGGTGGACCAGCTGGCGGCTAACCGGGTGCGGGCGGGCGGCGCCATCATCAACGTGTCCACGAGCGTGACGCGCACCTCCTTCCCCACCTATGCCGGATATGCGGCGAGCAAGGCCGCGGTGGAGGCCATCACGCTGATCTTGGCGCGCGAGCTGCGCGGCAAGGACATCACGGTCAACGCCGTGGCTCCCGGGCCTACCGCTACGCCGCTGTTCCTCGAAGGCAAGGACGAGGCGGCCATCGCGGGGTTGGCCAAGGCCAGCCCGCTTGAGCGCCTGGGGCGGCCCGAGGACATCGCGGAGGCGGTGGCGTTCCTGGCCGGACCGGCCCGCTGGATCAACGGCCAGACAATCTTTGCAAACGGCGGGCTTGCGTAGGGCGGCGGCAACCGTGGGTGGGCGATCGCGGCGGCCTCTGCGCGGGGACGGATTCAGTAACCCGCGCAAAAACTGTCACGCGATTTTCGGTACCAGGCATGATGCAACGCCGAGGCGAAATTTTGCGCGGGTTACGCAAGGACCCGGGCATGAAGAAAGGCCCCCGGGTTCCCGGGGGCCTTCGTCGTGCGCGAGGGGGGATTTGAACCCCCACGCCCTTTCGGACACTGGCACCTGAAGCCAGCGCGTCTGCCGTTCCGCCACTCGCGCGCGAGGGATAACGATAGCACGCTGGGCCCTCCCTATACGATGGGACGATGGGCGTGCTGGATCGGTTCGAGAAGGGCGTGGAGAACGCGATGCAGAATGCCTTCGCCAAGACCTTCAAGTCCGGGGTCAAGCCCGTGGAGCTCGCGGCGGCCGTCAAGCGCGAGTGCGACGCCCGCGCAGCGGCCGTTGACCGGAACCGCACGGTGGCCCCCAACGAGTACGTGATCTCGCTCTCGCCAACGGACTACGAGACCGTGACGAGCTGGGGTGACGAGGCCCTGGCACACGAGTTGCAGGACTCTCTCGAAGATCACGCGCGCAGCCTGCGCTACGCCTTCGTTGGCACGGTAGACGTGGCGTTCCTCGAGGACGAGTCGCTCGCCACCGGTCGCTACGCCGTCTCAAGCCGCACCACCCGCGGGCCGGTAGCGCCAGCCACCAGCCCCGATCCATTGAGCCGCTTCCCGCTCCTGGAGATCGACGGCCAGCGCTACAACCTCACGGGCGCCACCACGGTCATCGGCCGCGGCACCGAGGCGGACATCGTGGTGGATGACAACGGCGTGAGCCGCAAGCACATCCGCTTTGAGGTGACCCCCGAAGGCACCATCCTCACGGACCTCGGCTCCACCAACGGCACCTTTGTGGAGGAGCAGCGCGTCACCGAGGTCACGCTCGTGGATGGCAACGCCATTCGCATTGGCCGCACGCCCATCATGTATTGGGACGCCGTTGTTGCGGACGACGAGTAGCGGAGCGGGTGACACGCCGTGAGTCAGCTCTCCATCACGCTTCTTCGCCTGGGCTTTCTGGTGCTCCTGTGGGTGCTGGTGCTGAGCAGCATTGGCGTGCTGCGCGCCGACCTTTACGGCACTCGTGTCACCCAGCGCGGCCGCGGCCGCAAGGCTCGCCAGCAGCCCGACGCTGTGGCTGAGAAGACCGCCGCCCCCACCCGGGGTTCCACGGGGGTTCGCCCCACGGAGGATGCGCCGCCGGCTCGCCTGCTCGTGACGGCTGGGCCGCTCAAGGGCACGAGCCTGCCGCTTGCCTCGGCGCCCGTGCTCGTGGGCCGCGCGGCCACCTGCACCCTGGTGATCGATGACGACTACGCGTCTGCACGGCACTGCCGCATCTTCCCTGAGCGCGGGCAATGGATGGTGGAGGACCTCGGATCCACGAACGGCACGTTCCTTGGCAATCAGCGGGTGACGGATCCCGTGCCGCTGCGGCGCGGTGACGAGGTACGCATCGGCGCCACCATTGTGGAGTTGGCCCAGTGACGTTCCTCGGATTCCACTACGCCGCCCGCACCGATGTTGGCCTGACGCGCGCCAACAACCAAGACTCCGGCTACGCGGGCCCGCACCTGCTGCTGGTGGCGGACGGCATGGGAGGCGCGGCGGGAGGCGACATAGCGTCGTCCATTGCCGTGGGGCGCCTGGCCGCGCTCGATGAGGAGGCCTTGGGGCCGGATGAGGCGCTCGACGAGCTCAAGCGCGCCATCTCCGAGGCCCATGCGCTCATCGTGGGCCGCGCCCGCAACGATCCCGAACTGAGCGGCCTGGGAACCACCGTCACCGCGCTGCTGCGTTCGGGCTCCACACTCGCGATGGCGCATATCGGCGACTCGCGGGCGTACCTGCTGCGCAACGGCACGCTGGACCAGGTCTCCAACGACCACACCTTTGTGCAGCACCTCGTGGACACCGGCCGCATCTCGGTGGCCGACGCCGAGAACCACCCCAAGCGCAACCTCGTGCTGCGCGTGCTGGGGGACATCGACGCGAACGTGCCCGTGGACATCTCGGTGCGCGAGACCAAGCCCGGCGACCGCTGGATGCTGTGTTCCGACGGCCTCAGCGGCGTCGTGAGCCATGACACCCTGCTGCGCACCCTGCTGGAGGTCGAGGATCCTGGCGATTGCGCCGACGCTCTCGTGGCGCTCGCGCTCGCGGCCGGCGCCCCCGACAACGTGACATGCATCATCGGCGACGTGGTGGACATCGACGAGGCCCCCGATGGCGTGGGGCCGTCCACCGCCGCACAAGTGGTGGGCGCGGTGGCGCTTGATCGCCATCGTCCCTCGAGTGCGGCCGGCACTCCGGCGGCCCGGGCGGCACAGCTCACTCCCGCGAACGCGGCCGACGACGAGGAGGAGACCTCCCGATGGTCGGCGATCTGGGTGCGGCTTCGGCCATGGGTGCTGCCTTTCATTGCGCTCGTGGCGCTCGTGGGCGCCGTGTGGGCGGGCTACCAATGGACGCAGAGCCAGTACTACGTAGGCGAGCACGACGGCGTGGTCGCCATCTACCGAGGCGTCCCCGGGCAGGTGGGCTCGCTTGACCTGTCCACCTTGGTGGAGGACACCGACATTCCGCTCGATTCGCTGCAGCCGTATGCGCGCGATCGCATCGAGTCCACGATCAGGGTGGCCAACGTCGACGAGGCGCGGGCCGTGATCGCCGGCCTGCAAGCGAGCACCTAGTGGCCACGGTCGCCACCGTTCGCTACCAACGTGGGCGCGGCTCGGAGCTCATGCTGTTGGGGCTCGCGGCGCTCATCACGGTGGCCGCGCGCGGGCTCGTGGACTATCACGCGGACGTGCTCGTGGTGTCCACCATGGTGGTCTACACCGTGGTGGTGGTGGCGGTGCTGCTGGCATTGCACCTGGCGCTGCGGCGATGGGCGCACGACGCCGACCCCGTCATCGTGCCGGCGGTCGCCACGCTCACGGGCGTGGGCCTGGCAATGGTGCGCCGCATCGACTTTGCGTGGGCCGCGCGCGGCAAGCCCACCCACTTTGGCGACATCCAGGCCGGCTGGGTGCTCATTGGTGTGGCGGTGTGCATCGCGATCGTTGCACTGCTGCGCGACTACCGCATCCTGCGCAGGTTCACCTACACCGCCGGCGTGCTGGGGCTCATCGGCCTGATCCTGCCGCTCATCCCCGGGCTTGGTCTGGAGGTCAACGGCGCGCGCATCTGGATCAGCGTGTTCGGCCGCTCACTGCAGCCGGGGGAGTTCGCCAAGATCGCCTTTGTCATCTTCTTCGCCGGTTACCTGCAGACCAATCGCGACACGCTCGCCGTGGCGGGGCCCAAGGTGCTGGGGATTCGCTTTCCCCGGGCGCGAGACATGGGCCCGCTGCTGGTGGTATGGGCCGCGGCCATCGTGGTGCAGGTTGCCGAACGGGACCTCGGCACCTCGCTGCTGCTGTTCGGCATCTTCGTTGGCATGCTCTACGTGGCCACTCGACGCACCAGTTGGGTGGTGCTCGGCGTGGGGCTCTTCCTTGTGGGTGCGGCCTTCGCGGGCACCATGTTCAGCCACGTGCGGGTGCGCTACACCTTGTGGCTGCACGCGCTTGACCCCGAGGTGTACTCGTCCGGGCAGTCGGAGCAGCTCGTGCGCGGACTGTTCGGCATGGCATCGGGCGGGCTCTTTGGCACGGGGCTTGGTCAGGGCCGCCCAGACCTGGTGCCGTACTCGTTTTCCGATTTCATCGTGCCCTCGCTCGGCGAAGAGCTGGGCCTCACGGGCCTGCTGGCGCTGCTCATGCTCTACGTCATCATCGTGCAGCGCTCCATGCGCACGGCCATTGGCGTGCGGGACGGCTTTGGCAAGCTGCTTGCCTCCGGGCTGGGCTTCACCATCGCGCTGCAGACGTTCATCGTGGTGGGCGGCGTGCTGCGGGTCATCCCCCTGACGGGGCTTGCCACGCCGTTTCTTGCCTACGGCGGCTCCGCCATGATCGCCAACTGGATCATCGTGGCGCTGCTGCTGCGGGTATCCGACCAAGCGCGGCGGCCCCAGGAGGTGACGGCATGAACGAGCCCGTGCGCCGCCTCAGCGTGGTGGTGCTGGTGATGTTCCTGGCCCTGATGATCTCTGCGAGCTGGGTGCAGGTGATCCAGGCCGGCTCGCTGAACTCAGACTCGCGCAACGTCCGCACCCTGTATCGCGAGTTCGGCAACTTCCGCGGTCCGTTCGTGGTGGACGGCGAATCGGTGGTGTTCTCGGCCCCCGTGGACGATCCCTACAACTTCCAGCGCACCTACACCGATGGCAAGCTCTACGCCGCGGCAACGGGCTACTACTCCATCGTCTTTGGCAAGACCGCGCTCGAGCAGACGGAGAACTCGCTGCTGGCCGGAACGTCCGACGCGCTGTTCTGGAACCGGCTGCGGGACCTCTTTGGCGGCCGCGAGCAGCAGGGAGCGTCCATCGAGCTCACGCTGCGCGCGCAGCTTCAAGAGACGGCGGCCAAGGCGCTCGGCGACAAACGCGGGGCCGTGGTTGCCCTAGATCCACGCACGGGCGAGATCCTCGCCATGGTCACGAGCCCCACATTCGATCCCGCTGTGCTCGCCGGCCACAACACCCAAGACGTGAATGACGCCTACGCCGTACTCAACGAGGATCCCGACGGCCCGCTCATCAACCGCGCCATCGCGGGGGATACCTATCCACCGGGTTCCACCTTCAAGCTCATCGTCTCCGCGGCCGCACTCGATGCCGGCTACACGCCCGAGTCCACCGTGTACGCCCCGGATGAGCTGCCCCTTCCGGGCTCCACGGCGGTCATGCACAACTATGGTGGCGAGAGTTGCGGCAAGACGGAGCAGATCACCCTTGAGCAGGCACTCACGGTGAGCTGCAACACGGCCTATGCGGACCTTGGGATCACGTTGGGGTGGGGTGCCATCGAGAAGAAGGCCGTGGAGTTTGGCTGGACGGACACCTTCCGCGTGCCGCTCGTGGTCACCCCATCGCGGCTTCCCCTCAACCCGGACGACGCTCAGGTGGGCATGAGCTCGATCGGCCAGTTTGACGTTCGCGCCACCCCCATGCAGATGGCCATGGTGGCCGCGGCCATCGCCAACAACGGCAAGCTCATGACGCCGTACCTCGTAGACACCGCGCGAGCGAGCGACCTCACCGTGATCCAGAAGTCGGAGCCAACGCTCTACAGCCGGCCGCTCACTACGGGCCAGGCGCGCGACCTGACGCAGATGATGGTGTCCGTGGTGGATCACGGCACCGGCACCGCAGCGCGCATTCCCGGCGTTGAGGTGGCCGGCAAGACCGGCACCGCAGAAACCGGCCTCGACACCCCGCCGCACACGTGGTTCGTGGGCTTTGCGCCAGCGAACAACCCCGTGGTTGCCGTTGCGGTGATCGTGGAAAACGGCGGCGACCTTGGCTCGGAGGCCACGGGCGGCAAGGTCGCGGCACCCATCGCCAAGAAGGTCATGCAAAAGGCCATAGAACTGGACGCGGAGGAACGATGACTCTGCGCGCCGGCACCACTCTCGCCAACCGCTATACGCTCACGAGCCTCATCGCCGTTGGCGGCATGGGGGAGGTGTGGAAGGCGCAAGATGGCGACCTCCATCGCGCCGTGGCCGTCAAGGTCCTCAAGGACTCCGCGCACGGCAATGAGACCTTCTTGCGCCGCTTCCGCAACGAGGCGAAGAACGCGGCGGGCCTTGCGCACCCCAACATCGCGCAGGTCTTTGACTACGGCGACCACGACGGCATCGCCTTCCTCGTCATGGAGCTCGTGGATGGCGAGCCGCTGAGCTCCATCCTGGAGCGCGACCGCACCATCTCCGAGGCGCGCGTGGTGAGCATTCTCGACGAGACCGCGAGCGGGCTGCAGGTGGCCCATGTCGCGGGCATCATGCACCGCGACATCAAACCCGGAAACCTGCTCATCGTGGGCGACCACCACGTCAAGATCACCGACTTCGGCGTCTCACGGGGCATGGACCAGACCACCCTCACCGCCACGGGGATGGTGATGGGCACCGCCCAGTACCTTGCGCCGGAGCTGGCGCTCGGGAAGCAGGCAACCCCAGCGTCGGACCTCTATGCGCTGGGAATCATCGCGTTTGAATCCGTGGTGGGCAAACGCCCGTTCACGGCCGCGAGCGCCGTGGACATCGCGATTGCGCAAGTGAACGAACCCGTACCGCCGCTGCCGGCAAGCGTCTCGCCCGCCATGCAAGACCTCATCCACCTGCTCTTGGAGAAGAATCCCCGCAAGCGTCCCCATTCGGCGCAGGACTTGCGGCACGTCCTGGAGGCCATGACGGTGCCCGACGCTGCCCCCGCCCCCGTGGGCCCCGCGCCTCGTGCGCGGGAGGCAAAGCGCCTCATGCCGCCGTCGATTGCGCCACGCGAGTTCCGGCCACGACCCGATGTGAGCCGCCCATGAGCACGGGGAATGCCACAATAGTTCGGAACACACGGCCCGTAGGGCCGCGGAGGGATGACAGATGAGCGACAACGCGAAGATTCTCGCGGGCAGGTACGAGGTTGGCGACCTCATTGGACGCGGCGGCATGGCCGAGGTCCACATCGGGTATGACACCCGGCTTGGCCGCACGGTCGCCATCAAGATCCTGCGCGCAGACCTTGCCCGCGACCCCAGCTTCCAGACGCGCTTCCGCCGCGAGGCGCAGGCGGCCGCCGGCCTCAACCACCCCGCAATCGTGGCCGTGTATGACACCGGTGAGGACACCGTGGTGGGCTCCACGGGCGTTCCGCAGGCGGTGCCGTTCATCGTCATGGAGTACGTCGAGGGCCACACCGTTCGCGACATTCTCAAGGGCGACATCGCGGCGCCCATCGACGAGGCCGTAGAGATCGTCTCCGGGGTGCTGTCGGCTCTCGAGTACTCACACCACGCGGGCCTGGTTCACCGTGACATCAAGCCCGGCAACGTGATGCTCACCCCCACGGGTGCGGTCAAGGTCATGGACTTTGGCATCGCCCGCGCTCTGGCCGACGCCGGGCAGACCATGACCCAGACGCAGGCCGTCGTGGGCACGGCTCAGTACCTGTCTCCTGAGCAGGCGCGCGGCGAGACCGTTGACGCGCGTTCGGACCTGTACTCCACCGGCTGCCTGCTCTTTGAGCTGCTGACGGGCCGGCCGCCATTCATCGGCGACTCTCCCGTATCCGTGGCGTATCAGCACGTGCGCGAGGCGCCGCCGCGCCCCTCCCAGTACGCGTCCGACGTCCCGGCCGAGCTGGACCAGATTGTGTTGCGTGCGCTCGCCAAGGACCGCAACTCGCGGTACTCGAGCGCGAGTGAGTTCCTCGCGGACCTGCGCGCATTCAGCTCCGGCGACCCCGTTGACCCGTCCACCGGCGCCATCGCTGTTGGCGGTGCTGCCGGTCTCGGCGCTGCCGCGGGAGCGGGAGCGGCCGCGGCGATTCCTCCGGTCGGCGACCGTGCCGCCGTTGCGGAACAGCCCACCCAGGCCATGCCCGTCGCCGTGACGGGCCCCACCGAGGTGTTGCCCGCGCAGTCACCGTGGGGAACGGTCGCGAGCGCCCCGGCAACCGAACTCGTGGCACAGCCGCTCGACACCTCTCTTGACGCCGACGAGGACGAGGAGCGCCGACGCAAGCGGCGCCAGTACCTCGTGCTGGGTGGGGCAGCGCTTGCCGCGCTGCTCATCGTGCTCGCGGTGTTCCTCTTCACCCGGTCCGATGGCACGCCCGCCGTGGCGCCCAGCGCCGGCCCCATTCCCGACCTCGAGGGATTCACCCAAGAGCAGGCCGTGGTGGCGCTGCAGGGCTTGGACCTCAAGGCCTCCTTCCAGACGGAGCCCTCCGACACGATCGAGGTGGACAAGGTCACGCGAAGTGACCCGGCCGCGGGCGAGATGGTTCCCGCGAACTCCACCGTCACCGTGTACCTCTCCACGGGCCCCGCAGAGTTGACCGTGCCCGACGTCAAGGGCCTCACCCAAGAGGAGGCCATCAAGGAGCTGACGGACAAGGGACTCGTTGTGCAACGGGTTGATCCCGACAACTCGCAGCCCGACGTCGAGAAGGGCCTCGCCACGGGCACCACCCCAGCCGCCGGCGAACAGGTGGCCAGCGGCACCCCCGTTGTGCTCCTCATCGCCTCCGGCCAGGTGGACCTGCCCGACGTCACCGGGATGACCGAAGACGAGGCACGCAGCACACTCACCGCCCTTGGGCTGTCGGTCACCACCAAGCGCGTGGAGACTGGCGGCGAACCAGACGGCACGGTCTTCAAGCAGAGCCCTGGCCCCGGCACGGTCGACGTGGGCACGGCGGTAACCATCACGGTTGCCGAGACGCCCACCACGGGCGAAGTGCCGCCCGTCATCGGCAAGTCGCAAGCCGACGCCACGAGCATCCTCACCGATGCCGGATTCAAGGTCACCGTCAAGACGGGCCAGTCGGCGGATCAGCCGGCAGGCGTGGTCTACTCGCAGAGTCCCGACGCGGGAATCTCACTCAAGCTGGGACAGCCCGTGACGATCTTTGTCTCCACCGGACCGCCGCCAAGCCCAGACCCGGATCCCGCGCCGTAACTAGCGGC
>Ga0222423_1001583_pt1 | contig 10031 bp, 6 predicted proteins | sample 3A0metagenome_FD_182472 | JGI IMG/M metagenome (GOLD analysis project Ga0222423, IMG submission 182472) | Enriched microbial communities from leaf-cutter ant dump, University of Wisconsin, Madison, United States - 3A0 (version 2) | ecosystem: Environmental > Terrestrial > Nest > Insects nest >...
GTCAGCGGAATGCCGCGCTCCAGCGCGCCCTTGACGAAGAGCGGCACCATGACCTCCAGCCCCGGCACGCCGGAGGCATTCGCCAGCATGTCCGGATTGGTCTTGCGGTCCTCCGACCAGCTCACATGGTCCGTGGAAACGAGGGTGACGTTGCCGGCCGCGACATGCCGCCAGAGCTTTTCCACCTCGGCGCGCGGGCGGATCGGCGGATTGATCTTCGCCTTGCCGCCGAGCCGGGCGACGTCGTTCTCCTCGTCGAGCGTCAGGTAATGGATGCAGCACTCGATGGTCGCGCGAAAACCCTGCGCCCGGTAGGCGGCCGCGATCTCGTAGCCGCGGCCGAGCGAGCAATGCACGACATGGGCCGGGCAGCCCGTCGCCGCGCCCGTCTCGTAGATCTGGTTGGAGGCGAGCAGCTCCGTCAGCGGCGGGCGCGACAGGCCGTGCGCGCGGTAATCGGTGATGCCGGCCGCCTTCACCTTCGCGATGGCCGCGCGCACCGCCTCGTCGTCCTCGTTGTGCACGCCGGCCGTCAGCCCCGTCGGCGCGATGGCGCTGAAGCAGTCTTCGAGCAGCGCGGCGGGAATGCGGGGAAAGCGCTTCGGGTCCGTGCCGAAGGTGGAGAACTTGAAGGCGGCGACGCCCGCCTCGACCATCTCGCCGATGCGCGCCGACCCCTCCTCCGGGTCGACCGTGCCGTAGAGCGCGAAATCGACGCGGGCCTGCGGCGAGGCATGATCGACCTTGATCTTCACCGCTTCGGCCGAGCAGACGAGGTTGCCCTCGTCATAGGGCATGTCGACGATGGTGGTGACGCCGCCGGCCGCCGCCGAGCGCGTCGACCAGACGAAGTCCTCCTGGTCCTTCTGGGAAAGCGAATGGACCTGCGCGTCGATGGCGCCCGGCAGGATCAGCGCACCGGAAAGGTCGTGCCGCTCCTTGCCCGCCGGCATGGCGCCCTGCCCGACATGCACCACCTTGCCGTCCCGCACGGCGACATGGCCGCCCTCCACGATGCGGTCCGGCAGGACCACGGTGCCTTTCAGAACGAGATCGAAATCCGCCATCCCATGTCTCCTTACGGTCTCAGGGCGAAAAAGGCATCGAAATCCGCCATCGGCGCGGCCGCGAGGAAGGCGGAAAGTGCCTCGGGACTGGCAAGGTCGCGGTCGAGCGCCTCGATCTCGGCCGAAAGCGGCCGGTCCTTCCGGTAGAAGGGGCTGACCGCCCGCGTGCGCTCATAGGCGATGGCCGCGACGCCCTCCACGCTGTCGCCGGCAAGGTCCACCGCCTGGGCGGACAGCATGGCCTCGAGCGCGGCGAGCTGGCGAAGGTCCCGCACCTGGCTTTCCATGCGCTCGACGATGAGCGGCAGGAAGGTCGCCTCCTCCTCCAGCCCGCCGGCAACGACGATGGACTGCGCCGAGATCGGCACCGCCAGCGACTGGATGCGCATGTAGAGCTCGACGGCGAGCTTGAGCAGCGGCCCGAAGCCGGTCGCCGCCTCGCCGGGCGCCACGAGGTTGACCGGCAGGTTGCGCCGGACCCCGTTGGACAGCAGCACGCAGCGGTTCAGCACGTTGCGGGCGAGATGGGCGAAGCCCGTCTGCGCGGCCTCGACATAAAGCGTGGTGGACAGCGGCAGCGAGCCGCCGGAGGCCATGACGTGATCGTCCATCACGACGGGATTGTCGTCCGATTGCGCGGTCGCCTCGACGATGCGCTCGGCCGCGTTCATCAGCGTATCGAGGCAGGCGCCGAAGACCTGCGCGGTCATGCGCAGGCTCAGCGGATCGTGGATCGCCAAGGGCGTCGGCCAGTGGCCGGAGGCGGCCTGCGCCTCGAACCAGCGGCCGGCCAGCGCCTCGCCGTGGGCGGAAAGCCTTGCGGCCACGCGCCAAGGATCGGCCGAGGCGCCGAGCGCCAGCGAGGAGAGCACGCCCGTCACCATGAGGTTGCGGATGGCTTTCGCCGCCTCGCGCACGACATTGGCGGCAGCGGCATGCGAGATGGCGTTGACGCTGAGGGCGGCCAGCGCATCGCGCGGCTGCATGCTGTAGGGCTGGAGGCCAGCGCGCCGCAGGGCCTCGGCCGCCGGCAGGCGCTCGCCGCCGTACCAGGCCTCGCCCTCGCCCGTCAGCACCGCCGCCACCTGCCCCATCAGGCCGATATCGGCGCAACCCATGGAGCCGTGCCGGCGCACGACCGGCACCACGTCCTTGTCGAGAAGCCCGAGGAAGGCGTCGATCAGCTCCGGGCTGCAACCGGAATAGCCGCCGAGCGCCGTGTTGACGCGGATGGCCATCGCCTTGCGCACGATGGGCAGCGAGAAGGGCTCGCCCGTGCCGAAGTGATGCGCCTTGACGAGGCTGTTATTGAATTCGACGAGGTCGTCGGCCGTCCAGAGCTTGTCCTTCATCGAGCCGACGCCGGTATTGGCGCCGTAGATCGGCAGGCCCGAGGCAAGGCGCTCGGTCACCACATGCCGCGCCGTGCCGATGCGCCCCATGCCGATCTCGCAGGCCACCGGCCGGCGCGTTCCCGCGCCGATCGCCTCCAGCGCGGCAAAGCCGAGCGGTTGGCCGGTGAGATAGAGCATGTCGGCGGTAGCGAGCATTTTCAAGAAACCCGATCTTCAATTTATGCGGTGGATGTTATGCGCAACACCGGCAGGGCGTATATCCCAAAAACGCCGGCCGGAGCACCCGCGCCGGACATATACGCCGCGCAGGCATTCCGGAAAACCGGGCCTAGCTCTTCGCGCCCGCCCGAAGACGCCGCCGCGTCTCCGTCGGGCTCTCGTGGTAGTGGGCGCGGTAGCTGCGCGAGAAGGCGGAGGAGGAGTTGAAGCCGGTGAGCGCGGCGATGTCGGCGAATTCGGCACGCGTCTCGATGACCTTGCGGCGGGCGGCGTTGAGCCGGAGCGCAAGATAGTGCCGGTGCGGGGCGACGCCCATCGCCTCCTGGAAGAGATCCTGCAAGTGCCGCGCGCTGATGCCGACGCGCCTTGCCAGCCGGGCGAGCGTCAGCGGCGCATCCACCGTCTCCTCCATCAGCCGCACCGCCTGGCTGACGCGCTGGTCGGCGACGCGCATGTTGCCGAGCGCCGGCACCTGCAACAGGCCGCCGCCGCGCTCGTGCTCGTAGATGAAGAGCCGCGAGACCTCCAGCGCCAGCGAATAGCCCTGCCGGCGGCGGATGATCTCCAGCATCAGGTCGAGCGTCGGCAGCGAGCCGCCCGTGGTGATGCGCTTGCCGTCGATGACGTAGCGCTCGCGCATCACCGCGATCTGCGGGTAGCGCGAGGCGAATTCCTCCATGTCCTCCCAGTGGATCGTCACCGAATGGCCGTCGAGCAGGCTCGCCTCGGCAAGCAGCCAGCTACCCGATTCGATGCCGGCCATCATGCTGCGATGGCGCGCCGTCTGCGAAAGCTGGCGGCGCAGCAGCGGCGTCGCGTTCGTCTGCCATTGGTAGGAGGAGAGCACGAAGAGCGGATGCGCCTCCCGTTCCGGCCGGAACGGGCCGTCGACGGGAACCGGGATGCGGCTGCGCGTCTCGACGGGCCGGCCGTCCGGCGAGAAGATCCGCCAGCGATAGAGGTCCTGCCCGGAAATGCGGTTGGCGGCGCGCAAGGGCTCGATGACCGAGGCGACGAGGATGAGGTTCGTCTCGGGCAGCACGAGGATGTCGATGTCGAGCGTGTCGGAAGAGGGATCGAGCATGGCGGCATCCTGCTGCTCCGTCGCCTGAATTGTCAAGGATGGTTCCGGGAAGGGAAAGCATCGCACCTTCTCTTGGCTCGTAATGGCCTCAACGGGAATACTGGGAGAACGACAATGCCCCTTGCGATGAACCGCGACGTCTTCATCACCTGCGCCGTCACCGGCTCCGGCGACACTGCCGGCAAATCGCCCCATGTGCCGCGCTCGCCGAAGGAGATCGCCGAATCGGCCATCGAGGCCGCCAAGGCCGGCGCTGCCGTCGTGCACTGTCACGTCCGCGACCCGGAAACCGGCGCGCCGAGCCGGCGCAACGACCTCTACCGCGAGGTGACCGAGCGCATCCGCGACGCCGAGGTCGACGTCGTCCTCAACCTCACCGCCGGCATGGGCGGCGACATGATCTTCGGCAACACCGAGCAGCCGCTGCCGCTCAATCCCGTCGGCACCGACATGGCCGGCGCCACCGAGCGCGTTTCCCATGTCGCCGAATGCCTGCCGGAAATCTGCACGCTCGACTGCGGCACGATGAACTTCTCGCTCGGCGACTACGTGATGACCAACACGCCGTCCATGCTGCGCGCCATGGCGAAGATGATGACGGACCTCGGCGTGCGCCCCGAGATCGAGGCTTTCGACACCGGCCATCTCTGGTTCGCCAAGCAGCTCGTCGAGGAGGGCCTGATCGAGGATCCCGTGCTCATCCAGCTCTGCATGGGCATTCCGTGGGGCGCGCCGGACGACCTCAACACCTATATGGCGATGGTCAACAACGTGCCGCCCTCCTGGACCTTCTCGGCCTTTTCCATCGGCCGCAACGCCATGGCCTACCCGGCCGCGGCCGTGCTTACCGGCGGTAACGTGCGCGTCGGCCTCGAAGACAACCTCTATGTCGGCAAGGGCCAGCTCGCCAACAACGCCCAGCTCGTCGACAAGGCCGTCACCATCATCGAAGGCATGGGCGCCCGCGTCATCGGCCCGGCCGAGGTTCGCGAGAAGCTGAAACTGACGAAACGCGCGCCGCGCGGGTGACTGATCAGACTGCCCTTCACCCTAACCCTCTCCCCGCAAGCGGGGAGAGGGGACTTGCCCCACGCAGGGTCACTGATTGGGGAAATCGGCGCGGCATACCCTTCTCCCCGCCTGCGGGGAGAAGGTGGCGGCAGCCGGATGAGGGGCGACACACACCAACGAAACCAAGGGAACGCACAGCATGACCACCATCCAAAAGGCAGCCTGTGTCGGCGGCGGCGTCATCGGTGGGGCCTGGGTCGCGCGCTTCGCGCTGGCCGGCATCGACATCAAGGTCTTCGATCCGCACCCCGAGGCCGAGCGCATCATCGGCGAGGTCATGGCCAATGCCGAGCGCGCCTACGGCATGCTCACCATGGCGCCCCTGCCGCCCAAGGGAAAGGTCACCTTCTGCAAGAGCCTTGAAGAAGCCGTCGAAGACGCTGACTGGATTCAGGAAAGCGTGCCCGAGCGGCTGGAGCTGAAGCGCGGCGTGCTGACGAAGATCGACGCGGCGGCAAGACCCGACGCCCTCATCGGCTCCTCCACGTCCGGCCTGATGCCGACCGATCTCCAGCGCGACATGAAGCATCCCGAGCGCCTGTTCGTCGCCCATCCCTACAACCCCGTCTATCTCCTGCCGCTCGCAGAGCTCGTCGGCGGCGAGAAGACCTCGCGCGCCGTGCTGGAGGACGCCAAGGCCAAGCTCGCGCCCATCGGCATGAAGGGCGTCATCATCAACAAGGAGATCGAGGCCTTCGTCGGCGACCGCCTGCTGGAGGCCGTCTGGCGCGAGGGCCTCTGGCTCATCAAGGACGACATCTGCGACACCGAGACACTGGACGACGTGATCCGCTATTCCTTCGGCATGCGCTGGGCGCAGATGGGCATGTTCGAGACCTACCGCATCGCCGGGGGCGAAGCGGGTATGCGTCACTTCCTCGCCCAGTTCGGCCCCTGCCTCTCCTGGCCCTGGACGAAGCTCACCGACGTCGTCGACCTCGACGACGCGCTGGTGGAGAAGATCGCCGGCCAGTCCGACGCCCAGTCCGGCGCGCGCGGCATCCGCGAGCTGGAGCGCATCCGCGACCAGAACCTCGTCGGCATCATGCATGCGCTGAAGGCCGGCGACGAGGGCCGCGGCTGGGGCTCGGGCAAGCTGCTCGCCGAATTCGAGGCGCATCTGTGGGCGAAAGCCGGCAAGGCGAAGGTCGAGGTCTCCGCAAGCGAACCGCTCCGCCTCCTCGACACGAAGGTCAACGCCGCCTGGGTCGACTACAACGGCCACATGACGGAGCACCGCTACCTCCAGCTTTTCGGCGATACGTCCGACGCGCTGCTGCGCCTCATCGGCGTCGACTTCGACTATGTCGAGGCCGGCCACAGCTACTACACGGTGGAGACCCATATCCGCCATCTCGGCGAAGCCAAGCTCGGACAGGCGCTCTACACGACGCTCCAGCTCCTCTCGTCCGACAAGAAGCGCCTGCACTTCTTCACCCGCATCCACGACGCGGCGACCGGCGACGTCATCGCGACCGCCGAGCAGATGATGCTGCATGTCGACTCGAAGGCCGGCAAGAGCGTCGATGCGCCTGCCGACGTGCTGGCGAAGATCGCACCGATCGCCGGGGCCCATGCGAAGCTGGCGGCGCCGGACGGCGCGGGGCGGAGCGTCGGGCAGAAACATAAGTAAGGCGCAAGCCTCCACCCCCCTCTGCCCTGCCGGGCATCTCCCCCTCAAGGGGGGAGATCGGCAAGGGGCAAGGCGGTGCCACGATCCAATCTCCCCCCTTGAGGGGGAGATGCCCGGCAGGGCAGAGGGGGGTAGCCGCACGCACCTCCCGCACAAATACGGGAGGACTTTTCCATGAATTTCGCATTGACCGACGAGCAGCAGATGATCGTGGACACGGTCCGCGCCTTCGTCGAGACGGAAATCTATCCGCATGAGAGCGAGGTCGAGCGCACCGGCCATGTGCCGCCGGAACTCGGCCGGGAGATCGCCCGCAAGTGCAAGGAGATCGGCTTCTTCGGCTGCAACATGCCCGAGGAGGTCGGCGGCGCGGGGCTCGACCACACGTCCTTCACGCTGGTCGAGCGCGAGCTCGGCCGGGGCTCGATGGCGCTCACCGTCTTCTTCGGCCGCCCCTCGGGCATCCTGATGGCCTGCAACGACGAGCAGCGCGAGAAATACCTGCTGCCGGCCGTCAGCGGCGAGAAGTTCGACGCGCTGGCCATGACCGAGCCGGACGCGGGCTCGGACGTGCGCGGCATGAAGTGCTTTGCGAGGCAGGACGGCGACGACTGGGTCGTCAACGGCACCAAGCACTTCATCAGCCACGCCAACATCGCCGATTTCGTCATCGTCTTCATCGCGACCGGCGAGGAGGACACACCGCGCGGCAAGAAGAAGCTCATCACCTGCTTCCTCGTCGACCGCGGCACGCCCGGCTTCGAGATCCGCGAGGGCTACAACTCCGTCTCGCATCGCGGCTACAAGAACTGCATCCTCACCTTCGACGAATGCCGGCTGCCCTCCGCGCAGATCCTCGGCGAGGTGCACAAGGGCTTCGACATCGCCAACGACTGGCTCTACGCGACGCGCCTCACCGTCGCCGCCACCTCGGTCGGCAGGGCCCGCCGCGCCTTCGACTACGCCCTCAACTACGCCGCCGAGCGAAAGCAGTTCGGCAAGCCGATCGGTGCCAACCAGGGCGTCTCCTTCAAGCTCGCCGACATGATCACCGAGATCGACGCCGCCGACCTTTTGACGCTGTCGGCCGCCTGGCGTCTCGACCAGGGCCTGCCGTCGAACCGCGAGATCGCCTCGGCCAAGGTCTATGCCACGGAAATGCTCGCCCGCGTCACCGACGAGGCGATCCAGATATTCGGCGGCATGGGCCTGATGGACGACCTGCCGCTTGCCCGCTTCTGGCGCGACGCCCGCGTGGAACGCATCTGGGACGGCACCTCGGAAATCCAGCGCCACATCATCAGCCGCGATTTGCTGCGGCCGCTGGGGGCTTGAGGATGGGAACCGGCGTTACCCCCCTCTGCCCTGCCGGGCATCTCCCCCTCAAGGGGGGAGATCGGCAAGAAGCCCGATCCTTGCTCAAATCGAAACATCGAAGAGGGGCGAAACGCCGCCCCATCCAATCTCCCCCCTTGAGGGGGAGATGCCCGGCAGGGCAGAGGGGGGTGAAACCTTGACCCGCCGCCCCCTCGACCGCCTTATCCGCCCGAAATCCATCGCCGTCTTCGGCGGCAAGGAGGCGCGGCGGGTCATCTACCAGTGCGACAAGATGGGCTTTGCCGGCAATATCTGGCCGGTGCATCCGCGCGAGGAGGAAATCCTCGGCCGCAAGTGCTATCGCTCGGTCGCCGAGCTGCCGGGCGCGCCGGATGCCTCCTTCGTCGGCGTCAACCGGGAGCTGACCATCGGCATCATCCGGGACCTTGCGGCACGCGGCGCTGGCGGCGCGGTCTGCTATGCCTCCGGTTTCCGCGAGGCGGTCAGCGAGCTTGCCGACGGCGACGACCTGCAGAAGGCGCTGGTGGAAGCCGCAGGCGACATGCCGATCCTCGGGCCGAACTGCTACGGCTTCATCAACATGCTGGACGGCGCCCTGCTCTGGCCCGACCAGCACGGCATGCTGCGCATCGAAAAGGGCGTCGCCGTCCTCACCCAGTCCTCCAACATCGCCTGCAACATCTCCATGCAGCAGCGCGGCCTGCCGCTCGCCTATATCCTGACGGCCGGCAACCAGGCGCAGACGGGCCTTTCGGACCTTGCGCTGGCCGTCCTCGAAGACCCGCGCGTCACTGCCGTCGGCCTGCATATCGAGGGCTTCGACAGCCTGGAAGCGCTGGAACGCCTCGGCCAGCGCTCGCGGGACCTGAAAAAGCCGGTCGTGACGCTGAAGGTCGGCAAATCCGAGCAGGCGCAGCTTGCCACCGTCTCGCACACCGCCTCGCTCGCCGGCAACGACGCCGTCTCCTCGGCCCTCCTCGCCCGCCTCGGCATCGGCCGCGTCGAGACGCTGCCGGAACTCCTGGAAACGCTGAAGCTGCTGCATGTCGCAGGCCCCCTGCCGAGCCATGACATCTCCTCCATGTCCTGCTCGGGCGGCGAGGCCTCGCTGATGGCCGATGCCGGCGTGAAGCGGAAGGTCAACTACCGCACGCTGAAGGATTTCCAGCGCCGGCCGCTGCGCGAGACGCTCGGCCAGATGGTGACGATCTCCAACCCGCTGGACTACCACACCTTCGTGTGGGGCAACCGCGAGAAGCAGACCGAGGCCTTCACGACGATGATGAAGGGTGACTATGCGCTGAACCTCGTCGTGCTCGATTTCCCCCGCCTCGACCGCTGCGATGCGGAAGACTGGACGACGACCTGCCACGCCGTCATCGATGCCGCGAAAGCCGCAGGCGCCAATGCCGGCATCGTCGCCAGCATGGGCGAGAACATGCCGGAGGCGACCGCCGAGATGCTGATGCGGAACGGCGTCGTGCCCTTCTACGGCATCGAGGAGGCGCTTGCCGCCGCCGAGACCGCCGCCGGCATCGGCGAAGCCTGGGCGAAGCCGCAGCCCGCACCGCTTCTGAAGACCGGCACAGCCGAAGGAGAGGCAATCACCCTCACCGAGCACGACGCCAAGCAGGCGCTCGCCGCCCATGGCGTGCCGGTGCCGAAGGGCCTTGCTGCCGACACCGCCGAGGCCGCCGCGAAGGCCGCCGAAACGCTCGGCTTCCCCGTCGTGCTCAAGGGCCTCGGCGTCGCGCACAAGACCGAGGCCGGCGCCGTGAAGCTGAACCTTGCCGACCGCGAGGCGGTGCTGGAGGCGGCAAACGCCATGGCCGGCGTCGCCTCGGGCTTCCTCGTGGAAAAGATGGTGGCAAGGCCCGTCGCCGAGCTCATCGTCGGCGCCATGCGCGATCCGGTCGCCGGCCCCGTGCTCACCGTCGGCGCCGGCGGCATCCTCGTCGAACTGCTGGAGGATTCGGCGATCCTGACGCTGCCGGCGGACGAAACAGCGATCCGCGAGGCGATAGAAAGCCTCAAGGTTGCAAAGCTGCTCGGCGGCTATCGCGGCGGCCCGAAAGGCGATATCGACGCCCTTGTCGCCGCCGTCGCATCAGCGGCATCCTATGTCGTTTCAAACGCTTCAATAATCGAAGAACTGGACGTTAATCCCGTAATGGTGCTGCCGGAAGGCGACGGTGTCGTCGCAGCCGACGCACTGATCCGTCTGAGGAAAAACCCATGACCGGACCGATAAGACAGCGCCGCGA
>Ga0222423_1001585_pt1 | contig 10030 bp, 8 predicted proteins | sample 3A0metagenome_FD_182472 | JGI IMG/M metagenome (GOLD analysis project Ga0222423, IMG submission 182472) | Enriched microbial communities from leaf-cutter ant dump, University of Wisconsin, Madison, United States - 3A0 (version 2) | ecosystem: Environmental > Terrestrial > Nest > Insects nest >...
ACCACCACCGTTGATCACGCTCAGCGCTGGCGGCCACCCTCCCCCTTCCCGCCGCCAGCGTCTTCGCCCCGCGACGATTTCCCCTGATCGTCGCGGGGTTTCTTTGTCCGGGCAATCGCCCGTGATCGCTGCCTCGGCAAGATGGTTGGAATCCGAGCTCGCCGTCTTCGGCAAGTCCTGAAACGTCCATCCCTGGCCGCACTTTGCGCTGGAAAGACAGAGGCGCGCAGCGCCGGATTGACGGTCGCTCGCGGGATCGCGGTGGCGACGGGTTATGATGCGGGATCGACAGTGATCGGCATGTGCATGAGCGAGCGGGGCAGAGGCAGCGACATCGGTCCGAGGCATCCGGCGGAACCCGCTGCGTGGACCTTTTTCCGCCAGTGGCTGCGCAATCCGCGTTCGATGGCCTCGCTTGCGCCGTCGGGCCCGCAGTTGACGCGGGCGATGATGCAGCAGCTGCCTGCCGATGCGCGCTGCGTCGTCGAACTCGGTGCGGGGACCGGTGTGTTCACGCGCGCCTTGCTCGAGCGTGGCATCGCGCCGCGCGACCTGCTCGTCGTCGAACTCAATCCGGAACTGCACGCGCTGTTGTGTGGCCTGTTTCCGGACGTGGCGATCGTCAACGGCGACGCGCGCGAGCTGCATTCGATCGCCCGGCGCCGCGGCTTCACCCGTCCGGTGGACGCGGTGGTCAGCGGTCTGGGTTTCCTGACCATGCCGCGCGAAATCCAGAAGCAGATTCTTCAAGCCGTCTTCTCCGTGCTCGGCGAAGGGCGCAGCCTGATCCAGTTCACCTATGCGCCGACCTCGCCGATCACCGCCGATCTGCTCGACGAAGTCGGCCTGGTCGCATCGCGCGTGGCGTTCGCGCCGTTCAACTTGCCGCCCGCTTTCGTCTTCAAGCTGTCGCGCCGCGCTGCCTGAGTGTCATCGTCGCCGCGCGATGGCGCGGTATGATGCGAGTCATCTGGCAGTCGAGGGCGGGTCGTGTCCGAATCGTTTTTTTCCGATGCAGGCAAGCAGTGGCAGGCGTTCATGCAGCAATCCGCAGGGCCGTGGAGCGAGTTCCTGCGGCCCGGTGCGCGTACGCCGGATGCATTCGAGCAATGGACGTCTGCCTTTGGCGGCGCGGGGTCCACGCCGCGCGAGACCATCGATCGTTTCATGCAGGGCGCCAAGGATTATGTTGCCTTCATGCAGTCGACCCTGAACGCAGGCGGGGCGAATGCGGATGGATTGTCCGCATGGGCAGAGCCGATCAAGCGCATGTTTGCCGCGCAGGGAGGCCACGGCGCGGCGTTCGACAATCCCTTCGCGCGACTGTGGCCGGCGCAGGCGGGCAACCCTTTCGCGGGACTGGCGTCCGCGCCGTTCGCGGCGCCTTTCGCAATGCCCGGGGCGGCGCCTGACCTGCAGGATTTCAAATCCTGGCTTGCGTTGCCGACCTTCGGCCTGACCCGCGAGCATCAGGAACGCCAGCAGAAGGCAACAGTCGCCTGGGTTGAATACCAGGAGCAGGTCGCGCGCCACAACGAGCAGATGTTCAAGGCCGCCAAGCGCGGTTTCGAACTGTTCGAGGGCAAGCTCGCCGAGCGCGAGCAGCCGGGGCGGCAGGTCGAATCGCTGCGCGCGCTCTACGACCTGTGGGTCGACGCGGCCGAGGAAGGTTATGCCGAAGTCGCCCTGTCGCAGGAATATCGCGAAGCCTATGGCGCACTCGTCAACGCGCAGATGCGTCTGCGCTCGCTGGTCCAGCAGGAAGTGGAGCGCGTGAGCGCGGATTTCGGCATGCCCACGCGCGGCGAGATCGACAGCATCGGCCAGCGCCTGCAGGCGTTGCGTCGCGAAGTCCGCGAACTGCGCGGTGGCGACGCGTTGATCGACGAGATCGCGCAGCTGCGCGGCGAGCTCGACGCGCTCGTGCGCAACACCGTGCGCGAGGCAATGGCCGAGCCAGCCGCAACGCCACCTCAGGCGGTGCCACGCAAGCGTTCCGCGCCGCCGCGGCGCGCTGCCACGAGCGAAACGCCCGCAAAGCGTCCGGCTGCGAAAAAGGCTGCGCCGCCGCGCGCGGCCGCGGCGGTGGCGCCGAGCGGTTTCGCCACGCGCATCGCCCAGTTCGCCGACGCTTCGCTCGGCGGCAAGCGCAAGACGCGCAAGACCGACGCCGCGCCGGCCAAGGCCGGTCGCACCAAGAAGAAGCACTGAGCGAGCGGGGACATCATGGAAGCCATTCGAATCGAACCGGCCAAGGCGCTCGACGAAGTGCTGGCCACGCAGCGCAAGCTCGCCGCGGCGCTCGACACCTTGCACAAGATGGACGACGTCGAGTTCGGCGTCACCGCCAAGGAAGAGATCTACCGCGAGGACAAGGTCGTCGTGTATCGCTACAAGGGCGAACGCGCGCCGACCGCGAAGGTGCCGATCCTCATCGTCTACGCGCTGGTCAACCGTCCGTACATGGTCGACCTGCAGGACGACCGCTCGCTGGTCAAGAACCTGCTTGCCCAGGGCGAGGATGTCTACCTCATCGACTGGGGCTATCCCGACGGCGCCGACCGCTGGCTCACGCTCGACGACTACATCAACGGCTACATCGCGCGCGCGGTGGACGCGGTCGCGCGACATCGCCACGTGCGCAAGATCAACCTGCTCGGCATCTGCCAGGGCGGTGCGTTCTCGTTGTGCTTCGCGGCGATGCATCCCGAGCGCGTGCAGAACCTCATCACGATGGTGACGCCGGTCGATTTCCAGACGCCGGACAACATGCTCTCGAACTGGGTGCAAAAGCTCGACGTCGACCTGTTCGTGGACACGCTCGGCAACGTGCCGGCCGACCTCATGAACCTGTGCTACCTCATGCTCAAGCCGGTGCGGCTCAACCAGCAGAAGTACATCGGCCTCGTCGACATCCTCGACAACAAGGTCGAGATGGAAAACTTCCTGCGCATGGAAAAGTGGATCTTCGACTCGCCCGACCAGGCCGGCGAGGCGTTCCGCCAGTTCCTCAAGGATTTCTACCAGGGCAACAAGCTCATCAAGGGCGGGCTGAAGATCGGCAATCGCGAGGTGCATCTGGGCAACATCACGATGCCCGTGCTCAACGTGTTCGCCGAGCAGGATCACCTCGTGCCGCCGGCGGCTTCGCGCGTGCTCGCCGATCACGTCGGCACGAAGGACTACACGCAGATCGCATTCCGAGGCGGCCACATCGGCATCTACGTGTCGGGCCGTGCGCAGCGTGAAGTACCCGGCGCGATCCACGACTGGCTGGCCGCGCGCGCGCGTTGACTTCGATGCCGCGGCGGCGTGCGGCCGCCGCGGCTTGTTGCTCCGAGCTGTTCCAGCCGCGCGGTTCGCACAGCGGACACGATGGACGGCGGTTGCCGAAAGAGTCGCCGTGAAACGGTATCGAAAGGGCCGCGCGGCATGCTGCACGGCCATTACCGCCTGCAAAGAAGCCAACCGATGAACGATGTCCTGATGACCCTGCACGGCGTCACGATCACGCCGTGGAAGCTCGTCGGCCTGATCGGCACCTTCCTGTTCACCGCGCGATGGTTCGTGCAGTTCTACGCGACCCGCAAGCTCAAGCGCGTGGTCATGCCGATGTCGTTCTGGTACCTGTCGGTTGCCGGCAGCCTGATGACGCTGTCCTATTTCATCTGGGGCAAGAACGACTCGGTCGGCATCATCCAGAACGCCTTCCCGATGTTCGTCTCGGCCTACAACGTCTACGTCCACCTGCGCCATCACAAGCCCGAAGTGATCCGGCCGGGCGGCGCTGAAGAAAGCTAGGAACGAGCGAGCAGCAGTGAGAAACGAGTAAAAGCCAAACTCGTTTCCTGCGCCTCTCCGCTCACTCCTCGCTATTCCGGGTCGTAATCGAGGTTCGAGGCGAGCCAGCGTTCGGCTTCGGCGAGTGACCAACCCTTGCGCTTGGCGTAGTCCTCGACCTGTTCCCTGGAGAGCCGGCCGACGACGAAATACTGGCTGCGCGGATGCGCGAAATACCAGCCGGACACCGCCGCGGCCGGATACATCGAGAAGCCCTCGGTGAGCTCGATGCCGGCGTTCTTCGTCGCATCGAGCAGGCGGAACAGCGTCGCCTTTTCGGTGTGGTCGGGGCAGGCCGGGTAGCCTGGGGCAGGGCGGATGCCGCGGTATTGCTCGTCGATGAGGGCGTCATTGTCGAGCGATTCGTCGTCGGCGAAGCCCCAGAATTCCTTGCGCACGCGTTCGTGCATGCGCTCGGCAAACGCCTCGGCAAGACGATCGGCGAGCGCCTTGAGGGTGATCGCCGAGTAGTCGTCGTGATCCTGCAGGAAGCGCTCGATGTGCGCTTCGATGCCGAGCCCAGCGGTGACGGCGAAGCCGCCGATCCAGTCCTCGCGGCCCGAGTCTTGCGGCGCGACGAAGTCGGCGAGGCAGAAGTCGGGGCGTTCGACCGGCTTGTCGACCTGTTGGCGCAGGAAGTGCAGGGAATGGGGAGTCGGGAGTAGGGAATGGGAAGGAGCGGAAGCAGCTTCATCCCATTCCCCACTCCCCATTCCCGATTCCCGGTTCTCCGCCAGGAGCACCACATCGTCGCCGACCGCGTTTGCGCGCCAGAAGCCGATCACGCCGCGTGCGGTCAGCCATTTCTCCGCCACGATCTTGTCCAGCATCGCGCGGGCGTCGCGGTACAGCTCGCTGGCCTGGGGGCCGACGACTTCGTCGGTGAGGATGGCCGGGAAGCGGCCTGCCAGTTCCCAGGCGTTGAAGAATGGCGACCAGTCGATGTAGGCGACGAGCTCCGCCAGCGGATAGTCGTCGAACACCGTGATGCCGGGCTGGCGCGGCGCGGGCGGCGCGTAGTCGGCCCAGCCGCCGTCGAAGCGCTGCGCGCGCGCCTTGTCGAGCGGCACGAGGCGCTTGGCATTGCCGCGATCCTTGTGGCGCTCGCGGATCTCGGCGTACTCGCCGCGGATTTTCGTCATGAAGTCGTCGACGAGCTCCTTCGAGATCAGCGACTGCGCCACGCCGACCGCGCGCGAGGCGTCCTTGACCCAGACGCAGGGCGACTTGTAGTGCGGTTCGATCTTCAGCGCGGTATGCGCGCGCGAGGTCGTCGCGCCGCCGATCAGCAGCGGGATATGGAAATCCTGGCGCTGCATTTCGCGCGCGACGTGGCTCATTTCTTCCAGCGAGGGCGTGATCAGCCCGGACAGGCCGATCATGTCGGCCTGCTCGGCGATCGCGGTGTCGAGGATCTTCTGCGCCGGCACCATCACGCCGAGGTCGATGACCTCGAAGTTGTTGCAGGCGAGCACGACGCCGACGATGTTCTTGCCGATGTCGTGCACGTCGCCCTTGACCGTGGCCATGACGATCTTGCCATTGGATCTTCCGACGTCGCCGGTGCGCGCCTTCTCGGCCTCGATGAAGGGCAGCAGATACGCGACCGCCTTCTTCATGACGCGCGCGGATTTCACGACCTGCGGCAGGAACATCTTGCCGGCGCCGAACAGGTCGCCGACGATGTTCATGCCGTCCATCAGCGGGCCTTCGATGACGTCGAGCGGACGCGCGCATTCAAGGCGCATTTCCTCGGTATCGACCTCGGCGTACGCATCGATGCCGTGCACGAGCGCATGCGCTAGGCGTTCGCGGATCGGCAGCGAGCGCCAGGCGAGATTCTCGACGACGACTTCGCCCTTCTTCGCCTTGTAGCGTTCGGCGATTTCGAGCAAGCGTTCGGTGGCGTCCTTGCGCCGGTTGAGCACGACGTCCTCGACGCGCTCGCGCAGTTCCGGGTCGAGGTCGTCGACGATCGGCAGCGCACCGGCATTGACGATGCCCATGTCCATGCCGGCGCGGATCGCGTGGTAGAGGAAGACCGCGTGGATCGCCTGGCGCACGGTCTCGTTGCCGCGGAACGAGAACGACACGTTCGACACGCCACCGGAGACGTGGCAATGCGGCAGCGTCTGCTTGATCAGCCGCGTCGCCTCGACGAAGTCGACCGCGTAGTTGTCGTGTTCCTCGATGCCGGTCGCGATCGCGAAGATGTTCGGATCGAAGATGATGTCTTCGGGCGGGAAGTCCAGGCGTTCGGTCAGCAGCCGGTAGGCGCGCGTGCAGATCTCGACCTTGCGCGCGCAGGTGTCGGCCTGGCCTTGTTCGTCGAAGGCCATCACGACCGCGGCGGCGCCGTAGCGCAGCACCTTGCGCGCGTGGTCGAGGAAGACTTCCTCGCCTTCCTTGAGCGAGATCGAGTTGACCACGCCCTTGCCCTGCAGGCAGCGCAGGCCGGCTTCGATCACGCTCCATTTGGACGAGTCGACCATCACCGGCACACGCGCGATGTCGGGTTCGGAGGCGATCAGGTTGAGGAAGCGCACCATCGCGGCTTCCGAATCGATCAGGCCCTCGTCCATGTTGACGTCGAGGATTTGCGCGCCGTTCTCGACCTGCTGGCGCGCAACCGCGACCGCCTCGTCGTAGCGATCTTCCTTGATCAATTTGCGGAACTGCGCGCTACCGGTCACGTTGGTGCGTTCGCCGACATTGACGAACAGCAGCTCGGGCGTGATCAGCAGCGGCTCGAGACCGGAGAGGCGGGTGTGGCGGGGTCTGGTCATTGCTTCTTGCTTCTTCTCTTTCCCGTCATTCCGGCTTTCGCCGGAATCACTGATGTCAGGCGGCTTTCGGCACGAGATGCGGCAAGCGGCGCGGCGCCACGCCCTCGACCGCCCGCGCGATCGCCTCGATGTGCGCCGGCGTCGTGCCGCAGCAGCCGCCGACCATGTTGAGCAGGCCGGAGCGCGCGAATTCGCCGATCAACTCGGCCATCTGTTCGGGCGTCTCGTCGTATTCGGCGAACGCGTTGGGCAAGCCCGCGTTCGGATGCGCGCTGACGTAACAGGGCGCGACTTGAGACAGCACGTCGACGTACTGGCGCAGTTCCTTCGCGCCGAGCGCGCAGTTGAGCCCGACCGACAGCGGTCGGCTGTGCGCGACGGACGTGTGGAAGGCTTCGGTGGTCTGGCCCGACAACGTGCGCCCGGACAGATCGGTGATGGTTCCGGAAATCATCACCGGCAGGCGCGCGCCGCGCGCGTCGAATTCTTCCTCGATCGCATACAGCGCGGCCTTCGCGTTGAGCGTGTCGAAGATCGTCTCGACCATCAGCGCGTCGGCACCCCCGTCGATCAGGCCGGATGCCGCTTCGCGATAGGCGATGCGCAATTCCTCGAAGCTGGTATTGCGAAAACCCGGATCGTTCACGTCCGGGCTGATCGAGGCGGTGCGGCTGGTCGGGCCGAGCACGCCGATGGCGAAGCGTGGCTTGCCGGGCGTTTTCTTCTCGGCCGCGTCGCAGCACTGGCGCGCAAGGCGCGCGCCGGCTTCGTTCAATTCGCGCACCAGCGGTTCGAGGTGGTAGTCGGCCTGGCTGATCGAGGTCGCGTTGAAGGTGTTGGTTTCGACGAAGTCCGCGCCCGCGTCGAGGTAGGCGGTGTGGATTGCGCCGATCACGTCGGGGCGCGTCAGCGTGAGCAGGTCGTTGTTGCCCTTGAGGTCGTGCGGATGGTCGGCGAAGCGCTCGCCGCGATAGTCGGCCTCGTCGAGCTTGTAGCCTTGCACCATCGTGCCCATCGCGCCGTCGATGACGAGGATGCGCTTGGCCAGTGCGTCGAGCAGCGCGTCGACGCGCGCGGGGTTGAGATAGGGCAGGCTCATGGTTTCCTCGCCAGCAGGCTCATGACTTCGAAATGTGGCGCGCGGCGTTCGCGCGTGAGGCGTTCGCAGGCGATCGTTTCCAGACCGGCTTTTTTCGCGAAGCCGCGCAGGTCGTCGGTGGTGAAGCCGAGGTTGCGGTGCTCGAACGGCTCGACCACGGTGCGGTGCGCGTGCTTGCCGAGCGTCGCGGCGAGCAGGCGGCCGCCGGGGCGCAGCACGCGCGCGGCCTCGGCCACGGCGAGCGCGGGTTTTTCGCTGTAGGTCAGCGCGTGCATGAGCAGGACGAGGTCGAACTTTTCGTCCTTGAAGTCGAGCGCGTGCATGTCGCCGACGCGGACTTCGACGTTGCGCAGCGCTTTCAGGCGCTCGCGCGCGGCGGCGACCACGCGCTCGCTCGCATCCACGCAGACGATCGAATGCGCGCGCGGCGCGAGCAATTCGGCGAGCACGCCGTCGCCGGAGGCGATGTCGAGCACGTCGCCGGTTTCGACCAGTTGCATCATGCCGCGCGCCAGCGCTTCCCAGGTGCGGCCCGGCGAGTAATGCCGCTCCATGTCGCCGGCCACCGTGTCGGCCCAGCCTTCGGCGCGTGCGCGCTTGGCGAGCAGGGCGGGCAGGCGGCGTTCGTCGTCGCGCAGGATCGCGTCGTCGACGTTCTCGCGCAGTGCGCGCAGCAGCGTGGTTTCCTTGGCGTCGAGCTCGCCGTTGTAGCGGTAGTACGAGGACACGCCGGCGCGGCGGTCGCGCACGAGGTCGGCTTCCTTGAGCTTGGCCAGGTGCGTGGACACGCGCGGCTGGGCCAGGCGCAGGATCGCCGAAAGTTCCGCGACGGTCAGTTCCTCGCGTTCGAGCAGGGCGAGCAGGCGCACGCGCGTCGGATCGGAAAGCAGGCGCAGCAACGCCGAGGTGGCGGCCAGATCCACGCAATATCCCTTTATCTTGATTGAAGGATGAATAGCGTAGCGACGGCGGCTGGCAGCGTCAATGCGGGTCATCTGCGACAGCGGATATGCTTGGCGGATGCTTTCCCCTTCTTTCCGCGTTGCCGCACGCTTCGCACTCGTCGCGGCGCTGGGTTTTTCTCCCTTCTCGATCCCCGCCGAGCTCGAAGACGATGAGCTCGCCAAGGCGTGGACGCCCGATGCGCAGCACGTGCCGTATCGCTCAGTCGAAACGCCGGGCCGTCGCGATGGCGAAAGACTGCCGCTGATCGTGTTCCTGCACGGCGACTGGCAGGACGGTACCGACAACGAATCGCAGCTCGCCGGCCGTGGCAACGGTTCCTACGAACTCGTCGATGCCGCGCGCGAGGACGGCATCGCGCTGGTCTACGTCGCGCCGCAGACGACGGATGCCTATTGGCCGCCGCGTCGCGTCGCCGCCGTCGTCGCCGCTGCGCTCAAGCGCTGGCCGATCGACCCGCGCCGCATCTACCTCACCGGCATTTCCGACGGCGCGACCGGCGTGTGGGACGCGCTGAAAGCGTATTCGACATGCTTTGCCGCGGGCGTGCCGATGTCGGGCATGACTGAGCTGGCCGGGCTCGGCCCGATCCGCGACGTGCCGCAATGGGTCTTCCACGGCAGCGACGACGACGATACCAATGTCGAAACCGGCTACGACGGCGCGATGGTCGGCTCGCGCGCGGTCGTGCGCGCGCTGCGCGCGATGGGCGGACGTCCGCGCTACACCGAATACGCCGGCGAGAAGCATGTGATCTGGCCACGCGCCTACGCCGAGGACGCGTTGCTGCCGTGGTTGCTGGGCCAGCGCTTGCGCGGCGCACCTTGTGACTTCGCCACGCTCGTCCCCTGAGCGAGGCGCATCCGCTGCGTTGCGCGCGCCGTGCGCAGAACCGCTAAAATCGCGCTCAATTCCTTGATTCGTCATTCCCGCGCAGGCGGGAGTCCGCGGGTTTTCGTTGCACATCGGGCGCCGCCGCCGGATGGTACCGATGGCTTCCCGCTTGCGCGGAAATGACGCAATCCCGGACATCGCAGCAGACCGTTTCCCAGGAGCCCGCATGGATTTCCGTCCCACCGAAGACCAACTCTCGATCCAGTCCATCGCACGCGATTTCGCGCAGAAGCGCATTGCGCCGGCCGCGGCCGAGCTCGACGCGAAGGGCGAGTTCCCGCTCGACAACATCCGCGAGATGGGCCAGCTCGGCCTGATGGGTATCGAGGTGCCGCACGAATACGGCGGCGCGGGCATGGACACGATCGCCTATGCGCTGGCGATGATGGAAATCGCCGAGGCCGACTGCGCGCATTCGACGATCATGTCGGTCAACAACTCGCTGTAC
>Ga0222423_1001588_pt1 | contig 10010 bp, 6 predicted proteins | sample 3A0metagenome_FD_182472 | JGI IMG/M metagenome (GOLD analysis project Ga0222423, IMG submission 182472) | Enriched microbial communities from leaf-cutter ant dump, University of Wisconsin, Madison, United States - 3A0 (version 2) | ecosystem: Environmental > Terrestrial > Nest > Insects nest >...
GCACTGGACGCAGGACCCGCAAGTCGGCGGCGGCCGCCTGATCGGCGAGGGCTGTCACTTCATCGACCTGATGCGGCATCTGGCCGGCGCGCCGATCGTCGGTTTCGACGTGGCTGCATTGGGCGAAGCGCATGGACCGGCGCGCAGCGACAACCTGACCGTCACGCTGCGCTTCGCCGACGGATCGCTGGGCACGCTGCATTACCTCGCCAATGGCGACAAGGGTTTTCCCAAGGAGCGCCTGGAGGTTTTTTGCGCCGGCCGCGTCTTGCAGCTGGACAACTTCCGCCGCTTGCGCGGCTGGGGCTGGAAAGGTTTCCGGGCGATGAACCTGTGGCGCCAGGACAAGGGCCAGGCTGCCTGCGCGGCCGCGTTCGTCGCCGCGCTGCGCGACGGCGGCGCGGCGCCGATCCCGCTCGGTGAAATCTTCGAGGTCAGCCGCGTCGCCATCGAGATCCAGGAAGCGCTCGGATGACGAGCGTGGCGCGGTGGTTCCACACCATTCGTCATCTGCGACCGATCCAGATCGGCGGCCGGTTCTGGTTCCGGCTGCATCGGCCGCGCGTCGACCTGCGGCCGGCAGCTGCGCAGCGCCGTTCCGCGTCGGCATGGCGTTTTTGTGCGCGTGCCGCGTCGATGACCGCTGCATCGACCTTCCGTTTTCTCGGCGTGGAACGCACGCTGCGCGATGCGGGCGACTGGAACCGGGCCGACTGGCCGCGCCTGTGGTCGTACAACCTGCACTATTTCGACGATCTCGCCGCCGACGCGACGGCGGAGCGTGAGGGCTGGCACCGTGCCCTGATCGCGCGCTGGATCGCGGAAAATCCGCCGGCCCGCGGCACCGCCTGGGAGCCGTATCCGACCTCGCTGCGCATCGTGAACTGGGTCAAATGGCTGCTCGCCGGTCGCATGGCCGATGCCCCCATGCGTGACAGTCTGGCCGTGCAGGCCCGCTGGCTGCGCGGGCGCAAGGAAATCCACCTGCTCGGCAACCACTTGTGGGCGAACGCCAAGGCTTTGGTGTTTGCCGGCAGCCTGTTCGAGGGCGGCGAAGCCGCGCGCTGGCAAGCCGATGGCCTGGCGTTGGTGCGGCGCGAACTTGCCGAGCAGATCCTCGCCGATGGCGGTCACTTCGAGCGCAGCCCGATGTACCACGCCATCGTGCTCGAAGACCTGCTTGACCTGATCCAGTTGGCGGCCGTGTTGCCGGCGGGATTCGACGCCGGCGAAGTCGCCTCGTGGCGCGCCATTGCCGTGCGCATGCTGCGCTGGCTGCGCGTGATGACGCATCCCGACGGCGGCATTGCGTTGTTCAATGATGCCGCGCTGGGCATCGCGCCCGATCACGCCGCGCTCGATGCGTATGCGCGGCAGCTCGGCATCGAGTCCGATGCGGCGCCCCTGGCTGCGCTGGAAACCTTGCCCGACTCGGGCTACGTGCGCCTGCAGGCCGGAGCGGCCGTACTGATCGCCGACGTCGGCGAAATCGGCCCGGACTATCTGCCAGGTCACGCGCATGCCGACACGCTGAGTTTCGAGTTGTCGCTGCATGGCGTGCGGCTGCTCGTCAACGGCGGCACCTCGACCTATGCCGAAGGCGCCGAGCGCCAGCGCCAGCGCGGCACGGCCGCGCACAACACCGTGCAGGTCGACGGCGAGGATTCGTCGGAGGTCTGGGCTGGTTTCCGCGTCGCCCGCCGTGCGCGGCCAAGCGCGGTCAGTCACGGCGTCGATGCCGATGGGCTGTGGCTGCGCGCGTCGCATGACGGCTACCGGCGCTTGCCGGGGCGTGCGCTGCATCGCCGACAGTGGCACCTGTCGGAGCGGGCGCTGAGCATCGTCGACGAGATTCAGGGCGGATTTCGCGAGGCCGTGGCGCGCGTGCATGTGCATCCGGATTGGCGCATCGGCACCGCCGGCAACGCGGGCGGCCGCCTCTGCCGCGGCGATGATGTCCGGGCGCGGGGCGCGCTCGAATGGCGCGTGCACGATGCCGCGGCGACGGTCGTGGACGGCTCCTACCACCCGCGTTTCGGCGTCGACCTCAAGGGCCAGGTGATCGTGGCGCGCTTCGAGCAGGCGCGTTGTCGATTCGAGCTGTCATGGGCATGACGGTGCCGGTGGCATCGTCCACACACGGCCGCGCGCTGCGCGGCGCAATCCATTGAAGAGATCGCATGCGCATCCTTTTCCTCTCCGACAACTTTTCGCCCGAGAGCAACGCGCCGGCGACGCGCCTGCATGAGCATGCGACGCGCTGGGTACGCGATGGCCATGACGTCACGGTAGTGACTTGCGCACCGAATTTCCCCGAAGGCAAGTTGTTCGAGGGTTATCGCAACCGCTGGCGCCAGGTGGAGACGATCGACGGCATCCGCGTGGTGCGCGTGAAGACCTACATCACCGCCAACGAAGGTTTCCTCAAGCGCACGCTCGATTACATGAGTTTCATGTTGATGGGCTTCCTGGCGGGCTTGTTCGAACGCCGGCCCGACGTCGTGGTGGCGACCTCACCGCAGTTTTTCTGCGCGCTCGGCGGCTGGGCGCTGTCCGTGGCGCGCTGGCGGCCGTTCGTGTTCGAGCTGCGCGACCTGTGGCCGGCCTCGATCGTCGCCGTCGGCGCGATGAAGGACAGTCTGGCCATCCGCTGGCTGGAGAAACTGGAACTGTTCCTGTACCGCCGCGCGGCCGCGGTGGTCTCGGTCACCGAATCATTCCGCGAGGATCTCGTGTCGCGCGGCATAGCGCGCGACAAGATCGACGTGGTCATCAATGGCGTCGATCTCGACCGCTACCAGCCGTTGCCGCGTGACGAGGAATTGGCGCGCGAGTTCGGTCTCGAAGGCAAGTTCGTTGCCGGCTACATGGGCACGCACGGTCTTGCGCATGCGCTCGAAGACGTGCTGGCCGCGGCGCAGCGGCTGCGCGGCCGCGACGACATCGCCTTCTTCTTTGCCGGCTCCGGCGCGGCGCGGGCCCGTGTCGAGCAGATCGTCGCCGAGCGTGGACTCGACAACGTGCGCCTGATTCCGCGCCAGCCCAAGCAGCGCATGCCGGCGCTGTGGAGCCTGTGCGACCTGGCGATCGTGCCGCTGCGCGACGACCCGCTGTTCGCCACGGTCATTCCCTCGAAGATCTTCGAGTCGATGGGCATGGGCGTGCCGATCCTGATGAGCCTGCCCGAAGGGGAGGCGACGGCGATCGTGCGTGCGACCGGCAGCGGCGTGTGCGTGCCACCGCAGGATGCGGAGGCGATGGCGGCGGCGATCGAGCGGCTGGCCGCAGACTCCGCCGCCATGGCCACGCTGCGCGCAGCCGCGCACGCCGCGGCACCCGCGTATTCGCGCGACACGCAGGCGCGTCGCATGCTCGCGACCTTGGCGAGGGCTTGCCGACGATGAGTGGCGCGAGCCTGGTGCGTTTGTTTACACGTCGGCGAGATGATCCGGCGCGCTCCATTCTGCGACAATGGTCACAATTTCGTATTCATGCGAACCGTGGCCGTCTGGATTGGTGGCTCGCGGGAAACCGCGCCGTGGCGCGCGCGGCAATGGCCGGCAGGCACATTTTCTGCAGGGAGCTTTGCTGAAAGGTTTGGGGGCGAGACGAACATGCTGGACATGCATTGCCATCTGCTGCCGGGCATCGACGACGGCGCCGTTGACCTGGAGGTCGCGCTGGCGATGGCGCGCATGGCCGTGGCCGATGGCATCACCTGCATTGCCTGCACACCGCACATCTATCCGGGTCTGTACGAAAATACGGCACAGGGCATTCGTGCCGCCGTCGCGAACCTGCGTGTGGAGCTGGCGCGTCACGGGATCGCGCTCGAATTGACCACGGGCGCTGACGTCCATCTGGAGCCCGGCCTCGTCGGCAGCATTCGCGGTGGCCGCATTCCCACGCTGGCCGGTTCGCGCTACCTGCTGCTGGAGCCGCCGCATCATGTGGCGCCGCCGCGGTTCGAAGAGTCGGTATTCGAGCTGACTGTGGCCGGTTACGTGCCGGTGATCACCCATCCCGAACGCCTGAGCTGGCTCGACGACCACTACCCGATGTTCCAGCGCCTGGCCAAGGCTGGCGCGTGGATGCAGGTTACCGCGGGCAGCGTGACCGGCCGTTTCGGCCGCCGCCCGAAATATTGGTCCGAACGCATGCTCGACGAGAGCATGGTTCATCTTCTTGCCACGGATGCGCATGACCCGCAAAGGCGGCCGCCGCTGCTTGCGGAAGCGCGTGCTGCATGCGCGGATCGTGTTGGCGAGGTGGAGGCGCGGCGCCTGGTCATCGACCGTCCGCGTGGAATCATCGACAATCAGGCGCCGCAGGATTTGCCGGTACCGCACGTCGCTCGCGACGAGCCGGCCGGTCGTTGGGGCTTCTGGAAAATGGTGCTGGGCCATTGACCACTATGGGCAAGGTGTTCGTCATGGGATTTCACCGGTTCGTCTTCGGGCTGCTGCTTGCGTTGCTGCTGGCGGGGTGTGCTTCCAATCCGGCGGTGACGCCGGTCGCCAGGGACGCGCAATTGCCACCGCCGGATACGACTTCGGCGTCGGGCGCCTACGAGGGCGGCAGTGATTACCGCGTGGGAGCGCAGGATCTGCTTGTCATCACCGTATTCGGCGTTCCCGATCTCAGTCGCGAGGTGCGCGTCAATTCGAACGGCCAGATTTCACTGCCCCTGATCGGTGGCGTGCAGGCCGGTGGCCACACCATTCCCGAGCTCGAAAGCGACATTGGCGCGAAGCTTGAGAAGACCTACCTGCAGAACCCGCAGGTCAGCGTGTTCGTCAAGGAATACACCAGCCAGCGCGTCACCATGGAGGGTTCGCTGAACAAGCCCGGCATCTATCCGCTCAGCGGGAAAACGACCTTGCTGCAGGCGGTGGCCATGGCCGGTGGGCTCGATCCGCTGGCCCGGCTCGACGGCGTCGTCGTGTTCCGCACGATCGACGGCAAGAAGATGGCCGCGGTGTTCGATATCCACAAGATCCGCTCCGGTGAAAAGGATGATCCGCAGATTTACGGCGACGATGTCGTTGTCGTCGACAAGTCCGGTTCCAAGAGCGCGCTGGACAATTTCATCAGGGCGGCGCCGGCGATCGGCCTGTTCCTCCTGCTCTGAGCGCAGGCCGTTGGTCGAGAAGTCGAGAAAAGGAAATCCATAGATGCAGGATGAAAAGCTGCCAGCCGATCCTTCGGCGCAGGACAAGAGGCTTCCCGTACACGATCGCCGGCACAACGATTCCGATCGTGCCCTGCAGGCCGCGCGCACGATCGCGCACCTGCTGCCCTCGGAAGCGCAGAACGAAGATGAAATCGACCTGCTCGCGTACTGGCGCCTGTTGGTCAAGCGGCGCTGGCTGATTCTCGGCGTGCTGTCGGTGGTGGTGGCGCTGGCCCTGGTCCGGACCCTGTTGACCCCGTCGGTGTATCGCGCTACCGCCGTGCTGCAGATCGATACCGACAGCATGCAGATCATGCAGGTGCAGGGCATTTCGCCCATGCGCGGTGGTTACGATCCGGATTTCACGCAAACGCAGATCGAGCTTCTCAAGAGCCGGTCTCTGGCGCAGCGCGTGGCCGAGGACTTGAACCTGGCCGGAAGCGGCATTTTCAAGCGCCTGGAGCCGCCGTCTTGGTTCCAGCGCCTGCGCAACCTGCTCAGTCCCGGCGCGAAGGCGGCTGACGCCTCCGACCCGGCCGGTCCGGTGGCCGGCAAGACGGTTTCCAGCACGTCGGCGACAAATGCGAAGGGCGATGCGTCCAAGGAGGCTGTGGCCGAACTGGATCGCGCCACGGGTCTGGTTTCCGGTGGTTTGGTGATCGAGCCCGTGCGCAACTCCCATCTCGTGCGCGTCAGCTACGACAGCACGTTGCCGGCGTTCGCAGCGCGTGTGGCCAACGCGGTGGCCGATGGCTTCATCGCTTCGAGCATGGATCGCCAGTTCGGCGCTTCGTCCTATGCCAAGAAGTATCTGGAGGATCAGCTGGATCAGCTGAGGACGCGCCTGGAAGATTCCGAGCGCACGCTGGTCGACTTCGCGCAGAAGGAAAACATCGTACCCACCAGCGACGGCACGTCTCTGGTCGGGCGCAACCTTGCCGACCTCAACGCATCCCTGGCCAGGGCGCAGGAGCAGCGCATCCGCACGCAGGCGCGCTGGAATCAGGTGAAATCGGCCGGCGCCGGCGCGATTCCGTCCGACATGCTTGGCAATTCGATCCTCAGCACGCTGCAGCAGCAGCGCGCGCAGTTGCAGGGTCAGTATCAGGAGAAGCTGCAGACCTTCAAGCCGGACTATCCGTCGATGCTCGCCCTCAAGGGGCAGATCGACGAGGTCGGCAAACAGATCGTCAACGAGCTGAACAACGTGCGCGCTTCGGTGAAGGCCGAATACGACGGCGCGGTATCGCAGGAGAAAATGCTCGAGGACCAGCTGGCGCAATTGCGCACGCAGACGTTGCAGGTGGACAGCCGCAGCATCCAGTACAACATCCTCAAGCGTGACGTCGACACCAACCGCGAGCTCTACAACGCATTGTTGCAGCGCTACAAGGAAATCGGCGTGGCCGGCGACGTGAGGACCAGCAACATCTCCATCATCGACCGCGCCGAGGTCCCCGGCGGGCGCTATTCGCCCAGCCTGTCGCGTAATCTCATGCTGGGCTTGCTTCTCGGCGCGGTGCTCGGCGTCATGCTGGCCCTGCTGCTCGAATTCCTCGACGACACCATCAAGGCCCCGCACGACATCGAGCAGCATCTCGGTCTCGGCGTGATCGGCATCGTCCCCAAGCTCAACCGACAGTCGCCACGCGATGCGCTCAAGGATCCGCGCTCGGCATTCTCGGAAAGTTACCGCTCGGTGCGTACGGCGCTCCAGTTCTCCACAGAACGCGGTGTGCCCAATGTGCTGTTGCTTACCAGCGCAGGAGCGGGTGAGGGCAAGTCCACGTCTGCGCTGACGCTGGCGCGCAACTTCGCCCAGCTCGGCAAGCGCGTGCTACTCGTCGAAGGCGATCTGCGCAATCCGACGCTGGGCAAGACCATGGGTGTAGCCACCGACACCGGCCTGAGCAGCCTGCTGGCTGGTGCGGCCACGCTGGAGCAGTCGTTGACGCACACCGACGACCCACGTCTTGACGTCATCCTTTCCGGGCCGTTGCCGCCCAGTCCCACTGAATTGCTGGCTGGCGCGAAGCTCGTGTCCCTGATGACGGCCGGCGCCCACCGCTACGATCAGATCATCATCGACGGACCGCCCGTGCTCGGCATCGCCGATGCACCGATCCTGGCCAATATGGCCGCCGGCACGTTGTTGATCGTCCAGTCCGGCGCAACCCGGATCGATGCCGCGAAATCGGCGATCAAGCGTCTGCGGGCCACGCGCGCGCGACTCGTCGGTGCGTTGCTCACCCAATATGACGCGCGCGCCAGCGGCTACGGCTACAACTACGAGGGCTATTACGCCTATGGTGCGCCGCGCCTGCAGGCGCGATGACAAGGAGGAGAAGCGATGGCCGATGAAGCCCTGGAACAGGCACTGGCCCTGCTCGATGCGCCGATCCGGCGCTTCGAGGTTCGTGCCAAGCCCTTGCCGGACGACATCGGCGTCGTCATCCAGCTCGCTTCAGCCAGTCAGCCCGCTTTGGGCGAGTGCGCGCGGCGCTTGCGCGAGCCTGAAGATCGGCTGCTCGAAGCGGTACGCTTTTACCTTCAGCAGGCCTTGCTGGAGCCCGGCACCGACGCCTATCGCGTGCTCGGCGTCGCGCCCGACGCGTCACCCGGGCAAATCCGCGAGCACTACCGCTGGCTGCAGCGCTGGCTCCATCCGGATCGCCAAGGGCAGGCGTGGGAGGCGCAGTTTTCCACGCGCCTGAACTGGGCGTGGCGGATGTTGCGCAACGATTCTGCGCGGAAGGCCTACGATTCGGAGCGCGCCCCCGGCATCGTGCCACCCGTGCAGGACAACCCTGTCGCCCCGCTGGCGCAGGGTGAATGGACTGCCGTGCCGGTCGGCAGGCGTCCGTCCGGAGCCTGGCTTGGGCGCACCTTGGTGGGCTTGTCGTTTGCGATTTGCCTGGGGCTGTTCTATCTGGCGCTGAAGGTTCCTGATGCGCCGCTGATCGAAGATGCCAGGATCGATGCGGCCGTGCCTGTCGCGGTCATGACGACGCGGCAAGCGGATGTGCAGCCAATGCCGACGATCGGCAATCCGGCCATGCCCGGGACTCCGCTCGACGAGCGTGCGGCTGAGCCGGAGTCCTTGGTCGCCGACAGTGTCTCCGCCTCCGTCACGCCGGTTGATCCGCCGCAGTTCGCGATCGAGATGCCTGCGCCCGAGGCAAGTCGTGGCAGCCACGCAACCGCCGTCGCGGCATTGGCCGGGTTCCCCCATGCGGATGCCGACGTGGCGGACCAGGTGGTCGCCCAAACGGCCGCACCGAAACCCGCTGCGCGGGATGCGGGCGCGATCCGCGCAGTGACCCAAGCCACCGCGCGACGTGAGGCGCCGCGAGCCGCACCCGCACCCGGCGCATCGCCCGAGACGGCGTCCGTCGCGCCGGGTACCGCACCACACAATGATGTCGTGGCGGCGCAGGAAGCCGCATCGCCCGTCGTCACGAGCACCGATGCCGGTTCCGTGCCAGTTGCCGGGCAAGTACTCCCCGCGCCTTCGCCGCCCACTACGGTCGCGTTTCAGGCGCCGGTACGAGCCGCGGCGTCGCTGCCCGCGGGTGAGCTGATGGATCGCATAGCCCTGGCCCGCAAGCAGGTCGGTGACATCGTCGAGTATTTCCGCAGCAGCGATGCCGTCGCGCCGGCCTGGGGGGACGCGCCGGCGCCGCACAGCGCCTGGCAACAACGCGGCGCCTTGCGTGATCGCGTGGGGCTGGAATCCGCCGCACACTTCGCATTGGATTCGCCGGTCTGGCGCGTTTCCGACGAAGAGGCCAGCATCGACGCTGCCTATCACGCGGAACGTGCGCACCGCGTCGCTGAAAACGGGCGCTTCCGCATGAGCATGGCGTGGCGGGGCCGAGCCTGGCAGCTCGTGCAGGTGGAGCTGGAGCCGCAGCAATGACCGGCGTTCGCCTCGCAATCGCACCGTTGCTCGTGCTCGCTGCATTGCTGGCGGCGTGGCGTGTCGTTGCACTGGGCATGGCTGACGGCTTGGCGGCGCGCTTCCCGCAGGATGCCTTGGCGTGGGATTCGCGCAATGCGCAGGCCCGGCTGATGCTGGCGCAGCAGCAGTTCAAGGACGGGCAACCCGCGGATGCGGCGGCGACGGCGCGGGCACTGCTGCGGATTGAACCTTTGCAGGCCGAGGCGCTGGCCACGCTGGCGCGCGCAACGGAAGCCGAGGGCGATGCCGCGGGCGCGCGAGCCTTGTACGCACTGGCCGCGCGCCGCGCGCCGCGCGACCAGTACACGCGTGCCTGGCTGGTCGGGACGCAGTTGCAGGAAGCGGACTATCCGGCTGCGCTGGCCAATGCGAATGTGCTGATGACCATTGCGCCGCCACGTCGGGAGGTACTGATCCCTATCCTCGTCCAGTTCGCCGCGCAACCGGCCTTCGCCACCGAGTTGGCTCGCGTGCTGGCCGACAAGCCGGACTGGCGTGGCGCATTCCTCGACAAGCTGCGCGAGAGTGGAAACCATGATGCGCTCGATCAGGTTTACGGCGCGCTGCAGGACGACGGCGCCCTGAGTGCAGCCGAGGCCGGGCAATGGTATGACTGGCTGATCCACTCCGGCTTGTGGGGTGAGGCCTACAGTCGATGGGTCAGTGGGCTGCATCTGGCGCCCGGCGCGACATTGCCGCTGGTCTACGCTGGCGATTTCGAGAGCGCGCCTACGGGAACCGGGTTTGATTGGCATGTCGAAGGTGCGCCTGGCGTCGGCATCGAGCGTGTTGCCGTGGCTGGTGCGACCGGTGACCATGCTGCGCGCGTGAGCTTTCTCGGTCGGCGCTCGCCCGATATCCACTTCGAGCAGGACC
>Ga0222423_1001590_pt1 | contig 10007 bp, 9 predicted proteins | sample 3A0metagenome_FD_182472 | JGI IMG/M metagenome (GOLD analysis project Ga0222423, IMG submission 182472) | Enriched microbial communities from leaf-cutter ant dump, University of Wisconsin, Madison, United States - 3A0 (version 2) | ecosystem: Environmental > Terrestrial > Nest > Insects nest >...
CAGACCACGCGACGCTGCCCGGCTTGGAGCGGCTCCTTCCGCCCCGCACGCTGCACGTCGAGATAGTCAGCGACGGCGGGCAGTCCCATGCCGCCAATCCATTCCAGTTCATCTTTGAAGAACTCGAGGGGACGGTCGAAGAAGGCACTCGGACGATAGGCGGCCTTGACTTCGCTGATCGCCTCCTGCAAGTAGGTCGATGCGTCGTCCCCGGCGATGCTGTTGCGCCGCATCAGCCCTAGCCCCGCGAGGTATCCGCGGGCGAAACGCCCGTAGGTCTCGACGACGACACCATCAGCTTCTCCATCTGCAAGGTGCCGGAGGTAGTTGACCAGTGAGTTGTCGTGGGTCAGCAGAAGCGTCGGGCCGTGGTTTGGAGTTGCATCTCGGACGAGGTGGCCGGCACGGAGGATTGCCATCACGGTCTTGCCAGACCCGGCGGTCCCTTGGATGACGTGATGGCCGACGGCGTCGAGGTAAACCACGTGGTGTTGCTCACCGTTCAGGGGCGGCAGCGGCATGCTGATCCTCTCGACGCGGGCAGCGTGAGCTCATCAAGGGGTGCAGTCCGAGACCATTTGACCGGCGGCGCTGAAGTCGTCCGATTAGTGATGCGCGCGACATAGTGCCCTTGGTCGTCAGCATGACTGTGGAGAGGCCGGCGGATTGCGGAGTGCGCGTTCTGTAGTAGCTGTTCGAGGGGCGCCATTGCTCGGGATCACTCTTCCTGACTCAGCTGGTCGGGCAGATCCTCGATGTCGAGTTGCGGATCGCCGTTGATCTTGGATGCGGAGAGCGGTCGGCGAGCATCCACCGCGGTGAAGCGGATCTCCTTGCCGGTCGCAGTCGAGACTTGGGACACCTCGGCAGGGAGTGCGCGGAGGCGGTCCACGGCGGCCTTGTTGCTCCGGTATTGCAATGCGATGAACCAGCCTTTGGTGGCGTCGTCGGATTGCAGGTAACTAGGAAGCTGGTGGTGCAGGCCGTTCCAGAACCTGCCGTTGTGGAGCTTCTTGACTTCGATCAGCAGACGGGCGGATGTGCCCGAGGACGCTTTGAAATCGACCGGACCGCGCCCGAGCTCGACCTCCCGGTCGAGCTCGACATCGAACTGTCGGAGGTACTGCTGGGTGATCCCCAGGAACACCAGCTGGGCTGCCTCTTCGGGTTTCTCGGAGTCATCGTCATTCCAGAGCAGGCTCCAGCCTCGCTGGTCTTCGATGAAGTGCCGGAACTGTTCTACGACTTCCGCGGCGAGGTCGACGAGATCGTCGTGGGTCGCGATCGTGCGCGGCGGAAGGGGATGCGCAGCGGCATATCGTGCCGGTTCCCGGTCCCACTGAACAACGCCGAGCGGGTCACCGCCGAAGTCGTACCCGATCAGGTCTTTCCGGCTGGTCTGGGCTCGCGCCCAATCCCGGACTCGATCGGGGTGCTGGCGAGCGAAGGCGACGATACTCGCCTTAGTCGCTGCCTGGCCGACCTGGAGGTTGAGCGACAAGCGAATGTCGTCATTGAAGTGGGAGTCGAACCAGTCATCCGCGTTCAGCGTCGGCAGGCCGTTGAGGAGGAACTCGGGGACGAGGATCACCGGACGCCCAGTGACAGGGTTCGTTGGAAGAGCAACGTCCTCGTCATGCCATCTGGCGCTGTCCAAGCTGACACGAGCATGCCGGATCTTGTGCTTCTTAAGCGGGACGCTATGGCGTACTGCGATGGCCTGCGTGTATGAGATCAGGCGGCTCTTGATGACGTTGGCAGTCGCATCGGAGATCCGGTCCGCCCCGATTCCCTCGTTCAGGATGCCGATTTCCTCGATGTGTTCCGGCTGCCCGAGGCCTGCAGCGATCGCGACGGCGATGCCGTCGGCCATCCGTGCCGCGTAACTATCGCCGGCGCCCGAACCGCGCGTGCCGTCCGCCGTGTAACCGAGGCCGAGCTCGAAGGGCTCCGGGAATGTGAGCAGTCGCCGTGCCGCCTGTGCTGACACCGAGGTGCTGCTCGTCGCCCTGGCTACGAGTCCGTAGCAGTGGACGAAGTGAGCGATGAGCTCCTCGTGCGCTTGCGCCCATTCACCCCCTGCTTCGAGAAGCAGCAGGGGGTCGATGAAGAGTTTGGTGTCGATGGTGAGGTGCGGATCAAACCAGTCATCTGCTCCGGAGCGCCCGATTCCGAAGGCTTCCGAGAATCTCACGAGCGATCCCCGGTAATCGGAACGCGAGATGCCGCGACCTCATAGAGATCCGCAGGGAGTCCCGATCCAGAGAGGAATCTGTCGTCGTCGATCCCCGCGGAGCTCATGACCTCACGGGCGCGTGGCAGCATCGAGGGCATCTCAAGTGACGTGACCCGGCCGGGCTCAGCGCGGCGCCACCCGTTCTGCGACATACGGATCACAGCGTTCCGGTAGGAGACATCGCTCATAACGCCGAGCGCACGGGCCCGGTACAGCAGCGCTGCCAGGCTGACTCCCCAATGCTCCTTGAGCTCCGCGAGCTGTGCCCATGCACGGCCAGCCGTAGAACTCGGCAGGAAAGGGGCGATCTCTTCGGCTGGCATGAGGAACTCGGATGCGAATCGATGGGCCTGTTCTTCAGCGATCTTCCCGCCAGGTTCGGCGTCGTGATGCATGATCAGGTGCCCGAGTTCGTGAGCAACATCAAACCGCTGCCGGTAGTAGTCGTCTTTGACGGGGTTCAGAACGACAATCGGCCGCGTGGCGGTATGCAAGGAGAAGGCGTCGATCGCCGCGATCCCCGGTTCGCTGAAGACGACGACCACGCCCGCGCGCTCGGCGAGGCGGATTACATGCTGAATTGGTCCGGGACCGACGCCGAAAAACTCGCGAGCCTCCCTCGCTGCTCTTTCCGGAGTCGTTGTCTGCTCCTCTGGATCGACAGGGAGATCAGGAAGCATCGTTTCGGGAAACTCGACAGCGTTTTCCAGCATGCCTGTTACCTCGGCGACGAACTTCCCGTATGCCTCGGCTTCATCCTGAGCGATCTGCGGGGTAGAGCGGAGCGACCGGAAGTGCGGCTTGTTTACGCGGGGCGGCGCGCCACCCCCGAAGAACTGCGGCTCGACTTTCAAAGCAAGCGCTAGCTTGGCCACCGTCGCCCGGTTGGGCTGCTTCGTGCCGCTTTCCCACGCTGTTACCGAAGCCGGTGACATTTCGATCAGCGCGGCGAGATGGGCTTTCTTCAACCCTGCGAGCTGTCGGGCCATCGTCAGCCGCTCGCCGTTGAAGAATGAAGCGGCGGCGGCGAGCGTCTGGGATGGCCGGCGCGCGCTATCCATTCGCCGCGCCCGATCCTTCGCCCGCGAGGGGCTTCTTGATACGCACGATGACATCGTCCACATTGGTCGAAGCGGCGTCACCGGGCAGCACGGGAGGTACCCGCATGGCCGTGCCGCTCATGGGAGTGCCTCCCGAGAGCAGCAGGCGACGCCAGTGCCAGCACGAGTCTTCGGGGTGCGCAGGATTCTTGCTTTGTCCGGCATAGAGCTCGAACTGCTTCGTAACCGGGTTGAAAGCATGCGCTGCCACGAGGGTCACGCCAACGAAGTCGTCGTCATCGGGAATGCCGGGGATCGACTCCAGGCCGAAGTCAGCGTCGTCGAACAGGGTGCTCTCGCCGACAAACTGCTGCGAAGCGACCCGGCGCTTGGCGTCGCTGCGCTGCACCCACTTGATGTCATCGACACGTCCGAACGTGAAGGACTGCAGCAGGACCCGGTAGCCGTCAGCCGCCCAGCCGGGCGACTGACGGTAGTTGCTCCGCGCAATCGCATCCGGAGAAATAGAGGGCATGGAGCGGAACACCGAGGGCGCGATCCCGCGCTCAACGACATCCGAGCCAGTTCCGTCCACGTCTTCTCCCAGAACAAACCGCCCGTTCGAGGTCGCGCGGTCCATCAGATCCTTCAGGTGCTTGAAGTTGAGGTAGCCAATGACTCCCTGGTCGTGGCCTGCATCCTCCTCATAGATCTGATCGGTGGCCGCGAAGGCAGCTGGCGCGGCCCACGCGAGCACGTCGAGGAGGCCGGAGTTCCGGAGGCTCGCGATGGCGTCGTCTTCAGCGGTCATGCGATCAGCCTACAGCATGGTCAGTACTCGGCGCGCTCAGTTTTACTTTGAGCGTGTCAGATCCGGGAAACGCCAACTCCGGCGGCCGGAGGCGGGCGGTCAGCTCCGGCTCCCAAACTGCTTATCGAGTATCTGGGCGGTGATGGGATCTACTGCCTCGTCGCGCTGGATGTAGTGCTGGACCGTGATCCGGGGGTCTGAGTGCCCGAGCAGTTCAGCAGCGAGCAGAAGGCCGCCAACTTCATGGATCGTCGTCGCCACAGTGCGGCGGAAGCGGTGCGGCGTGACGTCGGCGACACCTGCCGAGTCCATGATGTCGCGTAGCTGCCGCCGGATGTTGTTCGTCGTCAGCGGGCTGCCAGCGCGGCTTGAGAACAAGAGGGTCCCGGCCGGAGCGGGCCCGATCCGTCTCATCCGGGCGCGGATAGCCCTTACCGCGAAGCTGGGAAGCGCGATCCGTCTCACGGAGCGGCTCGTCTTGGGATGGTCTTGCCGGTGGGTCGGCTCGCCCTTGCCGCTCACGATGGTGCCGGAGATCCGCACGGTCGGTATGGATGCACGGAGATTGAGGTCACAGAGGCGCACGGCGAGCACTTCACCGATCCGCGCGGATGTGCCGAGCATGAGCTCGATGATCTGGCTGAGCTGACCGTCGAGTCGAGGTCCGGCGTGGATCGGTCGCCGCTCCCACTCGCGGATTGCCGACCGAATCGAAGTGATGTACTCAGCCGTGAATACATCCGGCACATGCGCCGGGCGGTAGATCCGTGCGATGTGATCCATCGGGTTCCGCGGGATGACCTCGTGCCTGACAGCGAGGCCGAGGGCAAGGCGGAGCGCGATCCTGGCCTGGCGTGCGCGGTTGTAGCTCTGTGACCCCCAGTCCCGACGCCCACACATCGACCCCACGCCAACGACAACAGACCGCCACACCGCCACGACCTCTCTGCACGATGACGCGAGACACCCACCCCCCACAACGAACGATGTCCCGCGTCATCGAGTGAACGATGACGCGGGACATCACAAACGTCGGGCTGACAGGATTTGAACCTGCGACCCCTTGACCCCCAGTCAAGTGCGCTACCAAGCTGCGCCACAGCCCGCTGGCCCCGAAGGGCCGTCGAGAATCCTACCCCAGCCTGCCGGGTCGGGTTGCCCGCGACACCTCAGCGTCGCCGCTTCTCGCGCACCCGGACGGACAGCTCGATGGGGGAACCCTCGAAGCCGAAGGTCTCGCGCAGCCGCCGCTCGATGAAGCGCCGGTAGCCCGCCTCGATGAACCCCGAGGCGAAGATCACGAAGCGCGGCGGGCGCGAGGACACCTGGGTGGCGTACAGGATGCGCGGCTGCTTGCCGCCACGCACCGGGTGGGGGTGCGCGGCGACCAGCTCACCGAGAAAGGAGTTGAGCTTGCCCGTGGAGATGCGCTTCTCCCACGACTCGAGCGCGAGGTCGAGCGCGGGGACGAGCTTCTCGGCGTGCCAGCCGGTCTTCGCGGAGATGTTCACACGGGGCGCCCACTGGACCTGGACCAGGTCGCGCTCGATCTCCCGCTCGAGGTACGGGCGACGGTCCTCGTCCATCAGGTCCCACTTGTTGTACGCGAGCACGAGGGCACGACCCGTCTCGACGGCCTGCGCGATGACTCGCGTGTCCTGCTCCGTGAGGGTCTCGGAGGCGTCGATCAGCACGACGGCTACCTCGGACCGCTCGATCGCCGCGCGCGTCCGTAGCGAGGCGTAGAAGTCCGCCCCGGAGGTCTGGTGCACGCGCCGCCGGATCCCCGCCGTGTCGACGAACCACCACGTGCGGTCCTTGAGCACGATGAGCTCGTCCACGGGGTCACGCGTGGTCCCGGCGACGTCGTCCACGACAACCCGCTGGGAGCCCGCGAGCTTGTTGAGCAGCGAGGACTTGCCGACGTTGGGCCGTCCCACGAGCGCGACGCGCCGCGGGCCGCCCTCGGGGATGGCCTGCCCGTACGCCGACTCCTCGGGGAGCACGGCGAGGATCGCGTCGAGGAGGTCCCCGGTGCCTCGGCCGTGCAGGGCGGAGATCGCGAACGGTTCCCCGAGCCCGAGGCTCCACAGCATCGCGGCGTCGGCCTCGCCCGAGGGTCCGTCCACCTTGTTCGCGGCGAGCACCACGGGCTTGCCCGAGCGCCGCAGCAGGCGCACCACCTGCTCGTCCGTCGCCGTCGGCCCCACGGTCGCGTCCACCACGAAGAGCACGGCGTCGGCGAGGGCGATCGCCACCTCGGCCTGCTCGGCCACGCGCGCGTCGATGCCCGCGACGTCGACCTCCCAGCCGCCCGTGTCCACGAGCGTGAAGTCTCGCCCCGACCACTCCGCCTCGTAGTGCACGCGGTCGCGCGTCACCCCGGGGGTGTCCTCGACCACGGCCTCGCGGCGACCCAGGATCCGGTTCACGAGCGTCGACTTGCCGACGTTGGGGCGTCCGACGACGGCCAGCACGGGCAGCGGGGCACGCTGGCGCTCGCCGTCGTCGTCGAAGTCTGCGACGCCCAGCAGGTGCAGGTCCTCGTCGTCGAGCTCGTACTCGCGCAGCCCTGCGCGCAGCGCCTCAGCACGGGGGACGTCGTCGACGACCTCGATGGGAACCTCGGGGCCCTCGGGCTCGTACTCGCTCTCGCTCATCGGGCTATTCTCCCCCGTCGATCGGCCAACGGATCATCCGTGGGCAGGGCGATGCCGGAACGGGCCACCGCTTCGCCGACGACGGCGGCCAGCGCGACCCTGATCTGCTCGTTCACCGCCACGAGGGCGGCCCTCCCGGACACCCCCGCGACGCGCTCGACGCGCACGGGCGCACCGAACTCGATCCACAGCCGCCGGCGCAGCCCGGGCGGCCGGTGCACGGACTCCCCCGTGCGGCGCGTGCCGAGCACGGCGGCGGGCACCACCACGGCCCCGCCGTTGAGCGCGAGCCACGCGGCGCCGGCCCGGGCGTCCGCCGCATCTCCCTTGCCCCGGCTCCCCTCGGGGAACACCGCGACCACACCGCCCGTGCGGAGGTACGCGCGCGCGGCGGCGAGGGCGGAGCGTCCGCCGTCGGCCTCGTCCACGGGGATCTGCCCCGACGCGCGCAGCAACCACCCGAGCGGGCCCACGAACATCCCGCGGCGCACGAGCACCGACGTCGCGCGTGGCACGGCGCCCACGAGCAGCGGCCCGTCCATGAGCCCGGTGTGGTTCGCGACCACCACCACGGGGCCGTCCGCAGGGACGTGCTCCACGCCGTGCACGCGGGTGCTCCACACCCCGCGCGCGAGGAAGACCCCCACCCGGCGCGCCCACCCCGGCGGGGTGCGAACGTGGGTCACCGCCGCCGCGCGGCGAGGTCGAGCACGGCCTGGACCACCTCGTCGAGGGTGAGGTCGGACGAGTCGATCGTCACCACGCCGTCGGCCGCCTCGAGGAAGCTCGTCACGGCCGAGTCGACCTTGTCGCGCTGCACCACGAACTGGCGCGTCCGCTCGACGGCGGCGGCGTCGGCGGAACCGTGCACCTCCGCGGCCCGGCGCGCGAGCCGCGCCTCCTCGGATGCGGTGAGGAGCACGCGCACGTGGGCGTCGGGGGCGATCACCGTGGTGATGTCCCGTCCCTCCGCGACGATGCCGCGACCGCCCGAGAACGCGTCGGCACGGCCCTCGTCGGCGATCGCCCGCTGCTGGCGCTCGCGCAGCTCGGCGCGCACGTCGAGGTTCGACGAGACCGTGCTCACCGCACCCGTGACCCGTTCGGTGCGGATCGCGGCCGCGACGTCCGTGCCGCCCACGCGGACGCCAGGATCCGCGGGATCGACGCCCATCTCGAGCGGCATCGCGCGCACCGCCGCGAGCACGGCGGCCGGGTCCTCGAGGTCCACCCCCTGGTCGAGGCACCACCACGTCGCGGCGCGGTAGATCGCCCCCGTGTCGAGGTAGGCGAGCCCGAGGGTCGAGGCGACCCGCTTGGACACCGTGGACTTGCCGGACCCGGAAGGACCGTCGATGGCGATGACGAGCTCAGGCATGGTGCTCCTCCCCCGCGACGCGCCAACCGCGGGCCGCGAGGACGTCGGTGAGCTGTCCGGTGCGACCGGGCAGCACGGAGATGGAGGCCAGCCCCACGGGCTGACCGGGAGAATGCTCGAGGAGCAGGTCCTCGACGTTGACGCCCGCCTCGCCGATCTCCACGAGCAACCGGGCGAGCTCGCCGGGCGTGTCCGGGACGAGCACCGTGACCACCTCGAACGCGCGTGGGGCGCCGCCGTGCTTGCCGGGGATCCGCGCGACCCCCTGGTTGCCGGCCTCGATGGTGCGTGCCAGACCGGCGAGGGACCCGGTGTCGAGCGCGTCGATCGCGCGGTCCAGGTCCTCGCGCAGCCCCACGAGCAGCTCGCGCACGGGGGCGGCGTTCGCGGCGAGGATCCCCGCCCACAGCCCCGCGTCGCTCGCCGCGATACGCGTCGTGTCCCGCAAGCCCTGTCCCGCGAGCGCCAGCGCCTCGTCCCGCGCCCCGGCGAGCCGCGCGGCGACGAGGCTCGCCGCGACCTGCGGGAGGTGCGAGACGAGCGCGACGGCGTCGTCGTGCCCCTGCGCGTCCATCGAGACCGGGACGGCACCGAGGTCGACGGCCAGGGAGCGCACCGCGAGGAGGGCCGCGTCGCTCGACCGGCCCGAGTCGACGATCACCCAGGGTCGCGCCGCGAAGAGCTGCCCCCGGGCCGCCGTCGGGCCCGAGCGCTCGCGCCCCGCCATGGGGTGCGAACCGACGTAGCGCTCGAGGTCCGCCCCGGCGGCGGCGAGCGCGTCTCGCACGGACGTCTTCACGCTCGCGACGTCCGTCACGACGGCCTCGGGGTGCGCGGACAGCTCGTGCGCCACGACGTCCGCGACGACGTCAGGAGGTGCGGCGACGACGACGAGCGCCACGGGAGCGTCGTCGTCGGACGGAAGCCGTCCCGCTCCCATGTCGCACGCGATCGCGAGGGCCGTGCGCGACGGGTCCGAGAGGATCACGTCCACGCCGAGCGCGCGCAGCGCGAGGCCGACGGACGATCCGAGCAGTCCCGTGCCCACGACCCGCACCGGGCCGCGCGTCGCGACAGGGCTCACAGCTCGACGGCCTTCATGAGCGTGCCGAGCTCCGTGCGACCGAGCACCCGGGTGCGCCCCGGGCGCAGGTCACCGAGGCGGATCGGGCCGATGCGGGTGCGCACGAGCCGCGTGACGGGCAGGCCCACTTCGTCGAACATGCGCCGTACGATCCGGTTGCGCCCCTCGTGCAGCCGCACCTCCACGAGCGCCTGGTTCGGCGTCTGGTCCACGACCCGGAACTCGTCGAGCCGTGCCGGGCCGTCCTCGAGCTCGACCCCGGCGAGCAGGTCCTTGCCGTGCGCGGGCTTCACCCGCCCCGTCACCTCGACGAGGTACGTCTTGGCCACCTCGTACCGGGGATGCGCGAGCCGGTGCGCGAGCTCGCCGTCGTTCGTGAGCAGCAGCAGTCCCTCGGACTCCGCGTCGAGCCGCCCCACGTGGAAGAGCCGCTCCGTGCGGTGCGCGACGTACTGGTCGAGCGACGGGCGACCCTCGGGGTCGTGCATCGTCGAGACCACGCCCACGGGCTTGTTCAGGGCGAGCGTCACGAGCGAGGTGTCGAGCTGGACCCGCAGACCGTCCACGTGCACGACGGCGCGCTGCGGGTCGATGCGCACCCCCAGCTCGCGCACCACCTGGCCGTCGACCTCGACGCGCCCGCGCGCGATGAGCTCCTCGCAGGCTCGCCGGGAACCGAGACCGGCGCCGGCGAGCACCTTCTGCAGGCGGACGCCGTCGGGCACGTGCATGGTCATTCTCCTGAGGACTCGTCGACGTCGACCAGGTCGATGTCGGGCAGGTAGGGCGCGAGCGGGG
>Ga0222423_1001591_pt1 | contig 10007 bp, 8 predicted proteins | sample 3A0metagenome_FD_182472 | JGI IMG/M metagenome (GOLD analysis project Ga0222423, IMG submission 182472) | Enriched microbial communities from leaf-cutter ant dump, University of Wisconsin, Madison, United States - 3A0 (version 2) | ecosystem: Environmental > Terrestrial > Nest > Insects nest >...
TGCGGCGCCGAGGAACTGCGCTGGGGCTATTCGCCAAGCAACGGCATGCCCTACGCAGAAAGTATCGACCATGAATTGGCACCTGGCTTCATCCGCGATCTGGGCGAAACCGTCGGACAGCGCCTGGGGCTCAAGGTTCGCTTCGTGGAGACGCCGGACAAGCGCGCCGAACACGCGCTCGCCCAGGGCGCGATCCACCTGCTGTGCATCAACAATCCACAGTGGATGAAGGCACCGCAGCAGTTGCACTGGTCGCCTAGCCTGTTCGAGGAGGAGGACGCCCTGGTCCAAAGAGCGGATGCACCGCCTGTGGGAAACCTCGCGCAGTTGCACGATATCCGCATCGGCACCAGCCTGGGCTACATCTACCCCGCCCCACTGATGCAGGCCTTCGCCGAAGGTCGGGTGAAACGCACCGATGTGCGCGATCTGGATACCCGCCTGCACATGCTTGAAGCCGGTCGCCTGGACGCGCTGATCGACATGCGCCGCGCACTGGAATTCCTCCTCGCGCAGCACCGCGAACTACCGGTGGCGATCAACAGCAGCAATGTCCAGCGCTACTCCATCTATTGTTCGTACGGTCCGGCGCTACCACTCCCCGCCGAGCGGCTGGATGCCGTGCTGCAGGCGATGGTGAGCGACGGCTCGATCCAGCGCCTGCTGGGTGAGCAGACGGCGCGATTGCGTCAGAGACGCTGAACCGCGTCCGGCGACGGCAGTTGCTTCAGGGCTTCACGGGTTTCCACGCCCTGTGCGTCACGCCAGACCTTGAAGGCATCGATCTCCGATTGCCAGCGGCGCACCACCCAGGCCAGCACCGCCAGGTCATCAAGAAAACCGACGCCCAGCAGCCAGTCCGGCACCAGGTCCACCGGCGAAAGGAAGTACAGCAGCGCCGCCACCACCGAGACCAGCGCCTGGGAACTGATGCCGCGGTAATCGCCACGGACCCAGGCCACCAGCAGCTCCTGCAGCAGCTTCAGATCGGTTTTGGCCAGCTTGACCCGGCCGCTCTTGCGCGAAACGGCAAACAGCAGCGCCGGCAATCTCCCACCCGCAATGAAACGGCTGGCGAGCTTCAGGAAACGGTCAAATCCCGGAGGCTTTTTCATCGACTCACCTCGATAGGAAGATTCGTACAGGCAGGTTCAGGTTATCCACCTTTCCTGTGGATAACTCTGTTGAAAGCCACCCTCGATATCGCCAAAACGCCCGAGCCACGAGGGCTGCAGACAGATCGGCGATTTTTTGTTCACCCTTACAAATGCGTTAAAAATCATGCAGTTGCGGCTATGCGATGGGCTCATCAATGTCAAGGGGAGGACATTGTTTCAACTGCGTCAAATATGTGCATAAGGGTAACACCCGTCCCAAGGTTACTCCCTTTCAGACCCGACGGTCAGCGCAGCGTTCCAGAGCGCTCCCCGCACAAATGAAAACGCCCCGCGGGTAACGGGGCGTTTTCTCTGGTACGAAGGTACTCAGTTACTTCTTCGGCTCTTCCGCCGGGGCTTCAGCGGCATCAGGCTGGTTCGGGTCCTTGATGGCCAGCAGCTCCAGGTCGAATACCAGGACCGAGTTCGCCGGGATGGTCGGGCTCGGGCTCTGGGCGCCGTAGGCCAGCTCACTGGGGATAAAGAGCTTGATCTTCTCGCCGACGTGCATCAGTTGCAGGGCTTCGACCCAACCCGGGATCACGCCGCCAACCGGCAGGTCAATCGGGCTGCCGCGCTGGATGGAGCTGTCGAAGACCGTGCCATCGACCAGCTTGCCTTCGTAGTGAACAGTGACAACGTCACTGGCCTTGGGCTGCGGGCCGTCGGCTTTCTTCACGACTTCATACTGCAGGCCGGACTTGGTGGTGACCACGCCCTCACGCTTGCCGTTCTCCTCGAGGAACTTCTTGCCGGCTTCCAGAGCTTCGGAATTCTTCTTGGCGACCTGCTCTTCAGCACGCTTCTGCAGAGCGGTAAAGGCTTCGGTCAGCTCTTCGTCAGTCAGCTTCTGCTTCTGCTTGCCGACGGCGTCTTCAATACCGAGGGCGACGGCTTTGGAGTCCAGGTCATTCATGCCTTCCTGGGCGAGGCTCTTGCCCATGTTCAGGCCGATGCCGTAGGAAGCTTTCTGCGCAGGAGTCTTGAGTTCCACTTCGGCGGCCTGTTTGTCGCAGCCCGCGAGAACCAGGCCGACCAGCGCGATCGCTGCCGCCAACCGATGTTGTTTCATGCTGAATCCTTGTCTTTGCGCCGTCATGGCTGAAGTAATGAAGCCGCGAGCTTATCAGGCGCTCGTGGCCAGTGGCTATGGGCAATAGGAACCACTACCGGGGGAGAAGTTCCCACGGCAAACTTATAAGAAAATTAACAGGATAAGTCAGACGGCCAGCACGGAATCGCTGTGAGCGAAGTGAGCAACTTTCGACGGGAAGCTCTTGCAGGAAAGACTTTTGCAGACAAAAAGGCCAGCAAAGAAAAAACCCTCAGGCATTGCTACCTGAGGGCTTTCGAATTGTGGCGCAGCGGACGGGACTCGAACCCGCGACCCCCGGCGTGACAGGCCGGTATTCTAACCGACTGAACTACCGCTGCGTCGGACCTCGAGTGGTGGGTGATGACGGGATCGAACCGCCGACCCTCTGCTTGTAAGGCAGATGCTCTCCCGGCTGAGCTAATCACCCTTCGTCTCGAAGTGGGGCGCATTCTACGGAGGACATTTACACCTGGCAAGCCCCCTGATGAAAAAAATTTTCAGATGTTCCAAAGGCTTAGATGAAGAGGGCGAATGACGAAACGGGGTTGGCCTGAGCCGCGCCGAACGGAATAATGCGTCCTTTGTGTCCAGGAGTTAGCCCCTCATGTGGTTCCGCAACCTGCTCGTATACCGCCTCACTCAGGATCTGCAGATCGACGCCGATGCCCTCGAGAAGGCCCTGGCCAGCAAGCCGGCGCGCTCCTGTGCCAGCCAGGAACTGACCACCTACGGTTTCTCCGCGCCTTTCGGCAAGGGCCCGGACGCTCCGCTGGTGCATGCCAGCGAAGGCTTCTTCCTGGTCAGCGCGCGCAAGGAAGAGCGCATCCTCCCCGGCAGCGTCGTGCGTGACGCACTCAAGGAGAAGGTCGACGAGATCGAAGCCGCGCAGATGCGCAAGGTCTACAAGAAGGAACGCGACCAGCTCAAGGACGAGATCGTCCAGACCCTGCTGCCGCGCGCCTTCATCCGTCGTTCGGTGACCTTCGCCGCCATCGCCCCGAGCCTCGGCCTGATCCTGGTCGACACCTCCAGCGCGAAGAAGGCCGAAGACCTGCTGTCGACCCTGCGCGAAGCCCTGGGCTCGCTGCCGGTTCGCCCGCTGAGCGTGAAGACCGCGCCGACCGCCACCCTGACCGAATGGGTGAAGACCCAGGAAGCCGCGGGCGATTTCTTCGTCCTCGACGAGTGCGAGCTGCGTGACACCCACGAAGACGGCGGCGTGGTGCGCTGCAAGCGCCAGGACCTGACCAGCGAGGAAATCCAGCTGCACCTGACCGCTGGCAAGCTGGTCACCCAACTGTCCCTGGCCTGGTCGGACAAGCTGTCCTTCGTCCTCGACGACAAGGTCGCGATCAAGCGCCTGCGCTTCGAAGACATGCTGCAGGAGAAGGCAGAACAGGACGGAGGCGAAGACGCCCTCGGCCAGCTCGACGCCAGCTTCACGCTGATGATGCTGACCTTCGCCGAGTTCGTCCCGGCGCTGATCGAAGCGCTCGGCGGCGAGGCGATGCCCGAAGGCATCTGATGCCCCGTCAGGCGCCGCGCCCACGCGGCGCCTGACTACACAATAAGGCCCAGATAAAAAGAAGGACGGCCCATGCGTGCGCTCATCCTGCTCAGCCGCTTCATGGGCAACACCTTCGCCCTCTGGGTGCTGCTCTTCGCCATCCTGGCGTTCTTTGTTCCCTATCTGTTCACTCCGCTCACCACCGCCATCGTGCCCATGCTCGGCGTGGTGATGTTCGGCATGGGCCTGACACTCAAGGTCGAGGATTTCGCTGAAGTCGCCCGGCATCCCTGGCGCGTCACCCTCGGCGTGATCGCCCATTTCGTCATCATGCCCGGCATGGCCTGGCTGCTCTGCCAACTGCTGCACCTGCCGCCGGAAATCGCCGTGGGCGTCATCCTGGTCGGCTGCTGCCCCAGCGGCACCGCCTCCAATGTGATGACCTGGCTATCACGCGGCGATCTGGCGTTGTCGGTAGCCATTGCTGGCGTCACCACCCTCCTCGCCCCGCTGCTTACTCCGGCGCTGATCTGGCTGCTGGCCTCGGCCTGGCTGCCGGTGTCCTTCGGCGCGCTGTTCTGGTCGATCCTCCAGGTCGTCGTGGTGCCCATCGTCCTCGGACTTGTCGCCCAGCGCCTGCTCGGCGCGCGCGTGCGCCACGTGGTGGACGTACTGCCACTGATCTCGGTGATCTCCATCGTGATCATCGTCGCCGCCGTGGTGGCCGCCAGCCAGGCGAAGATCGCCGAATCCGGCCTGCTGATCATGGCCGTGGTGATCCTGCACAATGGCTTCGGCTTCCTGCTCGGCTACTTCACCGCCAAGGTCTTCGGCCTGCCGCTGGCCCAGCGTAAGTCACTGGCACTGGAAGTCGGCATGCAGAACTCCGGCCTTGGCGCCGCCCTGGCCAGCGCGCACTTCTCGCCGCTTGCGGCAGTACCCAGCGCACTGTTCAGCGTCTGGCACAACATCTCCGGCGCCACGCTTTCCACCTGGTTCCGCCGCATGACCGAAGAGCCCTCGGTCCGAAAACAAGCCCCGCAATAGGGCAGGAATCCGGCATCGGGTTGCCGGGCGCACCGGATTTGTGCAAAATAATGCACATTGTGAGGACGACCTCACCACCTTCCGGTGCTCCAGCGGGGACGGCCCTCCATTCCATCCACCGTCTGGAGAGTTCCATGTCCTGGATCATTCTGTTCGTCGCCGGCCTGTTCGAAGTGGGCTGGGCTGTCGGCCTGAAATACACCGAAGGCTTCACCCGACCGATACCGACCATCCTCACCGTGCTGGCGATCATCACCAGCATGGGCCTGCTTGGCCTGGCCATGAGGAATCTGCCCCTGGGCACTGCCTACGCCATCTGGACCGGTGTCGGCGCCGTCGGCACCGTCATCGTCGGGATCGTGCTGTTCGGCGAGTCCATGGCGCCGGTACGCCTGCTCAGCGTTGCGCTGATCCTGTGCGGACTGGTCGGACTGAAAATGAGCCATTGACGCTGTATCGGTTCTCGATACCGGCGGGCTGTCGCTTTCCCGAAAATTTGTCGGTATGCTGCGGGCCACTGTGTTTGCTAGGGTCACTGTGGCTCGTGACCTGGTGGGGCCATTCCCCACCACCCGGCTTCGACTGCACCTTGCAACTCAGGACGAGCGCGGACCTTTTCCGCAAAACAATCTTCAATAGTTCAAGGTGTAATTCCATGTCCAATCGTCAGACCGGCACCGTCAAGTGGTTCAACGACGCTAAAGGCTTCGGTTTCATCACCCCGGAAAGCGGCAACGATGTGTTCGTTCACTTCCGCTCCATCCAGGGCAATGGCTTCAAGTCGCTGCAGGAAGGCCAGAAGGTCTCCTTCATCGTTGTTGAAGGCCAGAAAGGCCTGCAGGCTGACGAAGTTCAGGTTATCTGATCCTCGTCCTGCACCACGAAAAAGCCCCGGCAATGCCGGGGCTTTTTCTTTTCCGTGGTGCAGGCTCAGCGGGCCGCGCCACGCAGTTCGGCCACCTGCTCCTGCAGCACCAGGCGCTTGGCCTCTTGCGGCGCCACCGGCTGGCCCGCCACCAGGCAGACTCGCGACCACAGCCGGCGCAGGAAGCCCTTGCTCGGATCGCGGCTGAAGAAGCTGCCCCACAGCCCCTGTAGCGCCATCGGGATCACCGGCACCGGGGTCTCCTCGATGATGCGCTCCACGCCACCGCGGAACTCGTTCATCTCGCCATCCAGGGTCAGCATGCCCTCGGGAAAGATGCACACCAACTCACCTTCGCGCAGGTACTCGGCGACTTTGGCGAAAGCCTTTTCGTAGGTCTCCGGATCCTCGTTACGCCCGGCGATCGGCACCGCGCCAGCGGTACGGAAGATGAAATTGAGCACCGGGATGCGGAAGATCTTGTAGTACATGACGAAGCGCACCGGGCGCCGCACCGAACCCGCAATCAGCAACGCATCGACGAAGGACACGTGGTTGCACACCAGCACCGCCGGGCCTTCGTCGGGGATGGCTTCAAGGTTGCGATGATCCACCCGGTACATCGAGTGGGTCAGCAGCCAGACCAGGAAACGCATGGTGAACTCGGGCACGATCTTGAAGATGTATACGTTCACCGCGACGTTCATCAGCGAGAGCACGAGGAACAGCTCGGGGATCGACAACTTCGCCACCGACAGCAGCAGGATCGAGACGATCGCCGCGACCACCATGAACAGCGCGTTGAGGATATTGTTGGCGGCGATCACCCGCGCGCGCTTGTCCTCCTCGGTACGCGCCTGGATCAGCGCGTACAGCGGCACGATGTAGAAGCCGCCGAAGATGCCGATGCCGAGGATGTCCGCCAGCACGGCCCAGGACTGCGAGTGCTCCAGCACCGCCAGCCAGTTGTAGGGCTGCTCACCCTGCGGGAAGCCGCCCGAGTGCCACCAGAGCAGGATGCCGAACAGGCTCAGGCCGATGGAGCCGAACGGCACCAGGCCGATCTCCACCTTCTTGCCGGAGAGTTTTTCACAGAGCATCGAGCCCAGCGCGATACCCACCGAGAACACCGTGAGGATCAGCGTCACCACGCTCTCGTCGCCGTGCAGCAGCTCCTTGGCATAGGTTGGTATCTGCGTCAGGTAGACCGCGCCGAGGAACCAGAACCAGGAGTTGCCCACCAGCGAGCGCGACACCGCCGGGCGCTGGCGCAGGCCGAGCATGAGGATGCTCCAGGACTGGCGGAAGATGTTCCAGTCGACCTTAAGGTCCGGTAGCGCGGCGGCAGCACGGGGAATGTTGCGGCTGGCAAGGAAACCGCAGACGGCCACCAGCACCACGGCAATGCCGACGCCCGCGGCATAGTCCTGCCGCGACATCAGCACACCCGCACCAATGGTGCCGCAGAGGATGGCGAGGAAGGTGCCCATTTCCACCAGGGCGTTGCCGCCGACCAGTTCGTCCTCGCGCAGGTGCTGCGGCAGGATCGAGTACTTCACCGGGCCGAACAGTGCCGAGTGAGTCCCCATGGCGAACAGTGCGAGGAACAGCAGCGGCAGGCTACCGAACACGAAGCCCGCGGCGCCCACCGCCATGATCACGATCTCGGCCAGCTTCAGCGCACGCATCAGCGCGTCCTTGTTGAACTTCTCGCCGAACTGTCCGCCCAGGGCGGAGAACAGGAAAAACGGCAGGATGAACAGCAACGCGCAGAGGTTGACCAGCAGGTTGCGGTCACCGCCGACGGTGAGGTGGTAGAGGATCGCCAGGATCAACGACTGCTTGAAGATGTTGTCGTTGAACGCACCCAGCAGCTGGGTGATGAAGAAGGGCAGGAATCGCTTGGTGCCCAGCAGGGCGAATTGCGAGTGTTGAGACATCGTCCTTGTATACCTGCGTAGCGGCCTTGAGCCGGAATGACAGCACGGATATGACGGCAACAGCGTGAAGAAAAGCCACATTTCCCGCACAAATCCATTCGAACAGCGCAATCCGTGCAAGAAAAAGCCCGTCGCGAAGGACGGGCTTTTCATTGGGCCTGGACGACGTCAGAAGCCGACGCTGCCCTGTACGTAGAAGGTGCGCGGCTCGCCGAGGTAGATGCCGGCGTTGTTGTCGCTGGAGCGGGTGTAGTTCATCTGGTCGAAGATGTTCTTCACCCCGGCGGCGACCTTCAGGTTCGACGCCTGCGGGCCGAAGTCGTAGCCCACGCGGGCGTTCCACAGCACGTAGCCGGGAATGTCGCCGTACTGGCCATCGGCGCTCGGCTCGGTGATGTAGTTGCCGGTGAAGCTGCCGTTGGAGTTGGTGGTCGGGCCGGGTGCGCGCTGCTTCGACTGGGCGAAGCCGTCGAAGTTGTAGGTCCAGCGGTCATGCTCGTAGCGCAGGCCGACGGTGGCCACCTGGCGCGAGTAGAGCGGCAGGTCGCGGCCCTTGAAGCCGGGGATCTCCCCTTCGTAGGTCGCACGGGTGTAGGTCAGGGTGCCATAGGCGGTCAGGCCGGCGAGGACCGGGTCCAGCGCAGCCATATCGTAGTGCGCCGAGGTCTCGATGCCCTGGTGCTTGGTGGCGCCCAGGTTGGTCCAGCCCACATCGTTGCTGATGTACTGCAGCTCGTCGTCGAAGTCGATGTAGAACAGCGTGACTTCGCCGCCCCAGGTGCCGTTGTCGTAGCGGGTACCCACTTCATAGGTCTTCGCCTTCTCCGGCTGCAGGCCGCTGGCGGTGTCGTTGCCGCTGCCACCCTGGCCGAGCTGGAAGTACTGCAGGCTGCCGAAGGAGGTCTCGTAGTTGGCGAACAGTTTCCACTCGTTCGACAGGTGATACATCACTGCCAGCGCCGGCAGCGGCTCGTTGTAGTCCTTGCTGCGGTTCTTCTCCTGGACCGGCTTGCCCTTGTTGTCGAGCACCGGGCGTTCGTGCCAGTCGGTGGAGATGCGCTCGAAGCGGATGCCCGGGGTGACAGTCCAGTTGCCCACGTCGATCTTGTCGTCGAGGTAGATGGCGTTCGCCTCGGTGCCGCCGGTGCGGTCCTGGTAGGTGTGGCCGTCACCGCCCGGAGTCGGCAGGGTCGTCGGGATATTGTTGATCAGCGCGACCTGGCTGGCGCGCTCGTGCATCGCTTCCTTCAGGTAGCGATAACCGATGCTGGCTTCCTGGGTGGTCGGGCCGACCATGAAGATCTTCGACACGCGCGGCTCGATACCGAAGGTGTGGTAGTCGCGCGGGTACGAAGCCAGGGTCTTGAGGTCGCGGTTGGCGATGGTGCTGCCACGGAAGCTGTCGCTGTAGTAGGTCAGCACTTCGACCTGGGTGAGGTCGTCGATCTGCCGCTTGTACTTGAGCGAGACGTCCTTGCGACGACCGGTGAAGTTGTCGTAGTCGCGCACCGACTGGTACGGGTCCTTGTCGAACTGCGCCTGGGTCAGGCCGCCGGGCATGTCGGCGCTGCCGTCGTAGTAGTGGAAGTTGGCGGAGAACTCGTCGACGTCGGTGGGCGCCCAGTGGGTCTTGAACATCACGTCGTCGATATCGGTGGCGTCGTTGCTGTCGCGGTAGCCCGCGCCTTTCACACCCGAGTACAGCAGCGCGGCGCCCATGCCGTTGTCGGCGGTGCCGCCGAGGAAGGCGTTGTAGAGTTTTTTCCAGCCGCCGTGGGAAGCGGTTTCCACGGTGCTGCCGACGTCGCCGGAGAATTCCTTGGGAATCGCCCGGGTGACGAAGTTGATCACCCCGCCGACGTTCTGCGGGCCATAGCGCACGGAACCGGCACCACGCACGACATCGACGCTGTCGAGGTTGCCCACCGACAGCGGGAACATCGACAGCTGCGGCTGGCCATAGGGCGCCACGGCGGCCGGGACACCATCGATGAGCACGGTGGAGCGCGGCGACAGGCGCGAGGTCAGGCCACGCACGCCGACATTGAGCGAGACATCGCTGCCGCCGGTACCGTTGTTGTCCTGCACCTGCACGCCGGGAATACCGCGAAGCACGTCGCGCACGTTCTGCGCGCCCTCTTCGATCATCTGCTCGCGACGCACCACGGTGCGCGCGCCGGGGTGGTTCTGCACCACCTGCTGATCGGCCTCGCCGAGCCAGTCGCCGACCACGGTGACGGTTTCCAGCTCCTTGGTCTCATCCTCGGCCTGCGCTGGCAGCAGCGGCGTGGCCAGGGTTACGGCGATCGCCAGACGCGACCACGAACGAACGTGCGACATGCTTCCCCCTCCCCGGGTACTTCGTGAAGGGGCGGCAAACTAAAACCGAACGTAA
>Ga0222423_1001592_pt1 | contig 10004 bp, 8 predicted proteins | sample 3A0metagenome_FD_182472 | JGI IMG/M metagenome (GOLD analysis project Ga0222423, IMG submission 182472) | Enriched microbial communities from leaf-cutter ant dump, University of Wisconsin, Madison, United States - 3A0 (version 2) | ecosystem: Environmental > Terrestrial > Nest > Insects nest >...
AAGAGCTGCGCAAAGCGCGCGAAATTGCTTTTAAAGAGTTGGGCGAGCAGGCCGCGGCGCTGGGTGCCGATGCGGTTGTGGGCATTGATATTGATTATGAAACCGTGGGTAAAGACAGCAGTATGCTGATGGTCAGCGTGAGCGGTACGGCGGTCAAAACGCGCAGATGAAACGTTTTCTGACGATCGTGATGCTGGCGGTGCTGCTGGCGGGGTGTGCGAGTAAAGAAGAGAAAAAAGCGGTTATCGAGAAACCTGACTATGTACTCGATACCAGCCGTTCGGCCCCAGCGGCATATCCGCGCATTAAAATGCTGGTCATCCACTACACGGCGGACGATTTTGACGTCTCGCTCACGGCGCTGACCGGCAAGGATGTCAGCGTCCATTATCTCATTCCCGCCGTGCCGCCGCTGGTACGCGGCAAGCCGCGAATCTGGCAGCTGGTGCCGGAGTCCGAGCTGGCCTGGCATGCAGGCGCGAGTTTCTGGCGCGGGGCAACCCGTATTAACGATACCTCTATCGGTATTGAGCTGGAAAACCGTGGCTGGCAGAAGTCGGAGGGGACGAAGTTCTTCACGCCGTTTGAACCGGCGCAAATCCAGGCGCTGGTGCCGTTGGCGAAGGACATTATCAAACGCTACAACATCGAACCGCAAAACGTGGTCGCGCATTCGGATATCGCGCCGCAGCGTAAGGACGATCCCGGTCCGTTATTCCCATGGCAATCGCTGGCGCAGCAGGGTATTGGCGCGTGGCCGGATGCCAGCCGCGTGGCCTTCTATCTGAACGGTCGCTCGCCGAATGCGCCGATTGCCTCGTATACCCTGCTGGATTTGCTGGCGCGCTATGGCTATGAGGTCAAACCGAATATGACGCGGCTCCAGCAGATGCGGGTGATTGCGGCCTTCCAGATGCACTTCCGCCCGGCGCGCTATGACGGCGTCGCGGATATGGAGAGTCTGGCGATTGCCGAGGCGTTGCTGGAGAAATATGGCCAGGGCTAAGCCCTAGCGATGCAGCTTGCCGTGATCTTCCAGCCAGGCGGCGGTACGCACGATGCCGTCGTCCAGCGACACAATCGGCTCGTAGCCCAGCTCTTCGCGGGCGCGGCTTATATCCAGGGTAAAGTCGAAGTTCAGCTTCGACACACCGTAGTGGGTCAGCGACGGTTCTTTGGCTTTTTTATCGCCAAAGCGTTCCATGCTGCGCGCAATCATATCCAGCATCGGATAAGGCACGGAACGAATGCGGCAAGCAATGTCCAGCTCGTCGATTAGCCGCTCAACGATGCTTCGCAGCGTGCGCGGCTCGCCGTTGGTGATGTTGTAAGCGCGGCCGGAAGGCAGGCCGTCACAGCGCGGTTGGCTGGCGAGCCACATAGCGTGGGCGGCGTTTTCGTAGTAGGTCATGTCAACCATCGCGTGGCCGCCGCGCGGCAGCAGCACGCTGCCGTAATGGTGCATCATCTGCGCGAGGCGCGGGATAAACACCTTATCGTGCGGGCCAAACACGCTCTGTGGGCGCAGAATAGTAAAGCGCGTGTTCGGGTTGGCCTGCGCCAGCAGCTGGATCACCTCTTCGCTGGCGGCTTTACTGCGGGCGAACTCGTTGGCAAAACGGTGCGGGCGGAAATCTTCTTTGATATCCCGATGGTGGTGATAGTCAAAGTAGAGTGACGGCGAAGAAATATGGATAAAGTTGCGCACCCCCCAGGCGACGGCCCATTCGCCGAGGCGGCGGGTGGCACGGACGTTGGCAAGGTCGAAGGCGGCCTGGGTGCCCCACGGTGAAGTAAAGCTGGAGCAGTGCCACAGGGTGTCAACGCCGGCCAGCATCACTTTGGCCTGAGAGGAGACCAGTTCGGTCAGGTCGGCATGGACGAATTCGGCGCCCATTTTTTCCAGCAGTTTGCCCATCGCTTCATTGCGACCGCTCGCTCTGACGCTAATGCCCTTGCGGCGCAGATACTCAACTGCGTTTCTGCCTAATCCGCTCGTGGCGCCGGTGACCAGTACCTTCATAATCATCCACAGTGTTAAAAAAGAGTTTCGTGCGCATTCTTCCGTTTATTTCACTTGTATGCAATGGGAAACTAAGACGAAAAAGGGTTATTGCGCACTTTTTCCTGTGACTTCTTCTGCCAGGCGGGCAATGCGACGCGCCATTCCGCGAAAGATGAACAGATGTGCTGGAATCATCAACAGCCAGTAGATTAATCCTGGCATACCGTGAGGATGCCACCAGGCGCGCACGTCAAGTTCGCGATGGGTGCCTTTATCGACCAGCGTAAAGCTAAGACGCCCCAGCCCCGGCGCTTTCATGCCAAACAGCAGCGTCAGCGCTTTTTCCGGTTCGACGATAATTACCTTCCAGCTGTCGACCATGTCGCCGGGCTGGAGCAGTGGGTGCGCGGGGCGGCCTTTGGCGAGCCGGTGCCCGACCAGCAGATCCATCGCCGCGCGGGTTTTCCACAGCACATTGCCAAAGAAATAGCCCTCTTTGCCGCCGAGACGGTTAACCACTTCCCACAGCGCCGACAGGCTTGCCTGAGTGCTGACGGTGAAGCCTGCCTGCTTGGCAAAGAAGCCGTACTCCGGACGCCAGCGGGCGAAGGCCTGCGCGTCGTAGCCCCAGTCGCTGGAGTTGGCCAGTTTTTTCTCTTCCTCCAGCGTGCGGCGTACCGCTTCATCGAAGGGGATTAAGGTTTGCGGGATCAGCGTGCGCAGCGCGCGATCGTCGGCCAGCAGATCGTGTTTTAATCCCTGGATAAGCGCTTTGGCGATTGTCGGCGGTACGGAGGTGATCACGTTCAGAAACCAGACTGAGATCCAGCTCGTGGGGAAGGGGATGGGAATCAGCGGCCGATGACGACCGCTGACGGCCATAAAATGTTCGAACTGCTGCTGATAGGTCAGCTCTTCTGGCCCGGCGGCCTCAAACACGCGGTGTTCTGTGGATGGATGATTGAGCAGTTCGACCAGGTAAACCAGCAGATTCTCCAGCGCAATCGGCGTGGTGCGCGAACGGACCCAGCGCGGCGGCGTCAGCACCGGCAGGTTGTAGACCATATCGCGCATCACTTCGAAGGCGGCGGAACCCGCGCCAACGATAATCCCGGCGCGCAACTCGCTGACCGGCACGCCCGCGTCGCGCAGGATATTACCGGTAAGCTGCCGGGCGCGCAGGTGCGGCGACTGCTGGTGCTCTGGCGCTTGTAGCGAGCTGAGGAAAATCACCTGCTTAACGGGGGTAATCCGCAGCGCGTCGCGGACGTTTTCCGCCACCCGACGTTCATGGCGGATAAAATCCTGGCTTTCACCCATGCCGTGAACGAGGTAGTAAACGGTATCCACACCATTCAACAGCCGGGCAATATCGCCGTTTTTTTCCAGGTCAACGGAATAGCAAGTCACCCCGGCAAGCTGTAGCTTCTGGAGTCGTTCAATACGACGTGCCACCGCCCGGACGGTATAGCCGCGCAGGCTTAATTCAGTGACCAGATGCTGGCCAATATAGCCGCTGGCCCCAAACACCAAAATAGTCTGTGACACGCCGAACTCCTTATCGCGCTAAAAAGGTTTTCCAGTGGGCAACCACTTCCGTGAGTTGCTCACGATTGACGTCCAGATGCGTGACCAGCCGCACGATGGGCGAGGCGTTGATCAGCACGCCGCGCGCCTGCATAAACTCCCCCAGTGCGGCAGCGTTTTCTTCGCCCACGCGGACGAATAGCATATTGGTATCGTGACGCATGACGTCGGCGCCAATCTCACGTAGCGCAGCGGCAAGCCAGGCGGCATTGTCGTGATCGTCCTGCAGACGGGCGACGTTGTTTTGCAGCGCATACAGCCCTGCCGCCGCCAGAATACCGGCCTGGCGCATACCGCCGCCGGTCATCTTCCGCCAGCGGTTGGCGCGTTTGATGTAGTCATGATTCCCGACCAGCAGCGAGCCGACCGGCGTGCCCAGCCCTTTGGACAGGCAGATGGTGAACGAGTCGCAGTATTGGGCGATATCTTTTAGCTCACAGCCGTAGCTAACCAGCGCGTTGAAGATACGCGCCCCGTCGACGTGCAGCGCCAGGCCGCGTTCGCGGGTAAATTCCCAAGCCGATTTAAGATACTCCCGCGGCAGTACCTTGCCGTTGTGGGTATTTTCAATGCTCAGAAGTTTGGTGCGGGCGAAGTGGATATCGTCGGCTTTGATTTTTGCCGCCACTTTATCCAGCGGCAGCGTACCGTCGCCCGCGGCGTCAATCGGCTGCGGCTGAATGCTGCCCAGCACCGCCGCGCCGCCCGCTTCATACAGATAATTATGTGCCCCCTGGCCGACAATGTACTCCTCGCCGCGTTCGCAGTGGCTCAGCAGCGCCACCAGGTTGGCCTGGGTGCCGGTAGGCAGGAACAGGGCTGCCTCTTTGCCCGCCAGTTCGGCAGCGTACTGCTGAAGGGCGTTAACGGTAGGATCGTCACCATAGACGTCATCACCGACCGGCGCGGCCATCATCGTTTCGAGCATGGCGCGCGTCGGGCGGGTTACGGTATCACTGCGTAAATCAATCACGGCATTTCCTTTTTAAACTCGGAAGAATGCCACCATTTTTACCTGAGCCAGTTGGTTTTCGCCAGTTCGATCACTTCATCGCCACGACCGCTGATGATGGCGCGCAGCATATACAGGCTGAAACCTTTGGCCTGCTCGAGTTTAACCTGTGGCGGAATCGCCAGCTCCTCCTTGGCCACGACCACGTCGACCAGTACCGGGCCGTCGATACTGAAGGCGCGTTGTAAGGCGTCATCGACGTCGGCGGCTTTCTCGACGCGAATGCCGGTGATCCCGCAGGCCTCGGCAATACGCGCGAAGTTGGTGTCGTGCAGTTCGGTGCCATCGGTTAGGTAACCTCCGGCCTTCATCTCCATCGCCACAAAGCCCAACACGCTGTTATTAAAGACCACGATTTTGACCGGCAGCTTCATCTGCACCACCGACAGGAAATCGCCCATCAGCATGCTAAAGCCGCCATCGCCGCACATCGCGACAATCTGACGTCCTGGTTCTGTCGCCTGCGCGCCCAGCGCCTGCGGCATGGCGTTGGCCATTGAACCGTGGTTGAAGGAACCGAGCAGGCGGCGCTTACCGTTCATCTGTAGGTAGCGGGCGGCCCACACCGTTGGCGTGCCGACGTCGCAGGTGAAGATGGCGTCGTCGTCAGCAAAGCGGCTAATCTGCTGCGCCAGATACTGTGGGTGAATGACTTTGTCGCTGGGTTTGGCCAGATCGTCCAGCCCCTTACGCGCGTCGCGATAGTGCTCCAGCGCTTTGTCGAGAAAACGGCGATCGCTTTTCTCTTCCAGTAGCGGCAGCAGCGCGGACAAGGTGGCTTTGACATCACCAACCAGCGCCATATCAACTTTACTGTGCGCGCCAATACTGGCGGGGTTGATATCTATCTGAATGATGGTGCTTTCGCTGGGGTAGAACGGGCGATACGGGAACTGGGTGCCCAGCAGAATCAGCGTATCGGCGTTCATCATGGCGTGAAAACCGGAGGAGAAGCCAATGAGCCCGGTCATGCCGACATCGTACGGGTTGTCGTACTCGACGTGCTCTTTACCGCGCAGTGCGTGGACGATGGGGGATTTAAGCTTTTCAGCAAATGCGGTGAGCTCGTCATGCGCCCCGGCGCAGCCGCTGCCGCACAGCAGGGTGATGTTGCGTGAGGATTTCAGCGTGTCGGCCAGCTTTTCCAGTTCGCTTTGCGGCGGCGTCACTATTGGGTGCGGGGCCGGATACCAGTGGCTGCTGGCGCTTTCCGGCGCGGCCTTCAGCGCCACGTCGCCCGGCAATACCACCACCGATACGCCGCGGTTAAGCACCGCTTTACGCATCGCAATGGCCAGCACTTGCGGGATCTGCTCGGGGGTGGAGACCAGCTCACAGTAGTGGCTGCATTCACGGAACAGCTCCTGCGGATGCGTCTCCTGAAAGTAGCCGCTACCGATTTCACTCGACGGAATATGCGCCGCAATGGCGAGGACGGGCACGTGATTACGGTGACAGTCAAAAAGGCCGTTGATGAGGTGCAGGTTTCCCGGCCCACACGACCCGGCGCACACCGCGAGCTCACCGGTCAGCTGTGCTTCGGCGCCTGCCGCGAAGGCGGCAACCTCTTCGTGTCGCGTCGGCATCCAGGCAATGGTGCCCATGCGGTTAAGGCTATCGCTCAGGCCGTTGAGCGAATCGCCCGTGACGCCCCAGATTCTTTTCACGCCAGCCTGTTCGAGCGTTTTGGCAATATAGTTGGCTACGGTTTGTTTCATTGGTTTTCCATCTCCTGAAGTGTGATACCGGTTACAAGTTTAGATGAATCCTGTCGTTTCGCTGGGAAAATACCCTTATTTTCAGCGGGTATATTTTGTAAATGAGAAGCAGTAACGTAGTGTTCACAGGGATAAAACAGGAAAAATATAAATGATGACAACCATATTAAATTCGCTAAACCGCACACTATCGTGTGATGATTTTGGCAAGCTGTTGCTGCGCCTGGTGGTGGGTGGGCTGATGCTGTTTCATGGGCTGCATAAGCTGTTTGACGGTGTTGACGGTATTAGCGCCATGCTGGTGGCGAAAGGTCTGCCGGGCTTTATCGCCTATGGCGTGTTGGTAGGCGAAGTGGTCGCCCCCATCCTGCTCATTCTTGGCGTGTTGACGCGCCCGGCGGCATTAGTGTTGGCCTTTACCATGGTCGTTGCCTGGTTGATGGTGGGGCTCGATAAAACCGCCGCGCTGGATAAAACCGGGGCATGGGCGATTGAGAGCCTGGTCTATTTCTTTGTCGCGGGGCTGGCGATTGCTTTTCTGGGCGCGGGGAAATTTGCGCTGGGCAATAAATCGTCCTGGCAGTAATCGTCTCTCCCGCGGGCGGTGGCGGCTTAATCCTCCTGCCACAATTTTCGCCGCCGCCCGCGAGCCGTCCGTTCTAAGGCTTGTGCCATCGCGGTGCCGATATCGGCGCTGGCGGTCAAACCTTGGGTGAATGGACGATCGTGCATCAGCCAGGGGAGCCCGCCGAAAGCGATGCGCCCACAGGCACGTTCGGGTGCCAGTAGCGTATAGTCGGCACCGATATCCGGGATATCATCGCCGCAGCTCAGGAGCTGATGTCGTAACTGAGGGAAGGGAATATCCTTGCTTTTCAATGCATTTTGCCCTCGAGCATCGATAAACACGTCAAATTCGCTGCGCTGCCCATCATGGATAATCACGGTTCGGTGAGGCTCATCGCGGCGCTCATAGTCGGCACCAAGCGCCAGAATGTCGATAAGCCCAGCCTCGTGTAACGCCAGCAGTCGGCGTATGGATTCAGAGGGGATCGCCGCGTAATTATCGATAAAAACACGGGCCAGCCCACGTTTAAAGCGCGTGCGGTCGCGGTCGTCAAGATGAGGAACAATCTCTTCAATCGCCTCATGCAGCCGCAGCAGGGCGTAGCGCCACGGCACCGTATGCTGTACCTGCTTGTTGCGTTCCACCTCCAGCAGATTCAGTTTTGCCCAGTCGAAGGGATCGTGTTTTTTTCGCTCGGCAAACCAGATACCGGGGAAGGTGTCTGCGGTCTGATGACGCAGGTCGATCTGCTGGCACCAGCCTGGCGCGGCCAGCTGGAGCTCTTGCACCATAAGCGAGAATATCCTATCCAGTAACCCGTTTTGGCCCTGTGCGATGACCTGTGCGATCGCTTCTTCGGTGGCAATCTCCAACGGTTCGTAGGGAAGGGGGCAATAAAAGTCTGCTTCCGGCAGAACGCCCGTACGGGACATTAACGTCAGTTTCAGGTTTTTACAGTCGGGATGGCGTTCAAAATGGATCGTGCCGTCAGGTGCGGTAATAAACGTCCCATACTGGCAGACGACGGCGACTGCCGCGTCAATAGCGCTGAGCGATGTGCCGAGGATACCCACCCGGCAGTCAGGGATATGCGCATCCATCAGGCCGGTCCACGGGCTGGGGAAAAATTTTCGCGAGGATCCATCCTCTTCCGGCCACAGATGGCCGGTGGCGATAGCGGCGAAATCAACCTGTACCGGCTGTGGCGCGTGATTAATCCACAGACTCACACCCTGTTCATCCACTCGCAGGTCGGTGACTTCGCTGGATTCATGGACCTGTATGTCAAAATCGGCTTGCCGTGCTTTACCCAGGACGGCTAAAAAGCGATCGCGGTAATAATCCCCCAGGATCACGCGGGGTAAAAATTGTCGTTCGTGCAAAGACGCTCGTTCGATGTCAAAACGTGCCAGATACGCGTCGCTTTGGTTCTGTAGCCAGGTCAGATAGGTGATATAAATCGGTGGGATTTCAATACTGGCAATATTTGCCAGCATCAGTTTCGAGTTATTGTCGCTATTGTAAGGCATACCAACGCCCGCCTCTTCGGCTTGCTCATAGAGCTGTATCGCCAGCGGCGTGCCGCGTTCAACCAGAGCATGAAGGGTGTAAATTCCGGTAGGTCCCATACCGATTATGGCCACTTTTTTCATAGTCGTCCCTTGTTTTGTTCTGGTTCGATGCGGTGGAGGAGGAGGCGGTGTCGCCCCTGATGTGGAGAAAATGCCTGACCTTGCCGCAGTGCGCGCGGAGCCTGACATTTTTCACAAAATCTCCCCAGGCGGAAATGGCTACTTCGCCGGAATAATTAGTACCTGGCCGGGATAGATTTTGTCCGGGTGCGTCAGCATAGGTTTATTGGCTTCGAAAATACGCTGATAGTCGTTGGCAGAACCGTACATGGCTTTTGAGATAGCGCTCAGGGTGTCGCCAGATTTCACCGTGTAATAGCGACTCTCGTTTCCGCTTTGCGTGACGTTGACACTGTCATTGACCTGACCAATCCCGGTGACGTTACCGACCGCGACCAGAATTTTTTCTTTATCTTCCTGTGAACCGACGTCCCCCGTCACCGTCGCGGTGCCATCGTCCGCCACCGCGATATTGACCTTTTCAGCACCCGGCAGATTAAGACTATCAATATGTTTCTTCAGCTTGTCGGCCTGATCTTCTTTACTGCCGCCGGACACGGCATCCCAGATTTTCTCACCCGCTTCTTTGACAAAACTTAATAATCCCATCTTCCACTCCTATGACTGATTTATGATGAAAATGTCATCATATTCGCTAACGATAGATGAAATGCGCGGGGAATACGTTGGATAGCATCACCCACCTTTGAAGTATATCTAATGCGCGCCAGGTTGCAGGATATTGCCGAAGTGACTCAGTTAGGGTCATGGAGAGAGCAAAAAAAAGCCGCCCGGCATTACCGGACGGCTTGGTTACCGCGTGGACTGAATTGCTACGCCAGCACTAAATCACCCTGCGGATGGCAGGAACACGCCAGCACGTACCCGTCGGCAATTTCCGCATCGCTTAACGTCATAGTGCTGGTGACCGTATAGTCACCGGAAACCACCTTGGTTTTGCAGCAGCCGCATACGCCTGCACGGCAGGCCGCCACCACTGGCACCTTGTTGCTTTCCAGCGCGTCCAGCAAGGTGGTACCAACCGGAGAGTAGAACTCTTTCGCTGGCTGCAGTTTGGTGAACTTCAGGCCGCTGGTGGCCGCGTCGGCAACCGGGGTGAAGAACTTCTCTTTAAAGAAGCGGGTCACGCCCAGCGCTTTCACTTCTTTTTCGACAAGCTCCATATACGGCGCCGGGCCACAGGTCATCACGGTGCGAGACGCCAGATCCGGTACGCTTTTCAGCAATTCGGTACTCAGACGACCGGAGACAAAACCGTGGGTGGCGTTGTTTTCCGCCACCAGGGTGACCGGATACTGACGCCATTCGTCGGCGAAGATCACATCTTCCGGCGAACGGACATTAAAGATCACCTGCACATCGGCCTGCGGACGGTACTTCGCCAACCAGCGACGCATAGACATGATTGGCGTCACGCCACAGCCAGCCGCCAGCATCAGGAATTTGTCATCCGCTTTGTCTT
>Ga0222423_1001593_pt1 | contig 9998 bp, 6 predicted proteins | sample 3A0metagenome_FD_182472 | JGI IMG/M metagenome (GOLD analysis project Ga0222423, IMG submission 182472) | Enriched microbial communities from leaf-cutter ant dump, University of Wisconsin, Madison, United States - 3A0 (version 2) | ecosystem: Environmental > Terrestrial > Nest > Insects nest >...
CTTTCAAAAAGCGGAGTATTAAAAAACAAAAAGCTACAAATAGAAACCGATCTTATATAGGCCTATTTTAACAGAAAGAAGCCCCTTTTTTAACTTTTAAACAAATCGGAGCTGCAATGTGGGTTAATGTGTGTTCGGCAGGTAATAATTCGTAAATACCATTGTTCAATTTATCAATCGAAGAGAATGAATAAATTTATTTTCTTGAAACCCGCAAAAATACAAAGGCAATAAACAGGGACAGCATCCCGATTGAAAGGAAACCCTGTAGGGTTAAAACAACATCTGCCCACCAACCGGCGGAATTATCAAATATGGCATACTGCTCGTTTGTCTGTGAAGTAAAAAAATACTTTGCGGCAACAAGCACCGATTTTGCATATCCTGTCAGGGTATCTTCAATATCTTGGCTTCTACAGGAAAAATGGCTACCGGCGTGATCCCAAAGGAAGTAGATAAGACCGAAGATAAACTGCAATACTATTATAGACCCAAAAAAGGACCAGCCTGATCTGAGAATGAAATTAGCCGGGCGCAGTAAGGTATAAGCGATTTTATCCCAGGAAGGACCTTTTATCCTGATTTTAAAAAACAAGGTTCTGGCTTCATTCAAACATTTAAGTTCTTCTTCAAACTGTCTGTATGTACTAAAAATACCTGCAAGGCTTTCTACCAAAGATAACCTGGTATTAAGAACAACTTTTTCCCGCTGTTGTTCCGAGAATTTTTGTGCAATATCGGTTACTTCGGCTTCGATATTTTTGAACCGGTCCTCCACATTAATATTATATTCTGTGCCTACAAAAAGGCACTCGGCGGTAACTTCTGCCTCTTGCTGTAATGAAAGGGCGTGCAATGCCAAGGTTGGGGTAAGGCCATTGAGCAATTCCTTGGCTTCCAAAGCCAGCAGCGCGGCGTGAATAGCATCTGTAACCAATCCGGCATTGTCGAGAATGTTTTGCGACCGTACAATTAACCCTCTTGCAATCAAAGTCAGGATACCGTGGGCGCTGTGGCCGTTTGTTGTTTCTTCATTATTTTGAGTACAGTCTTCTTTCAGTTGAAGCAGCTTAGCTAAGTCATACATTCCTTTTGTGGGCTTGTAGATGACTTTCTCATTCGTTTCCTCCTCAGGCTTCTCTCCTGTTGTAATTATATAGCTGTTTTTTTCTATTTTTAAAAAAGGAAATTCACTATATCGAGCAGATAAAACAGAGAGGTTCAACTTCTCGCGTTTATCCACAAACCCCAGACTTAAATCCTGGATTTGTAAATCTACCTCCTCTTTTTCCCCCTGACCCTGGGTTTGTGAATCTACCTCCTCTTTTTTCCCCTGACCCTGGGTTTGTGAATCTGCCTCCTCTTTTTTCCCCTGACCCTGGGTTTGTGAATCTACCTCCTCTTTTTTCCCCTGACCCTGGGTTTGTGAATCTACCTCCTCTTTTTTTTCCCCCTGACCTTGCTCCAGATGGTTCAGTGTTGTGTAGAGTTCACAAGAATAGCCGTATTTATAAGCAATATAACCGTGAAAGTAGGCGTAAGAGATTTCATCTTCTACTACCCGGGCTCTTTTGTCCCGGATTTTCAGCTTCATTTCGGACGCCACTCTAACTCTGTGCCTTAAACGGTTGCAGTCAAACAGAGGAAGAAAGGGCGTCTTCTTTGAGGAAGTTCCGTCTTGATTATTTATCCAGTCAATGATGGTTCCATATCCACCTTTTACGGGGTTCGGAAATAAAAATCTCAGTTCGGGAAATGCCAGCAGAAGCATGCCGAACAGGCTGTCTTCGCTATTGTTTATATGGATGGGATTGGAATCTTTTATTGAAAAATATTCATCTACCAATACGACAGATTCAATCAGGTCTGCACCGGAAATAGTATTAATCTTATCGAAAATAAATTGATAGACAGCCACCTTGTCCGTGATACGGGAATCATGAAGTTTTATGGGCGTAAACTGGTAATAGGTTTTAGTTTCGACAAATTTCTTCATTTCATCAAGAAATTCATCCCTTCTGCTAATGATAATGCAATGTTTCACGGGTTTAGTTTTAAGAGCTTATTATTTAGTAATTTCCATCTGTCCAGTAATTAAATAAAAACGAATCATCTATTTCATTCCGGAGCATCCAGTCTTTTTCTTCCGGCAGCAATCCTTTTTTGGGCAACGAGCTAATATCGATACTCAAAGCGTTTCTGAAGTTTTTTTGCCGCTGTTCATACTTTTCCCATTCTTCTTCTATGCTTACAGAGGGCGAGTCTGCTTCTATATCATCCCACCAATCTTTACGGATAATGGAATAAGCGTCAATGGCGTGGTGTTTCTGACTGGTATCAGTCTTGCTTCCGTCTCCCAAAAGTCCTACGGGACGGATGGTTTGCAAATATTCATTTCTTTGGTTGAGCATAAAATACAAGCCTAAATAAACTCTACGGACAATAAGGATGTTCTTGAGATTATTTTTCAGGTTTAAGCCCATTTCGTTTATGCTAAACACATTTCTTGTATTTTCTCTCGCTATGGCTTCTTTGTAAAATCCGAAAAGACTGTCTGCCTCTGCGCTTATTTCGGCTTCATAGGCTGACCAGCCTGCGTTTCTTCTGCTGATGTATTCTTCTTTTACCTTTAACCATGCAGTACCGGAAGGCTCGGAGGCTATTAACTGGGCAACGGCATCACACTGCTGTGAAATGAGATCTGCCATTATTTTCCATTGTGTCTGGGCATTGTTCCCGGTAAAATGTTCTTTTTTAAACAGGTACATTTCAAAGCCCAGCATATTGCGGATGTTGTGCACATTGGTATCTGATAGTGAAGTGATGCCAAATAAGGCAGCGTAGCGGTTTTTCGCCGCATAATTCAGAATTTCATACCCCTGCATCTGCCAGTATTTTTGAGAAGAGCCTGTGTATAAACGCCAGTCGCACAGCAGCCCGGTGATGCTGTTTCCGGTATCTTCTTTTAGTAATTGAATGGCTTTGCCGGCATCGTTGGTATAAATAATTTCTTCAAAATAAGGCGATAGATTTTCTTGTGCCAATTCTGCGAAGCTGTTATCATCTTCTACCAGTAGCAAACGGTGTTTTCGTCCGGACGTTGTGGATTGCTCCGCTATATCAGTTGCCGGCAGGGCATTGTTAATGGTTAGAAGCAATTGGGATTTGAAAGCGGCAAATTTTTGCGGGTCGTTCAGCGTTTCATTCAATGCTTTCCGATAATATTCCCAATTCAGAGCGGTTGTTTGCTGTGTATTGAGCAAGGCTTTCATATCGTCCATTAATCCGGCGAATGACAGTACGCTCATACCCACTCTCAGCCGATGCCCTAAGGTATCTGAAAGTACGCCCCGCAGGTTGAACAACATTTCGTTCATGTCTGTGAGCACAGGCAGACTGATGGGAAAAAGATTTGTCAAAACTGCTTTTAAGTTTTCCTGAATTTCTATGAGCGGCACAAAAGTAGTACCTCTGGCATAGAGCAGATTGTATTGTAAGTCTTTTAACGCCCTCAGCTCAAAGAAACTTTGGAACATAGGCGAGGTGATTACTATGGGCAACAGGCATTTGTATTTTCTCCTTAATTCCAAACCGATGGTAAAGCCGTAATCATCATTCAGTGTTTTGCCGCTCCAGTCCAGCTCTGCGAGGATAACAATAGCAGCGTATTGCTCCAGTGCCGATTTGTCTAACTGCTCCCATTCCTCTAAGGACAATACGAAATGATTGCCGGTTTTGAAGGGTTCAAATACAAAAGCGGATTCGCTGTCGAGTAGGAATAATATGGGAGGAGCGGAGGACATATTAGGTGAATAGTGCTTTTTCTATATCAAAGTGATGAACACTAATATATTCGTAAAAACCTTTGGGTGTATCTTTTGTTAGCCAACCACTTAACTCTTTGGGCGACTTCAAATATTTAGATATGATATTTGCTTTTTCTTTTAATTCCTTCACCTCTACAGAAAAAACTGTCCCATTTTTTTCTTTGAGATAAGCATGGTTTAATACTCTGAAAAATTTTTTGTAGTGTTCTTGGACTTCTTGTATTGTTATAGTGGTTTTCGATTTATCTTCTACATTTTCTATTTCTATCGTTTTGAAAAGAAAATTGATGATTCGTTCAGCTTTGTCATCTTTATTATCCAAGATGATTTTAAATACTTCGTCATATTTTTTGCCAAAGTTATGTTCTCCCTGCATTCGATTAGAATCTTCAAACTTATTTTTAATCGAAGCTAAATGACCCTCTGTTTGACTGTGGTGTAACAAATAATCATTATTATTAAACCGCATATCTTCCGGTACAATATAATTATCTCTGATTACAATAATGCTGGAATCAGAGTCTTCTTTTTCAAACTTTTTTGTACTTTCATTAAAATAAAGAATGCCGTACTGTTCGAGCAAACTCAATTGACTATCATTTAGCTTTTGTTGCAAATCTTTTGTTGCCGGTCCTTTTCCAAAAAGACCACGTAGATTCTTTTCTGTTGAAATAATAATTCTCATATTTTATTTGCTTTGCGTGTGGAATTTAATAAGTAGCTAATTGCATACTTGCTCCTTATATCTACAAATGCTGTAATTACAGCTGACAAGTTAACAAATCTCATTCTGTTTGACAAATTTTCGGGCGTACCTCTTCCGGAAGTTATCACTATGTTTATCTTACTTTCTCCTATTAGTTCTTCATATAATTTCGAATTGATATCTTTATTGTTATACAATCTTTCCAGTATGCTGTAATGAATTAATATAAAGTCATTATCTGTCGTATTTGCAACACTCTTTCTTATATAATCTTTTAGATCTTCTTTAATTTTATCAAAAGATTTTTCGGACAAATTCATCTTTATTTTATCCGGAACAACAACATTCATTTTTTCATAGATATTTTTATATAAAATTCCCATAAACTCCTTTCTTTCGGCAGCTTCCTGAATCCGCTCATCAATCACAATCACTCTTGACCGTATGGATTCTGCTAATTTGCAATAGGAAGCATAATGAGTACATCTATTTGTGTAGTCTAATTGGGTTAAATATTGCTTGAATTTCTCTGTTGTTTCTTTGTTATCGGCATCATCCTTTGTCAGACGATTGAAATCAGGCATTTTTTGCTGTGCTAAACTGGAAAGAGCCTCCAAATGCATTCCTCCCAGATTTTGCTTCCACGTTTCCAATGGTTCAGTAGAGGAATTACTGTATAAATGATCTAAGAAAACGGCTTGTGCAGTTGATTCTTCCGCATTATAACTATTCATTACTAATATGTCATACTTATTTCTATTCCACTCTTTCCAACAAAAATCTTCCCAAATATCAATTATGTTTTTTTGTTGATTCCCTTCACTGTCATTTTCTACTTTCTTAAACAAACTGGCTAAATCTTCTTTTTTTACTTTCAAAATCCGTATCGGCAGCGAAGTTTTGTATTCGTCAATTTCTGATTTTCTGCTATCATTATCATATACCACAAACTCATGGTTATACACCTTTCCGGCATTCAGGTGATCCGTAAATTCTTGGGGAGTTACTACGCTGATTCCTTGTTTTTTCAGTTCGTCTTTGTTTGCAACCTCTTGTTTCGTCACTACCAGAATTGTCTCCGGCCGCAGCAGGAAAAAACGATAACCGAGGTAGAAAGTGTCTTTTGCAAAGGTGTCTTTTTTTGCAAATGCTTTCAGAAAATGACGGCAGTTGGTGCCTCTTAGATTTGGATTATCCTCAGCTTTCTTGCTTTTGCGGCTCCAAGATTCATCCTCTGTATGAATTTCATAATGTTCATGGTTAATGAATCCAACATCTCTTTTGCGCAGATAGGCTGCCGATGCTTCCATTTCTATTACCCCCAATGAACCGGAACGCAACTGATTATCAATCAGTATGTCTTCATTGATTTTGTCGTTTTGGTTTTGTACGAGATCAACAATCGAACGAACCGACACATTATCATATACTTCTACTGCGATGCAATCTTTGAGAACATTTTTTATTTCTGTTGTACGCGCTGTTTTTTCTTCATCATTAGGAAGATGCCCCACCAATTGTTCACTCCATTCATCTATAAAATTAACCGTGAAAACAGTTAGCTCCGGCTTGTTGAGCGCATGTTTAGCGGTATTGCGGATTACGTTTTCGATAATATTGTAGAATGCCTGCATGCCCAGAATGTCGTTGGGAATGGCGACTAAGAGGTCGTTCTCATCGTTCATCAAGTCGCCGTTTCTCCTGAACTCAATTTTGAATTTAAAATCTGACAGGCCGGAAATATGTTCTAAGAGCAAACGTACCTTGTCAAATTCTTTAAACAGCTCGCTGTAGGCGTATTTGTTGGTTTGCATCAGCGGTATGCCGAAGGATATATCTGCCAGATAATCCATCCGGCATTTGACGTAGTTGTTGAAAAGAGAGATTTGGTCAAGCAGAATCTCATTTTTTAGCATTCCTTGCTTTACATGATCTCCCGATATTTTATACCAGTCTTTCTTTTCTAAATTTTGTATGGTTGTTTCGTGAAGCTCTTTCAGCCCTATATCAAATTGATAATTACAATTTTCTTTTTTAAAAAGTAATAAATCCAACTCCCGCAAATTACCGGTGAGCTTGTTCATCACATGCGCCCCTATGTTGTGACTGGTATTGCGAGCCATTACCTGAGAAATAGCGGCGCGGTTGGCGGTGTGTATTATTTCCTTTTCCTTTTCACCAAATAATTCTCCTGCTTTTGCTGATGAAACAACTAATAGGAAGTCATCGACATGCTGCCTGATGTCCTTTAATTTTTGTTGTGGAATATTATAATTTAAAAGTATGAAAATGGCTAAGGTGATTTCGTCTGTGGGATCATTCGCATTTTTTGTATATCTTGGCGTAACCTTAAATGCTCTCCAAATTAAAAGTTGACCATATTCTTTAGACTGAAAGAAATTTTTTAACGTTTCAAAATTTCCATCTTTTCTATTATTTTCCTTTTTTGGAATTTTATTGGTGCTTGAGAATTTAAGTTGCTGCTTGGAAGAGGAGGATTCGAGTTTACCATTAAGTTTCGCCACCTTATATTCGACATTGGAAATACCGAACATTATACTATTGTACTCTTGTAAAAAAACTTTAGTATGCTCGGAGTAATCTTTTGTAGAATAAGTATAAAAACCACCGTCTTTATTTTCTGTTCTATTTACGTTATTTAAAACCCATCCAAAATCAAGCCCTAAAATCGGAGAATACGGATGCCATTGTTCTTGACTTGTTGTCTTATCTTTTTTTTGTAGGAACTCATAATACCTCCCCAATATAGTTTTATTAATATTTTTTTGTAGTTTCTTTAAATTTAATCCAATAAAATCAGAAGGAGGATCGGCATCAGTACTCGTGTCTTCGGATAATTGGTTCGATGTATTGCCAGCACAATCATTAAATGTTTTAATACACGTATTTAAAGCACCAACATTATCTTCCATGTCAAAATATTCAAAAATATTTGAATGAAAATCTCTAAAGTATTTTTTATGAGAGAGCAAATCCTTCCAATACGAGTGAACAAGTAACTTGGCTTGCTTATTGTTCAAAGTGTTTTTACTATGGTCATAAGTTTCATAGGTTAGCAATAGTTCCCCCAAACTGCCTTGCTTTCCGGGCAATACAATAAACAGATCCGATAGTTCTATCATTGCTTGTATCCTATCCGTAAATCCATTTGCCTGAATAACAATTTGATTATATTTGCTAATATCATTTGATGATTTGTAGCCGTCATTATTGGGATTTTCAAAATCATAAGCATTAGATGTAATACCGATTATTTCACAATCTTTGAATTTGTCATGTTCTTTAGCCGTCTTGGCTATCAAATCCATAATACCTCCATATCCACCAGTGATGAATTTTATTCTTTTAGCCTTTAATGTTGACAGCTTCTCTATGAGTTTTTCAACCTCTTTCTTATACTCTTCAGCTATTGTTGTATCACTTGCTCCATAGAAGCATATTGCTAAAATTTTATCATCCATTGAGTTGGGGTTTAATGAATTCTATACATTGATATATTGTACTCTCCTCACCTAATTCATGGATAGGGTCAACCTCATTAAACTTATTAAGTAACAGACCACTATTTATTGCACTTGAAAAATACTTTTCAATAGGATGAAGTAAACCATAATAATTTACTTTGCTTTCTATCTGATTGGTTCTAATTTTCTTTTCATAGTATGATAAATTACCTCTTCGAAAATTAGCAATATCTTTTTTCAGTTCTTCCATTTCTGAATTAAGTCGAACCATTTCAAGATAGGGATTTAGTACAATAATTAAACAAGTTCCGCCTGGTTTTAGGATATGGGAGATATTCTCGAAAACTAATTTCAAATCACTCATTTCAATAAGACTAAGCACAGCAATTGCTTTATCTATAGTATTGTCCTGAACAACACTTATTTTCTCTTCAAAATCCGCGACAAAAAATGAGCCTACATTTTCAAGATATACTCCTTTTAGATATTCGACAAATATATTATTAATATCTATTCCTATGTACGAGAATTTATTAGCATATTTTTCTTTTAGAATTTCTTGTAAAAGCCACCCATTTCCACAACCAATATCAACAATAGAGGGATTGCTTTTACTAAACAAAAAATCAAGTATAAATTCTTTTAATACAACTGGTAGATTACGAGTGCTTATCCATAATTGAGCATTATCATTCCAAGCACTTTGGCATAACATTTTAAATCTACTGTTTGTTTCTACTTCGAAAATCATTCTTCCGGTTGGATTAGAAAGCTATTGTTTACTGTCTTGGAATAATCAAATGTTTTAATAAATCCTACATCTTTTAGGTCATTAGCCATCGTTTCCCACAATTCTTTAGATGCGTACAACACGCTGTCATTTTCTCCTTTGAAATATTCCAAAGCTTTCTTCAAAGATTTATTTTCCCGTTCTGTCACAATATTGTTGTCATATTCATGTAGTAAATCTATTGCATGAGTTGGATTTTCAAACGTCTTTTCCCATCCAGCTTTTAAGCTCTGTACAAATGCTTTTACTAACTCAGGATTTTTCTCAATTAGAGACCTCTTACAAAAATATACGGTACCTAAAAATTTTATTCCGTAATCTTCAGACTTTAGCATATTGTAAGCTATGCCTTGTTGCTCAAGAGATACCGGCTCGTCATATACGAAGCCTGGTCGTATATCATAAGCTCCGGAAATAAATGTAGCCAAGTCAAAAGGAGCTTCTACTTCTTTCAGTTTTGAAGGATCAAGCCCATTCTTCTTTACCATCAACCTATAAATTAACTCGGTATTCGTTCCTGTAAGAATTCCTATTTTTTTTCCTTCAAAATCCTTTATTGTATTAACATTTTGACTCTTTCTTGAAAGATAGCAAGTGGGTGATTTATAATTTGCTACACCTACAACTACTAAATCAGCACCTTTTTCATTAGCCTGAAGAATTCTATCAGCACTAACAATACCAAATTCGCTTTCCCCGCTTAAAACTAACTTAATCGGGTCTAATTGGTCAGAACCTGCTTTTACAGTTAGTTCAAGTCCAAACAAACTATCTGTTTCGTACATAGCCACCAATTCTCCTGCATAATTTGCATTGGGAAACCACTCCTGAATAAGTGATGCTTTCATAACATCCTTATTCTCATTTTTCTTGTTAAAAGAATTGCATGAGCTAAATGCTAATGCAATTAGAATTGAAAACACTACGGTCTTTTTCATAATTTTTATTGCCAATTAATAATTTTTCTTTCTATAAAATAAATTACCCCAAAAAAGAGGATACCCAATAAAGTTGAAAGCAATAACGAACTCATCATCAAATCCGGTTCCAATCGTTTGGCTGCCAAAAACAAATTCTTGCCTAAGCCAATTTCTGCTCCGTTAAATTCCGCCACAATCGCGCCAATCACGGCGAGTGTCGCACTGATCTTTAAGCCTGCCATGATGCTGGGCATTGATAACGGAAAATAG
>Ga0222423_1001594_pt1 | contig 9994 bp, 2 predicted proteins | sample 3A0metagenome_FD_182472 | JGI IMG/M metagenome (GOLD analysis project Ga0222423, IMG submission 182472) | Enriched microbial communities from leaf-cutter ant dump, University of Wisconsin, Madison, United States - 3A0 (version 2) | ecosystem: Environmental > Terrestrial > Nest > Insects nest >...
CGAATACTATCACAGCCATTGCTGTTGGTAAAGGTATCGGCATAAGTTCCGGAAGCAGTGTAACCTTCGTAATTTTCCCCTTCACAAATAACTTGTGTAATATTGGTAAATACGATTGGATTTACGGTAAGGTTAATGGTGCGCGTACTGTCGCAGCCGTACTGATTCGTAAACACATCGGTGTAAGTGCCACTTGCGGTATATCCGAAGAAATTATCCGGTTCGCAGATGACGGCGGTGAGAAGGGTGTCACTTACGGGGTTAACACTAAGTGTCAAAGTGCGAATACTGTCGCAGCCATTAGCATTCGTCAAGGTGTCTGTATAAATACCAGCAGTAGTATAACCGAGATAATTTTCTCCATCACAAATAGTTTCCGAAATAGATGAATAAGTAATCGGGTTAACGGTTAATGTCAAGGTGCGAATGCTGTCGCAGCCATTGGCATTGGTCAGCGTATCAGTATAAATGCCATTAGTATTGTATCCTAAATAAATCTCTCCTTCGCAAATGGTTTGAGAAATATTGGAATAGGTAATAGGATTTACGGTAAGATTTATAGTGCGAATACTATCACAGCCATTGCTGTTGGTAAAGGTATCGGCATACGTTCCGGAAACTGTGTAGCCTTCGTAATTTTCCCCTTCACAAATAACTTGTGTAATATTGGTAAATACGATTGGATTCACGGTAAGGTTAATGGTGCGCGTACTGTCGCAGCCGTACTGATTCGTAAATACATCGGTGTAAGTACCGCTTGCGGTATATCCGAGGAAATTGTCCGGTTCGCAGATGACGGCGGTGAGAAGGGTATCACTTACGGGGTTAACACTAAGTGTCAAAGTGCGGATACTGTCGCAGCCATTAGCATTCGTCAAGGTGTCTGTATAAATACCAGCAGTAGTATAACCGAGATAATTTTCTCCATCACAAATAGTTTCCGAAATAGATGAATAAGTAATTGGATTAACGGTTAATGTTAGTGTGCGGATGCTGTCGCAGCCATTGGCATTGGTCAGCGTGTCGGTATAAATGCCATTAGTATTGTATCCTAAATAAATCTCTCCTTCGCAAATGGTTTGGGAAATATTGGAATAGATAATAGGATTTACGGTAAGGTTTATAGTGCGAATACTATCACAGCCATTGCTGTTGGTAAAGGTATCGGCATACGTTCCGGAAGCAGTGTAACCTTCATAATTTTCCCCTTCACAAATAACTTGTGTAATATTGGTAAATACGATTGGATTCACGGTAAGGTTAATGGTGCGCGTACTGTCGCAGCCGTACTGATTCGTAAACACATCGGTGTAAGTACCGCTTGCGGTATATCCGAGGAAATTGTCCGGTTCGCAGATGACGGCGGTGAGAAGGGTATCGCTTACGGGGTTAACACTAAGTGTCAAAGTGCGGATACTGTCGCAGCCATTAGCATTCGTCAAGGTGTCTGTATAAATGCCAGCTGTAGTATAACCGAGATAATTTTCTCCATCACAAATAGTTTCCGAAATAGATGAATAAGTAATTGGATTAACGGTTAATGTCAAAGTGCGAATGCTGTCGCAGCCATTGGCATTGGTCAGCGTATCAGTATAAATGCCATTAGTATTGTATCCTAAATAGCTATCTCCTTCGCAAATGGTTTGGGAAATATTGGAATAGGTAATAGGGTTTACGGTAAGATTTATAGTGCGAATACTATCACAGCCATTGCTGTTGGTAAAGGTGTCTATATACGTTCCGGAAGCAGTATAGCCTTCATAACTGTCTCCTTCGCAGACAGACCATGTAATAAGCGTATCATTAGGTGAAAAAACATTTATTAATATATTGGCCTGAATATTTACACCTGTAGAATCTCCGGGCATACAGCCGTATTCGATGATGTAGTTTTGCACATCGCCATTATTGGGCAAATCATTCCAAAAATTATTAGCAATTGTGCCATTATGTATTAAATGCCCATAATCTTCACAATGGTTAGCAGGATAACAATTACAATCATTAGGTTCGTATCCCAAAGCAGGATTCGGGTCAGCCCACCATTTATTATAATTATCAGAAATGATATCTGCTAAATCGGCAAGACAAAAACCAGTGACATTTCCAGAAGAGAAATGCCTTCCCTGCCCGCCGTCTTCCAATCCTTCACAACCCGTAACCCAACGCCATACGCCTTCTTCTGCTGCATCACTTGCTCCAATCCAGGTATTACTATTGATTAAACTCGTCAGAAAATTATTTTCTTCTTCGCTCGTGATGGTTACCAAATATCCCTGCATACCAAAATAGCTTGAAGCTGCGGCGGCATCGCGGGCATCTGTCCAAGTAATATTACTTCCGTTATTAACTAACCTATAATAATGCCCGTTGTCAGGATTGTAAAGTGCATTACCAAGCGAAATCACAATGTGTTTGGCGTTGTCTGTATTGTTCTCCACAAGACTTTGGTAACATACGGTGCGCAGGGCTTCCTGCCATGCGGAATAATCGGCGTTACCATACAGGGTAAGCACACCCGTTGTAGCATTAAAATCCGCACTGATACCGTCCTGCGCAATGAATTGTAACACATCCTCTCCTTCCGTATATCCTGATGTAAAATAAACCTTCGCTGTGTCTAACAGGCTACAGCTTCCTAAGATCGCTAACTGCAAATCCGGGCTTACCGGTATGCATCCACTACAGTAGTTTACCGTATCGTCTCCCTCCAATGACAATACCGGGCTGATACCTGTTACCATAATGGTGTCGTTTACATAGCAGTCATTTATTGCTATTTCTACACGATATTGACCCGGAGCGGTTACTTCATATTGAGCATCAACGCTGCCATCTTGCCAAAGGTAGCCGGTAGCATCGGCAACAGTAGCATCTAAGATCAACGATCCGGGCATGCAAATAGCCGTATCATTGCCCAAGGGAGTCAATAGTTCTACTGAGGTAACATAAAAGGTATCAGTTATGGTACAACTGTTTAAAGTTTCTTGCACCCAGTACGTACCCGGACCATGAGCCCAAATAGCGTGGCTTGTATTGTTGTTATTCCAAAGGTAGGTAGCATCAGCGTAAACGGCATTCAGCTCTATGGAATCAACATTACACATTATCGGAGCGCTAAGGGATGGCGACATAGGATTGATATAAACATTGATCGTATCATTATTAGAACAATCGTTGTAAGTAACATGCAGATAAATCTGGCTATTTCCGGGCGTATTTACAGTATAGGTAGGAGTGTTGCTGCCATCCTGCCAAGTATAAGCTGCTCCGGGGAAAGATGTAGCGTCTAAGATCAGCGAAGCGGTATTATCGCAAATGATGGTGTCATTGCCTAAATATACATACGGTCTTCCCGGGACGAAAACCGTCTGAGTAGCTACATTAGAGGCTCCGCATATCGTATTGGTAACGGTCAGCGTAACGGTATAGGTAGCATCGGTGGCTAATGCCGGATAAAAAAACGAAGGCGAAACATCGGAAGATGTGGCTGATCCATAACCAAAATCCCATAAATAGGTAATTCCGGAGCCATAAGTAGAGTAGTTGATAAACTGTACAGAATCATTTTGATTACAATCAAACTGATATAAGAAGTTAGCATTGGACAAGCAATTGTTTACGGGAGCGCAAGTATCCTGATGCACGATGGCGCTTATGTTCAGCGTGATATTTCCGGTGCTGTTATCATACCCGCTATTGCCGTTGTATGTTACTGGAGAAAACACTTGTATGTAATAGCTATTGCCCGGTGCTAAACACTTATAAGTATTTTGTGTGAGCGCATCCAGTACACAGCTTTGCTCCTGCATAGCGCTACAATCTCCCGTCATCATGCGATACTTTATCAGGGCGGAATTGTATATATTCGTATTGTTGGTCAGATAGGTAGTAACATCAAGGGTGTCTGTACCAGTAACATCTATCCTGAACCAAGAAGATTTGTAATTTTCTGTGATACCTCCATCGGGACAACTGAGCACAGGGCTGAACTCACCATAGTCTGTACCAATGGTATGACAGTCTATGGTTACATCTGCCGTTGTTAAACCCGGTCCCGAAAGCTGTGCGGGCATAGGTGCGGAGCAATAATCGCCGGCTTCTTCTACGAGTAACAGCTCCGGATACACATCTTCCTCATTCCTGCCGCATCCTGTAAGCATCAGATAATATGTGCCGGGATAAACACAATTACTGCTCCAGTAACCGTCATCATTATTATATGATGACGGGTTGAGAAATCCTAAGCTACTCACGTCTCCAGGGGTGTTTTCCCGGTATAACTGAATATTATCATAGCCGTAATAATAGCCGCTGCTATCTAATACCATTCGGTAGTTTAAATGGCCGGAAGTGCCATCTGCCACGGTCAGCTTGTACCATAATGTTTTAGGCCTGCAATAATATGCCTGCGGATCGGTAGCATCGGCAGTAGCGCAGGCAAAGTTATCTTCTCCACCTGTATGACTGCCTATGCCTATGATTCCGAAATCATAAGCAGAGGTAAAATGATCATACAGTGGTCCGTTCATGCTAAGGGTGTCCATGAACAATTCCGGATACACATACTCTTCAAATCTGTCGCACCCGGTCAGCATCAGGTAGTAGATTCCGGGGCTGACACATGTGCTACTCCAGTAGCCGTTATCTCCATAATAGGTCGATTGATTTTGATATGATAGACTGCTTATGTCCCCGGGGATATTTTCTCTGAATAATTGAATATGGTAATCTCCATAATAATAGTCGGCGCTGTCCAAAATCATTCGGTATCTTAGCGGTCCGGATGTTCCGGCGTCAATAGTCAGTTTGTACCATAGTGTCTTAGGGTTACAAGAGGAAGTTTGCGGATCGGTAGCATCGGCAGTAGCGCAGGAAAAGTTATCTTCTCCTCCAGTAACATTACCATAGCTGACTGTGCCAAAATCATAAGCCGTAGCATAGTGATCGTATAGTGTACCTACGGCATTAATGGTGTCTATCCTTACCGCCACCTCTATCTGTTGATTGGGTATCATGAGATGTGTGTTGTTAGGATAACACCCTCCTCCCCAGAGCCCTCCCCAATAATCATAATCAGGGCCCCTATTATCTATAAGTACATAATAGCGCTGAACGGGTTCTGTATTACAGTCTCTGTAAAAGCTGAATTCGCCTCCATAAGGATTACAGCAATCCGACCACCATGTTGAAATATTATTTCCAACCAAATCTAACCCTTGTATGGTCGTAGAATCCACCTCACCACCGCTTACCACTTCAGTAAAGGGTAGCGTAGCATTTACATCACTTTTATATACTGCAAAATAGGGAGTATAAGCTCCTTCAGGTAATTTGTTTTCGACTTTTACATGCACCCATCCCGGCTTGTCTGTTACAAAGGTGTACCAAAGGTTGCGGCGGGAGGCATTAGACTCATTCCAGCCGGCAGGGCTACCGGGGGAATAAAGATTATTATTGACATTCGTGCTATAGATATTCGGATTGTAAATTAAGCCACATGCCCCGTATTCAGGATCATTTTCCGTAGCACCGGTAGAACAATAGATAAAATCATGACTTGGCGCACGATCGGCGTTCAAAGGATTTACATCACCTACAGCGCCGTAATGATAAGCGCTATCTCCGGGCACTATGCCAAAATCATAAGCATTTTGTGCAAAGTCGAAACGGGAAGTGCCTGCTTTATCAATATAGATTCTTGGTGTTATGTCAAAACAGTATTCCCATTCACTTGCAAAAAGCACCAGCGTATATACACCGGGTTGTGCCTTACAGATTTCAAAATGGTTTGATGTGGTAATGCAAGGCTGAACCGGGTTGGCAGTCATCATTTGAGCAGAATCCGTACGCACATCAAAATTATACAACTTACTCCAGCGATATCCTTCTCCCCAAAGATCTTCTATTGTAATCCACATATAGCTTTCCTGTGTCAATTCAAATACATAATATGCTACACGGTTTAAATCTGTGGCGCATGCCTCTACAGGATGCTGACTAAATGGGGTATCCGCTATGCAATTACTAAAATGTTCGGTCGGAAGGATTACGGTGTTGTGCGTTACCGGATAAGCTCCGGTATCTGCCGCTGCATTCCATTCTACCAAAAAGGGGCTACCGTTATCCGTTGCCGCTTTATATGGCCGGTTGAATTGAGGCGGCGCACATCCTGTATTGTTAATATTGATATAAAACTGGCTGCGTTTGCCGATATTGTTGCCATAATCTCCATTATACTCAAGATTGTCGCCATAAGTAGCGCCACCGGAATAGTCCACAACAGTGTACCAACCGGCAGGCAATGGATCGCACTCCGATGAAGAGCCATTAGAGCCAAAACAACTCCATACGGTGCTCAGGCCTGCAATGCCTACTGCGCTCATTTGTCCGCTGTATAAGGCCATATTAGCATTTGCATTATAACAATCGCTATAATTATTACGATTGATAGATATGTTTGATGGCTGGCTCAAATAGAACTGACGGTAAATAGCTTTAGTAGCATTATTGCAAGGAACATTGCCATCTATAGTTACGGCATTATCCTTACAGGAAAACCAATCCACGTCACTATACCATGCGCCGGACGAGCCACCTATGCTATCTATGATACTGCCCATATCCTGCACGGTAGCCTGGCTGTAATGCTGTGTAGTTGTATTTTGCAATTGTATGGCAGGCTGATCGTTAAACCCTACCGGAACCGGAGCATCGCCGGTTATAGTGGCTAAGGTATAAGCGCCCGGTTCAATACAGACATTGTTGAAATTACAATTATATCTTCCTGTATAACAGGGTGCATAAATACTTAATCCGGAAATGCTGTCGGGGTAGCTGTTCACGCCCTGCGCAATGGCTAAACTATTGGCATTACCTTGATAAAGCTGATAATAATGATTGTAATAATTCGGCCAGTCGTAGTAATAGCTAAGATTGTATAAAACCAACATACCGCTATCTGCCACATTGAAAGAGCGGTATATTACTTTTTTAGCCGTAGCCGGAGCGCAGCCATCATTAAAGGTGTCAGGTAATACGGTAAAGCTACAACCAAAGGTATCGGCCTGAGACAGGTATTCCGTGTCCCAGTTTAGGGGCTGCATACTATTAATAGAGTCAAATGCGCCAGGAACGGCTAAAGAAAATTCATTCCCGGCCTGTAGCGGCTCTGCTGTTACCGAAATGCTAAGCGGATTTCCCAAGTTACCATAAAGACATTGTTTGCCGTTTCCTCCCAAGCTCCCGTAGTCTTTTTGATACAGCCAATACGCTTCCGCAATTGTATCGCGCCCTGAAAATTGTATGGTATAATATCCGGGTTCCGTACAGGCATTGGTCAAACTATTAATGCTTCTTGCGATGAGGTTGTTGTTGGACAAAGTATTGCAATCTGCATTCAGGTTGCCTTGATACAGGCTTATCAGTGTATTGTCATAGCATTCCAAATAACTGCCTATGCTAATTTTCGACATTTCCGTTAATTCAAACGTAAAGAAAGTACTGAGGTTGTAGTTATAGCCATTGTAAGCAATGCCGGTATCCGGCAGAGCGTCTCCGCAGGGATGCAACTCATGGCGGCTGTTGCAGGCAAGGTAGTCGTCGACATAAACGGTATTAAATTCCTGTAGCTCGCCTAATTGGTTAGATGTCGGCACTTGTGCCAATACCGGAATTGGTGCATTTGTGCTGCTACTGCCATCATAGGCGATGGCCAATCGTACCGTTTCATTATTGAATGCCGTATCGAAAAAAAGCTGAACGGTATAAGTGGTATTAGGCGCTAAAACATCACAGCCATAGCGTTTGTAATCGGCATTATATCCATCTGAACGAAAAGAGTCGCAACCGTCTATCAGCGTTAAGGCGCTGGCATTGGTTACAGCATCGCCTTGATATAACTTGTATCCTATTGTTCTGTTGCCTCCGTTATTCCACCAATAAGTACCCGAAAACAGCACGGCTATGTAGTCAAAGTATGCTGGCGTGGTAAAGGTGTGCCAAGTGGACTTATTGTATTGCGATAGTGAACCTAATCCCGTACATACTTCGTTTGAGTTATCCAACGACTGACACTGTACCCAGTAGTCAATATGTTGTGTCCATTGTGTCAGCGTGCCGAATTGATAAGCTGTAGCCGGACGGTCATAATCCGATTCTGTTTCTTCGGTAGTTACTTCTATATATATCGATCCGTTTGCAGACATTTTAGAGGATACCTGAACTAAATATTCGCCCGGTTCTACACAAGGATGAAAACTGTTGCCGAAAGTAATGATAGGTGTTAGTTTCGTACTAAGCTCGGCATTAGAGGGCAGGCAATTGTCGGATTTATAAACGGTGAATCCCGCATCGCCGGCAGTGATTGCAGTACCCTGCTGAGCCAGGGTTACCCTTACTTTACGGGTAGTAGGCAATGTAAACTTATACCAAACTGACTTCTGGTTTTGCGCTGCAACAAAGATTGCCGGAGCGTAAGTTTCTCCCGATTCTACGGTAGCATTGCTGAGATCTGCATATGGAGAGGTAAACGTGCCAAGTCCATAACCATTATTGGAAATTGTGATAAGTGCGGCATTGTTGCAATTGTCATTTGCGGGTTGTGCAAAAGCAGATTTTGCAAAAAGCAGTGATAGTATTATGTATAAAACCGGGAGTAAAAACCTGTTCATTTATATGCAATTTTTATGGTAGTATAATTTGTGTCTGCTCAAAAGTAATCAAGTGTATTGGTGTTTTTTTAGGAAAGTACCCGAGTGGCAGATTCTTGTACCCGAAATGCAAAAAGCTGCTAAAATTTGACTTTTTGAGCCGACTTTTGACCGGGCGTAGTGGTGGGTATTGACACTCGCCACGGCGAAAAACGGTGTTGTTGTCCTGCTGAGCTTGTCGAAGCATGAGTTTGTCGATGCACATCTCCGAACCTTCTCTCACACCCTTCGACAGGCTCAGGGTGACAACCCGCTAAGCCTAAAACGCTAAACGCTGTGTCATGCTGAGCTTGTCGAAGCATGTCTCTGAACCTTATCCCGCACCCTTCGACAAGCTCAGGGTGACAAGCCGCTTTTTTCATTTTTCATATTTTCAATATGGTGTATCCGCAAAAAACAACGTGGGCTAATTCCCGTTGCTTGTCTAGAAGGTTCTTGCAAAACCCGTAACACAAAGCAAAAAAGAACGCCCACGTTTACCGCAGGCGTTTCCACTTTACTTTCCTGTGTTACATTGAGAAATTGCAAGATTCTCTGAACAGGAAATTTTTAAAGCGAAACGCTATATCTTAAATGTCCATTAAGCCGATTTTTTAGTTCATTGAAATTGGTTTAAAATTTCGGTAAATGCATAAAGATTTTTTGGGATTGTGGATTTTGGAAAATTGCTTTTATTTATCCACGAAAGGCACGAAAAACAAGAAATGTATTGCTGTGTTCTTCATCAACAACAATACCCGTGCAAATTGCTCGTCATCGACCGAAATAATTTTTTTCGAAATGCAATAAAGAAAAAAAATTATGGAGTGGAGAAATCATTATCAACAGAAACGGGTTAAAACCCGTTTCAAAAAACATTTTGAAAAAAAACTGCCATTTTTTCCACCAGTTAAAACCGGTGGTTATTGATATCCACCCGCATTATCCCTGACATTATCAATAGGTTAAAACCCGTTTCAAAAAAATGTTGCATTTTGCTCCATAGGGTAAAGCCGGTAGAAAATGCTGTTGCAGAGATACACGTCCGTGTGTCGCTACGGCAACCCAGACGACCCGTATTCCTCCAAATTCCTGCTTTCGCATCCATCCCATTTATATCAAAAACGGCATCCGTTGTAGAAAATTACCGGTAAATTTTCGACTGATTTCCAGCTCTGTTTTATCTTCCAAGATGATCTTATTGGTTGTTTGGTGGTATTGAAAGATACAGTGCGCATTTACGGCGCAGCTTCTGCTGATGCGAATCAAAGGAATGCTGTTGATCTGTTCCATCACAAATTCTA
>Ga0222423_1001596_pt1 | contig 9992 bp, 8 predicted proteins | sample 3A0metagenome_FD_182472 | JGI IMG/M metagenome (GOLD analysis project Ga0222423, IMG submission 182472) | Enriched microbial communities from leaf-cutter ant dump, University of Wisconsin, Madison, United States - 3A0 (version 2) | ecosystem: Environmental > Terrestrial > Nest > Insects nest >...
GCGCCTGGCTTGACCTGCTGGATGCCGAGCCACATCGCGTCGAAGGTCAGCGCCGACAGGCGCTTGGCCGCGATGGAGCAGTCTCCTATCAGGTACATGCGGCTGTTGTCGCCGTACCAGCCGTCCGGGGTGATGACGGTGACGTCCACGTTCAGGATGTCGCCCTTCTTCAGGGGCTTGTCGTTCGGGATGCCGTGGCACACCACGTGGTTGACGGAGGTGCACAGGTGCCCGGGGTAGGGCGGGTAGCCCGGGGGCTGGTAGCCGATGGTGGCGGACACGGTGCCCTGCTGCGCCATGCATTCCGCGCCCAGGCGGTCGATTTCCTTGGTGGTGATGCCGGGCTTGATGTGGGGGGCGATGTAGTCCAGCACTTCAGAGGCAAGGCGGCATGCCAGGCGCATGCCCTCGATGTCCTCGGCGCTTTTGATGGTGATGCTCATGGGGCAATTATCCCATCGGGCGAAAACGCCGATGCGGGAGGGGCGGTTACTTCTTCGGGGACGCAGGCGTGGCCAGCCGGTGGGCCAGCTGGCTGACGATGCCCAGCACCATCTCCCGGTCCGCAGGCGTCAGCCCGGCCAACTGCTGTGTGATGACCACGGCCTGGTCCGTGCCCCGGTCGCTGGCGTCCAGCAGGAACTCATCCACACGGCAACCCAGCACCTCGCCCAGTTCATACAGGCGCGTGAGGGGCGGCAGCACCGCGCCCCGCTCGATGCGCGAAATCGCCTGGTTGCCCATGTCGAGTTGTTCCGCGACCTGCTCCTGGGTCAGCCCCTGTGAAGTCCGTAGTTCCGCGATGCGGGCGCCCAAGGCGGCGGCAATGCGGCGTTGTCTGCTTTCGTCCATGCAATCTCCTGAACCTGCATGGTTGTGTTTGGACTTGTTGACATGAAGTCCTTGCAAGGTTTAACATGTACTTACAAAGTTCAATTTGGACCTTTCTTGTACATAAAGGAGCAGCAATGAAGAGGAATACAAGGAGCATTGGTGTCAGGGGCGCGGGATGGGGTTGGCGGCTGTCCGCTGTTTCATTGGCCGTTCTGGTGGGAGGGTGCGGCGGTGGCGAGGAACTGCTGGACGCTATCGGCGGTGCGACGGGGGATGGCGGTAAGCGCGTCAAGCTGACTGGGCCGATCATGGGAGAGGAGCGGATGATCTGCATCGACAGCCCGCCGCAGCTCGCGCCAGCGGCCTTGCAGCAGGAGATCGACAAGTACCTGTTCAAGGTGATTCGCTGGGATACCAGCACTCCCGACAAGAAAACTACCGTTAACAAGCAAATCGAGGACAACCGGTCGTGCAGCTATCGCCTGTCGCCTTACGCAACCATGTCCTGGCAGCAGTTTGTGGAGGATGCCTCGTTGAATCAGCAGCTTGCCGATTGGGGCAACTTCAGTGCGAAATTTACGGCGCAGGGCCAGCGGTATGTGAGTGTCTGCATGCGAGACAACGAATGCGAGGACGGGGACATCCTGGCGCTGACCTTGAACGGCGCAGAAATCGCCCGTTCCGAGCTGTTCAATGCGCCACGTTGCTTTGATGTTCCTGTCAAGTCGGGCACTAATTTCCTGGGGGTCTATGCAGTCAATGGCACCGGCTTCAAAGGGTCATGCAGCCATGCAGACAGGAATACGGGCGAGGTGACGGTTTCCGGCGCTACCGGCAGTGGGAGCAAACAGACTCACAGCGTGCGTGGAGGGCAGGGGTCTTACGGCTCGCTCACGATAGTGAATTGAAAAACGGGTTCTCCACCCACAACCCCTCGATCTGCTGCCCGTGCTGCAAGTCTTTGCTGAGCAGGCGCGTGCAGCCACCCTCCGGCGCAGTGGCGATCAGGCTGCCGTGAAGGCTGAAGCCGTGCGCTCCTGAAAGTTGATGATCGCGCTGCCCTGGCGCGGCGCGCCGTCTAGGAGGTCAACGGCGCTCATTCATTTCCTCTCGCGTGAATTTGCGGCCATCGGAACTGGCATGGCTGCGGGTGCGTGCCACGGCCTCCGTCGCCTTGTCCGCCTGCCGCTCGCGGACATAGCTTTCTAGCCACAGGCGGACCTGCTGGTTGAGCGTGGTGTTCTCGCTGCGCGCCGCTTCACGGGCGGCTTCGATCAGGGCTTCGTCGGCGGTGAAGGTGATGTTGCGGTTCATGGGCTGCCTCCGTGCGCTGCGCTCTCATGGCGTGAATCTAGCTATTCAAAATGGTGACGTCAAAACCCATGCACAGTGGCCGCGCATAACCAGAAGGCGGCGGTGAGGCCCATGACCGATCGCCTAAAATCCGCCGTCTCTCCAAAGGCCACTCCCGTGACCCACCACATCAGCACCTTCGAGGGCGGCAACGCCCTCAGCGCCTTCCGCGCCCAGCAAATCCTCCCGGCCCTGCAAGCCATCCACCCCAAGATCGAAGGCATCGCGGCGCGCTTCGTGCATCTGGTCGCCACGGACGCGGCCCCCACGCCGGCCGAGCAGGAGCGCCTGGCGGCCCTGCTGGCCTATGGCGACCCGTACGAAGGCCCGGCGCAAGGCGTGGCCGTCATCGTCACGCCGCGCTTGGGCACGCTCTCGCCCTGGGCCAGCAAGGCCACCGACATCGCGCGCAACTGCGGCATCGCCATCCGCCGCGTGGAGCGCATCACCGAGTACCGCCTGCACCTGCGGCACGGCCTGCTGGGCGGCGCGCCCGAGCTGACCGCCGAGCAGCTGGCCCAGGTGGCGGCCCTGCTGCACGACCGCATGACCGAGTCCGTGGTGGCCGGCCGCGACGCCGCGGCCGCGCTGTTCACCGAACTGCAGCCTGCGCCCATGGAGCACGTCAACGTGCTGGGCGGCGGCCGTGCTGCGCTGGAAGCCGCCAACGCGCGCTTCGGCCTGGCTTTGGCCGACGACGAGATTGACTACCTGGTCAACGCCTTCACCGGCCTGGCGCGCAACCCCACGGACGTGGAGCTGATGATGTTCGCCCAGGCCAACAGCGAGCATTGCCGCCACAAGATCTTCAACGCCCAGTTCACCATCGACGGCGTGGCGCAGGACAAATCGCTGTTCGGCATGATCCGCAACACGCACCAGCTTGCGCCGCAGCACACGGTGGTGGCGTACTCGGACAACGCTTCCATCATGGAAGGGCATGCGGTCGAGCGATTCATGGCAAAAATGGCCTCCAGCGCAGACGGGGCGGGTGCAAGCAGCTATCAAAAAAGTAGTGCAACCCACCACGTGCTGATGAAGGTGGAGACGCACAACCACCCCACGGCCATTTCGCCCTTTCCGGGCGCGTCCACCGGCGCGGGCGGGGAGATCCGCGACGAGGGCGCCACGGGGCGCGGCTCCAAGCCCAAGGCGGGGCTCACGGGCTTCACGGTGTCCAAGCTGTGGGGCTCGCAGGTCGGCAAGCCCGAGCACATCGCGAGCCCGCTGCAGATCATGGTGGAAGGGCCCCTCGGCGGTGCGGCGTTCAACAACGAGTTCGGCCGGCCCAACCTCGCGGGCTACTTCCGCGAATACGAGCAGAACGTGGGCGGTGTCCAGCGCGGCTACCACAAGCCCATCATGATCGCGGGCGGCGTGGGCGTGATCGATGCGGAGCTGACGCAGAAGATTGAATTCCCTGCCGGCTCGCTGCTCATCCAGTTGGGCGGCCCCGGCATGCGCATCGGCATGGGCGGCAGCGCGGCCAGTTCCATGGCCACGGGCACCAATGCGGCGGAGCTGGACTTCGACTCCGTGCAGCGCGGCAACCCCGAGATCGAGCGCCGCGCGCAGGAGGTCATCAACCACTGCTGGGCGCAGGGCGCGGCCAACCCCATCCTGGCGATCCACGACGTGGGCGCGGGCGGCCTGTCCAATGCCTTCCCGGAGTTGACCAACGATGCAGGCAGGGGCGCCCGCTTCGACCTGCGCGCCGTGCCGCTCGAAGAATCGGGCATGGCGCCCAAGGAGATCTGGAGCAACGAGAGCCAGGAGCGCTACGTGCTCGCCATCGCGCCCGAGTCGCTGCCCCTGTTCAAGGCCTTCTGCGAGCGCGAGCGCTGCCCCTTCGCCGTGATCGGCACGGCCACCGCGCAGCGCCAACTGGTGCTGGAAGACACCGCCGTGGCCGCCGGCGATCAGAAGTACCCCGTGGACATGCCCATGGACGTACTGCTGGGCAAGCCGCCCAAGATGCACCGCGACGTGGCGACCGTCGTGCGCGAATTCACGCCCATCGACCTGACCGGCGTGCCGCTGCAAAAGGCCGTCATCGACGTGCTGGCGCACCCCACGGTGGCGAGCAAGCGCTTCCTGATCACCATCGGCGACCGCACGGTGGGCGGCCTGAGCCACCGCGACCAGATGGTCGGCCCCTGGCAGGTGCCCGTGGCCGACTGCGCCGTGACGCTGGCCGACTACAAGGGCTTCGCGGGCGAGGCCATGAGCATGGGCGAGCGCACGCCGCTGGCTGCCATCAACGCGCCCGCGTCGGGCCGCATGGCCGTGGCCGAGGCCATCACCAACCTGCTCGCTGCGCCCATCGAACTGCCGCGCGTGAAGCTCAGCGCCAACTGGATGGCCGCCTGCGGCGAGCCGGGTGAGGACGCGGCGTTGTACGCCACCGTCAAGGCCGTGGGTCTGGAGCTGTGCCCCGCCTTGGGCATCAGCATCCCGGTCGGCAAGGACAGCCTTTCCATGCGCACGCAGTGGAGCGAAGGCACCGACAAGAAAAAGGTGACCTCGCCCGTCAGCCTGATCGTGAGCGCTTTCGCCTCGCTCGCCGACGTGCGCGGCACCCTCACGCCGCAACTGGATGCCACCGAAGAAGACACCACCCTGGTCCTCATCGACCTCGGCAAGGGCCGCAACCGCATGGGCGGCAGCATCCTCGGCCAGACGCTGGAGCAAAGCGGCGACGAAGTGCCTGACCTGGACGACCCCCAGGACCTCGTCAACACGGTGAACGCCGTCAACGCCCTGCGCGCTAAAGGGCACATCCTGGCCTACCACGACCGCAGCGACGGCGGCCTGCTGGCGGCGGTGGCCGAGATGGCCTTCGCGGGCCACGTGGGCGTGGCGCTCAATGTCGATCTGCTCGTGACGGAAGGCGACGGCATCAGCGACAGCCGCATGGAAACCGGCGACGCCAAGAACTGGGCGCAACAGATCAGCGCCCGGCGCGAGGAACTGACGCTCAAGGCCCTGTTCAGCGAAGAACTGGGCGTGGTGCTGCAGGTGCGCACGGCGGACCGCAACGACGTGATGCAGGTGCTGCGCGAGCACGGCCTGTCCAAGTGGAGCAACTTCATCGGCAAGACCCGCCCGGCCTCGTCGCCCATCGACGCGGGCAAGGGCGAGCTGCAGGTCTGGCGCGATGCCAAGGCCGTGTTCGCTGCCCGCCTCTCGGACCTGCACCAGGTCTGGGACGCCGTGAGCTGGAAAATCTGCCAGCAGCGCGACAACCCCGCCTGCGCCGACGAAGAGCATGCCGCGGCGGGCGAACCCACGGACCCCGGCCTGCACGTCGCCCTGACTTTCGACCCGGCCGAGGACGTGGCCGCGCCCTTCCTCAACCTGGCCAGACCCAAGGTCGCCATCCTGCGCGAGCAGGGCGTGAACTCGCACGTCGAGATGGCCTACGCCTTCACAGAGGCCGGCTTCGAAGCCTTCGACGTGCACATGACTGACCTGCAGACCGGCCGCGTGCAACTGCAGGACTTCCAGGGCGTGGTGGCCTGCGGCGGCTTCAGCTACGGTGACACGCTGGGCGCGGGCATCGGCTGGGCGCGCTCCATCACCTTCAACCCAGTGCTGTCGGAGCAGTTCCAGGGCTTCTTCGGCCGCGCCGACACCTTCGGCCTGGGCGTGTGCAACGGCTGCCAGATGTTCGCCGAGCTGGCCGACATCATCCCCGGCGCGCAGGACTGGCCGCGCTTCACCACCAACCAGAGCGAGCGCTTCGAGGCCCGCCTGTCGCTGGTGGAGGTGCTGGATTCGCCCAGCCTGTTCTTCGCGGGCATGGCCGGCAGCCGCCTGCCCATCGCCGTGGCGCACGGCGAGGGCTTTGCCAACTTCAAGTACCGGGGCGACCCGGCCAAGGCCATTGCTGCCATGCGCTACGTGGACCACCATGGCGCCGCCACCGAGCAGTACCCCTTCAACCCCAACGGCAGCCCCGGCGGCCTGACCAGCGTGACCACGCAGGACGGCCGCTTCACCGCGCTGATGCCGCACCCCGAGCGCGTGTTCCGCAACGTGCAGATGAGCTGGACCCGCGGCGACCAGAGCGCGCTCAGCCCCTGGATGCGCATCTGGCGCAACGCGCGCAAGTGGGTGGGCTGATCAAGGCAGCTTGACCAGCTCCACGCGGCGGTTCTTGGCGCGGCCGTCTTCGCTGCGGTTGTCGGCGATGGGCTTTTCCTGCCCGTGGCCGGCGCTGCGCAGGCGGCTGGCGGCAATGCCCTGCGCCACCACGGCCTGCATGACGGCGCGGGCGCGGTTTTCCGACAAGGTCTTGTTGGCCGCAGGCGTGCCCACGTTGTCGGTGTGCCCTTCGATCGAGATGTTCAGCCCGCCCTGCTGCTGCATCAAGGCGGTGATCTCCTTCACCACGCCCTGGCTTTCGGGCCGGATGTCCCATTTGCCCGTGTCGAAGTTGATGTACAGCGCGATGAAGCCCGCCTGGTTCAGCTCGTCCAGCATCTTGCGCGCCGTCACCACCTGGGCGGCCGCGTCTTCCTGCAGCACGATGAGCTTGTAGCTGCTCCAGTTGCCGCCGCTCACGGCGGAATCGCTGGTCACGTGCACCCACACCGTGCGCCCGTCCACCGTCACGCGGCCCGTCAGGCGGTCGCCCAGCGAAGTCTTGGCCGGGTCTTGCAGCAATTCGCCGCCGATGCCCTTGAGGGCGTTGGCGTAGTTGGCGACGATGTACTTGGGCGCAGCGCCGTCGGCGGGCTTGGGCACCTTGTAGACCGTCTCGGTGCGCAGCCCCATGGCCTGCTGCTGGCCGCCCGGCCAGCGGAAGGTGTCGGCATCCTGCGCGCTGCGGCAGCTGGCGATGCTGAAGTGGGGAATGCGCTGCGGGAACATCGCGGGGTCCTTGCAGCCCTTGGCATCCTGCGCGGTGGCAGGCGCGGCGGCCAGTACCAGCGACGCAGCCAGGGCTGCCCGCAGAAAACCGTTGCGACGCGATATGAGATGCTGGGTCATTGGCTGGGCTCCGGGGTTGGCTGGTGAGCGGCATCGTAGGGTATGCGCAGGCAACTATGAAAACAATAGCTATCAGCGCTTGATACAAGCGCGCTGGGGGATTTTTTCACGATAATCCGGTCTTCTTCACCTGGGGAGCTTCCATGGCCGGTGCCAGCCTTCTGACCCTGCTCGACGATATCGCCACCATCCTCGACGACGTGGCCCTCATGACCAAGGTGGCGGCCAAGAAGAGCGCCGCCATGGCCGACGACGTGTCGGTGATGACCAAGGTCGCCGCGCAGAAGACGGCGGGCGTGCTGGGCGACGACCTGGCGCTCAACGCCCAGCAGGTCACGGGCGTGCGGGCCGAGCGCGAGATCCCCGTGGTGTGGGCCGTCGCCAAGGGCTCGTTCATCAACAAGGTCATCCTGGTGCCGCTGGCGCTGCTCATCAGCGCGTTCGCGCCCTGGGCGGTCACGCCGCTGCTGATGGTGGGTGGCGCCTTCCTGTGCTTCGAGGGCTTCGAGAAAGTGGCGCACAAGCTGCTGCACGCCCCGCATACGGACGCCGCCGAGCACGAGAGCCACGCCCAGGCCAATGCCAACCCGGCGGTGGACCTGGTGGCTTTCGAAAAGTCCAAGATCAAGGGCGCGGTGCGCACCGACTTCATCTTGTCGGCCGAAATCATCGCCATCACCCTCGGCACCGTGGCCACCGCGCCGTTCGCGCAGCAGGTGGCCGTGCTGTCGGGCATCGCCGTCATCATGACGGCGGGCGTGTACGGCCTGGTGGCGGGCATCGTCAAGCTGGACGATTTGGGCTTGTGGCTCAGCCGCCGCGCCAGCGGCGCGGCGCAGGCCGTGGGGCGCGGCATCCTGCGCGCGGCGCCCTGGCTCATGAAGGGCCTGTCGGTGGCGGGCACGGCGGCGATGTTCCTGGTGGGCGGCGGCATCCTGGTGCATGGCGTGCCGGCGCTGCACCACCTGGTGGAAGGGGCCGGCAGCGCCGCGGCGCAGTGGCCCGCGGGCGGGCTGTGGGGCCTGCTGGTGCCCAACCTGCTCAACGCGGTGGTGGGCATCGTGGCGGGCGGCCTGGTGCTAGCGGGCGTGACGCTGGTGCAGCGCGTGCGCGGCAAGTCCGCGGCGCATTGATCCAGGTCCAAGGGTTAATACCAATGCCTTGAGTTAGGGCAAGGCGCGCGGAAAGGTGCGGCGGTTCAATGGCGGCACGGGGGTCGTCCCCGTAGAACCGATGGAAGAAACGAGAATCGCCATGAACCAAAAGAACCTGCTGGCCGCGGCCGCCCTGTGTGCTCTTGCCGCTGCCTCCGGCGCCGCATCCGCGCAACAGGCCGAGGGCCCCTGGATGGTCCGCGCGCGCGCCGTGCACCTGGACAGCGCCAACAAGGACAGCACGCCTCTGGGCCTGTCTATCAACGACAAGACCATCCCCGAGGTCGATGTCACCTATTTCTTCAACCAGAATCTCGCGGCCGAGCTGATCCTCACCGTGCCGCAGAAGCACACGCTGAGCGCGGCGGGCGCGGCCATCGGCTCGCTCAAGCACCTGCCGCCCACGCTGCTGCTGCAGTACCACTTCAACGCGCCCGGCTTCAAACCCTACGTGGGCGCGGGGCTGAACTACACGCGCTTTTCCAGCGTGAAGCTGCCCGCCGGCGTGGACATCGACCGCAACAGCTTCGGCCCCGCGCTGCAGGCGGGCGTGGACATTCCGCTGCAGAAAAACCTGTACCTGAACTTTGACGTGAAGAAGGTCTTCATCAAGACCGACGTGAGCGCGGGCGGCGCCAAGCTGGGCACCTTCAAGGCCGACCCGGTGCTGGTGGGCGTGGGCCTGGGCTGGCGGTTCTGAGGCCTGCCGGGCGGCCATGGCCGCCCGGGGCGGGCGCGTGAAGATTCTTCACGCACGCATGGGATTTGACCTACATGCGCGGCCATGCTGGCGGCGCACAATGGTCCGTGGTTGCGGGGCCGCCGTGCTCCTGTGCCGCCAGCAAGACGCCCACGACCCATGCCCAGCACTACCGACGACATCACGCGCGGCCTGCGCCAGCAGCCCGCCAGCATCTCCCCCAAGTATTTCTACGACCAGCACGGCTCGCGGCTGTTCGAGGAGATCACCCGCCTGCCCGAGTACTACCCCACGCGCACCGAGGCCGCGCTGATGCAGCGGCACGAGGCCGACATCGCGCGGGCCGTGGGCACGGGGCGCACCGTGGTGGAGCTGGGCGCGGGCAACTGCCAGAAGGCGCGCATGCTGTGCCGCCTGGTGCAGCCCGCCTGCTTCGTGGGCGTGGACATCTCGGCGGACTTCCTGAAGGCGGCGGTGCAGGGCCTGCGCGAGGACTTCCCGGGCCTGGACGCGCGGGCCCTGGGCGGCGACATGACGCAGGGCGTGCAGCTGCCCGCCGACATACCGCGCGCCGGCCGGCTGGTGTTCTACCCCGGCTCCTCCATCGGCAACTTCGACCCGCCGCACGCGCTGGATCTGCTGGCCCACATGCGCGAGCTGGTGGACGACGACGGCGGCCTGCTCATCGGCATCGACCTGCCCAAGGACGTGGCGGTGCTGGAAGCCGCCTACGACGACGCGGCGGGCGTGACGGCCGCCTTCAATCGCAACGTGCTGACGCATGTGAACCGCCTCATCGGCAGCGACTTCGACGTGGCGCAGTGGCAGCACCGCGCGTTCTTCAACCACGGTGAATCGCGCATCGAGATGCACCTGGAGGCGCTGGCCGACACCGAAGTGGGCTGGCCCGGCGGCGGGCGCCGGTTCGACCGGGGCGAGCGCATCCACACCGAGAA
>Ga0222423_1001597_pt1 | contig 9981 bp, 9 predicted proteins | sample 3A0metagenome_FD_182472 | JGI IMG/M metagenome (GOLD analysis project Ga0222423, IMG submission 182472) | Enriched microbial communities from leaf-cutter ant dump, University of Wisconsin, Madison, United States - 3A0 (version 2) | ecosystem: Environmental > Terrestrial > Nest > Insects nest >...
ATGAATACATATCGCGCCATGGGAGTCACCGGATACCTTTTCAAAATCGATTCCGCCACCGAAAAATCACCTTGGGCGTGATTTCGGAAGTCGCAATCGGCGTTTTACACAGAAGAAGGCCGGTTGGATTGCGCCAACCGGCCGGGTTGTTTTCGATTATGCGGCTTACTGGCCGCTGGGAACGCCGGCGTCGCCGCCCGTGCCCGTCGCGCCGCCCTGCGTCGTCGTGCCGGCGGCGCCGCCTTCGGCCGGAACGGTATCCGTGCCGGTGGTCGCGGGCGTCTGGGTGGCCGCGCCGTCATTGGTCTGGGCGCCCTTGTTCTGGTCGCCGCCGCCGAGCGCGTCGAGAACGCCGCCCGTGCCGGTGGTGCCTGGGATACGGTCGAGAATGTCGATGGGGCTCGTCTCGTAACGGGCGAGGATGCCCATGCCGAGCGCCAGGACGAAGAACAGCGTGGCGAGGATCGCCGTGGTGCGCGTCAGGGCATTGGCCGTACCGCGGGCCGACATGAAGCCGGAACCGCCGCCGATGCCGAGGCCGCCGCCTTCGGACCGCTGGATCAGCACGACGCCGATCAGCGCGACGACGACCATGAGATAGATGACGAGCAAGATGGTCTGCATGTTTTCAAGGTCCCGGCCGGATGGCCAAATTTCAGGTTTGCGGCTCAATATACCAAGCCGCGCGGCATTCCAAGCCCTGTCCGCCATTCCGCCCGCCCTTTTGCATGGGCAGGCGAAGCCCGCGTCAGGCCGTCAGCGCCTCGTATGCGCGGTAGATGGCGAGGAAATCGGCCGATTTCAAGCTCGCCCCGCCGATCAGGGCGCCGTCGACATTCTTCACGCCCATCAGCTCCTGCGCATTGCCGGGCTTGACCGAGCCGCCGTAGAGGATGCGCATTCTCGCGCCCTCGCCGCCGAAACGCGCGACAAGCTCGGCCCGCATGAAGGCATGCGCCTCCTCCACATCCGCCGCCGTCGGCGTCAGCCCCGTGCCGATCGCCCAGACGGGCTCGTAGGCAATCACGGTGTTCCCCGCTGTCGCCTCGTCCGGCACGGAGGCGGCGAGCTGGCTCTTCAGCACGTCCAGCGTCTTGCCCGCCTTGCGTTCGTCGCCCGTCTCGCCGATGCAGACGATGGCGACGAGGTCGTTCCCATGGGCGATCTCCGCCTTGGCGCGCACGAGCGCATCGCTTTCGCCGTGGTCCGTGCGGCGCTCGGAATGGCCGACGATGACATGCGTGCCGAAGCAGTCGGCGATCATTTCCGCCGAGATGTCGCCGGTATGGGCGCCGGAGGCCTTTTCGTGGCAATCCTGCGCACCGATCTGGAGCGGGCTGTCCTCGCAAAGCGCCGTCGCGACGTAGAGAAGCGTGGCCGGCGGGCAGATCAGCGTTTCCACCTTCTGCGACAACGGCCCCTTCGCGCCTTCGGCCATCGCCTTGATTTCCGTAAGCGAGGCGCGCGTGCCGTTCATCTTCCAGTTTCCGGCAACGAGCGGGGTAACGTCGGGTGTCATGAGGCCTCCCAGTCCTTCGAACATTGGTCGGCCAGCGGCGTAGCAAATCGGGGCGATGAAGAAAAGCGTCCTCCTCTTCAAGAAAATTCGAATATGCGGACATCCTCGACCGTATAGTCATCGGTGCGAACCGCGCCTGGGGACGGCTGGAACACGCTCATGCTTGCCTTACGACTGGGCATCGTCCTGATTTTGACGACGCTGCTGGCGCTTGCCGGCGCGGCGGCGCAGGATGCGTCCGGCAACGGCGAGACGCGCGGCCTCATGGGCATCAAGACGAAGGTGGAAACGGCCGCCACCGACAGCACGCCGGCAGAGCCCGTGGCCGAGGCGGCAAGGCGGACGGCGCTGGTCATCGGCATGTCCGCCTATAAATCCATCTCGCCCCTCAAGAACACGGCCGCCGACGCCCGGTCGGTCGGCGACATGCTGCAAAGGCTCGGCTTTGCCGTCGACCTGATCATCGACAGCCCGTTGGCGCAGATGCAGGAGACGGTCGCAGCCTTCTCGCACAAGGCCGAGACGGCCGACATCGCGCTCGTCTACTATGCCGGCCATGGCGTGGAGGCGGCCGGCGAGAACTACCTCGTGCCGGTGGATATCGATGTCGATACCCCGTCGAGCATCCCGCAGCAGGCCGTCAGCCTTTCCGCGATCCTGCACAGCGTCGAGCATGCGCGCAAGCTGCGCATCGTCATCCTCGATTCCTGTCGCAACAACCCCTTCCCCACGCTCGTGAGCGCCGCCGCGGCCGAAGGCGCAAGCGCCGGCAGGGCCGGGCTTGCCGCGCCGGACCCCTCTCAGGGCATGCTCGTCGTCTATGCCGCGGAAAGCGGCAAGGTGGCGCTTGACGGCGACGGCGAGCACAGCCCCTTCGCCACGGCAATCCTCGAGGACCTGCCCCGCCCGAATGTCGAGATCGGCCTTGTCTTCCGCCAGGTCCGCGACCGGGTCATGGGGCTGACGGCCAACCGCCAGCAGCCGCATTTCTACGGCTCGCTCTCCGGCGCGCCCTATTTCCTGGCCGGCGAGGATGCCGCCCTCGCGGACGCGGACAATGCCGACAAGGCTTCCCAGTGGCAGGCGCTGAAGCCCGAGCAGGAGGTCCAGCTCGCCGCCCTCGCCGGAGACGGCGACACGCGCGCCATGCTCGGCCTCGGCTACATGGCGCTGACGCCCGATTCGCAAAAATACCAGCCGGAAAAGGCGTTCGACCTCTTCCGCAAGGCCGCGGCGGCGGGCGACGCCGAGGCGATGTTCGAGCTCGCCAAGCTCTACGAAAAAGGCATCGGCACGAAGCAGGACATGGCCGAGGCGATAAAGCTCTACCGGCAGGCGGCCGACCTCGGCTTTGCCGACGCCATCAACGACCTCGGCTTCCTCTACTACCAGGGCGCGGAAGGCCTGCCGCGCGATCCGAAGAAGGCGGTCGATCTTTTCGTGCAGGCGGCGGACCTGCGCCATCCGCAGGCGATGTTCAATGTCGCCGCCCTCATCGACGACGGCCTCGTGCCGGGCAAGACCCCGCAAGACGCGGCCGCCTACCTCTACCAGGCACTGCGCTCGGGCGTCGACGACGTGCTGGAACAACTGACGAGCCGGCCAACCATGTTCAAGCCGGAAACACGCCGCGCACTTCAGGCGGAATTGCGCCGCAATCATTTCTATGCAGGCGCGCTGGACGGGGACATCGGCACGGGCACGCAGCGCAGCATGCGCATCGCCTTCGGTCGGACAGAATGATGACAAAGGGGGAAAACGATAATGGCCATATCGACAATTTCGCGGTCGCTGGGCACCGCGCTGATCGCCGCCGCCCTTGCCTTCGGCGGTGCCCATGACGCCTACAGCCAGGCCACTGGGGGTGGCACGACGGGGGGCGGCACGACCGGTGGCACGACAGGCGGGACAACAGGCGGCGCGACCGGCGGGGGGACGACGACCGGAAGCTCGACGGGCGTTACGGTATCGGGAAACAGCCCTCACTCCTACGAATCCAGCGCGAATTCGATGGTCGCCACTCCGAGTGGCTACGCCACCCGGGCGATCGTCAACAACATTACGGCGGCGCGGGACGAGTGCGCGGGCTACGATCCCGTCTATCGCATCGACTGCCTCAGCCAGCGCCTGCGCGACGTTGCCGACCACATGCCGCGCGGCGAGGCCTACGACCAGGCGCAGCGGATCATCTCCAAGGCATCCCGGGACCTTGAGGGCATCCAGGCGAGCAATGTCGATCACGACGCGCCGACCCAGCGCTCGCGCGCCAATCCGCGGCTGAAGGGGACAAGGACCTTCAGCGCCATCAAGCGGGAAAATCTCGACCGGGCGATGGAACAGGCCAAGCAGGTCATCGAGGAAGCCGAGACGCAGCTTCTGCGCGCGACGGAGAACTCGGACAAGCGCGCCAGCCACTACCAGCAGATCGCCGTCGCGCTCGGCTCCACGAAGGTCCTGCTGCGCTCGGCCTGATTACTGGGCAAAGAGCCAGTCGAGCGTCTCGCGCCAGTCGGTCATGCGCACGGGCGTGCCGTGGCCGCCGGTCTGGAACAGCACGAAGCGCGTGGGGATGCCCGCCTTGCGCAGCTTGCGGAAGACGGCGATCTGGTCGTTGGCGGCATAGACGGGATCGCTGTCGCCGTGGGTGAAATAGACAGGCAGCTTCGCCTTGAAGGCCGGCGTCTTCGCATAGTCGCCGTCGGCCGCCCCGCCCATCAGCACCATGCCGGACAGGCTCTTCACCGCGATCGGATCACGCACGACCCGCGCGCAGATGAAACTACCCATCGAGGCGCAGGCGAGAATGACCGGCGCCTCGGGTGAAAGCGCCTTGGCACGCAGGATCAGGCCCGAAATGCGCGCGGCGCCCTTGTCGTCGAAGGACGGCACGCTCGGCGCGTAGTAGACACCGCCGTTCTGCACCGCGAGGTTCTTGATACGGTTGAAATTGCCGCCGAAATTCCAGTCGTTGTTGCCGAGCCGCCGGTCGCCGCCGCGGCCATGGATGAAGATGACGGTGAAGGCGGCGCCCTCACCCTTGCCGGTCATGGCGACGTCGAGGGGGCCGGCCGGCGTGTCGAGCGTCAGGTTCTTCTGCGCCTTCTTCACGGCCGTCGAGACATAGGCGGATTTGACGCGCCGCTCCGGGATCTGGTCGCGCCCGTTGATGTCGCGCATCTCCTGGTAGTCGACGACGCGCAGCGTCCCGTCGTCCGCCGTCTCCACTACCGTACCGTAGCCGAACAGGTCGTCCTTCCAGGGTTTCAGCGTCAGCGCCGCGGCGTCATGGACGGCAAAAGCGGCGAGGAACACGGCGAAAACCAGCCGGAAAAGGCAATGAACTGTGGACTGAGGCATGAACGGGCGCTCCCTTGGGCCGGCGATACTTGCCATTCGCCCGCGCGCAAAGCAATCCTCGCTCGACCGCCTGCCATGCCGGCATCGCGAAAATCCGCGGAATCTGGCAGGATCGCCGGTGATTCGCTGACGACCTCCCTTACGCCGTTTCCCGATCCGCCGCACCGGCAGGACCGAAGTGGCAACCGGAACAAACTCTGAACGGCCCATGCAAGACGACAGCAACGACCTCTTCGCCGCCCTCCCCTCCCAGCCCGCGGCCGAGCGCCCGGCCGCATCCGGCGATGGCTCCGGGGGCTACGACGCCTCGGCGATCCGTGTGCTGGAAGGGCTGGAGCCGGTGCGCATGCGCCCCGGCATGTATATCGGCGGCACGGACGAGAAGGCGTTGCACCACCTTTTCGCCGAAGTCATCGACAACTCGATGGACGAGGCCGTCGCGGGCCATGCGAACTTCATCGAGGTGAACCTCGACGCTGAAGGCTTCCTCACCGTCACCGACAACGGCCGCGGCATCCCGGTGGAGAACCACCCGCAGATGCCGGGGAAATCCACGCTCGAGGTCATCCTCACGGTCCTCCACGCCGGCGGCAAGTTCGACGGCAAGGCCTACGAGACTTCCGGCGGCCTGCACGGCGTCGGCGTCTCGGTCGTCAACGCCCTCTCCGACCATCTGGAGGTCGAGGTCGCCCGCAACCGCAAGCTCCACCGCCAGCGTTTCTCGCGCGGCAAGCCGGTCGCCCCGCTCGAAGAACTCGGCGACGTGCACAACCGCCGCGGCACGAAGGTGCGCTTCCATCCGGACCCGGAGATTTTCGGCGCCCACGCCCGTTTCGATCCGGGCCGCGTCTTCCGCATGGCCCGCTCGAAGGCCTATCTCTTCGGCGGCGTGGAAATCCGCTGGAGCTGCGATCCCGCCCTCCTGCCGGAGGGCTCCGACACGCCGGAAAAGGCCGTCTTCCATTTCCCCGGCGGCCTGAAGGACTATCTGCAGGCCACGCTTGGCAAGGAATACACCGTCACCCGCGAGATTTTCGCCGGCAAGAGCGAGAAATCCGGCGGCCACGGCTCGCTGGAATGGGCCGTCACCTGGTACGGCGGCGATTCGCTGATCCACTCCTATTGCAACACGATCCCGACGGCCGATGGCGGCACGCACGAGGCGGGCCTCAGGATCGCCCTCACCAAGGGCCTCAAGAACTATGCCGAGCTGACGCAGAACAAGCGCGCGGCGGCAATCACCACCGACGACGTGATGATCTCGGCTGTCGGCATGCTCTCCGTCTTCATCCGCGAGCCGGAATTCGTCGGCCAGACGAAGGACAAGCTCGCGACCGTCGAGGCGCAGCGCATCGTCGAGAACGCGCTGCGAGATCCTTTCGACCACTATCTTGCCGACAACCCCGCGGAAGCCGCCAAGCTGCTCGACTGGGTGATCGAGCGCGCCGAGGAGCGCCTGCGCCGCCGCAAGGAAAAGGAAGTCTCCCGCAAGACGGCCGTGCGCAAGCTGCGCCTGCCCGGCAAGCTCGCCGACTGCTCGCAGAATTCCGCCGAGGGCGCCGAGCTCTTCATCGTCGAGGGCGATTCGGCCGGCGGCTCGGCCAAGCAGGCGCGCAACCGCGCCAACCAGGCCATTCTCCCGTTGCGCGGAAAGATCCTCAACGTCGCCAGCGCCGGCCGTGAAAAGCTCGGCGCCAACCAGCAGATTTCCGATCTGGTGCAGGCGCTCGGCTGCGGCACGCGTTCGAAATACCGCGAGGAAGACCTTCGCTACGAGCGCGTCATCGTCATGACCGACGCCGACGTCGACGGCGCGCATATCGCCTCGCTCCTCATCACCTTCTTCTACCAGGAGATGCCGGACCTCATCCGCGGCGGGCATCTCTACCTCGCCGTGCCGCCGCTCTACCGCATCAGCCAGGGCGGCAAAACGCTCTATGCGCGCGACGACCCGCACCGCGAAGAGCTGATGCGCACGGAGTTCAACGGTCGCGGCAAGGTGGAGATCGGCCGTTTCAAGGGCCTCGGCGAGATGTTGCCGGCGCAGCTCAAGGAAACGACGATGGACCCCGCCAAGCGCACGCTCCTGAAGGTGGAGATCGACGACATCGACTTCGAGGGCACGCGCACGGCGGTCGACGACCTGATGGGCACCAAGCCGGAAGCCCGCTTCCGCTTCATCCAGGATCGCGCCGTCTTCGCCGAGAACCTCGACATCTGAGGTTTTCGCGCCTTATTTTCGCGGCAATGCCGGCCTGTAACCAGCCGGAACGAAGGCGGAAAGGACGGTCATGAAAGCTGCGCTCATCCTCATGACGATCATGGGTTGCGACGACAGCGCGACCCAGTGCCACTATATCGAGACGGTCGACCGGAGTTGGGAGACCGTGGCGCTCTGCGATGCGCAGGCCGAGACCTGGATCAACAAGAACCAGGATAAGAACTATCCGGTGATCGTCGCCGTCTGCGAGACGGCCGGCAACCGCGTGACGGCGGAGGAGATCGACCCCGCCCCCGAGGCAAAGCCGGCGGAGGCCCAAACTCCCGTCCCGCAGGAGACCGTCGAAGCCCGGCAGAACCTTGCCGCGCGCACGCTCGGCTTCGTCAAGCACGCCATCCCCGACGCCGCAGCCCTCAAGAAGGCCGTCACCACGCCGGTGCGCTATGCCGAGGACGGCTACAGCTGGGTCATGAAACGGTTTGCCGATTGACCGGCCGCTTTCAGGCCGCTTCCCGCGTGGCGATGAGCGCATAGCTGCGCGCGGTCTGGCGCTGCTCGGCGATGACGAGGCGTTCCACCAGCTCCAGCATTGCCTGGCACGAGGCATTACCCGCCGCGCGGACGCGTGACAGGAGACGCTCGGAGACCGAGAGCATGCCGCCCTCCTTCGCTTCGCTGCGCCAGAGCATCGTCGCCTCGGCGAAGAGCGCGCTGATATCGCTGCCGAGGCCGGCAGTCTCGTAGAGGGCGCGCACGGCCGCCTCGCGGCCGTCGGACAGGATGGAGCGCACGCGCCGCTCCGCCTGGCCGGACAGATTGGTGATCGCAGCGGCGAAGAACTCGGCCCGGCCGGTGCAGAGCGCATGCAGCAGGAAAACCGGCGTCAGCCGCCCGGCAAGACGCAGGTGCTCGACGAGCGCCGGCATTTCCGCCGCCGTGACATTGCCTGCCATGCCGATGGTCGCGATGTCGCACGCTTCCCGCGTGATGCGCTCGACGCGGCTCGTGCCGACGGCGGCCTGGATGAGCCCGAAGCCGGCAAGCGCCGTGCCGATCTTCTCGACCAGCGCCTGGCGCGCATCGCTCGGCAGGTCCTCCCTGTCGAGGAGCAGAGCGCGGATTTCCGCGTGGTGGCCGAGACGGTCGGCGATCCGCGACAGGCTGCGGCGGGAAAAGGCCGCCCCTTCGTTCTCCAGCAGCACCAGCACGTCCGGCACATCCCCCACTTCCGCGAGCGCCGCCGAGACGGGCCGCGAGACGCCTACGCGATGGGCGATCAGCATGCGCGTCGCATCGCCCCCCTTGGCGGCAAGGTCGACGAGGTCCGCATCCGTCAGCAGCTGCGAGCGCAGGATGATGTGGGCGGCGATTTCCGGCTGGTCCTCGGCAAGCGGCAGGATGACGGCACGCGGCGCGTCCTCGCAGTCGGCGAGCGCCTCGGCAAGGGCGAGCCGCACCTTCGGCGCGGGATCGTCGAGCAGGAAGATCATCGCCATTTCGGCGGCGCGCCGGTCGTCGGGCGCTATCCGCGAGCGCGCATAGGCTCGCGCCAAGACGTTCGCCGCCTTGGCCCTGTCTGCGGCCCTGGCGGTCTCCACCCAACGAAGAAATGCATGAACGATCAACGGAAAGCCCCAAACGCCTGCACGAAGACTATGGGGGAGACGTTAGCGGCAAAGTGTTTAAGATTGGTTCACCATGTCCGTTAACCTGCCTTCGGCCGCATCATGGCGAAGACATCGGCGCCGCCGTCGCAGTAATCCATGTAGCCCATGCGGCCCAGCGGGCGGGCGGCGGCCATGTCGATCATGCCGTCGCTGAGGATTTCCGTGCTTATATGGATGCCGACGACCTCGCCGAACACCACCCAGTTTTCCGATTCGCGCCCGTCGAGGCCAAGCGGCCGCAGGATCTGCGTCATCCGGCATTCGAGCGCCGCATGGGCCTCGCCCACATAGGGCGCATCGACGAGGCGGCCGGGCACCGGCGTCAGTCTTGCGATGGCGAACTCGCTGATGCCGCGCGGCACGGAGACCGAGCTGGCATTCATCTTCTCCGCAAGGTCGCGGCTTGCCAGCGAGCAGGTGAAGACGCCGGTTTCCTCGATATTCGTCACGCTGTCCTTGTGGCCGGAGGAAGAGAACATCACCAGCTTCGGCGCATCGCTGACCGCGTTGAAAAACGAATAGGGCGAAAGGTTCAGCCGGCCGTCCGCCGCCTTCGTGCCGATCCAGCCGATCGGCCGCGGCGCGACGATCGCCTTGAAGGGGTCGTGCTTCAGGCCGTGGGCGTTTTGCGCCGTCTCGTAGAACAGCGCGTCAGGCGTCATCGCCGATCCAGGTGACGACCTCCGAAAGTTCCGGTCGCGGCCGTTCCGTCGGCGGCACGGTCGGCGTGCCGATATGGACGAAGCCGGCGATCCGCTCGCCCTCGTTCACACCGAGGATCGGATAGGCGCGCTTGTCGTAGGCATACCACTCCGTCAGCCAGTTCGAGGCGTAGCCATGGGCATTGGCCGCCATGACGAGGTTGAGGCAGACGGCGCCCGCCGACATGAGCTGCTCCCATTCGGGGATCTTCACATGCGGGGCCGCGCGGCTGACGACGGCGATCACCACCGGCGCACGGGTGAGCCGGGTGTTCTCCACCTTCACCATCTCGTCCGAAAGGTCCGGCTTGTCGGCCATGGCGATCTTCGCCAGCGCCTCGCTGATGCGCTGACGCTCCGCGCCGCGATAGACGATGAAGCGCCAGGGCGCGAGCTTGCCGTGGTCCGGCACGCGCGAGGCGAGTTTCAGGATATCCTCGACCTCGCCCTTCGACGGGCCGGGCCCGCTCATCTGGAAGGCGGGGATCGACCGGCGGGTCGAAAGATAATCGATCA
>Ga0222423_1001598_pt1 | contig 9979 bp, 2 predicted proteins | sample 3A0metagenome_FD_182472 | JGI IMG/M metagenome (GOLD analysis project Ga0222423, IMG submission 182472) | Enriched microbial communities from leaf-cutter ant dump, University of Wisconsin, Madison, United States - 3A0 (version 2) | ecosystem: Environmental > Terrestrial > Nest > Insects nest >...
CGAAGGTGCCCGGCCTTCTCGTCCGTGAAGTGCGTCTCGGGATGCACGAGGCCGATGGCACCAGCGGGTCGTCGAGCCGCCAAAGCAGCCGTTGCGTTGATCGGATGCGGGGCATGCGGTGCGGCGGGGCGTCGCTCCTGGTCAGATCGTTGTTCATGACTACGACACGCAACACGAGCCCCGTGCCCCAGCGTTGGCAGACTGAGATCGATGCGTGGTGCACTGCCATGCAAGCGGCACACCTGTCCCCTGTGACCATCGGACTTCGCGCCTACCATCTCCGCCGACTCGCCCGGGAGCTTCGCAGCCGTCGAACTCCATGGACCGTGACTGAGGCGGACCTGCTCACGTGGGCAACCTCGCACGCATGGTCGAAGGAGACAGCGCGCTCAGTGCGGGACTCCCTGCTGAGGTTCTGGCAGTGGGGCGAGTCCACGCGGCGCGTGCGCCACAACTCCGCGGTCGTCCTTCCACGGATCTCGCTCGACCGGCCCTCTCCACGGCCCGCCGCACCGTCCGCCGTCACGGCAGCGTTGAGTTCGGTCACGGACCAGCGCGTCGCACTGATGCTCCGGCTCGCGAACGAGCTCGGCATGCGGCGCGGTGAGGTGGCTCAGGTCCATCCGGCGAACGACCTGGTCAGGGACATCACCGGATGGTCCCTCGTCGTGCACGGCAAGGGATCACGCAATCGGGTCCTGCCCTTGCCCGACGACCTCGCGTCGGTGCTCCGCGCGGCGCCGGAGGGCTTCCTGTTCCCTGGGCCGACCGGCGGGCACCTGTCCGCGCACTGGGTGGGGACCCTCGTCTCGCGCGCGTTGGCCGACGGCACGACGATGCACCAGCTCCGGCATTTGTGCGCAACCGAGATCCATGACCAGACGCACGACCTGCGCCTGGTGCAGACGCTGCTGGGCCATGCGTCGTTGGCGACGACGCAGCGGTACGTCGCCGTCGATGACTCAAAGGTCCGTGAGGCGATTGCGCTGCGGTCGCGACGCTGGCAGGCGGGTGGGGAGACCTCCACGTCGTAGGGCCGCTGCTCGACTTCCGGTCGCGGGTGACGCGACGGCCGGGCTCGTCGTCGTGCCCTCGAGCAATGAAGCCGACGTCGACGACACTGGGCGTGGGCCCGGTCGCTTGTCGGTGGCCACCCCTAGCATCGGGGCATGCCAGAGCTCTTGCCCGTGTCGCAGGCGTCAGCCCTGCGTGCGACGTTGCTGGAGTACCTCGGCACCACCTTCTCCCTCACCGACCCGGCGACGCGGTCGGCGCTGGAGGAGTTCCTCACGGCCGCCGACGGCGGGCTGTTCCGTGGCCCGTACCTGCGGCTGCGGCTGCCGTTCCGGCCCGCGGACGAGGGATGGAGGCCCGCCCTCGAGTGGTATGGCGGGTTCCCACCGTACGGCCACCAGGCGGAGGCATTTCGACGCCTCTCGAGCCTCGACCCGGCAACGGGGGGCCTGAAGCGTCCGCAGCCGACGCTCGTCACGACCGGCACCGGTTCGGGAAAGACCGAGTCGTTCCTGTACCCGATTCTCGACCACGTGCTGCGCGCGAAGCGCAACGGCGTGACCGGGATGAAGGCGCTGATCCTCTACCCGATGAACGCGCTGGCGAACGACCAGGCGAAACGCATCGCGGAGCTCATCGGCAGTGATGCGGCACTGGCCGGCGTGACCGCTGGCATCTACACGGGGCAGTCCGTCCAGAAGCGCACGCGCGTCAGTGCGGACGGACTGATCAACGACCGAGCGATCATGCGCGACGACCCGCCGGACATCTTGCTCACCAACTACAAGATGCTCGACCAGCTGCTGCTGCGTCGTTCCGACGCTCGCCTGTGGTCAGCAAGCGCCGATTCACTGCAGTACCTGGTGCTCGACGAGTTCCACACCTACGACGGCGCTCAGGGCACAGATGTCGCGATGCTGCTCCGTCGGCTGGGGCTGACGCTGGCGGCTCACCGGACGCCACCCGAGCACCCCACGATCGCGTCGAGCGTCTTGGGCGGCGTCACACCGGTCGCCACCTCGGCGACGCTCGGCGACAAGGGCGATCCGACCACGATGCTCGAGTTCGCTCGCACGGTGTTCGGCGAGGAGTTCGGGCCGGAGTCCGTCGTGACCGAGTCGCGACTCACCCTCGACGAATGGATCGGCGACGCCGTCGGGGTCGTCGCCGCCCGCGGGCTGCGGCCGATCGACGGCGACGCCGACGCCACTCGGCGGCTCATGAGGGCGGTCGATCCCGACGACGGCATCGACGAGATGACCCGGATCGTGCTCGCTCACCTGTATCGGGTCCCGCCCATCGACGCCCACGCCACGGACCTCGCCGATGACTCCTGGTCGATCCCCAATCTCTCGGGGTACTCGCTGGACGAGCTCCACCTGCTCGCCAAGGCTCATCCGCTGACTGCACGCCTGGTCGACGGCACCGCGCGCGCGACGTCGTTGTCGGACCTCGCCACGCGTCACGAGACCGTGGAGTACCTGACGGCGGTCGTGAACGTGCTCAGCCACCTTCGCAAGGAACTGGGGCGTGGGGCGCTGAGCGTCGATCTGCACCTGTGGGTGCGCGAGCTGACTCGCGTCGGGCGAGCGGCGTCCGGGACGGCAGAGTTCTTCTGGGAGGACGACGGCGTTCGAACCGATCCGTCGACCGCCGACTCCACGGCCGTGCAGGCCCCCGGCACCTCATTCCCTGCAATCTATTGCCGGCACTGTGGGCGGTCCGGGTGGATGGTCGCACTCGCACCCACGGGTGCGGACCTGGATCCTGCTGGCTCGACGATCCGGCGGCGTCACCTGCAGCGTGACGAACGCATCCGCCCGCTCATCCACGCACCGCGCGAAGACTCGGCCTTCGTCACCGACGTCACGCAGGGGACGTCCGCGACCGGGCACCCGAACCTGCGCTGGCTCAATCTCGCCGAGCAGCGACTCGTCGTCCGCCGCCCTGCCTCCGACGACACCGACGGCCGAGTGCTCCCTGTTCTCACCCACGACATCACCGACGGCGGCAAGGACTCCAAGGAGGATGTCTGTCCGTCGTGCGGCGAGAAGGACGGCATCCGGTTCCTCGGCTCCGCGATCGCGACGCTGCTCTCGGTGACGCTGTCCGGCCTGTTCGGCACGCCCCATCTGGATGCCGCCGAGAAGAAGGCGCTCATCTTCACCGACTCGGTCCAGGATGCTGCGCACCGTGCGGGCTTCGTCCAGTCGCGTTCGCACGCGCTGACGCTGCGCACGCTCATGCGTCAGGCGATCACAGACGACGACGCCGTCGATCTCGACACGCTCGTCCGCCAGATCATCACGCGCGCCGGGAACGACGACCGCGCCCGCTACCGTCTGCTCCCCCCGGAGCTCGCGGAGCGCAAGCGGTTCGCGGACTTCTGGCAGAAGCCCGGACGCAACGACTCCAGGGTGCGCAACCGGGTCGAGGAACGGCTGCGGCTCGACGTCCAGCTGGAGCACGGGCTGCGGTCGGGCGTAGGTCGGACCCTCGAGACGACCGGCAGCGTGGTCGCGGAGGTCGACGCACCGCGAGCCGCGCTCGTGCGCACCGCGCGCGAGGCTCTCGGGCAGCTCGACCAGGACTCGCTCGACGGCCTGGGCGCCAGCGACGACGAGCTCGTCGGGTGGGTCCGGGGCGTCCTCGAGCACATGCGACGACGTGGTGCGATCGCCCACCCGTGGTTCGTCAAGTTCCGCACGTCGGACGGCAACCGCTGGTGGATCACGGGCGGGCGTCGGCGGCAGGACGGCGTGCCCGGCTTCGGCCGCGGCAACTCCGCACCCGGATTCCCGCGGGTCGGCGGCACACCGCACAAGGACGGTGACCTCGAGCCGATCACCTCGGCGCGCGGGTGGTATGTCTCGTGGACCAAGCGTTGCCTGCACGTCGAGCCATCCGACGCCGCATCCCTCAACCGCCACCTCTTCGTGGCGCTCGCTCGTGCAGGGGTCGTCGGGGAGCTGCGCACCGAGTCGCAGGGCGTGACCTACCACCTCGAGCCCGGGCAGATCTTCGTCGGCCCGGCGAGGGCGGACGATCTCGCCGCAGGTCGGTTGAGCCTCGTGTGCGAGGCCTGCGGAAGCATCGAGCCGGTCACGACGAACGTGCAGCGTCAGCTCGTCGGCCGCCCCTGCCTGGCGGCCTTCTGCGAAGGGACACTCGCCCCCCACGAAGTCACGGAGCCTGATTTCTACCGTCAGATGTACTCCACATCGGACCCCGCCCGTGTCGTCGCACGCGAGCACACCTCCATGCTCGAGGACGAGGTGCGACTCGCCTACGAGAGCGCGTTCAAGTCACCGACACCTGCCGCGAACGCCCCCAACGTCCTGGTCGCGACGCCCACGCTCGAGATGGGTATCGACATCGGTGATCTGTCCACGGTGATGCTCTCGTCGCTGCCGCGGTCTGTCGCCTCGTACCTGCAGCGCGTCGGACGAGCGGGACGGCTCACCGGCAACTCGCTGGTCCTCGCCTTCGTCACCGCGCGCGGCGACCAGCTCCCACGCTTCAAGGATCCGGGGGCGGTCATCGACGGCGAAGTGCGTCCGCCAGCCACGTACCTCGACGCAGAAGAGATCCTGCGTCGACAGTACGTCGCGTCGATCGCCGACACCTTGGCACGCGCGCCAGGTGTCGACGGCCCGCGGTCCGTCGCGGACGTCCTCGGCTCCGCCGAGCCGGGTACGTACCTCGGCATGCTGATCGACGAGGCCGAGTCCCGAGCCGACCATCACCTCGACGCCTTCCTGGAGGGCTTCCCCGATCTCGCGCCCACCGTCGCCGCGCGGCTGCGGAGCTGGGGGACACGCCACGACGCCGAGGTCCGCGCGTCGTCCGAGCTCGCCGCGCGCTGCCTCGACGCGGCACGCGCGTGGTCCGACCGGGTCGAGACGCTGCAGCACCGACGCTCCGAGATCCAGAGCAAGCTCGCCGAGCTCCAGGCGGTCGCCGACCTTCCGTTGCACAAGGACGAACCGTCATCCGAACCACAGCAGGCGCTCCGCACCGCGAAGTCAGCGCTGCGACTCACGGAGCGGCAGTACGCCGAGCTGCACGACGAGTTCTGGATCGGCGCCCTCGAGGCGTTCGGCCTGTTCCCGAACTACACGCTGCTCGACGACTCCGTCGACCTGGACGTCGCCATCAGCTGGATCGACCCCGAGACCACCGAGTACGAGGTCGAGCAGGTCACGCTTCGGCGCGGGTCCTCAGCGGCGCTGCGCGACTTCGCGCCGGGTGCCACGTTCTACGCCCGCGGCTACGCCATCAAGATCGATGCCCTCGACCTAGGCCGGGGCGAGGAGTCGATCCGCGAGTGGACGTGCTGCGCCGAGTGCGGATTCACCGCCGACGTCACGGAGAACCCGGCCGAGGGGCCGCGTGCGTGCCCCCGCTGCGGGTCCGCAGGCATCGCGGACGTGGCTCAGCGCTTCGACGTCGTCGAGCTCCGTCGCGTCTCGTCCGTCATCCGGCGCGAAGAGGCGACGATCGACGACCGGGACGACGAACGGTCCCGCGAGTCGTTCGACATCGTCACCATGCCGGACATCGACCCCAGCAAGGCGCAGAGCTGGTTCGTCGACGGCTACGGATTCGGCGCGCGCTACCTGCGGCAGATGCCGGTCCGATGGCTCAACCTCGGACGGCTGAACGAGCGCGGCCAGTCCGTGATGCTGAACGGGGTCGAGAGCGACGCTGCCCTGTTCCGTGTGTGTCGCAGGTGCGGGAAGCTCGACACGTCCACCGGCAGGAACACCGCCAAGGAGCACCGGCCCTGGTGCCCGCAGCGCAACGAGTCGCACGAAGCAGCAGTCTCGGTCGCTCTTGCTCGCTCACTCGTCACCGAGGGTCTGGTCCTGCGCATCCCGCCGGCCGTCACCACGGGTTCGGCCCTCGCGATGCCGTCGCTGCAGGCCGCCATCCTGCTCGCCCTGCGCGAGCGCATGGGCGGGTCGCCCGACCACCTCGGCGTCTCGACGATCGTGGACCCCTCCCTCGACGCGGACAACGCGCCAGCATTGCTGCTGTACGACGTGGTCCCGGGAGGGACCGGCTACCTGTCGGAGCTCGGTGAGCCCGAGGCTGTGTGGACGATGCTCCATCGTGCGTGGGAGGTCCTGCGGGACTGCTCGTGCAAGAGCAGCGGTGTGCTCGCGTGCGAGCGGTGCCTGCTCCCCTTCGCACAGACGGCATTCGTCGACGTCACGTCACGCGCCGAAGCCGAGGTGGCACTGGTGCAGATCCTGACGGCTGGCACGTCGTCGGACGACGTCGGTACCCGGATGCCGTGGACCGTCACGGCTTCTGAGCCCGAGTCGGTGGATCCCGAGACCATTCTCGAGCGGCTGTTCCGCGCCGAGCTGCGCAGGCGGCTCACGACGATGGGCGCGACGATCACCGAGCATCCCGGGGTGCGTGGGTCAGCGTGGACGTTCCGTGTCGCCGGACGAGGCTGGCGGCTCGAACCACAGGTCGACCTCCACGGCACTCGACCCGACTTCGTCCTCTTCCCGGAAGACCCCGGTACGCCCACGACGGCGATCTACACCGACGGCTGGCAGTTTCACGCCTCGCCGACGATCAACCGGCTCGCCGACGATGCCGCCAAGCGGGAGAACCTGCGGCTGCGCGGATATCACGTCATCGCGTTGACCTGGGCGGACGTCGAGCACGGACGAGACGGCACCCCACCGCCGTGGCTGAGCCCCACGGCGATCAGCGAGCTCCTGAGCGCCTCAGGTTCTGAGCTCACGCCGAGCGCGCTGAGCCTCGTGGAACGGACGGCACTCGACGTTCTGCTCGACTGGATCGAGCGACCCGACGAGCGGGCACGTGCCAACCTCGCCAAGCTGCTGCCAGGGCTGTTCTTCAGCAAGGCGACCGGTCACACCGCCCTCCCGGCGGAGGCTGACCTGGCCCGGCTCACCGCCACATGGCTCGACAACCCGCAGGCGAGCTCGCTGCCTGGAGGGTCCGCACCTACCGCGTTCTGGCACCGTGGAACGCTCGCAGTTGCGATGCGACTGCGCCCGCACGACACATTCGAGGTCGCGATGGTGATCGACGACCGATCCGCGTCGCTCGGGCCTGAGCACCGCGAGTCCTGGGCCGAGTGGCTACGGATCTCGAACCTGCTCGCATTCCGCAACGAGATTCCCACGACGATCACGACGCGCTCTCGGCTGGTCAGCGACGGCAGTCCCCCCGTGATCGAGCCACGAGCCGCCGAGGAGCTGAGCGCGGCAGAAGTGAGCATCTCCGCGCCGTGGAAGTCCGTGCTCGGCGACGCGCTCGACGACGAACGCACGGTCTTGACCGAGATGGCTCGGGCGGATCTCGCCATCCCCGAGCTCGGGTACGAGATCGAAGGCGGAGAGTTCGTGATCGAGATCGCGTGGCCGCAGCTCGGCATCGCATGGGATCTCGACCTCGACGCCCCGACCCGTGAACGCCTCGATTCCCTTGGCTGGACCGTGGTGCACGATCTCGACGACCTTCGACGAAACCTCGCGCTCTGACCGACAGGACTGGCAACGTGGCACAGATCATCCTCGGGCCCAATCTGAGCCCGAACCTCGACGGCTCTGTCAAGAAGGCCGCGTACGCATTCCTGGAGAAGCTCACCCGGGACGACACCACACCGGGGCTGCACATCGAGCCGATAGCCCACAGCGCCGACCCGCGCGTCCGGACCGGCCGCGTGAACGACATGTGGCGAGCGTTGCTGGTCAAGATCACGAGCGTCGACGCGGGCGCGCACTACGTCTACCTCGGGACGTTCCAGCACGACGATGCGATCGCACGGGCCAAGTCGACGGTGATCGCGATCAACCCGCGCAACGGCATCGCCGAGCTCGTCGAAGCCGATGCGCAGAGCCGCCCGGCCGCCCAACCACCTCGTGGGCCCTCGCGACCGAAACCCCAGCCCGACGATGTCGATCCGACTCCCCAGCCACTGCTCGAGACGCACGGTGTCGGCCTGGACGATCTCACGCGTCTGGGCATCGATCGCAGGTTCGCCGAGCGCGCGGTCGCCGCGACGACCGACGACGAGCTGATCGACGCCCTCGAGGGTGCGCCAGTGTGGCAGGCCGAGGCGCTCATCGACCTGGCGGCGGGGACCACGCTCGACGACGTGACGGCCAAGCTGCAGATCGACCTGCAGCCCACGGACACCGCGCCCTCCGGGACTGACGACGACCACCTGCTCGAAGCGCTGCAGAAGCCTGCAGCACAGATGAGCTTTGCGTTCGTCGACGACGACGAGGCGCTTCGCGCGGCGATCGAGGACGAGGACTTCGGGCACTGGCGGGTGTTCCTGCACCCCGAGCAGCGGGAGCTCGCGTTCCGGCCACGTTCCGGGCCGGTTCGCATCAGCGGAGGCGCCGGCACGGGCAAGACCGTCGTTCTCGTCCATCGCGCCCGACACCTCGCGAAGGCCGATCCGCAAGCAAGGATCGTGCTCACGACGTTCAACCGGACGCTCGCCGCGTCGCTCCGCGACACGCTCCGGATCCTCGATCCGCGCATCGCTGTGCTCGATGAGCACGAGCTCGGCGCACCCGGGGTGTACATCGCCTCCGTCGACGCGATCGCACGGCGGGTGCTGGTCGGCGCCGAGGGGCGGCTCGGTCCAGGCGAAGGTCATCCCGGCCCGCTCGCTCAGGTGCTGGGTGCACGCTCGCAGCACGTCCGCGACGTGACTCCAGTGAACAGCTGGAACGCCGCCGTCGGCGCCGCACGAGCGGTGCTTCCGCCCGACCTCGCCACCGACTCGTTCCTCGCCGCGGAGTACGCGACTGTGGTGCTCCCGAACCGGATCACCGCTCGCGACGCCTATCTCAGAGTCCCGCGTCCGGGTCGCGGTGTTCGGCTCACGCGGCCCCAGCGCATGGCGGTGTGGGACGTGATCGAGCACTATCGATCAGCGGCATCGGCGCATGGCAGCACCGACTTCGACGAGAAGGCGGAGCTTGCTGCCGCGTACCTCGACGTCGCGGCGGCCGACGGCGTTGCTCGGCCGGCGGATCACGTCCTCGTCGATGAGGCACAGGATCTCGGGCCGACCCGGCTGCGATTCTTGCGTGCTCTCGCAGCCGAAGGCGCCGATGACCTGTTCCTCGCTGAGGACTCACAGCAGCGGATCTACGGACAGAAGATCGTGCTGTCTCGTGTGGGCATCAACATCCGCGGGAGGTCGCGTCGGCTCACGCTCAACTACCGCACGACAGCGCAGAACCTCAGCTATGCGATCGGGATCCTCACCGGCGAGACGTGGACAGATCTCGACGGCGACGAGATCGCGACGACGGGCTATCGATCGTCGCGACACGGTCCGACCCCGAGCATGACCGGCGTCCCCACGCTCACCCGCGCGTACGACGAGCTCAGTACGCGACTCGCGTCGTGGCTCGATGGCACCGTCCCTCCCGAGACGGTCGGGATCCTCACCCTGTCGAACAACCAAGCGGAGGCCGTGGTCCGGGCGCTCGAAGAGCGGGGCACTCTCGCGCGCCTCGTGGCGGACGACCGCCCGGTCGAATCCGGCAAGGTCGTCGTCATGACGATGCACCGCTCGAAGGGCATGGAGTTCCGGAAGGTCGTCCTGTTCGACGTGTCCGACGAGGCGGGCTACTGGACCGCCGCTTACCGCAACGTTCCGGAGGCGGAACGCGCCGATGTCGAGCTTCGCTCGCGCTCGTTGCTGTACGTCGCCGCAACTCGGGCTCGCGATGAGCTGGCCGTCATTTGGCACGGCTCGCCCAGCGTGCTCCTGCCCACCGCGTGACGAGAAGCGACCTGCGCTCTCTCGTGTGCTGACGCACACCCGTCTTGTGCGCCGGCATCCCGGACGCATACCGTTCTGGGATGACGACGCAGATCACCGTCCGCCTGCCCGACGAGCTCGTGGCGTTCACCGACCAGCTCGTGGCGTCCGGGCGGGCGCGCAGCC
>Ga0222423_1001600_pt1 | contig 9977 bp, 6 predicted proteins | sample 3A0metagenome_FD_182472 | JGI IMG/M metagenome (GOLD analysis project Ga0222423, IMG submission 182472) | Enriched microbial communities from leaf-cutter ant dump, University of Wisconsin, Madison, United States - 3A0 (version 2) | ecosystem: Environmental > Terrestrial > Nest > Insects nest >...
ATAAAATTTTACATTCCTCCGCCAAAAACAACCGCTGATAATAATTTTCTTCCTGTAACTTCGCCGCTTATATTTTATAGAACTATGCAGTATAAATATTTCCGGTTATGCACGGTATTGTTGCTTCTCTTGTCGCTCTCTGCCGCTGCACAGAAGAAGGTAAGCGTAAGCGGGTATGTAAAGGATGCTGCCACCGGGGAAACCCTGATCGGCGCCGATGTGATCGTCAATGAAACCCAGGATATGGTCAGCACGAATGCCTATGGGTTTTATTCCGTTTCCCTCTTGCCGGGCAGCTATTCCATATCGGTGTATTATTTAGGATATGAAATTATCACCCAAACGCTTGATCTTTCTGCCAACCAAACCCTGCATTTTGATTTGCAGAAAGAAGCAAATACCATAGAGGAAGTGGTGGTGTCCGATACGCGCAAAGATGCCAATGTGCAGAATACCCAGATGGGTACCGTTACCCTTAGTACCGACAAAATCAAAAAGCTGCCCATGATTTTCGGCGAATCAGATATTCTGAAAGCGGTTCAGTTGCTGCCAGGTGTGCAGTCTGCCGGAGAAGGACAATCGGGCTTTTATGTGCGCGGCGGCGGTCCGGATCAGAATATGATTTTCTTAGACGATGCCGTAGTGTATAATACCGGCCATCTGTTCGGCTTTTTCTCCATCTTTAACTCCGATGCCATCAAAAGCACCACGCTCATCAAAGGCGGTATGCCGGCAAATTACGGCGGGCGGCTGTCTTCGGTATTGGACGTTTCGATGAAAGACGGCAATATGAAATCTTATCACGGAGAAGGCGGCATCGGGCTGATTGCATCCCGCCTGACCCTGGAAGGGCCGATTGTAAAGGAAAAAGGCTCCTTCATGCTATCAGGGCGCAGAACTTATGTGGATGTGATCACCAAGCCTTTTATACAAGGCAATATGAAAGGTTCGGGATATTATTTTTATGACCTCAACCTGAAAGCAAATTATATATTAGGCGAGAAAGATCGCATTTACCTGAGCGGTTATTTCGGAAGAGATGTATTTACCTTCAACAGCAGCGGCGGAACATTTGGAGCGCATATACCCTGGGGAAATGCTACCGGCACCCTGCGTTGGAACCATCAGTTCAATAGCAAATTATTCCTCAATACTACGGCGGTTTATAATGATTATAAGTTTGAATTTAATGCTACGCAAAATAATTTCAATGTCAAATTTTATTCGGGTGTCAGAGATTGGAATGGCAAGATGGATTTTGACTACTATGCCGCTTTCGGGCATCATGTAAAATTCGGCGGGGTTTATACTTATCATACCTTCACGCCGAATCAGGTGAGCGGTAGCAGCGACACCATGGCTTTTGATCCTGATAATTCGCTCAAAAAATTCGGTCATGAGGCGGCGGTGTATATTACGGATGAATTTGATCTGGGTTCTTTCATAAAGATCAATGCCGGTCTGCGTTATTCCTGGTTCGGACAGGTGGGCCCTTATGCCAATTATACTTATGAAGGTAGCAAAAAGGTGGACAGTGTTACCTTTGCAAAAGGCACTTTGGTGAAAAGCTACGGAGGCTTAGAACCCCGGCTCAATGCACGTTTCAATATTTCCCGCACGGCTTCTCTTAAAGCCAGTGTAGCCCGCACGAATCAGTATATTCATTTAGTGGCTAATAACGGCACCACATTCCCGACAGATATTTGGTCGCCCAGCTCACTGATTGTTCAGCCTCAGAAATCATGGCAGTATGCCTTAGGTTATTTCCAGAATTTCAATCATAATGCTGTCGAAACTTCGGTGGAGCTGTATTATAAAAATATGGAAAATCAGATCGAATACCGGAGCGGCTATACGCCTACTACGTTCAAAGATGTGGAATCCGATTTCGTATTCGGACGGGGCTATGCTTATGGTGCGGAATTTTTTGTTAATAAAACCAAGGGGAAATTTACGGGATGGATCGGCTATACCTTGTCCTGGACCTGGCGTGATTTTAAGGATTTGAATGACGGTAAACGTTTCCCTGCAAAATACGACCGTCGCCATGATCTGTCCGTAGTGGCCAATTATGAATTTAATAAAAAGTGGAATGTTTCTGCCGTATTTGTATTTGGTTCGGGCAATGCTATTACCCTGCCAACGGGTTATTATTTTATTGAGCAAAATTTAGTGCAGGATTACAGCGCCATTAACCAATACCGGATATTTCCCTACCACCGTCTCGATCTGTCGGTAAATTATACCCCACGACCGGATTCTAAAAAACGGATTCGCGGTAGTTGGAATTTTTCCATTTACAATGTGTATAATCGCTACAATCCTTATATTTTATTTGTAGATACGGAAGGTAATCTGAACGAGGGCGCAAAGGTACAGGTAAAGCAGATTTCCATATTCCCGATTCTGCCCAGCATTACCTATAACTTTAAATTTTAAAAGGAGAGTTGGTAACTTTGCCACCGATCTGCCTGATCTCCGGGCGGATACTGATATATTAATATGACCACAGAACAGTTAAAAGCGCTGCGGGAAAGAGTGCAGCATCTTAGTAAATATTTGAAAATTGAAGAGCGGAAAGCGAAGTTGGAAAACGATCGCCAGCTTTCCTTGTCGCCGGGCTTTTGGGATGATAATAAACGAGCCACAGCCGTTTTAAAAACCATCCAGGTTAATAAACAATGGATTGATTTGTTCGAACAATCTGCCGCTGCGGTGGAGGATTTTGCCGTTATTTTCGAATTTTGGAAAGAAGGAGAAGCTGCGGAAGAAGAAGCTAAAGACAGTTATGAGGCAGCCCTGAAAGCCATTGATGAAGCCGAGTTTAAATCCACCCTGAATAAACCCGAAGATGAAATGCCTGCTATTCTCCAAATCAATTCCGGCGCCGGCGGTACCGAAAGTCAGGATTGGGCGGAAATCTTAGCCAGAATGTATAAAATGTACGGCCAAAAACAAGGTTGGACAGTAACGGAACTCGACTGGCAATGGGGCGATGGCGCCGGTATCAAAACCTGTACACTTCAGTTTGATGGAGACTTTGCTTACGGATTGCTTAAAGCCGAAAGCGGGGTGCATCGCTTAGTGCGGATTTCTCCTTTCGACAGCAATGCCCGCCGCCATACTTCTTTTGCCTCAGTATATGCTTATCCTTTGGTGGATGATACCATAGAAATTGAAGTTAAAGACAGTGAAGTGAAAATGGAAACTTCCCGCAGCGGTGGCGCCGGCGGACAGAATGTCAATAAGGTGGAAACAAAAGTGATGCTGACGCATATCCCAACCGGTATAGTGGTAATTTGCCAGACAGAGCGCACGCAGTTAGGCAACAGGGACAAGGCGATGCAGATGCTGAAAAGCCGTTTGTATGAAGAGGAATTGCGCAGGCGGGAAGCGCTGAAAGATGCTACCAACGCGGATAAAAAGAAAATAGAGTGGGGGAGTCAGATTCGTTCTTACGTTTTTCACCCTTACAAAATGATCAAAGATCATCGTACCGATTACGAAGTAGGGAATGTGCAGCCCGTCATGGATGGTGAATTGGATGATTTCATCAAGGCCTATCTGATGATGGATGCAGGAGAGTAGCATTGATTGCGAATGTTTTTCTCCAATAATTTTTTGTAGCTGTGGATTGCGCAGGTCAATTAGGTCAAAGTTAATGTAGGTCAAAGACATGCCTTTGGCCTACATTAACTTTGACCTGCAACGACGTTGTTCATAAGACTAATAAGGGCGAAAATTGCAATAAAACCAGCTTGTTTTATTTTGTGTTTGTATGGATTTGTTCCTGCTCAAAGTGTCATTTTGCAGCGGCTCTGGTTGACTCTTTAAATCCCAACATCAGAGGCAGTGGAGCGGGTGCGCGAGCCATCGAAAACCAGCGGAACAATTGGTTTTCGATCGCCTTTTTTGTTTCTTTTTTGGCGGAGCAAAAAGGAAAAAATATTTAGCCATAGCTGTCTTTTCTCCAACAACAACATCATTTATTGGAGCAGCATATTATCAATCAAACGAATCTGACCTATGTATCCGGCAATTAAAGCAATCATTTTCCTTTCGGGATGATAGTTGTCAAGCAGCTCCAGTGTGTCGGCATCGGCTAATGCAATGTATTCCGGTACAATACCTTTATGTTCTAATAATTCTTTACATTCTTTTTGTACCACGGCAAAATTCGTGCTGTTTGCCTTAGCCTGTATAGATACCAGACATTGGTATATTAGGTTGGAAATGGCTCTTTGTGCGGGAGTCAGGCGTTGGTTGCGGGAGCTCATTGCTAATCCGTCTGCATCGCGAAGTGTAGGAACGCAAAAAAGCTGCACCGGAATATGATTTTGGGCAATCAACTTAGAAAGCACTAAATATTGCTGGTAATCTTTCTGGCCTAAATATAAATGATCGGGTTGCACTATATCCAATAAAATACTGACAACCTGCGCTACGCCTTGAAAATGCCCCGGACGAAAGGCGCCTTCTAATACGGTTTCTAAATAGCCTAAATCAAATTGTTGGTCGGTATGAGTGCCGTCAGGATATATTTCCTGTATTTCCGGCAAAAAAAGCACATCGCATCCGGCATGTTCCAACAGGTCAATGTCGTTAGCCACATGGCGCGGATAGGCGGCAAGATCTTCCGGATTATTGAACTGAGTGGGGTTGACAAAAATACTACAGATGCTGATGTCCTGGGCGGCTTTAGCCCTTTCGATCAGAGACAGATGGCCTTCGTGAAGTGCGCCCATTGTAGGGATAAATCCCGTCTTTAGGCCTTTTCTCTGAAGCGTTTGTAAGTAAGATTGAAGCGCTGATTTTGTTTTAAATAAGAACATCTTAGGATTAAAGCTAATTTACAATTATACAAATGGAATATATTACCTGATATTTTCGTACCTTTGCCGCCAAACCTACGCTAAAATTACGATTTTGGCAATACTAAGTTTGGCTAAAGCAATTTCTTTATTGAATGTCTATACAAAATAAAAAGCGCATATTAATCATCGCTAACGAGCTGTCGCCTTATCTTGAAATTACTGATTTTGCGCAAATACTGAATCAGCTTGCCGTCAAGTCTTTTGAAAGTGGCATGGAAGTAAGGGTGATCATGCCGCGTTTTGGTGTGATTAATGAACGTCGGCACCGGCTGCACGAAGTAGTACGGCTGTCGGGTATTAATATTGTAGTGGATCGGGAAGATTATCCGCTGCTGATCAAAGTGGCTTCTTTACCGAATGCCCGTCTTCAGGTTTATTTTATGGACAATGAAGATTTTTACAAAAGGAAATTTGTTTTTAGAAATGATGAGGACGAATTTTTTGATGATAATGAAGAGCGCATGATTTTTTTCTGCAAAAGTGCATTGGAGATTGTGAAAAAATTCGGTTGGCCGCCTGATGTTATTCATTGCCATGGATGGTTCACGTCATTAATCCCTATGCTGTTAAAAACAGCGTATAAAAAAGAACCCGTTTTTGCACGGTCTAAAACCTTATTTACCGTACAACATGCGCAGCATAAAGAAAAAATGAAAGCGGAAATAACGAAGCAAATTATGGATAGCGTATCGGTAAAGCCCTCCGACTTAGCACCCTATAATGGTTTTAGCTTTAACGCGATGATGTACGGAGCCTGTAAATATGCCGATGTTATTATCCATGGAGACAATAAACCGGATAAAAAAATCGTTACAGATTTCAAAACAAACCGGTATAAAAAAGTCATTCCGTTTTCGGCAGAATGGGTGGAAGATGCCTCATCGTTATTTGACACTTACCTGTCTCTGACGAAAGATAAAGAATAAATAAAACTCAAAACAGCAGAAAGATTGAATCTGAAGAATAACCTCAGTGTTTTAAAAGCCCTTGCTTTGTGCGTTGGCTTTTTTTCATTTGCCGCCTGTAAAGAGCGCAGCGTAATCAAACCGGATCTGATTCCCGGTATTGACAATATCAATACCTTCGGAAAATCCATTTTCGATTTTGATGTAAGTATTAATCAGGGCTCCTACGATTCGTTTCGAACGGATGATTATCGCACGCCCTTAGTGGCTTTGGGCAGTATTGCACAAGATCCGTTTTTTGGAAAAACCTTTGCAGGGTTTTATTTCCAGATTCATCCGCCTCTGGCTAATTTTACCTTCCCTGATGATTTGACTTCCATTGATTCGGTGGTATTAGCCGTACCTTATGCCCGCTTTTCCTATGGTGATGATAATATAGAAGGTGATCTTCAGGCTATAAACGTATATCGCATTACCGATGCAAATTTTGGTACTGGAGATACCGCAGTAAAACGCTATGCCTTCGATCAGGTTGCCATTAATCCCACACCGCTGAGCAGCGCTTTAGTATCTTTAGATGATATTATCAATGATTCCGTAACATACACCGGTGGGGCAGTGATTCGCAATACCATGCGGATTAAAATGCCTACCTCTTTGGGAGAAGATTTTGCACAATTGGATACTGCCGTGCTGGCTAACAGTACCGCTTTTACGGAGTATTTTAAAGGGCTGTATATTGCGCCGGATACAACTGCATCGTTGAATTACCAACGACGTATTTCCTATTTTGTATTGGATACCGCATCGGCAGGAAGTAATTTTGCTAAAGCTCGTATGGAAATTTATTATAAAAAAACCGACGGAAGCCACAGCCTGATCTTATTCCCCTATAAAATAGGTCCCGATGCCATGTTCTCACATATTCACCGCAATTACCAATCTTTCCCCGCTCAGCAGTACAGTCCGGGAACGGTGCATGATTCTATAGCGTTACAATCCTTCCCCGGTATGTACTCCGAAATTACCCTTAATAATATTCAGGATATTCCGCTGTCTGTTATCAATAAAGCTCAATTGACGCTCACCGTATTGAAGGTGGGCAATGATGATATTTATCTTCCATCACAGCAATTGATTCTTTCGGGAGTGAATGAGGATGGCTCGTCATATACTATTAGTGATTATTATGACAATGCCGGTATCAATGGTTCCTTAACTTCTTATGTTGGTGGTACGCCATCCACGGTAACTATTGACGGAACGCAATATCTTCAGTATAAAATCAACTTCCCCCGGGAACTGCAGAAGGCGGTACTGGAGCGGAAAGAATCCTTAAAATTGAGAATATCATCGGTAACAAATTACTACGGTGCTTATCGCTTGGTAGCCGACGGGCTGCATGGACCGGAAGCCACTCGTCTGAAATTTGATGTCGTTTACAGCCTTCATTAAATTGATTCATTAAACCAAAAAAACAATATTATTATGTGTGGAATTGTAGCCTACATAGGAAATAAAGATGCTTATCCCGTTATCATTAAAGGACTCAAACGCCTTGAATACCGTGGTTATGACAGCGCCGGAGTAGCCCTGCTGAGTCAGGGTGATTTGAAAATTTTTAAAAAAGCTGGCAAGGTTGCTGATTTGGAGCAATTTGTGGAAGGCAAAGACCTGAGCGGCACTATCGGAATAGGCCATACGCGTTGGGCTACCCATGGCGAACCCAACGATCGTAATGCCCACCCGCATTTGTCCTTTTCCAAAAGATATGCCATGGTGCATAACGGTATTATCGAAAACTATGCCGTCATAAAAGCGGAGCTTCAGAAAAGAGGCTATACCTTCAATTCAGATACGGATACGGAAGTATTGGAAAATCTTATTGAAGATATCCAGAAGTCAGAAAATCTTTCTTTGGGTGATGCCGTAAGAATAGCTTTGAATGAAATCATCGGAGCTTATGCTATTGTTATTTTGGATAAGGAAGATCCGGATACATTGGTAGCCGCTCGCAAAGGAAGCCCGATGGTGGTCGGTATTGGCAAAGATGAATATTTCATAGCATCTGATGCATCCCCGATTATTGAATTTACTAAAGAAGTAACTTATCTTAATGATGAAGAATATGTAGAGCTCAGCCGCGATGGTAAAATGACCGTAAAAACATTGGGAAATATAGAAATGACCCCCTATATCCAGCAATTAGAAATGGATCTGGAAGCTATTGAGAAGAATGGATTTGAACATTTCATGCTGAAAGAAATTTACGAACAACCCAACGTAATTCGGGATGCTATCCGGGGCAGAATGAATGCTCAGGAAGGTTGGATTAAGTTAGGCGGCGTGTCGGAGTATATCAACAGAATCAATAAGGCTGAACGCTTTATCATTACTGCCTGCGGCACATCTTACCATTCGGGTTTGTTAGGAGAATATCTGATTGAAGAACTGGCTCGTGTGCCGGTAGAAGTGGAATATGCTTCTGAATTTCGGTATCGGAATCCGATCATTAACGAAAGCGATATTGTGCTGGCTATATCCCAATCCGGCGAAACTGCGGATACCTTGGCTGCTATAGGTCTGGCTAAGGAACGTCAGGCACTCATATATGGTATCTGTAACGTGATTGGATCTTCTATTGCCCGTACCTCTCATGCCGGATCTTATACCCATGCCGGTCCGGAAATCGGTGTAGCTTCTACCAAAGCGTTTTCTACTCAGGTGGTGATCCTTACCCTGCTGGCATTACAGATCGCTCAGTATAAAGGCACGATATCTACTTCTTATCTGCGTCAGGTATTGTTTGAGTTGGAAAATATTCACCTCAAGATAGAAGCTGCCTTGAAACTGGATGCACAGATTCAGGAGATTGCAAAACAATTTAAAGATGCTGCTAACTTTTTATACTTAGGCCGGGGGTATAATTTCCCCGTAGCATTAGAAGGCGCTCTGAAATTGAAAGAAATTTCTTACATACATGCTGAAGGCTATCCTGCTGCGGAAATGAAGCATGGCCCTATCGCATTGATTGATGAACACATGCCGGTTGTTGTATTGGCTACTAATCCCAGTGCTCATGAAAAGGTAGTGTCTAATATTCAGGAAGTGAAAGCCAGAAAAGGTAAGATTATCGCCGTAGTTAATGAGGGAGATAAGGAAATTGCAGCAATGGCTGATTATACCATCGAAATACCGGAAACCGAAGAAATTCTGTCGCCTTTATTAACGATTGTACCACTTCAGTTGCTGTCCTATCATATTGCAGTAATGCGCGGTGCCAATGTGGATCAACCCCGGAATCTTGCTAAATCCGTAACGGTGGAATAAAAGGAGATATCGTAGCTGATTGTAACCAACTACAACAATGTAAATATGCTTGCGGCAAACGTTGCGGAGCGGCGCTATTGATAACAATAATCATAAAAGCGAAAAGATCATGCAGAAAAAAATGCGTGATCTTTCGTTTTTTAGCGGAAATACTGAAGCAGGATAAGCGATGCAGCTAAAACGAATTCCAGCAACATGGCAAAAGTAAGATACGCACTCCCCTTGCCGATTTTGATACGGGAATATAAGCGTCCTAAACCTGAAAATAAAACTGTAACGCCCAGTAAATACACCAGATCATTAATTTCGGCAATCTTCATAGCAGCCCAGGAGCATAAAAATCCCATGCTTAGATAAATGCCGCTTAAAAATCGAAAGGCATTGTCTAATATGATTTGCGGAGGCATTTCCTTCGGTAAAAAATATTGCGCCCCTTTAGTTAAAAGATTTACGCCGCCTAAAAAGCATATTAGGGCAATGATGCCTAATATTATCTGGAGTGCTGTTTCCATTTTTTTTTATTCAAAATTAAAAATTCAAAATTAAAATGAACTATTTCAATAGTGAAACCGTGTAGTTCAATCACATCGCGTTTGATTTAGTGTAGTTCAATCGCATCGCGTTTGAACATTTAGTACAGCTTCTGTGAAATAAATGTTGCTTTTCCCAAAAAAAATATACCTTGCCCCAAAATAGTTCAGAAAAATTTTCGTTATAAATCACTTCAATATTAACGGGCTGTTGATATTGCAAATAATCTGTCTTAAAAATAAAAATAAAATACATGAAAACACTAAAATTCAGCTTGTTCCTACTCATGATTGCCGGCTTAATAAGTTGTAATAAAGAAGATGACAACGATACGCCG
>Ga0222423_1001601_pt1 | contig 9972 bp, 6 predicted proteins | sample 3A0metagenome_FD_182472 | JGI IMG/M metagenome (GOLD analysis project Ga0222423, IMG submission 182472) | Enriched microbial communities from leaf-cutter ant dump, University of Wisconsin, Madison, United States - 3A0 (version 2) | ecosystem: Environmental > Terrestrial > Nest > Insects nest >...
TGAGGTCGGCGGTGGCGAACTTGGCGCCCGCGCGCTCGTCCTTGTCGTCATAGAGCACGTCGATGCCGGCCTTCCGCAGCGCGGCATAGATCGTCTCGCAGGCCGCATCGCAGGCGGCGTCGCCCGACTTCATGTTGATGACGATCGCCTCGAAGGGCGCGATGGCCTTCGGCCAGATGATGCCGTTCTCGTCGTGCGAGGCCTCGATGATCGCCGGCACGAGGCGCGTCGGGCCGATGCCGTAGGAGCCCATGTGCACGGCATGTTCCTTGCCGTCCGGGCCCTGCACCCTGGCGCCCATGACCTCGGAATACTTGGTGCCGAAATAGAAGATGTGGCCGACCTCGATGCCGCGGGCCGAAAGGCGCTCGCCTTCCGGGATCGCCTCGAAGGCGGGCGCGTCGTGCATCTCCGAGGTCGCGGCATAGCGCGAGGTCCACTTGTCGAAGATCGCCTTCAGGCCGGCGACGTCCTCGAAATCCGTGTCCTCGGCGGGCACGTCGAAGCCCAGGAAGTCCTTGTGGCAGAAGACCTCCGACTCGCCCGTGTCGGCAAGGATGATGAATTCGTGGCTGAGATTGCCGCCGATCGGGCCGGTATCGGCGCGCATCGGAATGGCGCGAAGGCCCATGCGCGCGAAGGTGCGAAGATAGGCCGCGAACATGCGGTTATAGGCATGCTCGGCGCCCTCGCGGCTGAGGTCGAACGAATAGGCGTCCTTCATCAGGAACTCGCGCGAGCGCATGGTGCCGAAGCGCGGGCGGATCTCGTCGCGGAACTTGAGCTGGATATGGTAGAGGTTGAGCGGCAGGTCCTTGTAGGACTTCACATACGAGCGGAAGACGTCGGTGATCATCTCCTCGTTCGTGGGGCCGTAGAGCATGGGGCGCTCCTGCCGGTCCTTGATGCGCAGCATCTCCTTGCCGTAGGCGTCGTAGCGCCCGCTTTCCTGCCAGAGCTCGGCCGACTGCAGCGTCGGCATCAGGAGCTCGACGGCGCCGGAGCGGTTCTGCTCCTCGCGGATGATGGCGTTGACCTTGTCGAGAACGCGCTTTCCGAGCGGCAGCCAGGTGTAGATGCCCTGGGACTGCTGCTTGATCATGCCCGCACGCAGCATGAGCCGGTGGGAGACGATCTCGGCCTCCTTGGGGTTTTCCTTGAGGATGGGCAGGAAGAAGCGGGAAAGGCGCATATCGGGTTCCGGAGTGACTGATCCGCCCTATTTCGGGAATCGGGCAAAATGACGTTGATTTTCACGCGTTCATAAACGCTTCGCCAACGGAAGGAAACCCGCCACGCGGCGCGGGGCCGCCGGCGCGAAGCACTGTCCACCGCTGTCGGCGGCCCGGACAAATGTGGCAGAAAAATGGGGCCGCCAATAACGGAAATTGCGCGAAGCTTGTCAACGGAAAAATTTTATTCCAGTGTAGCAAAAATGCAAAAAAAGCGGATGACAACGCCCAATGTTTGGGCTAGTTTCACGCCACAAAATAGGCAGGGAGCAAAAATTCTTGCCAATTTCGCGGTCAAGTCTTGGGAGGATCAGATCTTTGGCGCGCGTAGACGCTGCCACCGCACAACGGATAGAGATCACGCGATACCTGTAAAACAAGGCTTTCAGCCTTGTTTTTTTTTGCTTTTCATACACGGCGGCATTTCTGCCGCAACCTTCTCCGCAAAGTCCATGCGTCAAAGACGCACAGCCGCCTTACCCTGCGGCACTCGGCCTCACGTTAGGAGAGGCAAAGTCCCTGCCCTCCGCTGCTTTTTCCAGCCCGAACGGGTCGGCGAAACGGGCTTTTCCGCCCGCTTAGCCGAGAGGCGCAAAGGAAGAGTTTTCCGAAAGAACGCGCGCAACGGGAATGACGTACTTCCCAGCCGTCGGGCTCCGTTAATCTTTAAGGCGGTGGCCTATTCGAAATCCGGATAGAGCTGCGGGATGGCGTCGAGGCCGTAGCCCGACTTCATCGCCAGGATATAGAGGGCGTAGACGATCGCCGAAATGCAGGTGGTGATCAGCACCACGCGGCCGCCGCGAAAGCGCGCCGGCGCGCTCGCCACCGTTCCCAGCACCACCTCCTCGGCTTCCGCCTGCGTCTTCAGCCCGAAGGGCAGGACGGCGAAGAGCGTGAGCCACCAGACGATGAAATAGACGGCGAGATAGGAAAATACCTGCATGGGCGAGCCTCCTGCGACGGGGCTCTTTTACGCCCCTTCCCCGCAAAGTTCAAACGGCGCGATGGCGGCGCGCTGTCACACCTGCTCGAGCTCGACCAGCGTGCCGAGGAAGTCCTTCGGATGCAGGAAGAGCACGGGCTTGCCGTGCGCGCCGATCTTCGGATTGCCGTCGCCCAGCACGCGCGCGCCGCTCGCCGCCAGCCGGTCGCGCGCGGCGAGGATATCGTCCACCTCGTAGCAAATGTGATGCATGCCGCCGGCCGGCGCCTTTTCCAGGAAGGCGGCAATGGGGGAGGCCTCGCCCAGCGGCTCCAGCAATTCCACCTTGGTGTTCGCCAGCTCGACGAAGACCACCGTCACGCCATGCTCCGGCAGAGCCTGCGGCGCGGAGACCCTCGCGCCCAGCGTATCGCGATAGGTCGCGATGGCGGCGGCAAGGTCCGGCACGGCGATGGCGATGTGGTTGACCTTTTCGAGCATGCTTTTCTCTCCGTGAGGCAAGTCCTTCGGGCAGCCCCTCATCCGGCTGCCGCCACCTTCTCCCCGCAAGCGGGGCGAAGGGGATGTTGCGCCGGCCTCCTCAAGCAATTCACGCAGCAAGAAGGAAAACTTTGCCGCTCGTTTCCTTCTCCCCGCTTGCGGGGAGAAGGTGGCCGGCAGGCCGGATGAGGGGCAACGCCAAGCGGATCAGACTTTCGTCAAGAACACCGTGACGACAGGCTTCTTGCCCCAGATTTCGTTCGCGGTGGAGCGGACGGCGCGGCGCACGGCCTCGCGCACCATTTCGAGGTCCTTGCGGCGGGCGCGCGGAATGCTCTCGACGGCGCCGAGCACGGCGTCGTAGAGCGTGTCGCCCATGTCCTCGCCCTCGTCGTCGAACTGCGGCAGGCCGAAGGGCTCCACCTCGGGATCGCCCATGAAATCGAAACGGCTGTCGAGCAGCACGCTGACGGCGACATGGCCGACGAAGGCGAGCTTGCGGCGGTCGCCGATGCCCATCTCCTCATAGTCGCCGATGAGGTTGCCGTCCTTGAAGATGCGGCCGTGCGGCGCCTCGCCGACGACCTCCGGCACACCGGGCGCCAGCCGCAGGATGTCGCCGTTGCGCACGCGCGGCACCTCGGCAATGCCCGACTGCGCGGCGAGCTCGGCATGGGCGACGAGATGCGCCGCCTCGCCATGCACCGGCACGACCATCTTCGGGCGCACCCAGCCATACATCTGCTGCAGCTCGTTGCGGCGCGGATGGCCGGAGACGTGCACCAGCGCCTCGGCGTCGGTGATGATGTGGATGCCCTGCTCGACGAGGCCGTTCTTGATGTCGTTGATCGCCTTCTCGTTGCCGGGAATGGCGCGCGAGGAGAAGATGATCGTGTCGCCGGCCGAGAAGGCGACGTTGCGCATCTCGTCGCGGGCGATCTTGGCGAGCGCGGCGCGCGGCTCGCCCTGGCTGCCGGTGAGGATGACGACGACCTTGTCGCGCGGGATATAGCCGAACTCGTCCTCGGCGATGAAGGGCTTGATGCCTTCCATGAGGCCGATGTCGCGCGCCACGTCCGTCACGCGCTTCATGGAGCTGCCGAGCAGCAGCACCTCGCGGCCGGCGGCCTCGGCGGCCCGCGCGATGGAGCGGATGCGCCCGACATTCGAGGAGAAGGTGGTGATGCCCACCCTGCCCTCGGATGCCTCGATGATCTTGGTGAGGCTCTCGGAGACCTCGCGCTCGGAGGGCGAGATGCCGTCGCGCACCGCGTTGGTGCTGTCGCAGATGAGGGCAAGGACGCCCTCGTCGCCGAGCTTGCGGAAGCGGGCCTCGTCCGTCAGGGGCCCGAGCGAGGGTTCGAGGTCGATCTTCCAGTCGCCGGTATGGATGACGGTGCCGAGCGGGGTCCTGATCGCCAGCGACATCGGCTCGGGAATGGAGTGGTTGACGCCCACCGCCTCGATCTCGAACGGGCCGAGGTTGATGCGGTCGCCCTGCTTGAAGATCGTCACCGGGATCTCGGTGCGGCTGCGCTCGTAGTCGCGCTTGGCCTCCAGCATGCCGGCGGTGAACGGCGAGGCGTAGACCGGCACGTTGAGGCCCGGCCACAGCTCGTTCAGCGCACCGTAATGGTCCTCATGCGCATGGGTGATGATGATGCCCTTGAGGTTCCTGCGCTCTTCGGCGAGGAAGCGGATATCGGGCAGAACGAGGTCGACGCCCGGCAGGTCCGGCCCCGGGAAGGTGACGCCGCAATCGACCATGATCCACTGGCGGTTCGTCTTCGGCCCATAGCCGTAGAGCGCCAGATTCATGCCGATTTCGCCGACGCCGCCAAGCGGCAGGAACACCAGTTCGTCTTCTTTTGCCATCGGGTTCAAACAGTCCTATCCAAAAAATACGTCGCCGGCCGCGATCAGCCGCGTGCCGCCGTCATCCGTCTCCAGTTTCAGGAGACCTGTATCATCAATTCCGGCAAAGCGCCCGGAAATAGAACGGTCGGGAAGATTGACCGTTATGTTTTCCCCGATGCCGCCGGCGACCGATTTCCAGCGCTCCATGACGGCCGAAATCCCGCGCCCGCGGTTCCACAGGGCAAGCGTTTCGGCCATCGAGCGGAAGAGCCAGGCGAAGAGCTCGTCCGGCGAGGCCGAGGCGCCGAAACCCCGCAGCGTCGCCACCGGATAGAGCCCGGCCTCCGGCGCCACGGCGACGTTGATGCCGCAGCCGATCACCACCGCATGGCGCCCGTCCGCAAGCGTCTCGCCCTCGATCAGGATGCCGCAGATCTTGCGGCGGTCGATGAGGATGTCGTTCGGCCACTTGATCAGCACGTCGGGGCTGTCCAGCGGCATGATGCGGCTGACGGCCTCCTGCACGGCGACGGCGACGGCGAGCGGCAGGGAGCCGAGCCGTTCCATCGGGGCGGGATCGATCAGGAGCAGCGAGGCATAGAGATTGCCGGGTTCGGAGAACCAGGCGCGTCCGCGCCGCCCGCGCCCGCCCGTCTGCCGGCCGGCGGTGATCCAGAGACCGGAAAGCGCGCCCTTTCGGGCGCGCTCCAGGCATTCCGTGTTGGTCGAGCCGACCTCTGCGAGCGCCTCGTGCCGGAAGTCGTCGAGCGACATCCGGCCGGGCATGTCTGCGCGCATCAGAAGAAGGTCCGCGCCGCAGCTTCGGCCGCGCTGCCGAGCGGCCCGCCGATCAGCACATAGCCGACGACGAAGAGGCCGGCGAGGCCGAAGACCAGCTTCAATTCGCCCGGCGTGCGGGCGAATTCGCCGGTGGCGTTGTCGAACCACATCACCTTGACCACGCGCAGGTAGTAGTAGGCGCCGACGACCGAGGCGAGGACGCCGATGATGGCGAGCGCATAGAGCTGCGCCTCGATGGCGGCCATGAAGACGAAGTACTTGGCGAAGAAGCCGCCCAGCGGCGGGATGCCGGCCAGCGAGAACATCATCGCCGTCATCGCCGTCGCCATGAAGGGGTTGGTCGCGGAGGCGCCGGCAAGATCGTCGATGTTCTCGACATAGCCGCCTTCCTTGCGGCGCATGGCGAGGATGCAGGCAAACGCGCCAAGCGTCATGACCATGTAGACCAGCATGTAGAGGACGACGCCGCGCACGCCCGCCATGGAGCCGGAGGCAAGGCCGACCAGCGCGTAACCCATATGGCCGATGGAGGAATAGGCCATCATGCGCTTGATGTTGCGCTGGCCGATGGCGCCGAAGGCGCCGAGCAGCATGGAGGCGATGGCGATGAAGACCACGACCTGCTGCCAGTCGGCGACGACCGGCTGGAAGGCGTCGATGACGATGCGCACCAGCATGGCCATGGCGGCGACCTTCGGGGCGCCCGAGAAATAGGCCGTGACCGGGGTCGGCGCGCCTTCATAGACGTCCGGCGTCCACATGTGGAACGGCACGGCCGAGATTTTGAAGGCGATGCCGGCGAGGATGAACACGAGGCCGAAGACGAGGCCGAGCGAGCGGCCTTCCGAGGTCAGCGCCGCGGCGATCTCGGCAAAGCCGATATGGCCGGTGAAGCCGTAGACCAGCGACATGCCGTAGAGCAGCAGGCCCGAGGACAGCGCGCCGAGCACGAAGTATTTCAGGCCCGCTTCCGTCGAGCGCAGGCTGTCGCGGTTGATCGCGGCAAGCACGTAGAGCGCCAGCGACTGGAGTTCCAGCGCCAGATAGAGCGACAGGAGGCTGTTGGCCGAGATCATCAGCAGCATGCCGAGCGTCGAGAGCACGATGAGCACGGGGAACTCGAAGCGGTCGAGCTGCTCGGAGCGGTCGTGGCCGACGGTCATCACCATGGCCGTGACGGAGCCGATCAGCGCCAGCACCTTCATGAACTTGCCGAAGGCATCGGAGACGAAGGCGCCGCCATAGGCCTCGCCCTCGCCCGTCGCAAGGACGAGCCAGAGGCCGGAGATGATCAGCAGGGCGACGGCGAGCCCGGTGACGATCGTTCCCGACCGTTCGCCGGAGAAGACACCGATCATCAGCAGGACCAGGCCGCCGACGGCGAGGATGATCTCCGGCGTCGAGAGATGAAGGCTGGCAAGGATTGTATCAGCGGTCATTGTCTTCCAGTCCCGTCGTCAGTTCGCCAGGAGCGCAACGGATTGCTGCGCCGCCTGCAGAGCCGCGGAATAGTGATTGAGGAGCGCGTCGACCGAGGCCGCCGTCACGTCGAAGACGGGCGCGGGGTAGACACCGAAGAAGATCGTCAGGATCAAGAGCGGATAGAGAAGCAGCTTCTCGCGGCCGGAAAGGTCGGGCAGCGATTTCAGGCTTTCCTTCTCCAGCGCGCCGAAGATGATGCGGCGGTAGAGCCACAGCGCATAGGAGGCCGACAGGATGACGCCCGTCGTGGCGAAGAGCGCGACCCAGGTATTGGCGCGGAAGGCGCCGAGCAGGGTCGTGATTTCGCCGACGAAGCCGGACGTGCCCGGAAGGCCGACATTGGCCATGGTGAAGACCATGAAGGCGACGGCATATTTCGGCATGTTGTTGACGAGGCCGCCATAGGCCGCGATCTCGCGGGTGTGCAGCCGGTCGTAGACGACGCCGACGCACAGGAACAGCGCGCCGGAGACGAGGCCGTGCGAGAGCATCTGGTAGATGGCGCCCTGCAGGCCCTGCACGTTCGCCGCGAAGATGCCCATGGTGACGTAGCCCATGTGCGCGACCGACGAATAGGCGATCAGCTTCTTCATGTCGTCCTGCATCATCGCGACCAGCGAGGTGTAGATGATGGCGATGACCGACAGCGTGAAGACGAAGGGCGCGAAATAGTCGGAGGCGAGCGGGAACATGGCGAGCGAGAAGCGGATCAGGCCGTAGCCGCCGAGCTTCAGGAGAACGCCCGCCAGGATGACGGAGCCGGCCGTCGGCGCCTGGACGTGCGCGTCCGGAAGCCAGGTATGCACCGGCCACATCGGCATCTTCACCGCGAAGGAGGCGAAGAAGGCGAGCCACAGCCAGGTCTGCATATGCGCCGGGAAATTATAGGCGAGCAGTTCCGTGATGTCCGTCGTGCCGGCCTGCCAGTACATCGCCATGATGGCGAGCAGCATCAGCACCGAGCCGAGCAGCGTATAGAGGAAGAACTTGTAGGATGCGTAGACGCGATCCTTGCCGCCCCACACGCCGATGATGATGAACATCGGAATGAGGCCCGCCTCGAAGAAGACGTAGAAGAGGACGATGTCGAGCGAGACGAACACGCCGACCATGAACACTTCCAGGAGCAGGAAGGCGATCATGTATTCCTTCAGGCGCTTCTCGATGGTGTTCCAGCTTGCGAGCACGCAGAACGGCATCAGGAAGGTCGTCAGGATGACGAACAGCATGGAGATGCCGTCGACGCCGAGATGGTAGGAGATGCCGGTGCCGAGCCATTCGTGCTTCTCGGTCATCTGGAAGCCGGGGTTCGACGCATCGAAGCCCGTCCAGATGAAGAGCGAGAGGACGAAGGTGAAGACCGTCGTCAGCAGCGAGACGTTCAGGATGTTGCGGCGCCCGTAGGGGCTGTCTTCACGCGTCAGCAGCAGAAGCGCCACGCCGACGAGCGGGAGAAAGGTGACCGCTGAAAGAATGGGCCAATCGGTCATCAGATGGAACTCCCGAGCATCATCCAGGTGACGAGTGCTGCAATACCCAGCAGCATCGCGAATGCGTAGTGATAGAGGTAGCCGGTCTGGAGGCGCACGACGCGGTCGGTGACGTCCACGACGCGGGCGGCGATGCCGTTCGGGCCGAGCCCGTCGATGACGGCGCCGTCGCCCTTCTTCCAGAGGAACTTGCCGAGCCGCTTGGCCGGGCGGACGAAGAGGAAGTCGTACAATTCGTCGAAGTACCACTTGTTGAGCAGGAACTGGTAGAGGCCGCGATGCTGCTCGGCAAGGTACTTCGGCGTTTCCGGCGAGCGGATGTACATGTACCAGGCCAGCACGAAGCCGACGGCCATGGCGACGAACGAGCTCCACTTCACCCAGATCGGGACGTTGTGGAATTCGTGGACGAGATGGTTGTCGGGGAGCGTGAAGAGCGCGCCCTGCCAGAATTCGTCATAGTGGTGGCCGTAGAAATACTGCACGAACAGGACGCCGGCGAGGACGGCGCCCGCGCCGAGGATGTAGAGCGGCACCAGCATGACGGCCGGCGATTCATGGACATGGTGCATGACGTCGGCGGAAGCGCGCGGCTTGCCGAAGAAGGTCATGAACGCCAGGCGCCAGGAATAGAAGCTCGTGAAGAGCGCGGCGATGACCAGCAGCGCGAAGGCGAAGCCGGAAAGCGGGCTTTCCGAGGCGAACGAGCTCTCGATGATCGCGTCCTTCGAGAAGAAGCCGGCAAAGCCGATGACGGTGCCCGGGATGCCGACGCCGGTCAGCGCCAGCGTACCGATGGTCATCATCCAGAAGGTGACCGGGATGTGCTTCCTGAGGCCGCCCATGTAGCGCATGTCCTGCTCGCCGTCGACCGCGTGGATGACCGAGCCGGCGCCGAGGAACAGGAGCGCCTTGAAGAAGGCGTGCGTGAAGAGGTGGAAGATCGCCGCGCCGTAGGCGCCGATGCCGAGCGCCACGAACATGTAGCCGAGCTGCGAGCAGGTCGAATAGGCGATGACGCGCTTGATGTCGTTCTGCACGAGGCCGACCGTCGCGGCGAAGAAGGCGGTGATGGCGCCGACCAGCGTCACGACCATGAGGGCGGTGTGCGACAGTTCGAAGAGCGGCGACATGCGGGCGACGAGGAAGACGCCGGCGGTGACCATGGTGGCGGCATGGATGAGGGCCGAGACCGGGGTCGGGCCTTCCATGGCGTCCGGCAGCCAGGTGTGCAGCAGGAACTGCGCCGACTTGCCCATCGCGCCCATGAAGAGCAGGAGGCAGGTGGCGGTCAGCGCCTGCGACTTGTCGAGCGTCATGCCGAAGAGGTTGATGACGGGCTCTGCGGCGTCCGCCGCGCCTTCGGCCGGCAGGTAGCTCGCTGCGGCGGCGAAGATCGTCTCGAAATTGACCGAGCCGAACAGCACGAAGACGCAGAAGATGCCGAGCGCGAAGCCGAAGTCGCCGACGCGGTTGACGATGAAGGCCTTCATGGCGGCAGCGCAGGCCGACGGCTTCTTGTACCAGAAGCCGATCAGCAGGTACGAGGCGAGGCCTACGCCCTCCCAGCCGAAGAACATCTGGAAGAGGTTGTCCGACGTCACCAGCATGAGCATGGCGAAGGTGAAGAGCGAGAGATAGGCGAAGAAGCGCGGCCGGTTCGGATCGTGGTGCATGTAGCCGA
>Ga0222423_1001603_pt1 | contig 9965 bp, 8 predicted proteins | sample 3A0metagenome_FD_182472 | JGI IMG/M metagenome (GOLD analysis project Ga0222423, IMG submission 182472) | Enriched microbial communities from leaf-cutter ant dump, University of Wisconsin, Madison, United States - 3A0 (version 2) | ecosystem: Environmental > Terrestrial > Nest > Insects nest >...
CCGACCAGCATCACCTGTCGGTCGGGCTTGGCCTTCACCGCGCTGGCGAAGCCGGCCTCCTGCGCGGCATCGAATCCGTCGGTGAAGAACACCACCGTGCCGGCCGCGGTTTCCTTGGCAAGCAGCCGATCCGCCTCGGCCAGCGCGGCGGTGACGTTGCGGCCTGCGCGCGGCATCAACCCGGTCGAGAGCGCCTCCAGAAAGATATCCATCAGCGCGGGGTCTTCCGCCGGCGGCAAGACCAGGTGGGCGGTGCCGGCGTACACCACCAGGCCGGTGCGCGAGCCTTTGCGCTCGGCCATCAGGTCATGCACCTTCTGCTTCACCCGCTCGATGCGCGTGGGCGCGATGTCGCTCGCGTTCATCGAGCCCGAGAGATCGATCGCCACCACCAGCGGCGCCTTGTCCTGCGAGAACGGCGGCGGCTCCTCCTCCCAGGCCGGCCCGGCCGCGGCGATACCGCCGACGATCAGCAACACGCAGATCGCGTGGATCGGCCGCAACCGGAAACGACGCTTCTCGCCGATGATCAGTGCGTCGAGCAGATGCGGCGCGATGAAACGCCGCCATTGCGCCCGCGGGTCGGAGTTCAGGCGCCACAGCAGCAGGAGCAGCAAGGCGCCCGCCACCAGCAGCAGCCAGGCCGGGCGCAGGAAGTGGAAAGGTGCGAGCGCCTCCATCAGGCCGGCCTCGCACGCAGGCGGAAGAGGCGCCGCAGGTAGAGCGCCGTGACTGCCAGGATGTGGTAGCCGAGGAAGATCAATGCCGCCGCACCGAGCGGAATCCAGAACAACTCGATATGCGGCGAGTAGCTCAGGCGCTTGGCCTTGTCGGGCGTGATCCGGTCGATGGTGGCGTAGATCTCCTCCAGGCTTTCGCGGTTCTCGGCGCGGAAGAAGCGGCCGCCGGTGCGGGTGGCGAAGTCCTGCAGGGCGGCGAGATCGACCTTATCCTCACCGGTTGCGGCCGGATTGCCGATGCCGATGGTATGGATGGTCAGGTGGTGCTCATGCGCGATGTCTGCCGCCTTGTCCGGCGGCAGGCGGCTCGCGGTGTCGTTGCCGTCGGTGAGCAGCACCAGCACCTTCTCCGGCGCCTTGGAGGTCTCGGTCATCTTGATGCCCAGGCCAATCGCATCGCCGATCGCCGTACGCGGTCCGGCCATGCCGATGCGCACCTCGTCGAGGCCGCTTTCCCGCAGGCTCCGCCGAAGACGATGAGCCCGATGCGGTCGGTCTTGCGCCGGTCGATGAACTCTGCGACCACCTCCTTTACGGCGGTGAGGCGATCGACGCGCTGCCCCTTGGCGTTGGTAAAGTCGCGCGCCTCCATCGACTGCGACAGGTCGATCGCGAGCATCAGGTCGCGCGCCGCCTCGACCTTCTCCACCGGCGGCTCCACCCATTGCGGCCGCGCCATCGCCGCGACCAGCAGCAGCCAGCACAGCGGCGTCATCAAGCGCTGCACCCAGTTCGGTTTGCGCACCACCGCGCCTGGCATTGGCTTGATGCCGGTCACCTCGGCCGTCTCCTCGAAGAAAGGCACGCGCACCGCCTTGTTCACCTCGCGGAACGGCGGGAGCAGCAGCCAGACGAGCAGTGGCAAGGGCAGGAGCAGCAGCGCCCAGTGCGAATGGAAGACGAGCATCGCGTGTGCGGTTCGCGGGGTGGATCGTCGGAGGTTTTGTGACCCGTAGAAGGAGCCGGCTCCCGGCTCGCTCTCAGCGCATCGCCACCACGTGCTTGTGGCTGCGCCACTGGTCCTCGTCCATCACCAGCCGGAAGCCGATGTGCGACATGCTGGTGTAAGGGTCCGTCCCGCGACGCGCACTGGGCCGGTAGCTCAGGCAGAACTCCTCGTTGCAGAGGAAGGAGCCGCCCCGGGTAACGCGCTTGGGTGCGTCGATCGGCACACCGGGCTCGGAGGTGTCGAAGCTGTCCGTTGGTCCGCTCGGGTCTTCCAGCTCCTGGCCGCTGGCGGCCACGCGCTGGAACTGGTCGGCGCGGTACCAGTCGGCCACCCATTGCCAGGCGTTGCCGGTCATGTCGACCAGGCCATAGCCGTTCGGCGGGAAGGTGCCAACCGGGCTGGTGCCCGCGGCGCCACCTGCCTTGGCGCTCACTACCGGGAAGCGCCGGTTCTGCTGGCCCTGCCAGACGTTGGCCATCTGCTTGCCCTCGGGCGCGAATTCCTCGCCCCAGGCGTAGGTCGCCTGCTCCAGGCCGCCGCGCGCGGCGAATTCCCATTCGGCCTCGGTCGGCAGCCGCTTGCCGATCCACTTGGCGTAGGCCGCGGCATCTTCGTACGAGATCTGCACGACCGGATGGTCATCCTTGCCCTCGATGTTGCTCTCAGGTCCCTGCGGATGCTTCCAGCTCGCGCCGGGCGACCAGCGCCACCAGCGGGTGTAGTCATCGTAGGAAACGGTCTTGTCGGTGCCGACGAAAACCAGCGCGCCGGGTACGAGCAGCGCGTCGTCCGGCTTGGGCGTACCGGGCGGCAGCTGCACCCGCATCGTCTCCCAGTCGGGCTTGCGCTCCGCGGTGGTCACGTAGCCCGTCGCATCCACGAAGCGGCGGAACTCGGCATTGGTGACATGGTGCGTGTCCATCCAGAAGGCATGCACCTTCACCCGATGCGCAGGCTTCTCGTTGGGCTGCGCCATCTTGCTGTCGCTGCCCATCAGGAATTCGCCGCCGGGAATCCAGGCCATGCTGCGCGGACCATTGATGCCATCGCCGATCACTACCTTCGTGGCGGCGGGCGCATGGGAGAAGTACCGTTGCGCGGCGAAGCCCGCGAGCACCGCAACCACGCCCACGAGGGCTGCGGCCCCCAGCGCCTTCCACGCGATTGCGCCGGACTGCGCCACGGCGGGCATCGGCAAGGTCACCACGGTGTCCGGCTGTCCCGGGTTGCGTTTTCTGCTCATGATCGTTCTCCCTGCATGGGGCGGGTGGATGAGGGAATCCGGAATGCGAGGCCCGCGGCGTCACCGCGGCGGACCCGGAAATCCCGCGGCGCCTGTGCGTGATGCTTGATCCAGTGACGGATGCGCGGCAGCCATTGCGCCGGGTCGGCCTGTGCATCGGAGAGCCGCGCGTCGGCGTACAGCAGGCGCAGCAAAACGTCAGCCTGGGATTCCGAGAATCCGGAGTGCCTGTCCTGGTCGGCGAGATAGGCCAGCCAATCGCGGCCACCGAGCGCGGCCACCTGTTCGCGTGGCCGCGCAGCCAGGGCCACCCGCTTGAGCAAGGCGAAGGCGGCGTCCATGCGCTGTGCGACACCACCTTCGCGCGACTCGATGGCCCCGAGCTCCGCGAGCGCGGCACGGCGATAGGCGCGCGTCCGATAGCGATGCACCAGCGCGCGTACCGCGGCCAGCAATGCGCAGAGCAGCAGCACGGCAAGCACATACCAACCCCAGGTCTGCGGCGTGTAGGGCACGGCGACGGGCAGCGGTGCCTCGGCAAGCTGCGCCAGGACCGCAGCCGACTGGGCGGCGACCGGTTCGGCCACGGCGGATCCGGAAACGGCTGCCTCAGCCATGGCGGTTCCGCCGGTTCGCCGCATGCACGCCGAGGAAGCGGCGCAGTTGGTCGAGCGTGGGCGCCTCGGTATCGAGTGCGAGACAGGGCACGCCGCTATGGCGCAGCAGGTCGCCCACGCGGTCCAGCCTGCCGGAGAAGTGGCGCATCAAGGGCTCGCGCACCGAGCCCTTGGCAAGATCCAGTTCGACTTGCAGCTCACCGCCGCTCACCACGATGCGCAGCGCCTGCTGGAGCTGCAGGGCCGCCGGATCGTAGATCAGCGCGGCCACCACATCGTTGTGCGCAGCGAGCGCACGCAGCAGGCGACGGCTGCGCTCGCTGGCACCATGGAAGTCACTGATCACGCACACGAGATGGTCGTGCGGCGCCAGTTGCAGTGCATCCTCCAGCGCCTTGTCGAGCTGCTCTGGCGCGGACGCGGTCGTGCTCTCGGCAGAGAGGCGCAGGTTGCTGTCGGCGATCGCATGGCAGAGCCGCTCGACCCGCGCGCGACTGCGGTGCGGCTTGATCCGCTCCACGCGCGTGTCGTCGAAGACCACGGCGCCCGCCCGGTCGCCGGCGCGGAAAGCCATCCAGGCGCCGAGCGCCGCCAGCTCCGCCGCCACGACCGACTTCATCGCGCGGCGGCTGCCGAAGAACATGTTGAGCCGCTGGTCCACCACGAAGAGCGCGGGCCGGTCGCGTTCCTCCGTATAGGCGCGCACCTGCGGCGTGCCGGTGCGCAGGCTCACCTTCCAGTCGATGTTGCGAGTGTCGTCGCCCGGCACGTAGGCCCGGATCTCCTCGAAGTTCAGCCCCCTGCCCCGCATACGCGAGCCGTGGCGGCCGGCCAGCACGCTGCCGCGCGGCTGGGTCGGCAGGAAGCTCAGGCCGCGCGCACGATGTTCCAGGCGCATCAGGTGCGGCAGGTCGACGTGGACGGTGCCGATCGCCTCGATGGGCACGGATCCGGCGGCGGGAGCGCTGGTGGCCACGGGGTCTGTCCTAGGCGGGGATCGCGACCCGCTCGATCAGCCGGTCCACCACCGCGTCGGCCGACACGCCGTCGGCATTCGCGTCGTAGCTGAGGATCAGCCGGTGCCGCAGCACCGGATGCGCCACCGCACGCACATCCTCCGGCGTCACATGGTCGCGCCCGGCCAGCCAGGCGCTGGCCCGCGCCGCCCTGTCGAGCCCGATGGCCCCGCGCGGCGAACTGCCGACCTGGATCCAGCTCGCCAGCGTGTCGTCGTACTTCTTGGGCGCGCGGGTCGCGTTCACCAGGTCGACCACATAGCGGTCGATGGCGTCGGCCACATGCACCGCATGCACCTCGGCGCGCGCCGCGAAGACCACATCCTGCGAGATGCGGGTGCCAGCATCGGCCTGCGCGCGCGCGCCCAGTTCCTCGCCGCGCACCAGCTTGAGTACCTCGCGTTCGCTCTCGGCGTCCGGATAGCTGATCAGCACCTTCATCAGGAAGCGGTCCATCTGCGCCTCGGGCAGCGGATAAGTGCCCTCCTGCTCGATCGGGTTCTGCGTCGCCAGCACCAGGAAGAGCTCGGGCATAGCGTGCGTGTTGCCGCCCACCGAGACTTGCCGTTCCTCCATCGCTTCCAGCAAGGCGGATTGCACCTTGGCCGGCGCACGGTTGATCTCGTCGGCAAGGATCAGGTTGCCGAAGATCGGCCCCGCCTGGAAACGGAACACGTTCTGCCCGTTCTCCTGGAACAGCACGTCGGAGCCGGTGATATCCGCAGGCAGCAGATCGGGCGTGAACTGCACGCGCCGCATCTGCGCATCCAGCTGCGCGGCAAAGGCCTTCACCGTGCGCGTCTTCGCCAGGCCGGGCAGGCTCTCCAGCAGGAGGTGTCCGTTGGCGAGCAGCCCGACCAGGATCTGGCGCACCAGCTCACCCTGCCCCCGGATCTGTTGTTCGACGCTCTTCTGCAATCCTGCGATCGCTTCACGCGCGCTCATCTGTCGCTCTCCCTGCGTGGTCCGGACAGCGGTTCATTCGCCCACCATCCAGCGGAAATAGGCGTTCTCCGGCTCGCGCGCCATCACGTACTGCAGCGCCCGGCGTGCCATGTCGCGGTCGCCCTGGTAGGCGTAGAGGCCCGCCTCGTAGAAGCTCAACAACAGGTCGCGGCGCTGGGCGATCTCCGCATCGAGTGCGGGCGTGCCGTGCACCAGGGGCAGCGGGCTTTGCAGCGCGAAGACCTTCGGCAGCACGCGTGCGAACTCGCCGTCGCGCAGCCAGGCCGCGTACTCGATCCGCGGATCGTCGTCGGTCACTGGCGCCACGTCGCCGGCATAGCGCGCAAGCCCATCCCGATCGGTGATCCAGTTCGCGAGCAGCGCGGCCGGCGTGTCGATGCCCACCTCGCTCAGTGCAGCATGCACTTCGTCCTGGCCGAAGCGTCGCGCGATGCGTTCGGCGTCCAGCGTGATCGGGCTGAGCGAGCCGATGAGCAGGGTCTCGTGCAGCTCGGTGGTCCACAGCGATGCATGCGGAAAGACCTCGATGAAACTCTTCACCAGGGCGCGCGAGTCCTCGTCGTTCTGGGTCGGCAGCGGCAGCCACTGTGCGACGATGCCCTGCGGATTGAGGCGCGAGGCAGCGAGCCGGTAGAAATCTCGCGAGTAGAGGTTCACCACACCGTTTGCCGAAGGTGGCGGCGGCTCCAGGGTGATCAGGTCGTAGTGCTCGTCGCTGGCGAGCAGCGCGCGGCGGCCATCGCGTAGGCGGATGTCCACCCGCGGATCGCGCGTCACCTGGTAGTTGCCGTGGAAGCCCGCCGCCGCGGCTTTCACCGCCGGCAGCAGTTCCGCCACCACGCGCCTCTCCAGCGAGGGGTAGGCGAGCAAGGCACCGGCGGTGATGCCGGTGCCCAGGCCGATGACCATCGCCGAACGCGGCTCGCCGGGATGGATGATCAGCGGCAGCAGCGCCTGGAGCCGCATGTAGCGCTGCGAAGTCATCGCATCGCCCGAGTTGGAGACGCCCTGGATGTAGAGCCGGCGCAGCGCGTTGGCACCCTTGTTCTGGCTCAGCACCGCCACCGTGCCGCCACGGCTTTCCTCGTAGAAGACGAGTTCGCCACCGCGCGCCTCTGCCAGCAATTGCTCGGTCTCGTCGCGGTTTTCCGGCAGGCCGCGGGGCCCGCGAGCAGCGCCAGGCTGCGCACCAGTCCGAGCAAGGGCAGCAGGACCAGGCCCGTCACCAGCGAGCCGGCGATACCGCCGAGCGTGTTCCAGGCCAGCACCTGGCCCATGCCGCGTCCAAGGGCGCCGGTCTGCACGCACAGGCGCACCGCAGCGGGAAAGGCCGCGCCCAGTGCAAGCGCAGGCAGGAAGACCACCACCAGCGCAGCGAGGAAGAAACGCGCGGACATCCCGGCCAGCGCGCTGCCGGTGACGCCCCGCACTTCAAGTTCCGCCGCGGTCTGGAACACCGCCAGCCAGTCGCCCAGCCAGGCCACGCCAAGCAGGGCCAGCAGGCCCGCCAGCGCGATGAGCGTGCCGAACACGCCCCACATTTCGCGAGCACGATCGGCACGACGCGCATACAGCGCGCTGCCGCCCGCGAGCCCGACGAGGAACACCGCCAGCATCACCGAGAAGGCGTAGGCGCGCGTGCTCATGAACTGCACCAGTACCTGCGACCAGACGACCTCGTAGCCGAGGGCCAGACCACCGGCGATCGCATAGAGGACCAGCGCCATGCGGGCACCCGCCTGCAGCACCGGCGCCGTCGATGATTGCGCTGCCGCGACCCTGGTCTCTTCCCGCGCGCGCAGCGCGTAGGCGATGAGCGCAGCCAGGAGATTGAGCCCTGCCGCGACGCAGGCCGTGCCGTGCACGCCCAGGGCGGGAATCAGCAGGAAGCTCGCGCACAAGGTGCCGACGATGGCCCCCGCCGTGTTGGCCGCGTAGAGCCGGCCACCAGCACGCGCGACGCCGTCAGCGCCACCGCAGGCCCGCACCAGCACGGGCACGGTCCCGCCCATGAGGAAGGCCGGCAGCGCAATCGCCAGGAACGGCAGACTCCAGGCCAGCGGCCCGACTGCATTCTCGATACGCGCAAAGGGCGCGCCAAACACAGGAAGCAGCAGCGTCAGGCCCAGGCCTGAGACGGCCACGCCGACTTCGATCGCTGCATAGAAGCGCAAGGGACGCGCATGCCCGTCGGCCCGACGGCCGAGGTAGGCGGCGCCGAGCGCGAGGCCGGCGAAGAAACCGCTCAAGGTCAGGCTTACCGCATAGACGTCGACGCCGACCACCAGTGTGAGCTGCTTGATCCACAGCACCTGGAACAGCAGCGCGGAAATACCCGAGGCGAACAGGAGCGCCGCGGCCACAACCGTATGCACGCCCCGGCGAGCAGCACCCTCCTCCGCCATGTCGGCAGCGGCCATGGAGCCTGCACGGGGGCCTCGTCGCCCCGCGGGCACTCTGCCCGCAGCCGCGACGAGCGTGCGATCTTCAACCACCTGCGAAGAAGCGCCCAAGGGCCGCCTCCCTCTCTCATCCGGTCTGTCGTGTCGCGTGAGTGCGGCCCCGAACCGGAGCCGCACTCAATCGCGTCGGATCACTTCACGAGGCTCTCACTCCAGCCCGCGTTTCTTGAAGGACTCGTCGATCTTCTTGTCCACTTGCGAGCGGATCTGCTCGATGCTGAAGCTGGCCGGACGCTGGCTTGGCGGATAACTGACGAAGGTCTGCAGGAAGGCGGCCGCCTTGATCTGCGCCTCCGCAATCACGTAGGCATTCTCGACGCGCCACTGGTCGTAGCCGCTGCCCGATATGTCCGCATGCTCATAGGGGTCCATGCGCAGATTGAACATCTTGGGCAGCCGCAGCTTCGTGAAGGGGTTCGCCCATACATCCATCTGCCCCGGCTGGCGCTGCACTTCGAAGACGTACTTCCAGTCCCCTTCGCGCATGGCGACCAGGTCCCCGTCGTCGTTGAAGTAGTAGAACTCGTTGCGCTCCCCCTTGGGCTTCTGCCCCGTCAGGTACGCCAGCTGGTTGTAGCCGTCGAGGTGATTCTTGAATGTCGTCTTGCTGCCCGTAGGTGCCCAACCTTTGAGCAGACGATCCTTCACGCCCGTGTCACCCGCCGCGGCCACCAAGGTCGGGAACCAGTCCATGCCGGAGAAAATCTCGTTCGAGACTTGGTCAGGCTTGATCTTTCCCGGCCAACGCACCATTGCCGGAACGCGGAAGGCACCTTCCCAGTTGGTGTCCTTCTCGCTACGGAATGGCGTCGTCGCGGCGTCTGGCCATGTGAAGGCGTTCGGGCCGTTGTCGGTCGTGAACACGACGATCGTGTCATCAGTGATCTTCATGTCGTCGAGCGCCTTGAGCAACTTCCCGACGTTCTGATCCATCTCCCACATGCCATCGGCGTACTCATTGCCCGGCATCCCGCTCTTGCCGCGGAACTCAGGCCGCACATGCGTGAAGATGTGCATGCGGGTGAAGTTCATCCAGGTGAAGAACGGCTTGCCCGCGGCCTGCTGCTTCTTCATGAACTCGATCGCGGCCGACGTGGTCTCGTCGTCGATCGTCTCCATGCGCTTGCGGTTGAGTGGCCCGGTGTCCTCGATCTTGCCGTCGGCGGAGGCGTGAAGCACACCGCGCGGCGCATAGACCTTCAGGAATTCAGGGTTGTTCTTGGGCCAGTAGGGACGCTCGGGCTCCTCTTCCGCGTTCAGGTGGTAGAGGTTGCCAAAGAACTCGTCGAAGCCATGGTTCGTCGGCAGATATTCGTCCCGGTCGCCCAGGTGGTTCTTGCCAAACTGCCCCGTCGCGTAGCCCAAGGGCTTGAGTGCCTGGGCGATCGTGATGTCGCCCTTCTGCAGGCCGACCGGCGCGCCGGGAATGCCCACCTTGGACAGCCCCGTGCGCAGTGGGCTCTGGCCGGTAATGAAGGTCGACCGCCCCGCCGTGCAGCTGTTCTCGGCGTAGTAGTCCGTGAACATCATCCCTTCCTTGGCGATACGGTCGATGTTAGGCGTCTTGTAGCCCACCAGGCCGTGGGTGTAGGCGCTGATGTTCGACTGCCCGACGTCGTCCCCGAAGATCACGAGGATGTTCGGTTTCTTGGCCTGCGCGAAAGCAGGCGGTGCTGCGGCGAAGCAGGCCGCCGCGGCCAAGGCCGAGGCGGTCAGCAACCTTCGCCATGAGGTCATCTCTGGCATCTTGCTCTCCTGTTGGTCGTTCATGCCGCCACCGCGGCGCTTCACTGCTGCTCCAGCCACCACGCCCGCCGCGGGACCCTGTTCATTGGTCAAAGGGGAAGACGCGGTTCCAGTCGGTGCTCATGTCGACCACCGTCCATTTGCGCGCGAGCGCTTCGTCGAGCGCCTTGTCCAGCTTTCCGATACGGGAGCTGCGGTCATAGGCCCATTCGCGCTTCGCGTCGGT
>Ga0222423_1001606_pt1 | contig 9945 bp, 9 predicted proteins | sample 3A0metagenome_FD_182472 | JGI IMG/M metagenome (GOLD analysis project Ga0222423, IMG submission 182472) | Enriched microbial communities from leaf-cutter ant dump, University of Wisconsin, Madison, United States - 3A0 (version 2) | ecosystem: Environmental > Terrestrial > Nest > Insects nest >...
AACAGCAGTTCTCACTTCCTGACCAGTGGTCTCGACACCTGTTTCTGGCGCTTTGCCGGCGATATGGGCTACGACCGTTTCGTTATCGGCGGCAGCGCCGTAACACGGTGATGCTCCGGGCGTCGCGAGGCTTCGTCAATCAAGTGTTGCTGCCAGAGTTCACCGAGCTGGAGGGTGCGCTACAAAGGTATCTGCACGAGATAACGCTGCGCGTGATCCGCGAAGAAATCTACGACGATGCCAGCGATGCGCAAGAAGTACCCGACGCCCTACCTTCAACCTGATCAGGCGGCATGCATTGCGTCTTCGGTGTCAAGAAGGCGCGCGATTGAACGATATTCGAGGAAAACCCCACAGAGTCAGCATCTTCAAGCCACGATGACGCTTGACGCATACCCTAAGCGCTGAATCCGATCGACCAATGGAGGAGCATCGAGCGGCTGGTCGCGTTCGGTTTGACCGAGGAAGATTGCCGTGGCGCTTGCCTTCCTCGTCCGCCATATCCGCAAGCTCTGTCTGTTCGCCAACGTGCTTCCTTGCATGCCCGACAGATGGCGACGGGGGACATGGCCAACGAGCAGCAGATTGAGAACGATGGCGACCGCATCGTCTGAGGAGCCTGATCGGCTCGGTAGCGCTCGAATTGGCGCAGGCGATGGTGACGGCATTGCGAGCACGCCGATGATCGGACGTTCCCCGAATTGCGTGAAGATCATGCTGGCGACACAGCCAAAGCTATCTCGAACCCAAGTTCACAAGTGAAAATGTCGCTGTCGCGCCCGCGATCACGATGAGAACCCGCACGATGTGATGCAGGACCACAAACGGCGCTTCGACGTGAAGGGCAACGGCCACCAGGCTCATCTCCGCAATGCCGCCAGGTGAATAAGCAAGAATGACGGCCTCGAGGGGTGAACCGGACCAGTGAGCCACCGCAAAGGCGAAAAGGAGCGTGATCGTGAGAAGAATGGCGATAGAACCGATGGAAAGCGCCATCACCTTCAGCACCATGGATGGCGCAGCGGCTGCAAATCGGCTGCCGATCGAAGCGCCGAGCACGATCTGCGCACAAGCCGTCAGCGCGGTCGGCAGCATAAAATCTGTGACCTCGAAATAATGAAGGCCGGCGCTGACGGCGAGCGGCCCCGTCAAATACCGCGCTGGAAAACGCAGCACCACGCCGATGGCTGTCCCCGCACCCGCGGCAGCCAGGAACCAGAGGCCGCCGGCAAGATCCAGCGCCGCCATCGGGACATACCGGTTGTTGGCTGCGGAAACCGGTTCGCCGGAGATCAGGGCAAGCAGAAACGGTATGGAGGAAACGACAAGAAAGATGCGTGCCGAATGCACGAGCGCAATCATGCGTTCATCTCCACCGCGCTCGCTACCGAGGATCACCATCTCCACGACGCCGCCGGGCATGCCGCTGAAATAGGCTGTCGCATGATCGAACCCCGCAATACGGCGGAAATAGAAATAAGAAGCTGTACCGGAGACCGCGATGAAAGCGACCAATCCCAGGAGGGGAATGGCCCATTCCGTCCAGTGCGCGAACATGCCGGCGTGAAATGACGAGCCGATCATCACCCCGATCATCGCGGTCATCGGCGGGCGGGCGCGCGGCGGTATCGCCATCGGCGCCTGCAACAGGGCGCAAAGCCCGGTTGCGAACATTGCGCCAAGCAGCCAAGGCAATGGCAGCGACAGCCACCACATCGAAAAGCCGCCGATTGCCGCGATCGACAGGGTGAGAAGAGGCTTCATGGCAAACCTACCGATATTGTCCTGCATCGTGCTTGCAGCCGGCAGGACCCTAACGCCCAAATACGGTTTCAAGCTCGGTCACTTCCTCGCACGTCAGCAAGGAAGCCGGGCGATCTCCGATTAGAAAGAAGAGCTTCGCCGTCTCTTCTAGTTCCTCATAGATCGATACGGCCTCGCCAAGCGTCTTCGCCGAGACAATCGGTCCGTGGTTGGCAAGCAGGAGAGCAGGATGCGTCCTTGCCAAGCTCCTGACAGCTTCCGCGAGCCGCCGGTCCCCCGGCCGAAAATACGGCAGGAGCGGCAGCCGTCCCACGCGCATGACATGATAGGCCGTCAGCGGCGGCAGCACATTGGACACGTCTTCGTGGCAAAGGCAGGAAACGGCGACCGCATGGGTGGAATGCAGATGCACGATCGCTCCCGCCTGGGGCCGCTCATCATAGACGGCGAGGTGAAAAAACGCCTCCTTCGACGGGGGATCGCCCGAAAGCAGGGTGCCCTCGGGTGAGACTTTCGAAATCCTCTCTTCGGTCAAATAGCCGAGACTGGAATTGGTCGGCGTGACGAGGATCGAGCGATCGCTCAGCCTGACCGAGAGATTGCCGGCACTGCCATGCGCCAGGCCCCTTTCATAGAGGAGTGCACCATAGCGAACGATCTGCGACCTTGCTTCATCTTCGCGGGCGAATGTCATGGTGCCGCCATCGCATCGAGCGCCTTCGCAAGGAAGTCTTCGGAACCGAAATTGCCGGATTTCAGGGCAAGCGCAATCGATCCGTCGGCATTGGTCAGGATCGGCACGCCCGGATCAATCTCCGGCCCGACGCGCAGGGCTTCAAATCCCAACGCCTGAACGACCGCGCCGGACGTCTCGCCACCGGCGACAACCAGCCTGCGAACACCGTCACCCACCAGAGCGCGCGCCACTTCACCAAAAAGAGCGTCGAGGCGCTCTGCCACGGCCTCGCGACCGTATTTCTCTTGCGCTGCCGCCACTGCCACGGGATCACCCGAAGAATAGGCAAGTGGCGCATGCCCCCGGTTTTCCTTCATAAAGGAGAGGAGCTGGCCAACATCAAACGCGCCCGCCATCACCGTGTCGACATCGATAGCAAGGGTCGGATGCCTTTGGGCGTGTATCTCGATCTGCCGACGGGTCGCGCCGGAGCAACTGCCCGCCAGAATCGCTTCTGCGCCGTTAATGCCGTTGAACCCGCCTTTTGCACCGCGCGCCTCGCCCCGCCGTATAAAATTGGCCGGCAGAGCCAGCGCCACGCCGGAACCGCCGGTAATCAGCGAGGCATCGGCGCAAGCTGCGCCAATAATCTCGAGGTCCCTGTTCGAGATCGCATCGGTCACGACCAGCGTTTCGCCCCCCTCCCCGGCCTGCGACAAGGCCTCGCGAAGCCTCTGCGGCCCTTGGCCGACCGTCTCCATCGTGACCAGGCCGACGGCATCGCTCGTCTGATGGGAAAGCCATCGGCGAATATCCGGATCGATCATGGGCGTCAGCGGATGCTTCTCCATGCCGGATTCGTTGAGTAGCCTGTCACCGACGAAGAGATGGCCTTGATAGACCGTCCGTCCGGCACCAGGAAAGGCCGGACAGACGACAACGCCCTTCACGTTAAGCCGCGCCGCAAGAGCCTCGGCGACCGGCCCGATATTGCCGATGGGCGTGGAATCGAACGTCGAACAATACTTGAAGACGATCTGCCGGCAACCTTGTGCCAGCAACCATTCCAACGCGACAAGGGACTGCCCGACAGCTTCGTGCGCCGGGATTGAACGGCTTTTCAGCGCGACCACGCCCGCTTCGATATCGCCGTCCGCATCACTTTGGGGCACGCCCATATATTGCGCCGTTAGAAGCCCGCCCTCCCCGGGGAGCCCCTTCGTCAGCGTGTTGGCGATATCGCTTGCCCCGGTGAAATCGTCGGCGATCACGCCTATCAGCATCGTATTGTCCCTTCAATCAGTGAACGCATTCGTCCGACGGCGGCCTCAGGCGCCGTCAGGACGGGGATATCGACGGCGCTGCGGACAGCCTGCGCCGCTCGCGATGTTGAAAAATGTGCCAGCATCAATGCATCGAAGCCGGACAGTTGCGCCGCGGCTTCAGCCACTTTTCGGTCATGATCGGCCGCCTCGCCCCGTCGCAAGCTTTCGATCGCCCCCTCCGCCAGCACGGTTTCAAGCGTGGCCGGGCTGCCGACCTCCGAGGCAAACGCGCGGAACTCGTCTTCCATCGTACCGATTGCCGGTCCGAACGTCGCGACCATACCGATCCTTGATCCTCGCGACAGAGCGGCGCGAAACATGGCTTCGTTCGGCATCAACACCGGGACCGGCACCTCCGTTGCGAGTTGGCGGATCGCCGGACCGAACGCCGAGCAGGTGATCAGGATACCGTCCGCGCCACCATCAACGGCCTGTCGGCCAAGGGCCACGAAACGCCTGATGATCCCCTGCGAAAGCGTATCCGGCTCCCGCGCTCGGTCGAGCGAAAGGCTCTCGTCGAGAATGTTGACCGCCTCGGCCTCTGGCCAAAGCTCGTGCATGGCAGCGCGGATGGGCTCGATTGCAACGAGCGTGGCGTGAAACAGGAAGATGCGGGGCGAAGCCATGTCGGGCTGCCTTCTTTCAGGAAAGGAACGTCCGGTCCTGGAGACGGCGTGTCTCCCAAAGCGCCGATCCTTCCGGTTCCTCGACCATGTCGTAGGTAATGAGTGTGCCCGCGGGAATATCGACCTTTGCCCTATTGCCCGTCAGCAGATGCGCGCAGGCCGGATTGGCTGGCGCCACCGGCACAGCAGGGATGATGCGCGCTTTCAGCATCGGATCGTGGTCGTTTCCGAACACCTCGCCTGCTTTGATGTCCCGCGCCGCGACCTTGGCAAGATCGTAGCGTGGCCGGTAGTCGTCCGCGCCAGTGTCGATGCCGAGCAGGCCCGCCATCAGCAGGGACGTCGCCGTCTCCACGCCGCACAGATGATAGGGCCGGTAGATCACCGCCGCAGTTTCGTCGTAGTTGGGAATTTGCCCCTTTGTGGTCAGGACATGGTTGGAATAGGCATTGTCGCAACGCACGACAAGGAAGACACCGCCGCCGAGGCCGGATTCGTCCGGCCGCCGCAGGCAGGTTGCGAGATCAATCGTCTCGGAACGGTCGAACACGCCGCCATTGGCGGCCTCGCAATACGCCACCGGTATTTCGGTGATGCGCAGCGGCGCGTGCACCAGGGTGTCCAATGCCGGCGTCATACCGGTATAGTTGGCCGCTATCGTGATTTCGCAGAGATCGTAAGCACCCGGCTGCGGCAGGCGTGCCAGTATCTCCTTGCGGTGTGCGATATATTCGGCGGCTCGTCCCTCGGGGATCATGCCCAGCCATTTGCGCTCTTCGTCGGTGACATGGATGGTCTCGACATAGGGGGCGTGGATCTTCTTGTCGGTCTTGATCGTCACCGTGCCGGCGGCTTCGTCATAAACAAATTCGCCGTCTGTCGCCTTGCCGCCCGACAGCACCGTCAGGCCCACCGACTTTGCCCATTCGTAGAACTGGATCAGAAGGCCGTGCTGGTCGCCGTCGACCGGTGTGTAGACGACCCCCGCTTCCTTCGCCAGCCGTTTCAGTATCGGCCCGACGGCAACGTCGCAATCCTTGGTGACCATGGCGACATGCTTTCCGGCCTTGATCGCCTGCAATGCATATTTGGCGCTGCCCTCCGGCGACCCGCTGCTTTCGCAAACCACCTGCACGGCCGGGATACGACCGATGATTTCGGGGCGGTCGGTATAGACGGAGCGGCCTTCGGCGATGTGGAGCTGAGCTTCCTCGGCGGTTTCGGCATAGCTCGTTTTTGCCATGTCATAGCCGGCCTTTTCATAAGCACCGCGCGCCGCCTTCAGCGAGATGTCGGCAACGGCCACGACGTTCAGCCGCGGCGTATAGGGAGACTGGGTGACGATCGCAGTGCCGTAATTGCCCGCACCGATAATGCCCACATCAACATTGTCGGCTTTAGCGAAACGGGAATACAAATGATGATAAACCATTGACTGAATTTCCTTATTTCAATTGCCCCGTTTTGCGCGGCGCAGTTGAGGCGGATGGGAACAGACCGACGTTTCCCGTCGGCGCCCAAGGTTCGTTTTGGAGCGTCGTAAAACGGGGTCGGAGTGGATACCGGGCGGACCAACCGTGCCGCCCGGGTGGCATTACTTGGCGATCTTGGTCGCCACATCTGTCCTGTGCTTCGCCCGCTGGGAAACCAGCCACGGAGAAACAAGGAGAATCACGGTGACGGCAACGATTGCCAGCGCAATCGGGCTTTTAAGGAAGACCGAGAGGTCACCGTCCGAGGCAACCAGGGTGCGGCGAATGCCGCGTTCCAGGATCGGACCCAGGATCATGCCCAGGACCAGTGGCACCGGCGGATAATTCAGCTTCATCATAAGATAGCCAAGGATGCCGAAGCCGATCACGAGAACCACCTCGAACATCGAATTGTTGATGCCGAAGATACCGAAGGCGATGATCGCGATCACGGCCGGAAACAGGAAGCTCGGGCGCACGAATGCACATGTGGCGAGGATGGGCGTCAACAGGATGGTGATCGCCACGAGCGCAAGATTGCCGATGTAGAAGCTCCCAAAAATCGTCCAGACGAATTCGGATTGCGTCTGGAACAGCATCGGACCCGGCTGCAGGCCGATCATCAGCAAGCCCCCCATCAGCACCGCTGTCGTGCCGGAGCCGGGGATGCCGAGTGCAAACATCGGGATCATGTTTCCATAGGCTGCACTGTTGTTGGCGGCTTCAGGCGCGGCGACGCCTTCCAGCGCGCCGTTGCCGAACCGTTCGGGATGTTTCGACGTGCGCTTGGCAAACGCATAGGAGATCATGGTTGCTGCCGTTGCGCCAGCACCGGGCAGAATGCCGATGAAGAAACCAATCAGCGAACCGGAGCCCAGCTCCCGCCAGCACTGCAGAGTGGCGCGCACATCCGGGAAAAGCTCGCGGAACCGAAAGCGGTTGTTTTCCTCCGGCTTGCCGATCGAGGGCGGCGTTGCATACATTTCAGCAAGGCCGAAGAGACCGACGGCAATGATCGAGAATTCGATGCCGTCAAAGAGACGGACCTCGCCAAAATTGAAGCGCGGTAGGCCGACCATCGGATCGAGGCCGATCGTGCCGATGAACAGGCCGAGAAACAGCGACATCATCGCCTTGTTCAGGTCCCGTCCTCCGAGCACGCTGACGAGCGACAGCGAGAAGATCATCAGTGCGGTCATTTCGATGGGGCCGAAGGCAATCGCCGCCTTGGCGATGGTGGTGGCGAACGCCGTCAGCAACAGCAGCCCGATCAGGCCGCCAATGAAGGACGCAGCGATGCTGAGGCCGAGTGCCGCTCCGGCCTTGCCGTTGCGCGCCAGCTTGTGACCATCGATGACGGTCATCGTCGCGGAAGCGTCGCCGGGGATCCCGAGCAGGATCGCCGTCACCGCGCCGCCGTACTGCGCACCGTAATAGACTGCACCGAGGGCGGCGATGGCCGATGTTCCGTCGAAGCTGACGGCCACCGGCAGCAGGATCGCAACGCCGGCCGTTGGTCCGAGACCGGGCAGCGCGCCAATGAAGAGGCCGATGATCGCACCGACCATGATCGCCGCGAGGACTGTCGGCTGCGACGCAGCGACAAGTCCGTCAGCAAGCAATTGCCATGAATCAAACATGAAAAGGGTTCTTTCCGAAAGTCAGAGCAGGGGAATGGCCAGCACAACGCCGAAGACGAGATAGAGGATGGCCGCCATCCCCAAGGCGATGGCACTGACGGCCAGGATCGAGCGGATGTCGCGCGCGCCGAAAATCACGCCTATGGCGATCATCAACAGGACGGCGCCAGCGATCATGCCGACGAATCCGGAAAGGATGACGAAGCAGGTGAACGCCAGGCTGACCAGGCCGACCCGAACGATCTCCGCCCGCTCGACCGTCCCGAGCAGGCCGGAACGTCTTAGGTTCCGGATCAGGTTGAGCGCTGAGAACAGCGCCAGCCCTCCACCGATCCAAAACGGGAAGAAGCCGGCCGCCGGCACAGCGCCATCCTGATAGCCGTAGTTCACGCCCTGCCAGAGGATATAAAGGCCGAGGAGCGTCAGAAGGGCCGAAAGGCCAAGATCGAAGCTGCGTAGAGGTATCACTTGCATCTCTCCTGGACCTGCGGCGCAAAGGGCGCCGGCAGGTCGTGATGGAAGCCTCGCCGTATCGGGCGAGGCCTGGCCATTCTTGCGTGGCGTTACTTGATCAGCCCGAGCTCTTTCATCAGTGCTTCGTAACGCGCAGAGGTTTCGATGATCTCCGCCTCGAAGGCCTTGCTGTCGAGGAAGATCGGGATCTCATTGAACCGATCGACATATTGCGCACGCCATTCCGGGCTTTCGGCCACGGTCTTCAATATGCCTTCCCAGTACGTGACGGCTTCGGCCGGAACATCCTTCGGCATGACGATGCCGCGCAATTGGGTATGAACGATGTCATAGCCCAGTTCGGAGAAGCTCGGGACATCCGGCAGTGAGCTCATGCGCTCGGCCGAGGTCACGGCAATAGCCCGCATCGTACCAGCATTCACCTGCTCGAGGATCTCGTTGGGATTGCCGAAGAGGAGGTCAAGATGCTTCCCGAGCACCGCAGCCATGACCTCACCCTCGCCGTCATAGGGAACGACCTTGATCGAGGCGCCGGTCGCCTTGTTGAGCATGTGCGACAACAACGCCGGGTCGGAAACCGCGCCAGCCGTACCGATGGTGAGGCCCGTGGCCTTCTTGATGTCGTCAATCGACTTGATGTCGGAATCCGCCAGCACCGCGAGGATGTAAGGTGAGCGCGCAATCGCGGCAAGCGGCGTGAAATCGCGGTAGCTCAACGGCATCTGGCCGAGCAGCGGGGTCGTGAAGAAGCTGACTCCAACGCCGCCAAGGTAATAGGGATCGCCTTTCTGGGCATTGATGAACGAATAGCCGATCGCGCCGGAACCGCCGGGGCGGTTTTCCACGAGCATCTTCACGGGAATGAGCTTCTTGTCGTCGATGACCTTGACCATGGTCCGCGCAATGATGTCGCTGCCGCCGCCGACGCCGAAGGCGACGATATAGTTCATGGTCTTGCTCGGGTAGTCCTCCGCCTGCGCCACCGCGCCCAGCATCGGCTGCACAGCGAGCAGTGCCGCACTGCAAGCCAGCAGCAACCGGCGCGTCATTCCCTTGCGGGTGTCGTATTGTTTCATAGTCTTCCTCCCAAATCTCTGTCGACTGGCGGACGGCCCTGTCAGGTGTCCTTCAGCGTCGCGTGATCGAATTTCCGGGCAGACGCGATCATTACAATCTCGTTGCGACCACGCCGCTTTCGATCCGGCCGTCCGTCACTGCCTACAATCCCTTCCTGATTGCGACCAGAGCAAAGTGGCCCGCTGGGGATGGCGAAGCAAGTATAATAATGATACCGATTGGTCTTTCAAAGTGACCAATAGGATGCGCCATGGAACCGATCAACGACATCAATCTGCGGCTGTTTCAGACCTTTCTTGCCGTCGCGAGCGAGGGCAGTTTCCGGCTTGCGGGTGAAAAGCTCAATCGCGCTCACTCGGCGGTCAGCCTTCAAATCCGGCAGCTTGAAAGCCAACTCCAGGTCAAGCTTTTCGAGCGCACCACGCGAAGCGTCAAACTCACCGAAGAGGGCGCCACCTTGCGCGAGAGCCTGCGCAAGGCACATTACGAAATCTTGCATGGTCTTCGCGAAATCCGCGAGGCAGCCGATCTCAAGCGCGGGACACTTTCGCTCGCAAGCTCCTCACATCTAGCGTCCATCTATCTTCCACCGATTCTGACGGATTTTGTCAGCGAGTTTCCCGACATTGCGGTCACTATTCGCGAGTTGACGTCGACCGATCTCTACGAGGCGGTGAGACGGCAGGAGGTGGACTTTGCGATCGGCCCACACACGGAAGACAATGCCTTCGACTTCACGCAGATCCTTGTCGAGCCGCTTCTGGCGATCGTTCATCCCCGCTTTATCGCCGAGCCCCGCGCCACGATCACATGGCGCGAAATCTCGGCCTATCCGATCCTGCTTCAGGCCCCGCAGACCGCCATGCGGGGAATTGTCGATCGCGTCCTGCA
>Ga0222423_1001608_pt1 | contig 9942 bp, 8 predicted proteins | sample 3A0metagenome_FD_182472 | JGI IMG/M metagenome (GOLD analysis project Ga0222423, IMG submission 182472) | Enriched microbial communities from leaf-cutter ant dump, University of Wisconsin, Madison, United States - 3A0 (version 2) | ecosystem: Environmental > Terrestrial > Nest > Insects nest >...
AACTAATTCAAAATTACCGATTTATAATGAGAAATGCAACATTTTCATCAACTTTATCAAGTTCATTATCAAAAGATTAACAAGTCAGAAACTTGAGTTTTTAAAATCCTATCCGTTCCCGGCTGTCCCATTTTCTTTCATTATGGCAATATTCATATTTATAGCCCGGTCGCTGTTCAGTATGCCGCTATGCATAGCAATGCCCTGATCGGTAAAGACATAGGATACCCTGCCATCCTTTAAGGTCGCAAATTGCGGCCTTAAAGGATGAGCCTGTTGTTCTAAAAATTTAATCGCTACTTTAGATCGTATCAAATCATGCTATCAATATAATGAAGCCGCCTTACTTACTCAAAAATCAGGTGTACGAGAATGACGGCGTATTAGTATGTTTAAAAACACAACGAGACTTATTTAGGAGAATAGTTTTTTATGCTTGATGTTCAGCAATCCAATATATTTCTCTTGCATCTCTTTCGATAAAAAACTTTGTTGAATAAAGGCAATCCATTCAGGTAATACGTCATTGAATCGTTCGTAAATAGATTGCAGTGATTTTTCATTTATCTTTAGCGAAGAAGCCAAAGCATCAAAATCACTCCGCTTTAACTTATTCTTTCTACCGTTGATAGTTAATGCTGATTCTTCTTTATCATCAGGAATTACTAAAGCAGTATTCAACAAATCATAAGCAGGCGAAAGCTCATATTCTCCTATCCTGTTTTCTATTAAGGAGAAGTTTTTCAGGTGCATATCGGCGTTACCAGTCAGATAGCTGAACAAGACCAACTCAAATAAACGCTGTGCTTTCGTAAACTTGTTGCTGCAAAGGCAAAGTAAGACTTAGCGGCTTCGAAGCAGGATTGTTCAAATAGGCTTCCTCATACTGAAAAATATATCCGTCATCATTTTCCGTGATGATTCCTGCTAAGCTGTTTTTATAAAAGACTTGTCCTGTTCTCATAGATTCAATTACGAATTTTAAATTACAAATTGCGAGATTTTGAATCGTAATTGCCCGATTCGTAATTCGTAATTGATTGTACACCCATTTCACTACCAAACAAAGCCAACACTTGATTCACTTTATCCAAGCGAACAGATTGTTTACCCTGCTCTAATTCCCGCACAAAACGAAGCCCGACATCGGCACGCTCCGCCAGTTCCGGCTGTGTCAGCTTGAGTTGTTTCCGTTTCTTTTTTATAAAACCTGAAAGCGAGGAACTCATTTTTATACCCTTTAGGGTACAAAAATAATGATTTTTATTAAAATTATACCTTATCGGGTATAAAAATGGATATTTGGTTAAAATTATACCCGAAAGGGTATAGTATTTATCTTAAAACAGACAAGTATTTCCCTAAGGATTCTTTTACTGTTTCTGCTATCAGATGAATGAAATCGCTTTTATCATGTTGTGTTTGTGCTTTTTCAAGAGCACTATAATATTTCATTCTTGTATCTGTATCGCCTTTGATGTTAACGATGGGATAATGAGTACTGATAAAAAGAGATTTGAATAAGCATAAAAAATCTACTCAAACGGAGATTTCACAACAAGTTTGATTTTGTCTTGCAAATATGATTCTGTTAGTGCCGTCTGTATTGTAAAATATTTTAAAAGCCTGACATGTTCAACTGAGTCGGGAATAGTATGTGTGATGCATATAAAAGCGGACACCTCGGCATTCAAATTGTGTCGGTTGAGTTCACTATCCTCTTTGTAAGTAATATCCAAATAATCTATAAGATTTGAGTTATTCGGAACAAGATTTATATCACAAACTAACAAATCAAAACTATCTGTTTCACTAAAATTATCATCAATTATTATGACAGACACATCATTTTTGTCTGCAAACTCCTGAACCATTTGTATAACCTTTTCATCTTTTGTATAAATGGCTATTGTTATTTTTATCGCATCGCCTTTAGGTCTGGTAAGGAAACTATAGAGGCGCCCAATATGCTCTCCCATTTTCTGTAAATCTTCATTGCTAACACCTCTTGCTCCTGACGGGTGCTTTAAGCCTATGGTGTAAATGGGTTGCGTAAATGTATCTATTCTTCCGGTTCTTATGATGTTATAATCTTTGTAGGCTTCATTACAATAAATAGCGCCTCCAAACAATCTGGTTAATACTTGCTGTGTCTTAAAGCCTTCTGTAATAATGAGTTTTGGCTTTAATACTTCTATGATTTCTATTACCTTTTCGTGTGAAAATTGAATCAGTTCCTTATCAATGGGAACAGAAGAATTAGGCGTTCGGAAGAAGATATGGTTGAGCTTTACCGTTTGCTCAACAGGGATACCGGCAGCCTTAAATACGTGCTCCCGCATTTTTAGTGCTAATGGATAATCGTGTGTAGCATATTCGTGCTCTGTCCGTATAGACATAGCCTCCTCCGGATTAAAATCCTTTTCCCCACCTCCGGGATTGTAGCCGACAATCAATATGTCTTTATTCTTTTCATTAACAGGAGAATAAAAAACTGCAAATCCGTTTGAAGATTTATTGGGAGTATTTTCCCACTTTTCTTTTGTTTCTAAATTTATAGATTCAAGCCAAGGTGTATAATTCATAATATTTCTTTGTCTTTTGTTTAGTGAATTGTATTATTTATAAGATTGCTATTTGCACTCTCCAGGGAATATGAAAACAATCTACCCATTTTTGTAATAATAGAAATGAAGCAATTTATTCTTTAGGCAAATTCAAGCGTTACATTTAGCGCTTGTTCTAAATCCTGCTGTGAGTAACGAAGCTCATCGGGTGTAACTCCCTGAAACGTCAAAGATTTAATAAGCTCTTTAAGCACATAATCTCGGTAATCTTCATGAATTGTTTTAAGGTGTAATCTGAACCAGGGATATCTTGAATTAATAAGTTTAAAAGGTTGCTCAAATGCCTAGTATCCTCCCGTTGCATTTACATCAAGATCTTCATCAGTTGGATCAAACTCGCTGTGACGATAAATGAATTTTTTCTCCGTTCCGGTTTCGTTTGCGTTCAATTACTAAACCTCCACCTTCGGCTAAAATTTCAAAAACTGCTTCTGTCATAATTTTATTTTTTTGTCAAAAGTAGTGAGCAGGTGCGTCATAATATGTCGCACTTAAATTATCCAATTATTTCCTTTAGATGAACCTCCCCGACTTATTAACTATTTCCCAATACAAAACCTCCCAAATATCGCTCCCAAAATATCTTTATCCAAATCAATCCTACCGGTTATGGTGCCTAAATGATACAACGCATCTTTCAGATGCAGCGACAATAAATCTCCGCTTAAACCGATCTCCATGCCATTGTCCACTTCTGCTAATGCGGTTAGTGATTTTTCTAAAGCCTCCTTATGACGCACATGGGTAATCACTACCGATGATGCCGCATCTTCATTCTTGAAATGTGCCACCAATTCCTGAATGAGTCTATCGAGATTGAAGCCGGTTCGTACCGAAATGGGAAATGAATGGATCATTGATAATTGATAATTGACAATTGGCAATTCATTTTCCGTATTATTTTTATCTGCTTTACTTCTTAAATTGAACACAATTTTACCTTCTAAACTTTCGGCTAATTCATCCAACAAATCTTCGCTTTCTTCATACAGATGAATCACCACTTTTGCCTGTCGTACTTTTTCTTTGGCGCGTTCCACACCTATCGCTTCGATCGTGTCTTCCGTATGACGAATACCGGCGGTGTCTATAAACCGGAAGGTGATCCCGTCTAAGGTTATCGCTTCTTCTATCACATCTCTGGTGGTACCGGCAATGTCCGAAACAATGGCTCGTTCTTCTTTCAACAAAGCATTGAGTAAGGTGGATTTTCCGGCATTGGGCTTGCCGATGATGGCTACGGGAACACCATTCTTCACCGCATTGCCATATTCAAAACTTTTGATTAAATTTTGGATTTTGGATTTCAATTTTTGAATTAAAATTTTCAATTCTTTTCTGTCGGCAAACTCCACATCTTCATCCGAAAAATCTAATTCCAATTCTATCAATGCCGTAAAATTGATCAAATCTTCTCTTAATAATGCCAGCTCGGAACTGACGCCGCCACGCATCTGGTTTAATGCCAACTCATGCGCTGCCTTGTTTTCCGCAGCAATAAGATCGGCTACGGCCTCGGCTTGTGCCAAATCTAACTTTCCATTTAAAAATGCCCGCTGGGTAAATTCTCCGGGCTGTGCCGAAACGGCTCCGGCCTGTAGGCAAGCCTCTAATATTTTTTGCAATACATAAGGCGATCCGTGCCCGCTGATCTCCACAATATCTTCTCCCGTATAACTGTGCGGCGAACGAAACAAAGTTACCACCACCTCATCTATAATCGCTCCGTCAGATACCGATACGATTCTGCCGAAATGAACCGTACGGGCAGGCTGATCTACCAATTTTTTTCCCTTAAAAATCCGGTCGGCTATGGTGATGGCTTCCGCCCCACTCAAGCGTATTATACCGATGGCACCGGTTCCGGAAGCAGTGGCAATGGCCGCAATAGTCTGTTCATTCATACGGACAAAGTTAAGGCTTATCCTATTCGCTCAAGAGGCTAAAACCGACACGGATATTTCCGACGAACCGGGCACTGCAACAGCGATGTATAATGCATTTTCCATTCTTAACCCCTGCTTCGCTAAAGGATAACGCGGGGCATCATAAATTTCCCTTATTTTTGATTGAACTATGCGGATACAAAGAGCTACAAAGATTCATGAGCTGTTAGCCCGGCTCCTCTTTTTACTACTGCCCACATTGCTGGTCGGCTATTTCATACTCTGGAATGCCAACCAATATTATTCGGTATTGCGCCAGCAGCATATTCAACAAACCATTTACTTAGGAATCGGCATGGCCGCAGCGGCATTGTTCTACAGTTTCCGCTTTCGCTTTCTGCCTACATTTCTGGCATTGGTATTGGTCTGTTATGGCGTTTACCGCGGCATTGACGCTTCGGCTGCCGGTGAATTTGACGCTTTTTTCATCTCCATACAATTTATGGTATTTGCCGTGCTGGCCTTATTAGGCTGGATCATCGGCTGGGGCTTCATGCGGCTGCGCTTCTTTTCCGTATTTCTTGCGGCGCTGTTCCTGACCTCTTGCGTATTGCTGATAGCCCGACAAACCGCATTGTTAGAAGCCTCAAACAATGACGACTTGTTGCTGAACTGGATTGCGATGTTCGGACCGGTGGTGTTGTATGCCGTCTATATCATTTTTACATCGGAGCTGATTCGCAACTACCGGGATAAATCCCAAAAATTCTGGTGGTTCTTAACCCGGCGCTTAGTATTATTCCTGGCATTGTCTGCTCTGATTCTGGGTGGCGTAGTTTATTTCATGCGGGAAGATATAGAGGAGCAATTGGCGGCAAACGGAGGCGGTGGCAAGAGCGGAAACAGTATGCTTAAAAAGAACGAGGACGGCAGCTTTGATTTAGAAGATCGGGCACGCCTGCGCGGCAATCTGAGCCGGAGCAACGACCTGCTTTTTGCAGCTTATATCAACAACTTTTTCCCACAGTCGGAAGTGCCCAACCCGCTGTACATGACCGCATTTTACTATTCCCGCTTCGATACCTTTACCGAGACCTTCGAAAAGGATTCTCTGATTCCGGCCAATGATTTATTTAATCCCGACCTGACTAAAGTGCCTTTATATTTTACCAAACAGGATTCTTCCGTTTTGGGATATGCCATGAAGGAAAAATTTCGAAAAACGGTGGAGATAGAAGTGTATAAAAAAACGCTGTCACCTTCCACTTTTGTTGCGCCGAGCACTTCGTTTTTCGTTCAGCCAATAGCTATTGAGAAAGATTACCGGCAAGAATTTCGCTCGGCTTATCGCGCCAAAAGTTATGTATCGGAATTGAACTCCGCTTACTTTGTATATAATGCGCCGGATCCGATTGTTCGCCGGTTTCAGGAGCAACGTTTTGAAGTATTGCGGCAGGTGAAGGATTACCAAAATGTAGATACCGCCCTGATGCGCTATTACACCTTTATGCCCGGGGATGAAAAATTTTCAAGAATCCGCAGACTGACGGACAGCATTACAAAAAATGCCACAACGCCTATTGACAAGATTATTGCCGTTCGGGATTATTTTCTTTCTAAGGATGAAAACGGCGAAGCATTGTTTCACTACTCGGACAATCCCGGCATTCCCGACATTCCCAATGCTTCAAAATTGCTTTATTTCCTGTTTGAAAATCGGAAAGGTTATTGTGCTTATTATGCAGGGGCTACTTTATTTATGCTGCGCTCGCTGGGCATTCCATCCCGCATCACCGTAGGCTTTCTGACGGAAGAACGCGGCGCCACCATTCCCGGCTGGTATTGGTTTTACGCCGATCAGGCGCACGCCTGGGTGCAGGTGTATTTTCCCGGTTACGGCTGGTTAGATTTTGACACAACCGTTGGAAATGATGATGCGCGACAAAGTCCGCAACCCGATGGCACACCACCCATGCAGCCGCCAAAAGCGTACCTGGCCGTTAATGGTGTTATTACTGAAATAGATACCGCCCGACATCGGGCACAAATGAAAGCCGGCAATATTCTTTTTCATGATCAGGAATATCAGACATCGCAACAGCCGGTCAGCATGGATATGGACATGTCGGTGGCCGTTATTGTTGCAGACAGCATGGATGTGGCATTGAAAGATGTTCGGGCAGGCGATAGCGCTACTGCAATTTCTTTTGCTGAGGCATACCGGAATCAAAAGCCTCTGGCCGGAGAATCCGCAGCGCAATTAATGAAGCGACTTCCCGCACCTGCCCTGATTGACGAACTGCACCTGAAAGTATATCACAAGGAAAATCTTAACCAACAAACGGAAACGGAGCATCCGCCCCAGCCCTTTAACTGGAAGCGTTTCGGCCTTACAGTACTGTTTGCCCTATTAGGATTGACGCTATTATTCTTCCTGTTGCCGCGTATCATTTTCGCGCATTATACCTTACGTAATAAGCTTGCCGGCACCACCGAAAAGAAAGCGTATTGGATCTACCGCAGCACCTTATTCTGGTTGCATATCATGGGCTATCCGCGATTGGAACACACGCCTCTGCAACATGCAACATTTATAGATCAGAAATTCGGAACAGCTTTTGCAGCATTCATGATACCCTATCTGAAGATGAAATATGCCCAACAAACTTTGAATGCAAGGGAGGAAAAAATTCTGCTCAGTTTTCTGCCCGCCTTTTTGAAAACTATGCGCAATCAAATACCGACCGGCAAAAGGTTTACGTCTTGGTTGCATGTATTAAGGGCAATAACTTTTTTCAGTATTCCAACGGAAGAAAAATGAACACAAATTTTATAACCGGCGCTTTCAAAAACGAATTGACAGCAGTCGCTTTGATATGAATTTATTTATTTAAAAAAATAATTTTACTATGGCTGAACTTACGGTTTCCATCATCCAAACCCATCTTCACTGGGAAGACAAAGATTCCAATCTGAAGATGTTTGAAGAAAAATTAGCCACCCTACCCTCCGGATCTCAAGTAGTTTTTTTACCGGAAATGTTCAGTACCGGTTTTAGTATGCGACCGGAATTATTTGCAGAAAACATGGAGGGCAATACGGTGCAATGGCTTCGGGAAATGGCCTCCGCTCATCGTAAAATCATTTGCGGCAGTTTGATTATTGAGGAAAACAAACAATATTTCAACCGGCTGCTATGGGTTTTGCCGAATGGCATGATGTATCATTACGACAAACGTCATCTTTTTGCTTATGCCGGAGAAGACCAACATTATACAGCCGGAAGCAAACGCCTGATCGTACAGGTGAATGGCTGGAAAATATGCCTGATGATATGTTATGACTTGCGCTTCCCGGTATGGGCAAGACAAAACAAAGAACAATATGACGCGCTGGTATATGTGGCCAACTGGCCGGACAGAAGAAGCATGGCATGGAAAACCTTATTGCAAGCGCGTGCCGTAGAAAATCAGGCTTATGTAATCGGGGTTAACCGAACGGGCAATGACGGCAATAACATCTACCACAGCGGCCATAGCGCATTGATTGACCCCTTAGGAAATACATTATGGCAGGAAGCGGATAACGAAGCAATTTACACCCATACCTTAAACAAGGAAAAACTACAGGAAGTAAGAACACAGTTTCCCTTCCTCAATGATGCCGATCAGTTTGTCATCTTGTAGTGATTTCAAGGAAAAAGTCAACATAAAAAACGCAAAAGCCAACATATAACAACATGCCTGAACTTAACACCGGGCGCACCCTGTCATGTTGAGCCTGTCGAAACATGAGCTTATCGAAACATGAGCCTTCGACAGGCTCAGGCTGACAATATCCTTTGGCCTTATATCAAACGCTCGCTTATGTCATGTTGAGCCTGTCGAAACATGAGCCTGTCGAAACATGAGCCTGTCGAAACATGAGCCTGTCGAAACATGAGCCTGTCGAAACATGAGCCTGTCGAAACATAAACCTGTCGAAACATGAGCCTTCGACAGGCTCAGGCTGACAACATCCTTTGACCTTATATCAAACGCTCGCTTATGTCATGTTGAGCTTGTCGAAACATGAGTCTATCGAAACATAAACCTGTCGAAACATAAACCTGTCGAAACATGAGCCTTCGACAGGCTCAGGCTGACAACACTCTTTGGCCTTATATCAAACGCTCGTTTATGTCATGTTGAGCCTGTCGAAACTTGAGCCTGTCGAAACTTGCGCTCATCGAAGCAGCAATTTCAACTAAAAAAGCATCAGCGTTTCAGGGAATCTTCCTGATACGCTGATGCTTTTTTACAATCTGCTACAAAAATCGGAGCTTATCCGGCAACAGATTTAGGAATCATCTTTTCATACTGAATCATACCGTTTTGATTTGTTCAGAAAAAGAAAAGGATAAAAGATTAGAAATTAAAGCCTAATCTTATGCCCAACATGGAGGCGCTTCCTGCGGTAAATGTAAGCGTTTCATAACGCAGTCCTATCTCTAAGCTTCTGAACTGCACTCCTATAGCAGGAGCAAATACCACACCGCTATTGGAATAGGCAATCATATCACCGGTAACGGGATCAACACCGTAAGTACGGAAGGAATTATAACCCACCTCTGCCATTGCAAACAAGTAGTTCTTAAAGATAAATTTGTAACCTGCCTTTACCGGTATCTGAACATTGGTCTTTAGGCTAACTCCGCTTATAAGGCTTTTAGGCACCCATGCCAAAGCACCGGTAGTAAGTGTTACGAAGCCCGGTCCGACATGGTAAGAACCTCTCAAAGTGAGTCCGCCGGCAAAGCTGTAACCGGAACTTGTAGGAATGCCGCCTTCCAAGCCGAAACCGATACTGAATGTTTTTCCCGTTCTCTGTGCGGATGCTGTCTGAGCAGAGATCAAAACGATGCTCAAAAGCATTAAAGATGTCATTAACTTTTTCATAAAAATGGTATTTTTTTATAGCAAAAATAGCAGCCGTAAGGAGCTTCCGCAATACCACTTACAGGGTATTTTTGATAGCAAGAAAGAATATTTCCATTTTTAGGGAAATGGAGCAATGCTCCGAAGCTTTAAACATATTCAGAACATTAGATAAAGAAACCTACCAGATATACCTTATCAATATTGCTCAAACCTTGTTTTGTTGGGTTGGAGTAAAAGCAGGGTTAATTAATTCCAATGAAGCACACAACAATGCTATTAATGGGAATGAATTCATCAAATCCGCATCGGAAAACCGGCGAGAAGCATTTCATATATTTCAATCATTAAATCTTGAAAATATTCAACAAATTAATGAACAACTTGCATCTATTGCTTGTATTTTAGCTATTCTCAACAAAGAAATTGCAGAAAGTAAGGTACAATCAACCTACTTCGCTACAGAAGCAGTAAAAATCTTTTCTTCTATAGAAAACACTACACCAGAAACAG
>Ga0222423_1001609_pt1 | contig 9937 bp, 8 predicted proteins | sample 3A0metagenome_FD_182472 | JGI IMG/M metagenome (GOLD analysis project Ga0222423, IMG submission 182472) | Enriched microbial communities from leaf-cutter ant dump, University of Wisconsin, Madison, United States - 3A0 (version 2) | ecosystem: Environmental > Terrestrial > Nest > Insects nest >...
CTCCAACGATCCCGCTCACCGAGAGTCCGGTTTGGGCGAGTTCGAGGTCTCCGGGGTTTTCCGTGTCGGATCCGTCTTCATCTGCGTAAACATCCTCTCCTTCCACCTCAACGATCTTGCCGTCGTCGGTGTCTGGATCCGTTTCTGTGTCGGTGCCGAGGCCAGCATCCGGATCAACACCCAGCTCTGGATCAACCCCCAGCTCTGGATCAGTATCTGGAACTGGGAGGATACCGACGTCCGGGGTCTCGTCCGGGTCAACGCCCACACCAGGGGTGGGCTCAGGATCTGGTGTTGGCTCAGGATCTGGGGCCGGTGCTGGTGCTGGTACTAGGTCCGGAACTGGGCACACAGGAGGGGTTACGTCCGGGTTTTCACCTTCAGCGGGGTCAGTTACCTCTGGTACTTCGATCTCCGGGATTTCGGTGCCTGGCTCTTCGGTGCCTGGTTCTTCAATCTCGGGTATCTCTACTTCTGGTTCTTCGATCTCCGGGACTTCGGTGTCCGGTTCTTCAACGCCCGGCTCCTCAGTCTCAGGTTCTTCAATCTCGGGTATCTCTACTTCTGGTTCTTCGATCTCCGGGATTTCGGTGCCCGGTTCTTCAACGCCCGGCTCTTCAGTCTCAGGTTCTTCAATCTCGGGTATCTCTACTTCTGGTTCTTCGATCTCCGGGATTTCGGTGCCCGGTTCTTCGGTGCCTGGTTCTTCAGTCTCTGGTACTTCGACCTCTGGAACCTCCGTGTCCGGCTCTTCAACGCCCGGCTCTTCAACGCCCGGCTCTTCAACGCCCGGCTCTTCAACTCCGGGCTCTTCAGTACCCGGCTCCTCAGTCCCAGGTTCCACGGGCGCGACTACTTCACCAGGGTTGTCGGTGCAGACCACTCCGGCAAAGAGCATTGTGTGGATCTCTCGAGGTGCTGTTGCCTTGAAGTGTTCCGCAACTATCTGGCCCTCAAACTCGCGGTCCTCAATGAGAACCGTTGCGTTTGGCGCAAAGATTGACCCTCGTACGGGCTCGCCCGGAGTTGTCACGGAAACTGATCCGTGTATGTCCGAGAGGTCCCACAGAATGTGGCGAATGTTGGTCCCACCCGAGTCCTTTGCGGCGCTTCCATACGCTGGGATGATCAACTTGCCGTCACGCACGTCACTGGGTGAGACGTGCACGATGAGGGGTGACTGTTCATTTGCGCCGGAGAGGAAGAACTTCATCGGCATCCGCTTGGCAATGGCAAAGTCTGAGAGCTCAATGCGGTTAACCAAGCCCTGCGTGAGTTCCACGTACGCTTCGTTCGCATTTCCGGTCAGGGTTGGAGTGGTCCACGCAAAGTTGGGATTTTTGCCCATCGCCCCGGACTGTGGGTGTCCAAAGTATGCACCGGCATTGCCCTTTTCGGTGGCAAAGTGGGTGGCCTTCCCATCTGGGTTAAAGGGCTGTCCATATGCTTTGATCTGTGCGGACATGTTGCTGCCCTGCTTGTGCACAAATGTAGTGCGGTCGTGCGAGCCATCCCATCCGTGCCGGAAGTGGAATCCGGAGGGTTTGTTCACTTGCGCAACGCGGGCGGTTCCCACGTTTCCGTTGATGTCTGATTCGGCTTTCACCTGAACCATGACCTCGCCGGTGGTGTGGCCAAACACGTTGGTGTTGTTGCCTGCGCCTGCCACAAACTCATTGACTAAAAGCCGCGTAGGCGTGCCATCAATCATTGGTAGGGCGTAATCGCCATTTCCAGCACTTGAGTGCAAGAACGGGTATTGGTTACCCACGCTGCCCATCTTGGGTACTGCGAGTTTTCCGCCAACGGCGAGTGAGCCCTCAAACTCCTGGTTTGCGAGTGTCACATCGCCGGAGGTTTTGATGGTGAAAGCAGGGCCAGTACCGCCTGGTGCTCCGGCGAGCATTGGGTTAAATGCTGCGGAGCAGGTTCGATCCGCAGCAGCATAGTGTGTGGTGGTTGGGGTTGCGTCTGTGTTGGGTAGGGAACCAGCCTGTGCTGGCTGGACCGGCATAAGTGTGGTCAGCCCAACGAGAGCAGCCACGGGTGTAATTGCTAATCCGACTCTGAAGTGCCTGCGGCGTTCGGAGTGTGGCATCGTATCTCCTTGCGTCAATGGTGCTTAACGGAGGTACGGCAGCTGATTCTGGGAGGCGGGAAAGCGAGTTGGTGTGGCTGACTCAGATCCGTGGTGCATCCCTAGAAAATTGCCCATGAGGCACTACCGTTTATCTGACACCACGCATGAAAGTGATTGCGGTGTCTCGGCAGGTGCAGGCGGATGCACTCCCGACATGTGACTGCTGCTAACAGTGAGAACTGTCAGTGAGTCACATCAACCAAGCTGGTTTGCTTGGGTAAACAGGCTATTGGTATACCTCTCCCGCGCCGTGGGTCTTTTTTCCTAGGGTGGTCTCGGGGCTGTTTCTACGTCTGTCTCACCAGTAAAAACGTGCGATCCCCGGGAGCGGATTATTCTGACAGTGAAGTCGGCAGGTATCGCGAAAGCTGGGAGTGGTACGTTTGTACCACTACGCTGGTACGGTCGTACACTACGGAGGTTGCGGAAGAATCGTCGAAAATCAGTGGCGTTGTATGCCAGCGAGTTTGGTGCGGATCTGATCCAACGTGAACGAGCCGCCAAACTCGGCGATGGTGTCCGGCAGCGCGTTTTGCGGGTTGGCTAGGCTGCCATCTGGCAGCACCGCAAAGGTGCCTTGGCTGCCCAGCGGCATGCTGTATGGCTGCCCGGAGTCGCCGGGGAACAGCACCAGCAGGTACTCGCGCTCCGGCATGAGCCGGGGAAGTTCAAACTTCCCCGCGCATACTGTGGCTGGATATTGATTGACCGCTACGGATGTGCCGTTCAGGTCTTGATTTCCGACGATAACCTCAGTCACGTCAACCGTCACAAGTTCCTGCGGGAATGGGTTGGGCGGGGTGTGCGAGGGTGAGACCGTTTGGGCTGTGCCAACGATGACAGTGCCAGCTTGCTGTGCAAGCTCGGTGATGGAGGAGTAGCCGGCATAGTCAAACATGGTGTAATGCTCGCAGCCGCCCTTGCGCGCCTCGGCTGCAGCGGCGCGCTGGCGCACAAACATCCAGCCGCCCACGCTCACCGCGAGGATAAGGGCGCAGGCGAGAACGCTGCCCCAACTAATCCGACGCTTCGGCATTCTGCGTCCTCCCGCTTTGCGTGTGTGGTCCGCCTGTGTGAGGTATGACTCTTTGGCTGAGGGTAAGTAGAAGGTCCCAGGGCAAAAATGCGGTAGTACGATAGAAAAGATGTTGGAGGCAGTGCGAAATTTACATGCTGAATCCGATTGATCTGGGGCTATGGCGCAGTTGGTAGCGCGTCTCGTTCGCAATGAGAAGGTCAGGGGTTCGAATCCCCTTAGCTCCACCAGTTCATGAAGGCCCCCGTTAGTGCGACGGGGGCCTTTGCTGTGCCTGCCCAAGTGCCGTCCTGTAAGCCTCGGGGGTTTCCATTGATGGAACAAAAATGAGCGCGATTAAGTAGGCGACTCCAAGAAGCCCACCCGTTATGAGCAGGAAGAAGATCGCGATGGTGCGCACCCAATCCACGCGGAAGCCGCGCCGGATCGCAAGTCCGAGACACAGTCCACCAAACCATTTCCCCTGCTGAACACGGCAAATCCAAGGTAGATCAGTTGTTCTGACGGGTTGCACAGGTTGTGCTGAATCTAGCGGCCCGGCATCGCCCAGGATCTTCGACATGGTTGGGCCATCGATGTGATTCGCACCGTTTGTAAGACCTGCGCGCATGGTGTCGCCAATGGATGTTTCCAGATCACGAATCAGGTCATCGCCGTCGATGGTGTTTTCTACTGAGGCTCTCGCGTTGTTGAGGTAGCCAAGTAGTTGACTCTTTGCATCTTCGGTTAGCGGAATGGGATCAGCGTGTCCGCTGAGAGTAATGAAGTCCATGATGTCGCCCCTATTGTTCGATGAGTTGTGCAAGCCGGCGAAAGTAATCCCGGAACTGTATGAGCTGGTCGCGCCCTTCTGTGGTGAGCGAGAGGTATTTACGCGGTGGCCCGGCTGGTGACTCTTGCCATTCATGTTGTAGGAGCCCGTCCCGTCGCATGCGGTTGAGGAGCGGGTGAAGGGTCCCATCTTGAATGGGAAACTCCGCTTCTCGGAGCATCGTGGCGATCTCACCTGCGTAATGGCTCTCGCCGTCGAGCAAGGCGAGCACCACTGGCTCCAACATGCCTCGCCGCATCGCAGCAAACTTTGATTCCATGAAGGTACCGTAACACAACAAGGTACCTGTGGAACATAGTGAACCGTGTCCAGTTTTATACGGGTTTACGGGGGCTACTACCCTAGTGGGGAGCTAACTTGCGTAACCTCTAAAACGTGAGCACGTGCTTCACTCCGCCCGAGTGACCTGCAGCCACTTGCTCTACGGTCGCGATGCCGTCTTTCGCCGGAGTCGCTGTGACTTCGTATACGAGTTCACCCACGGCGACCATGTTGAGGAGTTTGCCGAGTGCCTGACCGTCCGCCTCAACGTAGAGGTCAACGCTGGTTATGCCCCGAATAGGTTCAGGTGCGTCGGAGGTGATTGAGACAAGGCGGCCACCATCTTTAAGCAGGCTGAGCGCCTGTTTTGCGGTGCCGGTCGCGGCAATAAGCACCGCGTCGAACTGACCGTCGAGATGTTGTGCCCAATCGGAGGTGTGGGTGTCGATGACATCGTTGGCACCTACGCTGCGAAGGTAGTCCGCGTGGCGCATGCCGGCACCGGCAACTACGTACGCGCCGCGCAATTGCGCCAGCTGCACCGCTAACAGCGCCGTCGGACCGGAGGCGCCAGTTACAAGCAGTCGCGTACCCTCACCAACCTCAAGCGCGTTGATAGATTGCACCGCGGTCAGCCCGCCGATAGGCAATCCCGCAGCCTGCTCAGGGGAGACGTGTTTGGGAAGAAGTGCGGCGTGAACCGCTTGGACGAGCGCCTGCTGGGCCCATAGCCCGCTGCCATTTACCAGCGGAGCTTCATGCACAGCTACCACGTCGCCGACTGCGAAGCCAGTCACTTCTGGGCCGATGGCAATGATGCGGCCGACCCCTTCGACGCCGATTGCGGCCGGTGGTTGGAAGTCCACTTCCCAAGTGCCGTCCGGCAAGAGCAGATCCCAAGCGCCGACACCACCAGCGATGATCTCGAGCAGGAGCTCGCCTGCACGGGGTTGCCGTGGATTCGGCAGTTCAATTACTTCGAGCGGATTATTGAGGTCGGTGACGCCGATTCCGTACATGATGCTGTATTCCTTTTCGGTTGATTTCGATGAGCGTGATTGGGATGGGTTGGGCGGAGGTTTCAACGTGACTGATCGGCCCTTTGGCGAGCGGACGATCAAATTTTCTGGGTTTCATAACCCATTCTCAAAATCTAGTGCCACAATTATTGGGTTGTCAAACCCATTTTTGATATGGTTTTACCATGAGTACGATTGACACCCCCGGAGTTGATGTGCGAGCGTGGCCGGTGGAGCGTAAAAAGCTCACGCCAAAAGGCGAAGCTACTCGGGCGCGAATCCTTGAGCACACAGCACAACTGATCTACCGCTACGGTGTACACGCGACCAATCAAGAACAGGTTCGCAATGCAGCAAATGTGAGTGGATCACAGCTCAACCACTACTTTCCGACCAAAGAAGACCTTGTGCTCGGTGTGATTGAATGGCAGGCTCAACGAGTACTCGATTTCCATCGCAGCGAAATCTTCGCTGGTTTCAAGGATTTTGACGACTTCCGAACTTGGATCAACTACTACACCGCCGATGAGCGGCAATACCAGTCCTACGGATGCAGTCTTGGTTCGCTTGCCAGCGAGCTTATTAAGACCGATCTGGGCGTCCGTGATCAGCTTGCGGCAGCATTTGGGCAGTGGCATCAAGTATTTTGTGAAGCCCTCGAACGGCTCAAAATCGTTGGTCGGCTTGCTGATGCAGCTAACCCTCGACTGCTTGCCACGCTTCTGCTAGCGGCATTCCAAGGCGGTATGTTGCTCGCTCAAGTGGCCCAGGAGATCGCACCACTGAGGGAAGCCCTAACGGCGGCACTCGATTACATCGAATTGTTCTCTATTACAGGCTGACAGCGTTAAGCACGATGCACCTCGTGTTCATTGACGCTTGGATCTCGTGACGATTTGGTGGGACCATGCACCGTCAGTGGCGCTGCAGCACGATGATCGCGTCGTCTAAGTCCGCGGGTGTCCCATCCGCCGCTCGCCGCAGCCAAGATCCACAGCCGTTCCCGGCCTCAGATCCAACTCGGTGATAACGGCAGCGGTTGTTGCGTTAACTTTGCCCGACCACACTCGGTCCGCGCCGGAGTAACGTTTTTCCCAGTGCGCAGCGGGCCCGTGGGAATCAATTGGTGGCTGATGGTTCAACGAGGATTCCAACTACTGTGCATCCATCCAGAGCCGGTCCTCAAGCTCCTGGATCTTGGCCGGAATATTGTGTGCGGCCACAGCCTCACTGAAATAGAACCCTTGTGCATATTCGCAGCCGAGCTCCAACGCAAAATCTAACTGGCAGCTCGTCTCCACGCCCTCCGCCAGCAAGAATGCACCGCTACTGCGGGCCTCGGAAATCAGGCTTTCAAGCCGCATCCGATCCGTATCAGAGTGCTGGGCGCGAATAAGAAGCAGACGATCAAGCTTCACAATCGAGGGCAGCATGTAGCGAATCCGCACCTCATCCGAGTTGCCGTCGCCAGCGTCGTCAATAAGAAGCAGGCAACCCAACTCCTTAATGCGTTGACGGAATGACTCAATCTCCCACACGCGTTCGGAATTCTCCAGAATTTCCAAGCCCCAACGCCGCTCAGTGTGTGCGCGCAGGCACTCCTCCAGCCGATCAGAAAAAACCGATGTGCCGGAAATATTCAACGTGCAAAACAGATCCGCGGGCAGTGATTCAGACTCCCGCATTGCCATCTCAAGCAGTGGCAATTCGAGTTTGTCATACCAGCCATCCTGCTGAGCCTGTGCGATCAGCGGATACGCAGATCCGCCATCCTCTAGGCGCGCCAAAGCTTCAACGCCGCACACCTTCCACTCCTCCAAATCGAGGATTGGCTGGAAAAACGTTGTAAGACCTTCAGTTTTTGGACCCAGATCGGTCATGTTAAGCACTGAATTCACCCCCCTGTGAGATAACTCTACTCCCACAATTGGAGTGTCCTTGGTAGTTTGGAATTCGAGGGTATATTGGCAACCGCCTACACTATTTTCCAGCCAAACTCTGGGGGCGTCCACCGGGAGGGCGATCAATCTGATCAAGGGCATCTACACGCGTTGGAATGACCTGACGAATTTTTGGAGCAGCGCGGTTCATTCGATTTTTGAGCGCGGTAGTTCCTACTCCGCGGTCACCGCGCTTTTTGCAGGAATGTTTGCTATGTCGCTCTTCCTGCAATTTCTCGACGAATCACGAACCGCGATGCCCAAGTGGGCACTTATGGTGGCGTTCCTTGCGTGTGTAGTCTCGGTGTTTTACACCCTGTACAAGGGGGAAGACCTCTCCAAAGCATTTGGGCTCTATGGCGTTGCACTGCACTGCGCCGTAGCAACCTACGTGCTTGCCACAGCGCCCTACCTGATCCAAGCCACAGCCCTGCTCCAAGAGATGCCGCTCATGGCAATGTATTTGGCATGGTTCTACCCAAAACCCATTGCGCGCTGGGCGCTTGCCGGATACCTATTAGGGACGCTCGGATTCGCGTTTATCGGTGAGGGGCGCTACCTCAACGAGGCGGGAACCGTTCACGAGATGATCCGCGTAACCATCTTCATGTCCCTGTGTATGGAACTTGGTTTCCTCTGGCGCGGTAGGGAACGCGCAGCCTTCCAAGTCGACCCACTTACCGGAGCGGTCACCCGCGAAGGATTTGATCTGCGATTCCGCAAAGAACTCGACCGCGCAAACCGGCATAACACGCCACTCTCGCTCGCCATCATTGACCTAGACAATTTCAAAGAAGTCAACGACTCACAAGGGCATGACGCAGGTGACCGCGTGCTGCGGAACATCGTTGCCGAAATCTCCGCACAAACACGCCAAACCGACGTGCTCTTCCGCTTTGGCGGAGACGAATTTGTGCTGCTTTTGCCTCACACCTCAGAGGACGCCGCCCACAAGCTGCTCGCCCGGTTGCGGGAAGAATCCACGCATCCTTGGTCATCAGGCGTAGCGCAAGCCACCCGTGGCGACAGCGCTGAATCGATGCTACTGCGGGCCGACAAAGAAATGTATACGAACAAACGCCGGGCCCAAGAACAGAACTAACTAGACTGAACCTGACCGGAACCGCCACCCGATTCGGGAACTGCGGTAGGGTCGTCGGAAATCTTCTCCCGAGCGGTCTTAGCCCACCCGCGCGCACCCGTGATCTGGCGGAACAACGCACGATACACAACGGGATAAATGACCCACGAGTACACCAAATACACGTGCGCAAACAGAACGTTGACAAGGAAGCCAACAAACCCGCGCTGGCGATGCGTAAAAAGCACCCCCAAAATCGAGGGCATCGCAGCAAACAAATACAGCACAATCAGCAACCACGTGGACCAATGCGGCTCAACCACATGGAAAACTACAAACGCAACAGACAAAACCAGCGTCATCCCAAGCCACGCCTGAATCAAGGGCGTAAGCAAATACCACAGCTGATCCAACTTGGAACGAAAACTGGTGTGCTTATTACGCATGCACGGAATGATCAGATTAAACACCTGCCAAGTGCCCTGCGACCAGCGCGTACGCTGACGCATCAAAGCACGAAGCGAGTTCAAACCCTGCTGATTAATCGACACCTCAGTGGACTGCTCAGACTTCCAACCGTTAAGCAAAAAACGCAAGCCAATGTCTTGATCCTCAGTCAACCGGCCAGAACGCCACGGACCAACCCGGCCCTCGCTATCCTGCTCCGCCACCGAATCAAGGGCTGCAAGCCGGTTAAACTGCCCGTTCCCACCCATGTTCGCGGTGCCCCAACCCGTGCGGCCCAACTGGAAAACAGAACCAAAAACACCAAACTCGATGTCCTGCGCCAGCGTCAACAAAGACGTGCGGTTATAAATCCGCACCTGCGCCTGGACACCGCCCACCTCACCGTTAATAAAATGACGCGTGACCCGGCCAGCCTGCGCATCCAACCGGCCATCCGCATCCACAATCGTCACAATGACCTTGTGCGGATCCCAACCCTGGTACGGACCCTGACCAAGAATATTGGAATGCAGGAATCGCCACGCATCATTCAGCGCCTCAGACTTACCCTGGCGTGCATTCGGCTTAACCCGGGTAAGAACCGTCAACCGATCAATGCTGGCAGCCAACTCCCCAAGGATTTCACCCGTATTGTCATCAGAGCCATCATTGATCACAAGAATCCGCGAATGTGTCACCTCAACCTCAGTAAGGCGAGCCACAGAGTCAGCAATAACCGCTGATTCATTGAGCGCGGGCACCATAAAAACCCACAAAAACTCATCCTCATGCGCCGCAGGATCTTCCCGCAGAGACTCCCTGCGAGCCCGCACAAACTGACGCTGCGCCTTAGCTAACAACACAATCAAAGAGAACAATGACAGCGCAATAATGAAGAACGAAATCCAGAAAATCGTCTCAGCCCACCACGGCAAACCAGAGTAGAGGCGAACAAGGAAGTCGATCCCGTCATCCAACCATTGAGGACCAGAAACCTGCAGTTTAGACATGCGCAGGTTCCGCATCCTCAAGTGACTCAAGCCCAAGGCGGCGCAGTACTGCACCGCGCATGCCACCCGTCTGGAAGTCCTCCGCAGGCTTACCCTCAAGGAAGATGTGGTCGAGGGCCGCCACAATCCGATCAGAGGCGTGGCCATCACCGTATGGGTTCACCCGGCCGG
>Ga0222423_1001614_pt1 | contig 9920 bp, 11 predicted proteins | sample 3A0metagenome_FD_182472 | JGI IMG/M metagenome (GOLD analysis project Ga0222423, IMG submission 182472) | Enriched microbial communities from leaf-cutter ant dump, University of Wisconsin, Madison, United States - 3A0 (version 2) | ecosystem: Environmental > Terrestrial > Nest > Insects nest >...
ACCAGCAGGCGGGCGCGGTTCTCGATGCTGCCGCCGTAGGCGTCGGTGCGCTGGTTGGCGCCGGTCTTGAGGAACTGGTCGATGAGGTAGCCGTTGGCGGCATGCACTTCCACGCCGTCGAAGCCGGCGTCGATGGCGGCGCGCGCGGCGCGGCGGTAGTCGGCCACGATGCCCGGGATCTCGGCCAGCTCCAGCGCGCGGGGCATGGAGGTCTCGGTAAAGGCGGGCACGCCGTTTTCGATGAGCACGGTCTTGGTCTTGGCCTGGATGGCCGAGGGCGCCACGGGCGCCGCGTTGCCCGGCTGCAGCGCGGTGTGCGAGACGCGGCCCACGTGCCACAGCTGCACCACGATCTTGCCGCCGGCGGCGTGCACGGATGCGGTGACCTTCTTCCAGCCCGCGATCTGCTCGGGCGCGTACAGGCCCGGCACGTCGGCGTAGCCCTGGCCCTGGTGGCTGATGGCGGTGGCCTCGGAGATGATCAGCCCGGCGCTGGCGCGCTGCGTGTAGTACGTGGCGACCAGGTCCGTGGGCACGGCGTTGGGAGAGCGGTTGCGCGTGAGCGGCGCCATGGCGATGCGGTTGGCCAGGCGCAGGTCGCCGGCTTGCACGGGGTCGGACAGAAAGGGCATGGGAAGGCTTTCCAGAAAAAATGGTTGCACACAATCAATCAACCCCCGAAGGGTAATGCTGCAGCGCAAAACGTGCAGCGCACTGGCGTCAACAAGGGCTCTGGTTTTGTGCTACCTGCGGCGGGCGGCAGGCCCTCGGGCAGAATCGGAAGCCCGCCATGTCCCCGCCGCACGCCCCTGACGCTCCCCGCCCCGCGCCCCTGCGCCATGCCCTGTGGCTGGCCGTGGCGCTGTCGATGGGCGCGGCGGTGTCGCTGGGCATAACGCGCTTCGCCTATGCCCTGCTGCTGCCGCCGATGCGCGCGGACCTGGGCTGGTCGTACACGCTGGCGGGGGCCATGAACACCGTGAACGCGCTGGGCTACCTGCTGGGCGCGCTCGTTACGCCGATGCTGCTGCGGCGCATGGCGCCGGGGGCGGTGCTGCTGGCCGGCGCCGTGCTGGCCACCGTGTTCATGGGGCTCAGCGGCTTCTTTGTGGCGGCGGCGCCGCTGCTGCTGCAGCGCCTGCTGGCGGGCGTGGCCAGCGCGCTGGTGTTCATTGCCGGCGGCCTGCTGGCCGCGCGCCTGGGCGCGCAGGAGCCGGGGCGCAGCGGCCTGCTGCTGGGGCTGTACTACGGCGGCACGGGCTGGGGCATCAGCCTGTCGGCGCTGCTGGTGCCTGCCGTGCTGGAGGCCGCCCCCGGGCCCCACGCCTGGGCCTGGGCGTGGTGGGCGCTGGCCCTGGCGTGCGCGCTGGCCATGGCCCTGCTGGGGTGGCCCGCGCGGGCGCTGCAGGCGCTGGCCGCGCCCGCCGCCGGCCCCGCCGCCGCGCACACATCGCCGGGCACCGTGCGCTGGCGGGCATTGGCGCCGGCGCTGCTGGGCTACGGCCTGTTCGGCGTGGGCTACATCGGCTACATGACCTTTGTGGTGGCGCTGCTGCGCGAGCAGGGCGCCAGCGGCACGGCCGTGACCTGGTTCTACGCGCTGCTGGGGCTGGCGGTGGTGCTGTCCTCGCGCATCTGGGCGGGGCTGCTGGACCGCAGCCGGGGCGGGCAGGCGCTGGCGCTGCTGAACGGCCTGCTGGGCGTGGCCACGGTGCTGCCGGCGCTGACCTCGGCCTGGCCGGTGGTGCTGGGCTCGGGCCTGCTGTTCGGCGGGGTGTTCCTGTCGGTGGTGGCCTCGACCACGGCGCTGGTGCGGCACAACCTGCCCCAGGCGCTGTGGGCCAGCGGCATCAGCGCCTTCACCATCGTGTTCGCGGCCGGGCAGATCGTGGGGCCCACGGTGGTGGGTTGGATCGCCGACGGCCCGGGCGGGCTGGCGCGGGGACTGGTGTTCTCGGCCTGCGCGCTGTGGGTGGGGGCGCTGGTGGCGTCGCGCCAGAAGCCGCTGGCGGCGGGGGCTTAGTCGGTTTCCGCATATCCAAGCGCGAAAGCAGTGCAAGGCGCCGAGGAGCCCTCTGCCTAGAATTTTTCGTTCATGCCGGTGCGCCGAGAGCGCCGCACCTGGCCGATGGCGACGAATTCAGAGAGGACATTTCCCGATGGCAACGACACGCAGAACGAGCATCCAGGCCGCAGCCCTGGCGGTGGGCATGGCACTGGGCTTCGGCGCCCTGGCGCAGACCCGCGAGGTGGTGATCGGCTACCAGGACATGGTCGTGCCCTGGCGCCATGCGCAGGAGACGCGGGAGGTCGAGAAACGCACCGGCTACAAGGTCACCTACCGCAAGCTGGGCAGCGGCGCCGAGGTGGTGCGCGCGCTGGCCTCGGGCGCCATCCACATCGGCGAGGCGGGTTCATCGCCCTTTGCCTCGGCGCTGTCGCAGGGCGTGCCCATCGAGGTGTTCTGGATCCTGGACAACATCAACGATGCCGAGGCCCTGGTGGCGCGCAACGGCTCGGGCGTTCATTCGCTGGCCGACCTCAAGGGCAAGAAGATCGGCCTGCCGTTCGTCTCCACCACGCACTTCCACGCGCTGGTGGCCTTGCAGGACGCGGGCGTGGACCCCAAGAGCGTGCAGATCCTGAACCTGCGCCCGCCCGAGATCCTGGCGGCCTGGGAGCGCGGCGACATCGATGCCACCTTCGTGTGGGACCCGGTGCTGGCCAAGGTCAAGAACAGCGGCAAGGTCGTCGTGACCTCGGGCCAGATCGCGGCCAAGACGGGCAAGGCGACCTTCGACGGCCTGGCCGTGACCAAGGCCTTCGCCAAGGAGCACGATGCCTTCCTCGCGCAGTTCGTGCAGGTGCTGGCCGATGCTGACAAGAGCTACACCGCGAACAAGGGGGCCTGGACGGCCGATGCGCCGCAGGTTCAATCCGTGGCCAAGTGGAGCGGCGCCGAGGCGCCCACGGTGCCGGCCAGCCTGGCGCTCTACGCCTTCGTGCCGCCTGCGGAACAGGCATCGGCCCAGTGGCTGGGCGGCGGCAAGGATTCGGTGGTGGCCAAGTCGCTGGCGGCCACGGCAGCCTTCCTCAAGGAGCAGGGCACCATCCAGAACGTGCTGCCCGACTACTCCGTGGGTGTGAACCCGGCCTGGGTCCGGCGTGCAAAGTGAAGAGCCCCCACGCGGGCTGCAAATCCGCGGCCTGAACGTGCGCTATGCGGGCGCGCGGCGGGCCGCGCCCGTGCTCGCGCTGCAGGACGTGAACCTGGACATCGCGGCCGGCGAGCTGGTGGTGGCGCTGGGCGCCTCGGGTTGCGGCAAGACCACGCTGCTCAACTGCATCGCGGGCTTCACCGAGGTGTCCTCGGGCCGGATCACGCTGGGCGGCCGGCTTGTGACCGGGCCGGGCGCCGAACGCGGCGTGGTGTTCCAGAAGCATGCGCTCATGCCCTGGCTCAACGTGGTGGACAACGTGGCGCTGGGTTTACGCCTGCGCGGCATGCCGCGCGAGGCCCGGCGCCAACTGGCGGCGGAGAAGCTGGCCCTGGTGGGGCTGGAGGCCTTCGCTCAGGCGCCCGTGTGGCAGCTGTCGGGCGGCATGCAGCAGCGCGTGGGCATTGCGCGCGCCCTGGCCAGCGACCCGGACGTGCTGCTCATGGACGAGCCCCTGGGCGCGCTCGATGCGTTCACGCGCGAGTCGCTGCAGGAGCTGGTGCTGCGGCTGTGGCAGCGCACGGACAAGACGATTTTTTTCATCACCCATGACGTGGAGGAGGCGCTGTTCCTCGCGTCGCGGCTGGTCGTGATGACGCCGCGCCCCGGCCGCATCGCGCAGCAGCATGCGCTGGCGTTCAACCGCGCCTACCTGGGCGGCCAGGCGGCGCGTGCGGTCAAGTCGGATGCCGATTTCATCGCCTGGCGCGAGCGCGTGCTCGACTGGATCGCGCCCGACGTGGCGCCCGCCCATGCCTGACGCAGCCGCCGCCCGCATGTTGGCCACGGCGGGTGCCGCTGAGCCCGTGGCCGCGCGCACGGCCCCCGCGTTGCGTGCGGTGGCACCGTTCCGCCTGCCGGGCAGCGGACCCAGCCGCGCCATCAGCGCGGGCTGCGTGGCCGCGCTGGCGCTGCTGTGGTGGCTGGCCACGCACCGGGGCTGGGTGCCGCCGCTGTTCCTGCCCGCGCCCGAGGCCGTGGCGGGCGCGCTGCGCGATGCGTGGCAAGGCAACATCCAGGGCGGCGAGCCGTTGTGGAAGCACCTGCAGTGGAGCGCCGTGCGCGTGTTCGGCGCCTTCGCGCTTGCCGCGGCCACGGCCGTGCCCGTGGGCATCGCCATGGGCGTGAGCCGCGTGGCGCGCGGGCTGTTCGACCCGCCCATCGAGTTCTACCGCCCGCTGCCGCCGCTGGCCTACCTGCCGCTGATCGTGATCTGGTTCGGCATCGACGAGACCTCCAAGATCCTGCTGATCTACCTGGCCTGCTTCGCCCCCATTGCCCTGGCGGCCAAGGCGGGCGTGCGCAGCGCGAGCGTGGAACAGATCAACGCCGCGCTGTCGCTGGGCGCCAGCCGCTGGCAGCTGGTGCGGCACGTCATCGTGCCCGCCGCGCTGCCGGAAATCATGGTGGGCCTGCGCATCGCCGTCGGCTTCGGCTGGACCACGCTGGTGGCCGCCGAAATGGTGGCGGCCACCGTGGGGCTGGGGCAGATGGTGCTCAACGCCTCCAACTTCCTGCGCACCGACGTGGTGGTGATGGGCATCCTGGTCATCGGCCTCGTGGCCTGGGGCTTCGACTGGTGGATGCGCTGGCTGGAGCACCGCTTCGTGCCCTGGAAGGGCCGGTAGCCGCTCCCCTGCTTATTTCACTTCAGCAGTCCTTCGGCCTTCATGGCGGCCTGCACGGCGGGGCGCGCGGCCACGCGGTCGCGGTAGGCGGCCAGGTTGGCCAGGGCCGAGATGTCCAAATTGGTGGGCTTGGCCCAGTTGGTCACGGTGAACAGGTAGCCGTCGGCCACGGTGAACTGGTCGCCCATCAGGTACTGCTTGCCGGCGAGCTGGCCGTCCACCCACTGCAGGCGCTGCAGCAGCTTCTCGCGCGCCATGGTTTTGGTTTCCTCGGGCGTGGCGGGGTTGAACAGGGGGCTGAAGCCCTTGTGGATCTCGGTGCCGATGAAGGTCAGCCACTCTTGCAGGCGGTAGCGCTCCATGGTGCCGTTGGCGGGGGCGAGGTTCTTGGCCGGAGCCTGGTCGGCGATGTACTGGACGATGGCCGGGCCTTCGCGCAGGCGCTCGCCGTTGTCCAGCTCCAGCAGGGGCACGTAGCCCAGCGGGTTGATGCCGTAGTAGTCGGTGCCGTCCTGCAGCTTGTGGCTCTTGGTGCTGGCCAGCACGGGGGTGTGGGCCAGGCCCGCCTCGTGCAGGGCGATGTGGGGGGACAGGGAGCAGGCGCCGGGGGAGTAGTAGAGCTTCATGAACAGTCCTTTAGAAAAAACCAAGCCCCCGATGCTATGCGCTGCGCCGTTTTTCTGCAGGCCGCGAAAGTGTCAGCTGTCGTAGCCCGGCGCTTCGCGCTGCACCTTGCGCAGCAGCGCGGGCCAGGCGAACGCGCCGCCCAGGCCGCCGGTCTGCACCTTCATGGCCTGCGCCACGCCGCTGACGATCTGCGGGTTCACCTGCGTCAGCGCGCCGCCGCCCGCCTGCGCGTCGATCTGGATCTTGCAGGTGGCCTCGAAGGTGTACATGGCGAGAAAGGCGTCGGCGATGCTCGTGCCCGTGGTCAGCAGCCCGTGGTTGCGCAGCATGAGGAAGCTGGCCGTGCCCAGGTCGGCCTGCAGGCGCGGCTTTTCCTCGGGGCGGAAGGCCACGCCTTCGTACTCGTGGTAGGCCAGCGAGGCCAGCACGAAGGTGCTCTGCTGGCTGATGGGCAGTACGCCGCACTGCTGCGCGCTCACGGCCACGCCAGCGCGCGTGTGGGTGTGCAGCACGCACTGCACCTCGGGCCGGGCCTCGTGCACGGCGCTGTGGATGACGAAGCCCGCCGGGTTCACGGGGAAGGGCGAGTCGTGCAGCTTGTTGCACTGCATGTCCACCTTGATCAGGCTGGACGCGGTGATCTCCTCGAACATCAGCCCGTAGGGGTTGATGAGGAACTGGTGCTCGCCCGGCCCCGGCCCCGACACCGATTCGGGCAGCTTGGCGCTGATGTGGGTGAAGACCAGGTCGCTCCAGCCGTACAGCGCCACGAGGCGGTAGCAGGCGGCGAGGTCGCGGCGCAGCTGCCATTCTTCGGGGCTGACGCTGGCTTGCAGGGAGGGGATGTCGGGCATGGGGTGTCTCCTGTGTTCTGTGGGCGAGAGGAGCCCCACTGTAGGCCGTCGGCGGGCCGCGCACTGTCCGCCAGGCTACACAGCGCGCGGGTGGGGCGGTTTGCACAGGAGACTACGTTTTTCATAGCTGCCAGCGCATGCTGCATAAGCGCTGGAGGCCATTTTGACCCTTAATCCACAGCGTTCACGCCGACGCGGGAATGGGGTTGCGCATGCCCGCGTTGACCAGGTTCCAGGCGTTGATCACGCCGATGGCGAAGCCCAGGTCCGCGATCTCGGCGTCGGTGAACAGCGCCGTGAGCCGCGCGAACTCCTCGTCGCTGGCGTCGCTGTGCGGCGTGGCGGTGATGATCTCGGCCCAGCGGAAGGCCGCGCGTTCGCGCTCGCTGAAGAACGGGGCTTCGCGCCAGCCCGCCACGGCATTCAGGTGGCGGGCTTCCATGCCGTCGTTGATGAGGTAGTTCCAGTGCATGTCCATGCAGTAGGCGCAGCCGTTGATCTGCGAGACGCGCAGGAACACGAGTTCCACCAGGCGCGCGCCGAGCGCGCCCTTCTTGAGGGTTTCGGAAATGTTGACCAGGCCCATGAAGGCCTTGGACGAGAGCTGGTGGTAGGGCAGGCGGGCGGCGTGCTGGGACATGGAGAAACTCCTGGGTTAAATCCACAAGACGCGCCACGGTGCCGCGTTGTGACCGCCGGGCCGGACAAAAAGCGGCTCAGCCCGGCGTGGGCGGTATGCCGGCGAGCTTGTCGGGGTTGCGCACCGCGTAGATGGCCACGATGCGCTGGCCGTCCGTCACGAAGGCCTGGGCCGACTCGATGCGGCCGTCCAGGTAGCGCACCAGCCCCGGCTCGCCGTTGATGAGCGCCATGCGGTAGACCACCTGCGCGCCCAGGCGCCGGTACAGCGCCCAGTACAGGTTGGCGATGCGAAAGGGCCCCACCAGCGGCTTGGCGAACGAAGGCACCTTGCCGCCGCCGTCGCCGATGAGCTGGGCGTCCTCGCTCAGCAGCGCCTCGATGGCGCCGCGGTCGCCGCTCTTCGCGGCCAGCATGAAGCGCTGCAGCAGCTGGCGGTGCACGCCGTGCGGCACGTCGAAGCGGGTGCGGGCCTGTCGCACGCGCTCGCTGGCGCGGTGCACCAGCTGGCGGCAGGCGGCCTCGGTCTTGCCGAGCTGCACGGCGATCTCGGCATAGTCGTAGTCGAACACCTGGCGCAGCAGGAAGGCCGCGCGCTCCTCGGGGCCCAGGCGCTCCAGCACGTACAGGAAGGCCACCGAGAGCTCGCCGGCCAGCTCGGCCGCCGACTCGGGCGTGCGCTCGTCCGGCAGCCCCTCCACCAGCGGCTCGGGCAGCCACCAGCCCACATAGGCCGCGCGCTCGGCCTGGGCGGCGCGCAGCCGGTCGATGGACAGGCGCGTGACCACGGTGACCAGCCAGGCCTCGGCCGACTGCAGGGCGCTGGCGTCCGTGCGGCTCCAGCGCAGCCAGGCGTCCTGCAGCACGTCCTCGGCATCGGCGCGCACGCCCAGCATGCGGTAGGCGATGCCGAAGAGGCGGGGGCGCAGGGCGGTGAAGGGGTTGGTGGCGGGCGTCATGGCGGCGGCGGTGTGGACAGCAGGGGGCAGCCCTCTTTCTACACGCGAGACGGGGGAGGCCGCGGCTTTGTGACAGCGCAGCCGCGAATGCTTTTGATTTGATAGCTGCCAGCGCTTGCTGTATAAGCGCTGGAGGCACTTTTGCCTGATAACGGCCTGACCGCATGCCATCCCGCCTGGACCATATCGTCGTCGTCGCGCACACGCTCGCCGCGGGTGCGGAATTCGTGGAGAAAGCGCTGGGCATTCCGCCCGGCCCCGGCCGCAGGCATGCCCACATGGGAACGCACAACCTGCTGTTGGCGCTGGGCGCCTGCGTGTACCTGGAGGTCGTCGCGGTAGACCCGGACGCCCCGCCGGTCTCCCGGCCCCGGTGGTTTGGGCTGGACATGCTGCCGCCTGCACCCCCGGCGCGCCTGGCCGCCTGGGTGGCGGACACCGATGACATCCGCGCCCACGCCAGCCCCGCGCTGGGCGCGGTGGAGACGATGGAGCGGGAAGGGCTCACCTGGCAGATGACCGCCACGGCCGATGGCAGCCTGCCGCTGGCCGGCGCGGCGCCGCTGCTGATTCAGCGTGCGCCCGGCATCGCGCACCCCGCCTCGCGGCTGCCGGACGTGGGGCTCCGGCTTCGCCGGCTGCACATACGCCATCCTTCCCCGGCCGATGCAGCCGCGCTTCTCGCGCGGATCGAATTTTCGGCGCAGCCGGGGATCGACCTGTCGCAAGGCGCCGCGTGCTCGCTGAGCGCCGAGATCGACACCCCGCTGGGCGTGAGAATGCTGGGCGGCTAGCAGGGCGCGCCCGGCTGCGTCAGCCGCTCCAGCCGCGCCAGATACAGCATGGCCTGGGCCGTGCTGGCGCCGCACATCTCGGCGGAGGGCTGGAGCCCCCGGCACACGGCGGGGCGGCCGGGCTGGCCGAAGATGCGGCAGCGCGCGTCGTCGCCCAGCTGGACGCAGCGCATCCCGGCGGGCTTGCCCTGGGGCATGCCGGGGATGGCCGAGGTGATGGACGGCGCGGTGCAGCAGGCGCCGCAGCCGGGGCGGCAGTCCATCCGCTCAGGGCTGCAGGCGTGCGGCGGCCCAGAGCACTTGGTCCACCACGGCGCGCACCCGGTCGCGGTGTGCCTGCTGCACCAGCGCCCCGGTGTCGTCGAACGCGCTGCCCGCCGAACCCAGCGCGAAGGCCTTGGGCGCCAGCCAGCACTCCAGGTTGACCAGCAGCGGCGCCAGGTGGCTTTGCGCGCGCAGGCCGCCCAGGGCGCCCGGCGATGCGCTGAGCATGCCCACGACCTTGCCGCGGAAGGACTTGAGGCCGTCCTGCCAATCGGGGTGGGACTTGGCGGGGCTGGAAGCCCAGTCGATGGTGTTCTTGAGCAGGGCGGTGTAGCTGGCGTTGTATTCGGGTGAGCAGATGACCCAGGCCGGGTGCTGCCACAAGATCTCCTTGAGCCGGATCACATCGGCGGGCGTGCCCTGGGCTTCCAGGTCGGCGTTGTAGAACGGTATGTCGAAGTCCGACAGCTCCAGCAGCGTGACCTGCGCACCCGCGTCGCCCGCGATGGCGGCGGTGGCGCGGGCCAGCCGGCGGTTGAAGGACTGCTGGCGCGTGCTGCCTGCGAAGACGAGGAGGGAGGGGGTGTCGTTTGGCATGCCCGCGATTGGAGCACAGGCGGGCGGCAGGATTCCTGCGGTGTTTCACGTGAAACAGGGCAGAAAACCCGAAAACCGCCAAAGGTGGGAAAATTGCGGGTTTCCCCGCGCCCGGAGCTCCCCCATGTTGTACCCCCAGGAATTTGATGTGATTGTCGTCGGCGGCGGCCACGCCGGCACCGAGGCCGCGCTGGCCGCTGCCCGCATGGGCAGCCGCACCCTGCTGCTCACGCACAACATCGAGACGCTGGGGCAGATGAGCTGCAACCCCAGCATCGGCGGCATCGGCAAGGGCCACCTGGTGAAGGAGGTGGACGCGCTGGGCGGCGCGATGGCGCTG